>Ga0111181_1098_pt1 | contig 16118 bp, 16 predicted proteins | sample DeeMarSWOR324_28_FD_80236 | JGI IMG/M metagenome (GOLD analysis project Ga0111181, IMG submission 80236) | Gemmatimonas sp. SM23_52
TGCATGATCTCAGCATCGCCCGGCCGCTGCCTGAGAGCCAAGCGAAACGATGTCAGCGCTTCGTGGTACTTCTGCTGATTCGCGAGCTTGAGCCCCTCGCGGTAGTAGTCAGGAGGCTCTCCCAGCCCTCTGGCACCTCGCGAAAACGGCCACCATCGCATGCCCCAACGCCCGGGCCCGCACACCGGTTGGCGCGCCGCCGGCTAGCCCCCGCTACCCAGGGTGCCAGTTACGCCCGCCAGACTGTTGTAGATGGTCGCGATCAGCCAACCGCCGACGAAACCGTAGATCAGGCCCCAAACCAGAGCCAACAGTGCCCCGATGAAGCTCCAGCTGTAGCTAGCCGACGTAGAACGCGGACAGCAACGTGATCGTCTGGCCCTGGCCGAACCATAGCGAGAGTAGTGTGCCCACGAAGCCCACCACGCCGAGAACCACTCCACACGCCAGGCCAAACCACTTCGCCTCCAGTTTCATGCCACCCTCCTTTGCAGAACGCGGCGACGCACGCGGCATCCTAGCGCGTACCGTCGGGTGATGCAAACGCGAGTCCAGCAACCCACATGGCACCGCCCACTCGATCCGTGCGTACGCGAGACTATCGCTACCCGAAACCTGCCAGAGGCTCGAGCTCTCTCTCCGCTACGGCTGTGCTGCCCTCAGCCGCCAGGATCACGAGACCCGAGGCCTCTACCTGCTCGAGATCCCCATCTCCAGCATCAAAGAGCAACAAGCGCCCTCCCGGCGCGACCCTGCGCGCTGCCGCGGCCACCAGCTCGCGGTCGCCGCCCGGTGCGATCGCCACGGCATGCAGTCGATATTCGACCAGCGGGAAACGCAGCTCAGACAGGACCCGGCTCACCCCACGCTCTCCGCCCGAGCCATCCGCTGCCGGGCTGACGCTGATGACCTCCAGGGCCGGCGCCAGCTCGGCCACGGCATGGGCGGTATGGGCCAACCGCTCGTCCAGCAGCAGGTAACCCCGCTCGTCTGCCAGCCCGGAGAGAGCGACGATCTGCAGCGCCAGCTCGTCATCTTCAAGCGGTGAGCGGGGCTGACGACCGGTCTGCGAATGAAGTCGCAGGTCTGCTACACCACCCGTAACCGGGTAGTCGGTTCGGCAGTCAGGGCAACCGAGCCAGCCGCGCTGCACCCGGCGATCCCCGACTTCCTGCACGAGCAGTATCAGGCCGTGCGCGGGACCACAGCGAGGGCAGGTCAGCAGATCAGTCAGCTCGTAGAACACTCTCGACTTCGGCCAGCGCCCAGCGATAGAGGATTTCGCCCGCCACCTTGATGTCCTCACGGCGCGAGTCCTCATCGGGGCGGTGACTGACCCCCCTGAGGCTGGGGATGAAGAAGAGGCCCGCCGGCGCGACCCGCGCCACATTCATCGCATCGTGAGCGGCCATCGATACCATGCGCATCGACTCGGCGTCCACCTTCTTGCACACGGCCTCCAATTGCTCGACAACTCGCTCCGACAGCCTGGTGGGCCGCATCTCCGAGATCGGGATCATCTCCAGACCCACACCCGGTGCGCGTGGCCCCGTCGTCGCCACGAGCTCCTTCAACCGGCGAGTGATCTCATCCTGATCTCGTTCACTCGCCGCACGGTGCTCCACGATAGCCCACGCCCGGTCAGGGATCACGTTCGCCACTCCGGGCTCGACTCCCATCGCTCCGCAGGTAATCACTCCGCTCTCCAACCCCCTCACCAACTGCGGCAACCGCCCTACCATGCCTGCGACCGGCACCAGAGCGTCCCGACGCTCGCGCATCGGGGTCGTGCCCGCATGATTGGTCTCACCACGGCTCTCGATTCGCCAGCGCCGCATGCCAGCCACCTGGGTGACCAGGCCGATGCGCTTGTTGGCTTCGATCAGCCGTCCGCCCTGCTCGATATGTGCCTCGGCGTATACCGCGATCTCGATCGGCCGCTTGTACACGAATCTCGCATGAAGCTCCCCTGTCTCTCGGCTCCGTCTCGGCCTCTTCTGCAGGCCACGCTCGGCCAGGACCTCCGCCAGCATAGTGCCCTCGCGGTCGCTCAACAGCAGCTCCGCTTCGCTGACCGCGCCCGCATACGCGCGCGATCCCCAGAGCCCGTTGCCGAAACGGTAACCCTCCTCATCCGCCCAGATCGCCACCGCCACCGGCGCAGCGCGTCGCTTGGCGAGGATCCTCTGCATCGCCGACAACGCAGCGGCGACTCCGAGCGTGCCGTCCAGCCAGCCGCCGTTAGGTACTGTGTCGAGGTGCGAACCCATGACGACATACCGACCTTTGCCGTCGCCGTTCACCAGAAACGTGTTGCCCGCGAGGTCTCGTATCTTCCTGACCCGCTTGCTGCGGCCGAACACGGCCGCCGCCGCGGCATGCGCCTTGTCCTCCCACTCCGTGAGGCCGAGACGCGTGATCCCGTCCTTCGTCGCGCTGATCCGCTGAAATCTCTTCAGATGCTGTTGCACCATGATCCACTTACCTGATCGCAGGTTCCCCGAGCCAGCTCGCTACCAGCAACCCGAAACCCGTTCCGCCACGCCTCGCTCACCGGCGACGCACGGCCCGGTTCGCTCTGATCACGATCTCCTCCACGGAAACCGCATCCGGCTGCGCAATCGCGAAACAGACGGCCTCGGCCACCGCCGCAGGCTCGAGCATTTCCGCCCTCGCTGGGAGATCCGTCCGCCTGTCCGGGTCGAAGCGATCCCAGAGTACTGTATCCACCGCCGACGGCTCGACCCAGGTTACCTTCACGCCCGTCCCACGCAACTCCTCCACCAGCACCTCGTGTAGCCCGCGCAGCCCGTACTTCGAGGCGGAATACGCCGCGTTGCCGGGAAACCCCTTCCGCCCCGCCACCGAACCGACGTTCACAATGTGTCCTGACCCCCGGGCCAGCATGTCGGGCAACCAGGCTCGAGTGAGCTCGAAAGGAGCTCGAAGGTTCACAGCGAGCACTCTCTCGAACGCCGAAGGCTCCGTCTCAGCGAACGGCGCCAGCTCGAAAGCCCCGGCATTGTTGACCAGCACGTCCGGCGCCGCACCCCAGACCTTCAGTACCTGCAGGCGCAGGCTCGCCACGAACTCCCCGTCCGTCAGGTCGCCGACGATCGCGCCGGCAGCCAACCGCGCTGCCAGCTCCGCTAGCGGCTCCGACCGGCGCCCAATCAGCACCAGCTCCGCGCCAGCACGCCCCAAACGCTCCGCCAACGCCCGGCCCAGCCCACCTGTCGCCCCGGTCAGCAGAACTCTGCGCCCCGACAGCTCGCCGTGCGTATCGGTCACGCGCTGAACCAGTGCGAAGCCACGAGCTTCAGGAACTCGTCCCGGGTTCGCTGGTCCGTCCGGAAAACGCCCTGCACCGAGCTGGTTATAGTCCTCGAGTTCTGCTTCTCCACACCCCGCATCATCATGCACAGGTGTGCTGCCTCGACAACCACCCCCACACCCTTGGGCTTCACCATCTCCTGAATCGCCCGCGCGATCTGATCCGTCAGCCGCTCCTGGACCTGGAGACGCCGGGCGAACACCTCCACAATTCGCGGCAGCTTGCTAAACCCGACGATCCTACCGTCCGGGATATACGCGATGTGCGCTTTGCCGAAGAACGGCAGCAGGTGGTGCTCGCACAACGAGTAGAGTTCGATGTCCTTCACGATCACCATCTCGTCATGCTCGGCCTCGAACACGCCATCACCGATCACCTGCTCCAGATCCATCTCGTAGCCGCGTGTGAGCCAGCGCAGCGACTCCTCCACGCGTTCCGGCGTCCGCAGCAGTCCCGGACGGCCCGGGTCCTCCCCCAGCAGGCGGAGCTGAGCGCGCACGACTTCCCGCAGACTCAGCGCTCCCGTGTCCAGCAAAGCGTCAACGGTCCCGCCAGCGGCCTGATTCGCTTTTCCTGACATTGACTCTCTGATTCCCCCGCAAGAACACGACTTGAGCCGCGCATCACGGGTTCGACGTGCGTCCGTAGCCCCCGGCACCGCCGCTCATTCGCCGCAGTACTCCACCAGGTTGCGCTCGGACTCCGATACGACCACTCGCTCCAGCATGCCTTCCGGCAGCACCTGCTCGAGTCGCTGCCAGATCCGCACGGCGATGTTCTCCGCCGTCGGGATCACGCCCTCCAGCCAGGGCACATCCACGTTGAGATTGGCATGATCCACGTCCCGCAGCACCGCGTCCTCAACCGCCTGTTTCAGCCGCTTCAGATCGAAGACGTATCCGGTCTGCGGATCCACCTCGCCCCTGAGCGTCACCTCGAGCCCGTAGTTATGACCGTGGCCGCTCGGATTGCTGCACGGCCCGTAGATCTCCCGGTTTTCCTCGTCCGACAGCTCCGGATTGTGCAGGCGGTGGCCAGCACTGAAATGGAGCCGCCGAGTCACACGGACGATCGCCATCGGTTACCCAGCTTACAGAAATTAGCGGCTCCGCCGCCCGCGGACCCGCAAAGTTCAGCAATTTCGCCCACTAAAGCGCCTTAACTTAGAGCATTACCGTAGCTGATGCCAGATTCGCGCCGCCCTCCCCCGCTGCAGCGGCGCGTGGACGCGCGAAAGGCACAAAAAAGAGCCGGCCCCCGAGTTCTCGGGGGCCGACCTAGCGAGTGATGGGCCGCAGGGCATTCAATGAAGCCCTCCTGCAACCTTAGGTGCCCTCTCCCCGACCTTTCGCCTTCCCGGAACGGGCATGACGTCAATCGAAGAAGGCGGGCCCGCACATTCTCGTGTTGGCTCAAGAATGGGTCGCTGCGGCCTTCATTCGCTTGACCACATTCTAACAAGCCGTCAGCTCATCGTCAATTGAACAAATACCGAAGAATTTGCTCAGTGCGCCCCCAGCTTCACCGCTACCATCGCGAGCGACCCCAAGACGAACATCAGCGTGTTTACCGGTCGACCGTGAGCCTGGCCCTCGGGGAGCAAGTCCGCAGCGCCGATGTAAAGGAACGAGCCCCCCGCCAGCCCCAGCAGTATGCCCAGCAGCGCCTCCGACACGCCTCTCAAAGTGAAGTAGCTCACGACCACGGCTAGCGGCGTGATCAGCGCCAGGCCACTGCTCACCCAGGCGGCGCGGCGGCCCGGGACGCCGGAGTGGTAGAGCGCGGACATCGCGGCGATACCGACCGGCAACTTGTGAAACACGACGAGCGCAGCGGCCACCGTGCCGATCAGCGCACGGGCCGACAAGCCCGCACCGACCGAGACGCCCTCGGCCAGGGAGTGGATGGCGAGGCCCAGTATCACCAGCGGACCCACATGGTGAGCGTGCCCGGCGCGGTGATGATCGTCGATGGGTAACTCGCCGCGACGATGCACATGAGGGAGGAAGTGAGCCTCCACCAGGTAGAGCACCAAGAAGCCGGCCAGCGTCCAGGCCAACCCGCGGCCGGTGCCCACCAGGTCTGCCGACTCGGGCACCAGATGCAATAAAGCGCCCGCCACCAGCAAGCCCGCCGCAAAGGCGACCAGTTCCGCCGTGTGCCGGATCGCCCACGACTCGAACCGCCGAATCGCCCAGATCCCGGCCAGCATGCCCAACCCGGTGAGGGCAGCGAACAGCAGAGCCGCTGCAGGAGAGGCGGGAACCGCGGTCGCCGCGCTCTGCAAGGCGACCGTGACATGGGATATCGTCAGGGCCATGCCTTCACACTCGCCAGACCTTCGTACGGACGGTTCGACTTGGTTGCCGGCAAAGATACGCGAGCGCGACCTCCCGCAGCAACGAAACCCTTGAGTCTGGCGCCAATAGGCGGTACTCTGTGCCTGATCATGCCCACGCAGAGCTTGCCACGGCGGATAATCGCGCTCCAGCTGCTCCTGGTCTTACCGGGGGTGCTTGGCGGTCGTCTCTGCCTCGATGCCCGCTGGACGATTGACCATCTCGGCCACATCGAAGTCGAGCATCACGATTCCTGCGCGAGAGCCCACGATCACCGGCTCTGCGTACTGATCTTCAGTACGCCGTGGTCGCCGCCGCCGTCGCTGCCGAGCCTGGCAGCGCTGGCGCGCATCGCCGAGGCCCCGCTCAGCGCGCCTCAAGATGTTCACCCCCCGAGCCAGGTCCGACTCAAAGTCGCGCGTAGCCCTCCCTTCTCCACCTAACTGAGATAGTAAGGTCGGGAAACCACCGACCCGTTTTCTGGGACATCTGCAGCACCACCCTGTCGGGCGGCAGGTTGTGAGTGCTCTGCACCCCAATAAGGCAGGGAAGGCTATGCGAAAACAGCATCTGATCCTCTGCGCCGTCATGGCCCTGGCCGTCGCAGCGGCAGCGCCAGCGCGCCTCTCGGCACAGGAGGCAAAGGTGGACAGCCTGGAGGCCCGCATCCGTGAGCTGGAGGCGCGCCTCGACAGCCTCATGGCCGCGCGGCACCGGACACAACCGGGCCTCAGGAGAGCCGGACACGCAACCTGAGCATCCTGAACCCGGAGGTCAGCGTAACCGGTGATATCGTCGGGAGTTACACGCACAGCGGCGAAGGGGTGGACGCCTTCAGCACGGTGCCACGCGAGTTCGAGTTCGCCTTCCAGGCGCCACTGGATCCTTACACCCATACGAAGGTCTTCGTTTGTCGCGAGCAAGAGTTCGACATCGCCGGCTACCCAGAGGAAGAAGGGGAAGGAGAAACTGGACACGGCTTCGAGGTCGAGGAAGGCTACATGTACTGGGTGGGCCTGCCGATCGGCCTCAAGATCGGCAAGTTCCGTCAGGAGATCGGCCTCTATAACCGCTGGCACAGCCACGCGCTGATGGAGGTGGACCGGCCCCTGCCCAGCGTGGCTTTCCTGGGGGACGGATTGACCCAGGCGGGCGCATCCATCGCTCTGCCCACGCTGAGCCTCGGACCCGGCACGCAAACGCTGACCGTCGAGCTCACCCGCGGGAGCAATGAAGCGCTGTTCGAGGACGGCAACGAGATCAGCTTTCTCGGCAACTTCCAGAGCTTCTGGGACCTCGGCCCCAGCAGCTACGTGCAGTTCGCTGCGACCGGGGTCTACGGCGAGAACGACGACGAGTCGCTCGCCTCGCGACTCCTGGAGTTCGATATCGCGTACCGCTGGCGGCCGGCCGGACGGGCCATGTATCGGGACTTCACGCTGAAGGGCGAGTGGTATTTCGCCGAGAAGGATTTCGGCGTCGCTGAGTACACGGGGAACGGCGGTACCCTGCAGGCTAACCTCCGTCTGAGCCGGCGTTGGATCGTCGGCGCCCGGGCCGATTACCTTGACGGTTACGGCGACGGAGCGGAAATCATTCAGGTCGTGCCCAGTCTGACCTGGTGGCAGACCGAGTGGGTCTTCCTGAGGTTGCAGTACAACTACCTGAAGCCAGATGGCGGGGAAGCCAACCACACCGTGTTGCTCCAAACCGTCTGGGCCGTGGGCCCGCACAAGCACGAGACCTACTGACGGCCTCGGGCCGGGAATCAAGGAGAGAGTCATGGAGTACAGAGAAGCGATGCGGCCTGGTTCTGGCGGCGGCCTGTGCCAGGCGCTCAGCGCGCTGTTGGCGGTTCTGCTGCTGGCGCCGAAGCCGGGGGCCGCGCAGGAGAAGCTGCAGGTGGTGGCGACGCTGCCCGTCTTCGCGGCGATAGCCGAGGAGTTGACCGGAGATCTGGCAGAGGTCGTGGCCATCGCGCGCGGTGATGAGGATCCCCACTTCGTGCAGGCTCGCCCCAGCTACGCCGCGATCGTCGGCAGGGCAGACCTCTTCGTGGCCACCGGACTGGATCTAGAGATGTGGGCGCCGACCGTCATCGACCGGGCGAGGAACTCCGCCATCGTCGAGGGCAGTCCAGGACACTTGGTCACGTACACAGGGGTCAAGCTCCTGGAGGTACCCGAGACCGTCACCCGCGCCGGCGGCGACGTTCACGCGTTCGGTAACCCGCACATACATACGGACCCGATCAACGCGATCATCATCGGCAGAAACATCCTAACGGGGTTGAGACGGGTCGATCCGGCCAACGCGGCTGCGTACGAGGCGAACGCCCGGGACTTCGAGGATCGCGTGATGCGTCGCCTCTTCGGCGATCAGCTCGTGGAGATGCTGGGAGCGGAGGCCATCTTCACGTTGGCGCGGAACTACCAGTTCTGGGAGTTCGCCCGCAACCAGACTTACCAGGGCAAGCCGCTCACCGAGTATCTGGGCGGCTGGCTCGCCGAAGGCGCTCCGTTTCGCAGCCGTCGCATGGCTTGCTACCACAAGAACTGGGGCTACTTCAGCGCGCGCTTCCAGATCGAATGCGCGGTCTACATCGAGCCGAAGCCGGGAATCCCGCCGACCCCTGGGCACCTGCGCCACGTCATCGAGACCATGCGTGAGGAACACATCCCGGTCCTGTTCTCGGCCAACTACTTCAGCCGCGCCCAGGTCGAGCGGGTCGCCTCGCGCACGGGCGCCGTGCCGATCATGGTCCCGCTGGACGTGCGCGGAGCTGAGGGCGTCGACACCTACTTCGACCTCATCGATCTGTGGGTGTCGCGCCTCTCAGAAACGTTCCTGGCCCTGGATGAGGAGCGCGACAACTGAGAGGCGGCAACTGGCAGCTGTGGACCTGATGGAAGAGAACCGATGTCTTAGCTGAGTGACGGCCGGGAAGACCGGGTGTCTGGCATGGGCCCGGCTTCCAATCCCATAACCTCGAGCGGACAGGCGGACACATGTTTCACCTGATGCTTCCGGCCCTCGTGGCTTCACTGGTCTTGGTCGGGATCCATGCGTACCTGGGGATCCACATCATCGCCCGCGGCGTGATCTTCGTGGACCTCGCCCTCGCCCAGGTCGCGGCCATGGGCTGGGCCGCCGCCAGCCTCGGGCTCGCCGACACCCTGGGCGCCTGGCTGGGTATCCCCGAGGGAATAGCCGGCTACTCCATCGGGCTGACGGTCACGCTGATCGCTGCCGCTCTGCTCAGCGTGACCCGCATGGAGGGCACCCGTGTGCCCCAGGAAGCCATCATCGGAATCGTCTACGTCGTGGCCTCAGCGGCCACCATCCTGCTCGTCGCCCAGGCGCCGCGAGGATCCGAGCATGTCCAGGAGCTGCTCTCCGGCACTCTCCTCTGGGTGGGCTGGACGGAGATCTGGAGGACGGCCGCCCTGTACTGCGTGATCGGCGCGGTCCACTGGTTCCTGCGCGACCGCTTCATGACGATCTCAATGAACCCGGAACTGGCGCGAAGCGGGGGCTGGTCGATGGCGTGGTGGGACTTCCTCTTCTACGCGCTGTTCGGCCTCGTCGTCACCTCAGCGGTCGCCATCGCGGGGGTATTAGTGGTGTTCAGTTTCCTGGTGATCCCCGCCGTCATCGCCTTCCTCTTCACCGCGCAGCCCGGACGGCTGATCGGGATCGCCTGGTCGATCGGCGTGCTGACCACGGTCGTGGGACTCTACACTTCCTACCACCATGACCTGCCGACGGGTCCCACGGTGGTTTGTGCCTTCGCCGTCGCCCTCGCCCTCGCCTTCGCTCTGCGCTGGGCGCTGCGCCGTCCGCTGCCAAGAGCGGAAGCCGCCTGAGGCGTGGCACCGCCGGGCTCACTGGGTCTCCAGAGACTCAGCCGGCCCGGCGGCTCACGCAGGCGCTCCGACGATCGTAGAAGCGCCACTTCCTCTGCGCCCCGCGACTGATGCCGATGCGCGTCGTGCGCACGAGGTGTCGCGACGGGACCGGCTCGCCCGCGGCGATGAGCAACGGCGCCTCGCTCAATCGATGTCGCTGCAGCTCCGGGCCGATCGCGAGCGCTCGACAGAGTTTGCCGGGTCCTGAAGTGAGCTCGCGCTCGCGCCGACGTGCACGTCGCCGGCGCATCGCCTCCAGACCGTCGACGGGCTCCAAGGCACGCAGCAGAACCGCCGCAGGATAGCCCTCCGGCCCCACGACAGCATTCAGGCACCAGTGAACACCGAAGTTGAGATGGATGTACGCCGTGCCGGATGGGCCGAACATGGGATCGTTACGGGCGGTACGCCCGATCGCCGCGGCGGCGTGTGAGGCAGCGTCATGCGGGCCGGGGTAGGCCTCCGTCTCCACGATGCGGCCCACACAACGCACACCGCCACAGTCCGAAACCAGGTAAGCGCCGAGCAGCTCTCTGGCTACCGTCTCGGCGTCCCGATCGAAGAAGTCGCGTCGCAGGGGGACGTAACGACGACTCACGCCCCGCCGGCTTCCCGCTCCTCCCGGCGTGCCTCGAGGACTCGCTCGGCCCGGTGATCCGGCAGCAGTTCCTTAACCCGCTCGGGCTCCTCATCCAGAACGCGGAAGACGTCCGTGCCGAACGTCTCGACCAGCGACTGCGCCGTCCGCTCACCGACGCCGGGATAGCGCGTCAGGCGGGCGATCAGGCCCGAGAGCTCGGTTGAGCCGAGGCGACCCTCGACCGCCGGCGCGATGTCGGCTTCAACCTCCGCCACCACATCCGCGTCCGATCCACGTTCGGCCTCCACGTCCACGCTCCCGCTGCCCGGGCCCCTCTGCCCCTCAAAGATCGGCGGCGGTGCCCCGGCGGGGCGATAGCGTCCACGTGTGCCCCAGCGACCGCGGATCGTCCCCCGCGGCGCCCCGGGCAGGGGTGCGCTCACCACGGCGTCGCGCTTCTCTTCTGCGGCCGGCTCGCGCCTTTCCACCGGCCCAGCCACAGCCTCCGGAACCGCTCCCGTCTGCGCGCTCACTTCCACCTCAGAGGCACGGGAAACCTCTTCCCGCTCACGTGCGGACGCTCTCGGCTCCCGCGAGCGGCGTTCCGGTCTCGGACGATCGCCAGCCCGCCGTGCTTCGCCGCGCCTCGCTTCGTCGCGCCTCGCTTCGTCGCGCCGCCCCGCTCCCCGGCGCCGCGCCCCGGCCTCGTCTCGCGGTCCGCGCCCGGCGGAGCGAGTTCCTCTCCTGCTCCTGCCCGCCGGCGCCTCCGCCGCCCCCCTGCGTCCGCGTCCAACTTCGCGGCCTTGGGGCACCCGCTCGGCTGGCGCCACGGGCGCCCTCGTAGCCACCTCCGCTTCGCGCTCGGCCTCCGCTTCCTCCGCCTCCGGCTCGCGCCCCCGGCCACCGAAGAAGAGCCGCGTCAGCCTCTGCACCGCCGATTTCCGCGCCTGCGCCTCCGAAGCGGCCGCCGTGCGCTCACGCTTCGCGGACCGCTGCCCTTTCGAGGGCTTCGCCCGTCCGACGTGGAAGTTCCCGTTCGGTCCCCGGGTGACCTCGATCACACCGGCCTCCGCGGCGGCCTGCAGGAACTTGCTGAACTTGCTGAACCCCAGTTCGCCCTCATCGAAATCGGGATCGATCTCGAGGATCCGGCGCTTCACATCGCTATCACGAACCGACGCGGCCCCCCCCTCCAGCAACGCCTCGAGCGCGCGCCGCAGATGCTCTAGCGCCGTCTCCATCGTGAGCTTCGGTCGTGCCCTGCCGACACGCTCGGTCTCCCCGCTGCGATCGCGCGCTCGCGCCTCTGGCCGCTTCTCTTCACGACCGCGCTCCCGCCCCCTGGCGCCCCGTCTGGCCGGCCGCCGTGGCTCCGGCCGCCCCGCCGCCCCGGCAGGCTCGGCCTCAGCCTTGCCACCCGGTGCCACTCCGTACTGCCCGTTCTCCATCTTCTGGATCGTGAGCAGGCCGCGTGAAGCCGCTTCCACAACGAATCGGTTGAACTTGGTGAAGCCTTGCTCCTTCTCACTGAAGGACGGGTCGATCTCCAGCATCACCTGCTTCAGGCGATCGGAACGCATCGTGTCCCCGCGCTCGACCATCTTCTTCACAGCCTTCGCCACCAACACCCAAGGGTCGTGCCTCTCAAGCGGCTGATCACCCGCCTTGCTCAACCCGGAGAGCGAGGAGTAGCTGTAATACTCGTCGCAGTTCTGCACCAGCAAATCGGAACTCGACTCCTGGATCCCCACTCCGATCACGTACTTCCCATACTCCTTCAGCTTCAGAACCAGGCTCGAGAAATCGCTGTCACCCGACATCAGGATGAACGTCTTGATCTCCGGGCGCACGAAGACAAGCTCAAGCGCGTCGATCGCCAGCCGAATGTCCGTCGCGTTCTTCTTCGACGAGCCGTGAGCCGGCGCAAAGATCAGATCGATCGAAGCCTCGGAGAGCGGCACGATGTACTGCGGATAGCGCCGCCAATCCGCATAGGCACGTTGCACCGCTACCTTGCCGCGTATGACATCCGAGTTCAGCAGGTTGCGAAACTCTGCGCCGAGGTCCGAGCGGATCCCCATCGTCACGTTATCGAAGTCGATGAGCAGCGCCGCCTGAAGGGCGCCGCTCGGGTCGGGGTGGGGATCGCCCCGACGATCAGGTGCGTCTGTGTGCATCGGCATGCCTCTCGTAACTCCTTGTTTGTTAATACATTACAACGTTGAGAGGCAGGCCCGGCGCCGTCGCGCGAGGGGCTGAGGGTCGGAACCCCACCGGAAGGTCGTCCTGCGTTTGCGCGGGCAACAGCGCCGACGACCGATCCGGGATCCTTCCCTTTCGGTCCCAGCAGCCGTGCCCAGCCGATGCTTCCGGCACGCTCGCCGCTCGGGCGAAGTCGAGCGGGTCTGCTCTCTCAAACAACCGTACTACGAAGGACGTGCTCCCCGTTCAGCTCGTACCATGCGAGCGAGTTCGACGCGTCGAATCTTGCCGCTTCCCGTCATGGGGAACACGTCCACGAATCGCACAAGGTCCGGGACCTTGTATTGGGCGATCTGACCCCGGCAGAACTCCTTGATCTCATCGCCGGTCACGATCGCACCTTCCACCGGCATGACACAGGCGCAGATGAGCTCACCAAGCACCTCATCCGCGACACCGACGACCGCGGCTTCCTGCACGGCAGGATGCAGGCGCAGCAAATCCTCCAGTTCGCGCGGATAGATGACGTATTCGCCGCGGACGATCGTGTCCTGTTTGCGGCCGACGATATGCAAATACCCGTCCTCGTCGATCATGCCGAGGTCGCCCGTCCGGAAGAAACCGTCCTCCGTGAGCGACCGATGGGTCTCCTCCGGCTGCCTGTTATAGCCCTTCATCACGTTGAAGCCCCGAACCGCGAGCTCACCGATCGATTCCACGGGGAGTGCCGCGCCGTCATCACCGAGCACCCGAACTTCGACGCCCTCCAGCAGCCGGCCAGCCGTGTAGTTACGCTTCTCGGCCGGATCGTTGCGCCGCGTAATCGAAACCGTCGGCGATGTCTCCGTCAGGCCGTAGGCGATCTCCAGACCCGGCACCAGGCGCTCCCGGATCTCCCGCGCCAGCACATCCAGCACGGGCGCGCCCGCCACGATGCCCGTCCGCAGGCTAGACAGGTCCAGCTCATCGATCACACCGCTCCGCAGCTGCTGAGCGAACATCGTCGGCGCACCCTGGAGCACCGTGGCCTTCGTCTCCACGACCAGCTCCAGCGCGGCGCCGGCGTCGAACTTCTCCATCAGCACCACGGTCGCCCCGACAGTCAAAGCCGAGATGAGAGCCCCCAGCCCAAAGATGTTGAACATGGGGACGGCGATCAGGACCTTGTCCTCCTTCGTCAGCCCCAGTGCTTCCGCCGTTACCCCGTTCGTCCTCACCAGGTTCGCATGCGTCAGCATCACGCCCTTCGGCTTGCCCGTAGTGCCCGCCGTATACAGGATGGCGTACACGTCCTCCTCGGGATCGACGCGCGCCGGCGGATAGCTCTTTCCCTCGCCGCTCGAGACCAGATCCTCGAACTGAAAGATCCGATCATCGTACCAGAGATCCTCCTCGCCCACCGTTACCACGTACTGCAGATCCGGGAGGTTGAACTGCAGCCGCTCGAAAAGCTCCAGCTTGTCATGACCCTCGTACTCCTCGGCGGCAATCACCACTGATGCCTCCGAGTTCCGCAGCATGAACTGCAGCTCGTGAGCCGAGTACGCAGGATTGAGCGGTACGATCGCGGCGCCGAGGTTCGCCGCGGCAACTGCCGAGACGACGAACTCCGGTCCATTCGGGAGGTCGATGGCGATGCGATCGCCCGCGCCGATGCCCAGGTTATGTAGTGCCGCGGCGAGGGCGCGCGCCTGCAGCTGGGTACGCCCGTAGGAGAGTGTGTCCTCCAGGCAGCTCAGCAAGGGCCTGTCGGGCTGCTGCAGGGCAAAACGATCGAGCAAGTCGCAGACTGAAAGGCCTGCAAAACGCGTGTGATCCTCGATGGCTCTCCTCCGCGCGGAAATCACCTAAGCCTTTAATCTGCAAAGAAATCCACGCGTCGTCAAACCCGCGCCCTACCCGAACAGCGCCCTACGCACGACCTCCTCCCCCACCTGCCGCGCCCAGCCCTGCCCCTCCGATCCTGCGACCGCGCCCACATCCGCCAGCAATGTGAAGCCCACCCGACCCCGCCGCTCTCGATCCCGCTTCAGCGCCTCGAGGAAGAGTTCCGCGTCGACATCCTCGTCTATGGCCACTGGCAGGCGCGCCGCTTCCAGCGCCGCACGGATCCGCCCCGCTACGCCGCCCCGGGTGACACCCACAGCCTCACCGATCACCGCTTCCGCCGCCATCCCCGCAGCCAGCGCCTCCCCATACAGCCAGGCGTAGCCCGAGATGGCTGCCTGAGCGCGGGCCACCGTGTGCCCGAAGTCCAGCACACTCCGGTACCCGCTCTGCCGCGCGTCCCGGCTTACAACCTCCGCCTTGATCTCCACCGACCGCACGATGAGCTTGGCCAGAGCCGTCGGCTCACGAGCGAAGATGGGGTCCGAATTCGTCGCCAGGTCCTCGAAATAGCCGGCGTCGAGGATCAGCCCGTGCTTCACGGCTACCGCCAGGCCCGCAGCGACATGCGGCAGCGGCAAGCTCATCAGCAGCGAGGGATCGATGAGCACGAGGCTCGGTTCATGAACCGCGCCCACCAGATCCTTGCCGACGCCCGTGTCCACCCCCACCAGGCCACCCACACAGCTGTCCATCATCGCCACGAACGTGGTCGGGACGTGGATGAGCGGCACACCCCGCAGGTGGGTTGCCGCCACGAAGCCGGCCACGTCGCCCACCACACCCCCGCCAAGCCCGATCACCACCGCATCGCGCCCGAACCCCGCCCTCAGCAACCCGTCGCTCACCTCCATCCAGGTCTCGCGGGTCTTGTTCCACTCGCCGGCGGCGAACCTGAAGGTCGCTGTCGCAAGGCCTGCACCTCTCAGCGACGCTTGCAGGCGCTCGCCATAGAGGCCGTAGACCCGGGTGTCCGTGATAATCGCGTAGCGCGCGGCCGGGCAGGCGTCGCCGATGAAGGCGCCAGCCTCATCCAGTAGCCCGGGACGCACCCAGACATCGTAGGATGAGGCGCTCTCCCAGCGCGCCGAGGCGACCGTGGTCCGATGACAGTCCTGTTCCTGCGAGCTCATCGATCATCGCCCGCCGTTTGTCCTCGTATCGGACGTCGAACTCGACGAGAATTGCAAGCTACTCGCCCCGACAGCGGCGAGCAAACCATCACCTCCGGCCACATCGGCCCTCGGACCTCAGAGCGAGATCCGTCTCCAGCGCCCAAAACGCGCACAAAACTCTTGATTTTTGTTTCGCTTTGTCCCTATTTTGGCTTTGATCACTTCATCGTGCGGAGTGGGTGGAGGTGAGGTTGGAAATTTTTCCGCACTCGCGCGCGGCTGAACTCGATGAACTCCCACAGGAGGGAGTGCGATAGGAAGCTCAGGGGCGCGATCAGCTCCCGGCTTGATCGAAAAGCATCGCGCGAACGGACTCCGCATCGGCTTCGCCTTCAACGTGAAGCCAGCGGACGACGCACTGTTGTCGTCAGAGGCGTACCCATCTCCGAATCCGTCGCCTGAATCAGCGGTTCCCTCCTCGAGCGGTCTCAGCTCAGCGGCGAACCCTTGCTCGGACATCGCCGACACCTTCGCCGAATGGGATGACGAGTCGACGATCGCGGCCGTCGAGGCCGCTCTCTCGCATGCCGGCGAGGTGATCCGACTCGAAGCCGATCCCGACTTCCCCGCCAACTTGCGCGAAGCGCGAGCTGACATCGTCTTCAATCTCGCGGAAGGCATCGGTGGAGCCAGTCGCGAGTCGTTCGTGCCTGCCTTCTGTGAGTTCTGGGGTATCCCCTACACCGGCAGCGA
>Ga0111181_1134_pt1 | contig 15805 bp, 16 predicted proteins | sample DeeMarSWOR324_28_FD_80236 | JGI IMG/M metagenome (GOLD analysis project Ga0111181, IMG submission 80236) | Gemmatimonas sp. SM23_52
CTGTCGGCGTACTGCACGGCGAGGCCCAGCCAGCCCTGCTTGAGCTGCAGCTCCTCGCGCCGCACCACGTTGAACTGCACGGGCGTGATGCCCAGCTGCTGCGACTCGCGGCGTACCTCGTCGCTCTGGTCCGGATGCTTGCGGACGATCTGGATGTTGCCGCGCCCGTAGCGCTCGAAGTCGCGCAACACGTCCCTCACATCGCGCTCGAGCGGCTGCACCTGGACAGGCAGCTCCCGGGACACGAACAGGCTGATCGTGACCACGTCATCGAGATCGCCGAGGATCGCGCGCGTGCCAGGCGAGAGTGTGTACAGCTTCTCCGCGGTGAGGTCCAAACGTCCGGGGATGTGGCTACCGAACAGATTGGCGACGACGGCGATGGCAACGATCGTCGCTGTGCCTAGCCGCAGGTTGCGGTAGAGCCGCGAGCCGTGGCTCAGCCGGTCGCGCAGCAGCAGCCAGTAACCGAGTGCCAGGAACGCCGCGGCAAAGGCGACGAAGTAGACGACATCGCGGAGATCGATGACCCCGCGGGCCACGTTCGTGAAGTGGGTCAGTATCGCCAGCTGGCCCACCGGACCGGCCAGCCAACCGGGCAGGCCGATCTGCACGAGCTCGGTCCCGGTCAGAATGAAGAGGAAGATCACCGCCGTGCCGACGATGAACGCGGTGATCTGGTTACGTGTGAGCGCGGAGGCGGCGATACCGACGGCGGCCATCCCCGCAGCCAGCAGCAGACTACCGATGTACTGGGCAACGATCACCCCGAAGTCCGGCATCCCACCGAGCAGAAGCAGGATCGGAACCAGCAGGGTGCCGGCCAGCGCGATCGCGATGAACAGCAGGTTGCCGAAGTACTTGCCGAGCATGAACTGGTGCTCGCGGATCGGATGACTCAAGGTCACCTCGAGCGTGCCGTGCCGGCGCTCCTCCGCCAGCGCGCCCATCGTGGCCGCCGGTATGAAGAACAGCAGGATCCAGGGCAGCAGATCGAAGAGCGGTCTAACCGAGGCTTCGGCGAGCAGGAAGGCACTGCGGAAATAGAAGAAGAAGTTGATGACCAGGAACACGACCAGCAGGATGTACGCGGTCGGGTGATCGAAGTAGTTGCGCAGCTCCTTGCGTACGATCGTCCAGAGGTTCCGCATGGCTGCGTCCTCCTAGCGGGTCAGCTGGCTGAACAGGTCCTGCAGGCTGGCCGTCTCCTCGTGCAGCTCCCAGAGCACCCAGTCCCGCGCCTTGGCGAGGCTGAAGATCTCGGGACGCGGGTCCGGCCCCGATCCGACCGCCAGCGTCAACCGCGTGCGGCCGTCGCGTTCTGTCCGACCCGTGACCTCCTCCACGCTCGGCAGCTTTGCGATCTGCGCTTCGACGTCCACACCTTCCACTTCCACCACGATCCTGCGGCCGGTGCCCGTATCGCGGGCACGCGCCATCAGCTCTTCCGTCGACCCGTCAGCGACGATCCTGCCCTCGTGGATCACGATAATGCGTCGACAGGTCTCCTCCACCTCGGGCAGCACGTGGGTGCTGAGCAGGACCGTGTGCTCCTTCCCCACCTCACGGATCAAGCGGCGGATCTCCTGCCGCTGGTTCGGGTCGAGCCCTTCTGTGGGCTCGTCCAGGATCAGGAAGTCGGGGCGATGGAGGATGGCGGCCGCCAGGCCGAGCCGTTGCCGGTAGCCCTTCGACAGCTCGCCGATCGGACGGTAGAAGACCTCGGCGATCCCCGTGGCCTGTACAGCATCGTCGAGCGCGCTGCCGGGTCCGTCCATAGCGATGCCTCGCAGATCACCCACGAAGCGCAGGTAGTCCGAGACCAGCATCTCCGTGTACAGCGGGTTGTTCTCCGGCAAGTAGCCGATCCGTCGCCGCGCTGCCACCGGATCGTCGCGCACGTCGGTGCCGTCGATCAGCACGGCTCCCGTGTCGGGCTCCAGGAAGTTCGTGATCAGGCGCATCGTCGTGGTCTTGCCCGCAGCGTTGGGTCCGAGAAAGCCCACGACCTCACCGCGATCGACGGTGAACGAGACATCGTCCACCGCCCGTGTGGCACCGAACGACTTGCTGACGTGCTCGAGCGCAATCAAGTGGACCTCCGCGACCGTAGATAGCGAGATATCGCCGAGAATACGGCTGAGATTTGAAATCCACCAACCTTCTGAGAACGGGGCTGACGGGACTCGAACCCGCGACCTCCGGTGTGACAGACCGGCACTCTAACCGACTGAGCTACAGCCCCACGAACCCCGCGGCGCGGGCGTCCTGCCCGGCCCGCCCCGCCATTCGGTTCTCGCTTCGCTTTCCGATCAGACGACGCGGCACAAAGTTAGCGAGCGGCAGAAGTCGGTCAAGGCTCGCCCTCCAGCGTGTCCTCGGCTTCGCCCGCCGACCGGGCGACCTGGCAGGCCTGCTCCGCCCAGAGGGTCAGCGCCTCGTCGTCCTCGAGGATGTCCGCCGGCACCTCGTAATAGGTCCAGAGCGTCTGCTTCTCGTTCGGCTGGAAGGGCCCCATCCCCAGCTGGACGTAACCCTGGCGCGTCGCCTCGTCGGTCTTGAAGTAGAGGCGACCGCCGTAGACGACGCCGAAGAAGAGACCGGCGTGATACAGTCCATGGCCGCCGAACATGGCTCGGGCCTCGACGCGGCCCAGTCCGCGGAGCTGGTCGAGGACGTAGTCCTTGAAGGAATCGTCCGCCATGTCATGCCTCTCTCGTGTTCGACTCGAAACGGAGCCGGGACTCAGAGGCGCGAAACAGAGCGCCTATTCAGGGCCCTCCTTATTATATAGAGAGAACCCCGGCCACAGCCTCTTCGTTGAGGAGAGCCGGACAGGCCAGTTCAACATGGCCCGAGAATCAAGCTAACCGATAGATGCGCGCCGGCATATCTGCCGAACGACCGAACCGCGCCGCACGCCTGGTCCTGAGAAGCGGCCTGAGGATCAGCAGCTTCGCCGTCATCATGCTGGCGATCCTGTTACTCTCCTCGGGCCATCCCGACTGGGTGATGGCCTGGGTCTACGTCGGCGTCTTCGCGCTAGTCTCAGCGACAGGCTCGACCATCCTCGTGCTCACCCATCCCGAGTTGATGGCCGAACGCACCCAGATCAAGGAGGGCGCGAAAGACTGGGACAAAGTGCTCGCCCCGCTGGTCACCGTCTATGTACCCGTGGGTGTCTGGATCGTGGCGGGTCTGGACATGCGCGGCGGATGGTCCGCCCGGATTCCGCTAGAGCTTCAGTGGCTGACGCTGGGAGTGGCGGTCGCCGGCTCGCTGCTCGCGATCTGGGCGATGCGGTCGAACAAGTTCTTCTCGCTCATCTTTCGCATTCAGACGGAACGAGGCCACAGCGTGGTCACGAGTGGGCCTTACCACTTCGTGCGCCACCCGGCCTACGCCGGCGGGATCGCCTTCAACCTCGCCACACCGCTCATCCTGGGCTCGCTTTGGGCCTTCATCCCGGCGGCCGTTCTTCTCTGTCTTTTCGTCGTGCGTACGGCGCTCGAAGACAGGACTTTGCAAAGCGAGCTCGACGGATACGCGGAATACACGCAGCGCGTGCGCTATCGTGTGCTGCCCGGGATATGGTGACGGGATACCTCAGTGGGATGCGGCGCAGTAAACGCTGCCGCCCGCTGCCAGCCCTGCCACCACGACCCGCTGCCCGGCCTGGACATCAGCCACGTCGAGGTATACGGCGGCGGAATAGGCCGGCAAGACGGAGCTGGGGACCTCCGCCATCATGGCCTCGACGAAACTGGCGATACCGCGCATGGCGTTGCAGACGGCAACGGCCGGCTCGCCTTCAGCGAAGCGAGTGTAGAACTCGATGCTCAGTAGCTCAGCGTCGAACTCGACGCGATAGCCGTTGAAGAGGACCCCATAGCCGTCCAGGCTGAGGTCGCTGAGCTCGCTGCTATAATAGGAGCGGGTCGCCCGTTCGATCTCGTCGAGCACGGTTCGCGGGTAGACGACCGGCAAGCTCAGGTATTCGGCCGACGCGAAGCCTATCGGCCTGCCCTCGCCCTGGACCCGATACCAGCCGGGACGGAAACCATCGACGGAGATCTGCTGGCCGCGATTCAACTGAGCGACCACCTGGCAGCGCGGGGAGGGACAGGACCGCACGTTGAGGGTTCCGGCTGTGACCACCATCGTGCCGACGCCCACCGGCCCCAGCTGCTCCAGGGAGACGCGGCCGGCACGGCGCGCCCCCTCGTAGTAGGCGACCCAGCGCTCCTCGGCGACGTTGGCGAGGTCCACGCGCACGGTGTCACCGACGGCGAAGCGGCCGGATGCCTGCACCACCACCATCGCGCTCACATCCGGCTCGGCCACCACCGGGATGTCCGACGTCGGCGCCGCCGGCCCCGGCCCGGCCACCTCCATCCCTCCGGCCGAGCACGACAACAGCGCACCAGCCATCGCAACTGCTGCCACTGTCCACTTCAGCATGGCTCGAACCTCCCCTTCCACCACGGTCGTGACCCGCGAAGACCACGACGGATCAGCCCGCCCCAATTAAGCAAGCACGGGCCCCGTCGCAACGGGGTGAGGCAACGCAGCGAGGTGCCAGCCCAGTGAGGTCACAGGCTCGGCGCGACTCCGGGTTTACGCGCGTTGTTCCGACAGACGACGCCCACTAATTTGTTCCTACAGGTGTAGTGACCGCCTCGGCGGCCTTCGCAGTCCGTTGGGCAGCCACCCGAGGGTTACTGCCCAGGAGGTCGCAGCGATGAAACCCCTCGCTGTTGCAAGTCTCACGCTCCTTCTGTTCGGGCCTCCCATCTGCCAGGCACAGGAAGACGTCGCACGCCAGCACATCGAGGCTGGACTCGCCCGCGCCGCGAGCGGCGACACGGCGCGGCGGCGATCGCGGAGTTCCGCAACGCGATCGATGCTGCACCCTCCCTGGCCGACGCACACTTCCAGCTCGGCCGCTTGCTCGCCAGACACGCCAGCACCGTCGAGACCGACTTCGAGGAACGACGCGACGCGGAAGAGGCCCTGCGTAGGGCATTCGCCCTCGATCCCAGGAACCCCGCCTACCTGGCGGAGCTCGGCTGGCTGCACATCAAGCAGAACCTGAAGAACGATGCCGAGCGCGTCCTCAAGCGGGCGCTGGCGAGCGCCGAGGAACGGGGCGTAGACGACGACACCCTGGTGGCGGACATCTACTACGGCCTCGGCTACCTGCAAGAGCTGCATTACGAAGGGCTACGGGACCGCGCTTTGAGACCGCCCCTGCCCGGAGACATTTCGACCCAGCTGGATCCAGCAGAATCGGGTCCGTTCCTGTACCGGTACGTCGAGGACTATCTGGAGAATACACCGCCTGTCGCCGGCATGGGTGAGGACACTCGCGCGCGGATGATGGAGTACTATCGGGCGGCGCTCCGCCACGATCCCACGCACCCCGGAGCCGTGCAGAAGGTGTTGCTCCACCTGCTGGACCAGCATCGCCTCAGCGAATACGTCTCCATCGCCAAGAGGCTGGCAGAGGCAGAGCCAGAGCGGCCCGAGGCGCAGCTCTATCTAGGGCTGGGGCTGCATGCAGCAGGCCACGAGGACGAGGCGGCCGCCGCGTTCGAGCGCGGGCTCGCCTTGTTGCCCCCGGCGGAGCGCGCGCCTTACCTCAGCCTCGAGCCGGTGATGCGCAGGAAGCCCGCCGAGGACTACGACACCCTGGATGAGGAGGCCCGCGTAAGGTTCGATTCGCTCTACTGGCGGCTGAGCGACCCGCTCTACCTCACCGAAGCGAACGAACGCCGGCTCGAGCACCTGGCTCGGGTCACCTATGCCGATATGCGGTTCTCCGAGCCGGAAAGCGGGTTGCGCGGCTGGGAGACGGACCGCGGTGTCATCTTCATCCGCTACGGACCGCCAAGGCGTATCGCACGCTTCCGTTCCCCAACCGGGTTGGATCCGCTGGCCACCATCGTGTGGACGTACGGTGAACAGGGGCCAGTGTTCATGTTCAGGCAGCCCGCCGGCTTCCAGCGCGCGCGCTTCGCCGGCGACTACCACTGGCTCGCCGTTCAGGAGCGTTATCTGCGGCCCGCGACGTACAGCAACATCCCATCGATTCCGGCGCTCTTCAGCATCCCGGTACAGCTGGCCCGCTTCCGCGGCGACTCTGTCAACGAAGTCGCCCTGGAGGTGCACGCCGAGCTCCCCCTCGAGGATCTGGCAGAGGGTGTCGAGCTCCAAACCGGGGAGATGGAAACAGGTTTCTTCGTGCTGAATCGAGCCGGCGAGCGGATCGTGCGCCGTGTTACCACGGAGGTCCTCACGTACGCCGACGCCCCCAGCAAGAACCCTGTACGGAGCTGGCGACTGCTGCTACCGCCCAGCGACCAGCTGGTGGCGGCCGTCGAGGCCTGGGACGCGGGCACCTGGCGCGCCGCGGCGGCCCGGGCCAGCTTCACGCCGATCCCCTTCCCCGACGACTCGCTCAGCATCAGCGATATCCTGCTCGCCCATACGGTGAGGCCACTGGCGGCCGAACCCGTGCGCCGCCTCGACTTCGACATCGATCCCAACCCCTCTCGCGAGTACGCCACCGACCAGCCGGTACACATCTACTACGAGCTCTACGGGTTCGAGCGAGACAGCGAGGGCTTCGCCAACTACGATGTCGCCCTGACGGTGAGAGTGGCCAAGCTGTACCGGGAGGGGATACTCGCCGAGTTGCTCGGCCCGCTCGCCGACGCCTGGGGCTTCTCGATCGTCGGTGACGACCGGCTCGAGCTCAGATACAGCCGCGAGGTACGGGCGGCCGACCGCGATCGTATCGTGGAGTTCCTTTCCCTGGAACTCGAGCGGGCGCCAGCCGGCGAGTACGAGATCAACCTGCGGATCTGGGACCGACTGGGCGAGCGGATGGCGAGCCAGGCACGCATGTTTACCGTGGCCAAGCAGGACTGAAGCGACGAGTGAGGGAGACACGCGTGCCCGCGCTGGCGGAACCCTGCGCCGACGGCTAACGTTGGCGCAGTCAGGAGCCCGCGCCTCAGCCGTCTTACACCAGCCTCGGCGACACGCTCTCGTTCTTCGCTCGGCCGACGAGGCACAAGGAGTCTCGCTGTGGAGTTCAAGCGAATGCGCGGACGCGAGGCCACTCTTTGCGCGGCGATTGGATGTGTCGGGGCGCTGCTGTTTCTGTTCCTCTTTCCGCTGGGCTCGATCAGCACGCTCATGCACGATGTGTTGGGTCTCGGCCCGCTCGTCGTACTGGCGGCGGTCATCTCGTTTCTCGTCACTCGTCCAGCCGGGGGCGGGCTGATCGCGTCGCTCGCTTTCGGCCTCAGCTGTGGCCTCGTCCTGTGGCTGTTCCGAATCCCCACCAACCCGAAGGGCGCATTCGGCAGTCTGCCTTTCATTGCGGTCCTCGCACTCGCGGGCGTTGTGGCGGAGGGATCAATGATGCTCGGGAGAGCACTGAAGCTGCCGTGGCGGAGCGTGCTGACCGGGGCGATCTCCAACGCTATGTTGCTGACGCTCTACTGGCTCCTCATCTTCCCATCCACCGCCGAATGGGTGAAGTGGGGGGACGTGCCACCGCTGCTGGGGCTCTGTCTTGGGTGTGGGGCCGTGTCGGGGTATATTGCCTACGCGGTATCGAGAGCTTTTTCGCCGAGGTTCGCACCTCAGGAGAGGGAGTAGAGATGTGCGGCTACACTGACTTCCAGGCGCTAGGCACCTGCATCACTCGCTTTTGCGCGCTCTCTGCTGCCGGAGCTCTGACCTACGCGGCCTGGAGAACGCAGTCCGCCTGGCACGTCCTGCGCTGCAAGCTCAGGGATGCCGTGGTCAGCCTCTGCGGTTATCTGGCGTACAGGGGCGCGAACTCGGCGGCCGCGAGCGACGGGAGACACTGAGACAGCGCGGCCGCTCCGTCAGAATGCGCGGCAGTCCAACCCACATATCTGCTTCAGCAGCAACAACCCCGTCACTTCGCGCGCCCCGCCGTCGCGCGGCCCGCTGCCGCTGGATCTAGAGGAGAACCTGTGAAGCTCGTCGAAGATCTTCTGGAAAGCGTACGAGCCTTCGATTGCCCGGTGAAACGGGTATGCGTGGGCCTGCACTGGACCGTCGTCGAGAGCAGGCACGCGGGCATGGCTCACACCTACAAGACCGGCGACAAGGTGGAACTCGAGGGCTCAGGCGTGCTGGCGGGTCAGAGCGCGCTCGAGCTGGCCGCACGACTCAGGAGCTGGGAGCCCCTGGAAGCGAGCCTCGGCCTGGCCGCCTTGAACTCCCTCATCGAACCGGTTGGCCGCCCGGGTAACGTGTTCGATCACATCCTCCAGAGCTGTGAGGGAAGGACCGTCACCGTCGTCGGCAGGTTTCCGAACAACGAACAGGTCGCGCGGGTTGCGCGACGGGCCTTCTTTCTGGAGATGGAGCCTCAGGAGGGAGAGTTTCCTCCGTATGCTTGCGAGGAGGTCATACCTGAATCGGATGTGGTCGTGATCACAGCCACGGCGCTCATCAACAAGACCCTGCCACGGCTACTGGAACTCGGCTCGCGGGCGACCGCCGTTGTCCTCGGCCCCAGCACCCCCATGAACGACGTGCTCTTCCAGCACGGGGCGGACATGCTCGGGGGCGTCCGCGTGGCTGACTCGGACGCACTGGTGGCAAGCGTAGTCCAGGGCGTCAAGAAGTTCAGGAAGCTGGCCGGGATCGAGGCGATCACGAGATCGGCCGGTTTATAGGCTGGGATGAGCAGGCGCCCCGCCGTGTTCATCACAGGGGGGCGCCAGTGGAGACGCTGGGTTTAAGCGGACGCGACCTGCCCTGGCCGGCGTCCCTCGACGGGCTACTCGGGCGCTGAGAGTATATCCGCGATGAGATCGGCGATCGCTACGAACACCTGATCCGAGCCCTCTCCAGCCACCGCGGCGGCGGGCTGCCGCTGGGCCTCGGAACCCGCACTCGCCTCGATACCGGCCTTGCGGCCGTGACGCAGAACGGCGATGACCGTATCCTCCGTCACGCGACCGTCGGATGACGGGCTCGGCTCGGCCTCCCGAGTGTCCGCCGAGTTCTCGAACTGAAGGTTCCAGACCGCCGAGAGATCGATGTTGTCGAACCACACGCCCCTACAACCACGGCAGACATCGAGCGTGCATCGATCGCTCTGAACCCGCTCGAGACCCGAGCCACAGACCGGGCAATTGATGATGTTCTCGCGGCCACAGCTCTTGCACGCGGCGGCGTTACGGGTCACCGGGTGCCCGCAGGACGGACACACCACAGTGAAGAGCTGCTTCTTCACCGTAATGAGGCCACTCAGGACCTCCGGAGGACAGTAACGCAGCTGGCGCACTTCCCCGGACTCGAACCACATGCCGCCACACTCGTCACAGTAATCGAGCGTCAGCTCCAGCTCATCCGACGGGTGGAGCTTCTGCATCCGAACGCCGTTGCAGACCGGGCACTCCAGGCGCTTTGCAGCCTTAGCCATTGCTCAACCTCCTCGCCGACTCCCCGAGTGGCGATGCTGGTGGTCGTCGGGCGTCGCTTCCCGCTCTCGTCTCTCGCTGCGGAAAAGCGCCGCGCCGTCAGCCGGCAGGGATCAGGGGGATCAGAAGGTCCGGGGGGAATGCCCTTCCCCTCATTGTTGGGCTCCCGGGGAGCCCCGGAACATGTAGGGAGGGCGACAAATCTCAGCCCGCTAGGGCTGGCCGCGAAGAGACCCCGTGGGAGCGGGGTCCCGCATAGCTCCAGTGGAACATGTACCCGAAAGCGCCGACCTCGTTCCGAACGCGACCCAGGCTCGGGACACGCCCGACTGGCCAGCCGGCGCCGAGGGTGTAAATTGTCGTCGGCGGACGCCCCGTCGCCCTTCCGAGCCCGTCAACCCGAAAGGGGAACCACCATGGAGAAGATCGGCAAGTATGCCTTTATCGTTGGCCTCGTGATCGCCGTATTGGCCGGTCTCGGACTGGACCAGAGCTGGGTGGCCTGGATTCTGGCCTTGCTCGGCTTGATCGTCGGCTTCCTGAATGTAGGCGAGAAGGAGACGCATGGTTTCCTGCTGGCCGCGATCGGCTTGATGCTCTCGGCTACCGCCATTCAGGCAATCCCATTTGTCGGCGGTGTGCTCACACGTGTTGTGGTGTACCTGGTGGTCTTCATCGCGCCCGCCGTACTGATCGTTGCTTTGAAGTCATTGCTGGTCACGGCAAAGGACTGAGGCGTTTTGTTGTTCGGCACCGTGAGACTTGCGGCGACGGGGCGTCGCCGCCTGCCCGCTGCGAGCGAGTCCCTGCGAGTGCCCGTCCTGGGCTGGTCTTAGAGGCCGCCAATTAATTACAATAATCGTGTCGAAGCTGGCCGCGGCTTCCACGCCAGCCCTAACATCCGCGCGGATCGAGCGATCCACCAATGACAGATCAGCCCATAGACTCGGCGACGGCACCCTTCCGCGTCTGCGGCTCTTGCGAGAAGCAGTGGGCCAGCTCGTACGATTTCGTTGTTGATCCCGAGGTCCGCCTGCTAGGACTGCAGATGGTCCCGAAGTCGCCCAAGGGGAATCTGCTGGTGTTCGGTCACCGCTGCGGCACCTCGATCTCGGTGTTCGCGAAGCGCCTCGGCGACCTGCTGGCAGACCCCGATGATGACGATGCGGACCCGGATCCCGTGGTCAGCTACGAGGAGTGCAAGCGGCACTGCCCGAAGGTCGAGGATCTCGCGGTCTGCGACCGCCTCTGCCCCAGGGCCGCTGACCGGCGGTTGGTGCGAGCGATTTTCGAGCTGAAGCGAGGATCCAAGTAGCCAGGCAACGGCGGGCACTCCCTGACGGGGGCTTCGACCTGGCACCACGCTGCCCTGCCAGCTGGCGGCGAGGCTAGCACTTGAAACCGAAGCAGAACGCAACATTGCTGCCGGGTCAGGTGTTGAAGGCATGACGACGCAGTACGTTCGGCCCGCCGGTCAGCACCAGCCTTGAGGGGTCACCCCTCGTCAGCACCCAGGTTCAGATCAGGACCGGCCAACCTGACCATCGAGAGACTCAGCATGAAGCCTCAGGTAACGAGACTGACCATCCTGCTCGGGTTGTGCGCCGTTATCCCGGGGCCCAACGCGGCTGCCCAGGAGCCCGCCAGCGACACAACCGCCCAGGCCCTCTTCGTCTTCCTCGACTGTAACGCGCCCAACTGCGACTTCGATCACTTCCGGCGCGAGATCGGCTGGGTGAACTGGGTCCGCGACCGAGAGGACGCGCATGTGCACCTGCTGATAACGGCGGAGCGAACGGGAGGCGGAGGGCAGCACTATACCCTCGACTACATAGGGCGCGGTGCCTTCGACGGGCTGGACAAGTCGCTCTCCTATGTCTCGAACCCCGACGACACCGACACGGAAGTCCGCGAACGACTCACGCGGACCCTGGCCCTCGGACTGGTACAGTTCGTCGAGACCACTCCCCTGGCTCCCCGGCTGCGCGTGGTTTACCAGGCACCGGAAGCCGCGCTGGTTCAGCGTGAGGAGCACGACCCGTGGAATCTCTGGGTGTTCGAGATCAGCCTCGACGGGTCACTCGAAAGCGAGAAACAGGAGAGCAGCTACTCGATCAGCGCTGAGGTCGACGTTGACCGCGTCGCGGAGGACATGAAGATCAACTTCGAGCTGTCGGCGAGGTATCGGCGCGACGAGTTCGAGTTCGAGGACGGTGAAGTGGAGGTCTATACCTCCGAGGACCATTCCGCCGACCTGCTGATCGTCTGGAGCCTGACCGATCACTGGTCAGCCGGGGGCGGGGCATACGCGTTCCGATCGCCTTGCGCGACACAGCCTGATCATCGCGGCTGCGGTCCAGCAGCCCTGGGGCGAGATCCACGGATCTTTGGAAGGAATCCATTACCTACGTGATCTGTTCCCCCTATCACGGTCGACCCACCGGATCAACGCCTTCGTGAACGTCGAATACCGGTTGTTCCGCGGATTCAACTTTGAGGTTGACGCCGAGTTCTCCCGGATCAAAGACCAGTTCTACCTATCGAAGGTAGGGCTTGAGCCCGATGAGATTCTGCGGGAGCGGCGAGACAGGGAAACCGACTACCGATTCGAATTGAGTGTTGGCCTCAGCTACCGCTTCGGCTCGAAGTTCGCGAACATCGTAAACCCGCGCATGGATTAGCGGCCGCCGCGATCACTAGGATACGGAAGCCAAACGTCGAGCGCGGGGCGAGCCCTTCCCGGCAAACCAGGCCCACCCCGCCCTTCGCTGCTCAGCTGGCCCCGCCGGCCGCCTCGCGCAGCAGGCTACGCGCGATCACGAGCCGCTGGATCTGATTGGTGCCTTCGTAGATCTGCGTGATCTTCGCATCGCGCATGTACTTCTCGATCGGGTAGTCCTTGCAGTAGCCGTAGCCGCCGAACAGCTGGACGCAGTCGGTCGTCACCTTCATGGCGACGTCGGTAGCGAACAGCTTACACATGGCCGAGACCTTGGTGATGCTCTTGTGCCCGGAATCGATAACCCGGGCAGCGTGGTGGACAAGCTGGCGAGCCGCCTCGATCTCAGTGGCCATATCCGCGAGCATCCACTGGACCCCTTGGAACGAGCTCACGGACTGACCGAATTGCTGACGCTCGTGAGTGAATTGGATGGCCAGGTCGAGGGCGCCCTGGGCGAGCCCTATCGCCTGTGCGGCGACGCCGGGACGGGCCCGGTCGAGGGTGATCATGGCGTGCTTGAAGCCGCGCCCTTCGCTGCCGCCCAGCAGGTTCGCCGCTGGCACCCGGCAGTTCTCCAGGTGGATCTCGACGACGGGCACGCAGCGGATGCCCATCTTGTCCTCGTGCTTGCCCACGCGGTAGCCGGGCGTGCCCTCCTCGACGACGAACGCCGAGACGCCGCGTGCCCCGCGACCGGGCTCGGTGACCGCGAAGATCGTGTTCAACGACGCGACGGCGCCATTGGTGTTCCACTTCTTCTCGCCGTTCAGGATATAGAAGTCACCGTCGCGCTCGGCCCGGGTGATCATCGAGCCGGCGTCCGAACCGGCTTCCTTCTCGGAGAGCCCGAACGCGACGAGCTTCTCACCCGCCGCCACACCCGGGAGCCAGCGCTGCTTCTGCTCGTCAGTCCCACCCACCAGGATAGGAAACGAGCCGAGCGCGTTCACCGCGAAGGCCACGCCCATGCCGCCGCAGGCACGCGAGAACTCCTCGACTACGATACAGAGATCGAGCACGCCGCCGCCCATCCCGCCGTACTCCTCCGGAATCCAGACGCCGGAGAGTCCCGCCTCCTTGATGGCCTTCTGGACCTCCCAGGGATAGGTCTGCTCGACGTCGTACTTGGCGGCCACAGGCCGCATGACCGTTTCGGCCAGCTCACGCGCGCGGTTCCTGAGCTCGATCTGCTGGGGCGTATAGAGTTCCTCGACCATGGTCCACTCGTCTCCCGGTTCGATTCGTGCACGGAATCGTGGTGACCCCTGCCGTCAGGGTCACCCGATCAGGACGGGGCTAACAACCCAGAAGTGATTGCGCGGACAAGATGGGCCGTGGCGCGCCTGGAGGCAAACCGGCGCGGCGGTGGGACAGCCGGGTTCCAGCGGCGCCGACTCGACCTTTCGCGCCGCCGCGCTAGCGCATCTCTCTGATCCGGACCTCGATCCCTTCGACCCCTTCCAGCAGCCTCACGAGCTCGCCGGGATCCGTGTTCCCGTAGTGGTAGGGATAGAGGATCCGCGGGCGGAACGCCTGCGCCGCATCCGCCACCATCTCCGGCGTCATCGTGTACGGCACGTTCATCGGCAGGAAGGCGATGTCGATGTCCTCGAGCGCTTTCATCTCCGGCGTGTTCTCCGTATCGCCGGCGACGTAGACGCGCTTATCCGCGAACGTGATGACATATCCGTTCCCGTTGCCCTTCGGGTGATAGGGCTGCCCGCTCTGCCGCACGTGCACGAGGTTGTAGGCGGGGACGGCTTCGATCCCAAGCCCGCCCTCGGTTCGGGTCTCGCCGTTCTCCATCACGATCGCACCGTCCACCCGGCCCGCGCAGGACCGCGAGCAGATGACGATCGTCTCGTCTGTCCTGATCGCCGCGATCGCCTCGGGATCGAGGTGATCGCCATGCTCGTGAGTGATGAGGATGAGGTCCGCCTTCGGCATCGTGCTGTAGTCCGCCTCGCGGCCGACCGGATCCACGTGGGTCACCTTCCCGCCGTACCGGAACATCAGGGTGCCGTGGCCGATGAAGGTGATGGTGAGGTCACCCGCAGCGGTCGGGATGACGTCCTCCTCGAAGCCAGCCTGTGCGCAGGCGTCGCTTCCCACAAGCAAAAGCACGACGGTCATAGCAAGCGTGGCGCAGAATGCACGCGTTCTCATGATCACCTACCCGGGAAAAGGGAAATCGGGTCTCAGCACGAGCTCAGCTCTCCTACGCTGCGATCCTGGCGAGCGTGGTGAGCCCAAGATAACCAAGGATGGATAACACCCAGTACAACACGAAGAACCCATGGTATCGCCTATTCCTTGTCAAGGCGGCTACCAGATTCAGTGCAAGCATCACAGCAACGAACAAGTAGTACAACTGCGGAGGCTCTCTCAGCCCCGCTCCCGCCTTGAGCATCGTCTCGGGCACGTCGATGCACCAGGCCGCGAACTGAATCCCGAAGAACCAGGCTCGGTTGTTGAGGAAATGCTCCTCGAAATCGAAGTCTCTCGGCAAATCCGATGGATACAGCACTGCCGCCAGCAGGAATAGCGCAACGGCGTAAAGAGTAACGAATAGGAAGTGATAGAAGCTCCACTCCTCCAGTGAGCTCCACCAGAACATCCCCCACCAAATCACCAGAATGTAGATCAGGATGTTCACCGTCCAGACGCTGTGGACCCAGTACATGCGAACTGAATCGCGGTGCTCGATCACCTTACTGGTGCCAATAAGGAGGTGGGTAATCCCGAGGCCCATCACCACTGATATCAGTACGCCCAGGTACTCGAAAAGCGCCATTGGCCTTAACTCGCTCGCTGTTCCTTCTTCTGCGCTCGCTTTGCGAAGGGTACGCGTGATTATGACCGGGACTCAGAGGCGCGGCAAGCCCGAGCCAGAACCGCCGCAAGCCGAGCTCGAGTTGCGATGGCGGAAGAAGCCACTAAGATGCTGCCTATCTTTGGGGCCCCATGGGTCTAAGGCTCCACTGTCAGATCACACCGAGCGTTGAGGTGACCTATGAGCAGGCGCAAGAAGGTTGACACCAGAGAGGTCGGTTTAGAGATCGGCCTGCTCATCGGCAAGCACTTCTTCCATACAGAACATCTGCACTACGGATACTGGACGAGCGACCTCGATATCGATCTCCTGAATCTACCTCGAGCTCAGGAACAATACTGTGATTTCCTGATCTCTCATATTCCCGACGGGGCCAAGACGGTCTTGGATGTTGGATGTGGTGCTGGGAGACTGGCTTGGAAGTTGATCAATCTCGGATATGCCGTCGACTGTGTCTCTCCAAGCCCGGTGCTCACTGAACATACTCGCAGTCTATTGGGAGACAGGAGTCACATTTTCGAGTGTCGCTTTGAAGATCTGCAAACTGAGAGGCGATACGACGTCGTCTTGTTCAGCGAGAGTTTCCAATACATTAGTGTAGACAGGGCACTGCAGACGTCTCTCGGACTGCTCAATGACGGTGGTCATCTCCTCATATGTGACTTCTTCAAGACAGATGCAGAGGGAGTGAGTCTTGTCGGAGGAGGGCACAGATTGGCGAGTTTCTACGAACGTGTCTCCGGATATGGCCTGGAACCCATCAGAGACATAGAT
>Ga0111181_1144_pt1 | contig 15340 bp, 14 predicted proteins | sample DeeMarSWOR324_28_FD_80236 | JGI IMG/M metagenome (GOLD analysis project Ga0111181, IMG submission 80236) | Gemmatimonas sp. SM23_52
GACCGGCTCGAGCTCAGCGTTCTGGTGGAGGGCGATCCGGCGCTGCGCAACCAGTACTCGGTCATCGTCGTGCGCGGGGCGGCGAACCCCGACGGCGCGCGGGCGTTCGCGGCTTGGATCACGTCGCCCGCAGCGCAGCAGCTGATCGGCGAGTTCGGCCGCGAACGCTTCGGCCGCCCCCTCTTCACGCCCAACGCTGAGCGGGACTGAGAGCCGGATGCGGGCTTCTGTCCGGTGCCGCTGTGTGGGTCAACGATGCGCGCTCTTATTATAGGGACCCTTGATGGACGTCTTCGTTGACGCGCTCGGCGAGGCGCTCCGGCTGCTGCTGAGCGGCGACCCCTACCTGTGGAGGATCATCGCGCGTTCCCTGCAGGTATCGGGCGGCGCTGTGCTGCTGGGACTGCTGACGGGCATCCCGCTCGGCACCTGGCTGGGTCTGGCGCGTTTCCCGGGTCGTGGCCTCGCAGTCGCGCTGGTCAACACCGGGCTCGCCTTGCCGCCGGTCGTGGTGGGCCTCTTCGTCTATATCCTGCTCTCACGTCAGGGGCCGCTGGGTGGGTTGGGCTGGCTCTACACGCCGAGCGCGATGATCAGCGCTCAGTTCGTGCTTGCCGCGCCCTACGTCGCCGCCATTACGCTGGCGGCCGTGGGTTCGGTGCCGCCGGAGCTCAGGCTGCAGGCCCGGGCGCTGGGCGCCAGCCGCTGGCAGGCGCTGCTGCTGCACCTGCGTGAGGCGCGCCTCGCTCTGATGGCGGCGGTGGCCGCGGGTTTCGGCGCGGTGATCTCCGAGGTCGGCGCGGTCATGATGGTGGGTGGGAACGTACAAGGTGAGACCCGAGTGATCACCACGGCGATCATGCTGGAGACCCGGCGCGGCCGCTTCGCCACCGCGATCGCCTTCGGTCTGATACTGCTGGCCATCGCCTTCGCGGCCAACGCGTTCATCACGCGCGTGCAGCAGGCGCAGCCGCGTCGGCGTCGACCGCTGACAAGCTGATGGAACGCGAGATCATGCGACGAGCGGGCGAACTGCTGCTGCGGGGCGAAGAGCTCAGACGGGCCTACGACAGCCAGGTCGTGGTCGATGTGGAGGCCGTCGAGGTGCGCGCCGGCGAGGTGTTGGCGTTGCTGGGCCCGAACGGGGCGGGCAAGTCGACGCTGATGAGGCTGTTGGCCGCGCTCGAGTCGCCCGACAGCGGGCGTCTGCTCTACAGGGGTCGTGCCGTGTCGCGCGACGACCCGGAGCTGCGGCGTGCTGCGGTGGCCGTGCTGCAGCGGCCTTACCTGTGGCGCGGCACCGTGGCTCAGAACGTCGAGTTCGGGCTGAAAGCCCGGCGCCTGCCGTCCGCCGAGCGCCGGGCCCGGATCCGCGAGGCGCTGGGTACGGTGGGTGTCGGCCACCTCCTGGACGCGCCCGTCGATACCCTGTCCGGCGGTGAGGCGCAACGGGTCGCTCTCGCCCGAGCGTTGGCCCTGGAGCCGGAGATCCTGTTCCTCGATGAGCCGACGGCCGATCTGGATGTCACGCTGCGCCGCCAGCTGCTGGCCGACCTGGAGTGGATCGTGCATCACAGCGCGCCGGCGATCGTTCTCATCACCCACGATCCGGGTGAGGCCTTCGCGCTGGCCGACCGGCTGGTGGTGATCGAAGGCGGCCGCATCGTGCAGACGGGCACGCCTGCCGAGATCTTCGAGGCACCGGCCACCGAATTCGTCGCCTCGTTCACCGGCGCGGAATTCATGTTGAGCGGTAGGCTGGAGGAGGCCGAGGAGGGCACGGTCGTCATCCGTCTGGATTCCGGCCACGCGCTGGAGTGCGCCGGGTGCGGTGAGGCGGGTCGGCGGGTGCGCGTGGCCTATCGGCCGGAAGACGTGGCGCTCGCGCCGCCGGGGTCACCGGCGACGAGCGCCCGGAACCGCTTCGACGCGAAGGTGGCGCGGCTGCGCCCCCAGGGCGGTCTGGTGCGGCTGCGCCTGGAAAGCGACGGCCTCAGCCTGGAGGCGGTGGTGAGCAGCCAGGGACACCGACGGGCAGGTCGGGTGTATTACGGAGAGCGACGGCGCGCCGCTCGGTCTCTCGCGGGCTTGACTGGATGGCGCTGCCCGCGTAAGTATTTGTGGTGGTGATGGATACGGGCACTGGCGACGTGTGCCCGTCACCCGCCTTTCGCTCTTCCCCCGATTGGCTGCCCATCCGTTCCTGCTCGGGAGGTAGGTGTGCGCTCGCTCCTGCGTACCACGCCACTCGTCTGCGCGCTTCTGGCACTGGTAGCCTGCGGCGATAGCACCGGCCCGCCAGAGCCGGCCGAGCTCGTCGGCCTGTCAGGCGGCGACCAGACGGCGACGGTGGGACAGACGTTGGCCGATCCGCTTCGTGTCCGCGTGGCGGACGCGAACGCCCGTCCGCTCAGGGGCGTGGAAGTCGTGTTCGAGGCATCAGCGTGGCTGCGGATCGGGACGGTACCGCCGAGGCGGAGTGGACGCTGGGCCCGCTGGCCGGCCAGCAGACGGCGACCGCCAGCGTGGAGGGCCTTCCGCCGGTCGAGTTCAGCGCGACGGCGGAGCCCGGCCCGCCGGCGGCCGTCGTGGTCGGCGGCGGCGACGGTCAGTTGGGACTGCCCGGCGAAGCGCTGGCCCGCCCGCTCACGGCCTGCGTGGTGGATGAGTATGGCAACGGGTTGGCCGGTGAGACCGTGGAGTGGCAAGTGAGTGCGGGAGGGGGGGCGCTCACGACGGGGTCGTCGCAGACCGATGCGTCGGGCGCGGCCTCGACCGAGCTGACACTGGGCGACGGGCTGGGATTCAACACCGTCAGCGCTTCCCGCGACGGTCTCACTCCCATCGATTTCAACGCGTTGGCCCTGACGACCCTCGTGGCCGACGCGGCCGAGGACACGTTTTCCACCGGGATATCCGGCAACGCCGTGCTGCCGGACATCCTGGGCCTGGGCGCGGCCTGGGATGGGGACAGCCTGCTGATCGGGCTGGCGTTCCGGGACCCGGTGGTGATGGCGGCTGAGGGCGGGCCGAACGTTGTGACCGGTCTGCTGGACCTCGATATCGACATGGATTCGCTGACCGGTATCCCCTCGGCGGTCGACGAGCATCGCCCGAACCCCGGGTCCACCGGCATGGGTGTCGACGTCATCGTCGATCTCTTCGGGAACGAGGACGGCGACCTCGTCATCTTCGACTGGCGGCCGAACACGCTGGGGACCACGACGCCGGACTTCCGGGCCAGGCTGATCGGCTTCAAGGTCCCCGCCAGCCTGATCGGCAACGGCCCCTTGCTCATCGCGGCGGTCGTGGGGACGGTGAACGAGCCCACGGACATCGTGCCGGAGGCCGGCAGCCTGCTGATGGACGCCGCCGCCGGTGCGCCGGTGGCCGCGGGCGTCGAGCCGGCACCGGTACGCGTGCCGCTCAAGCGGACGTGGAGACCGGTCGGCGCGGAACATTGCGATTAGCGTAGCTGGAAGGTGCAGGAAGATGATGAAACGGAAGATCGCTGCGGTCCCGCTTCTCTTGATCCCGCTGCTCGTGTTCTTCGCTTGCCACGAGCCGACAGCACCATCCGCGGATGGAGAGGCGTTACCGAGCGCGCAGTTGGCTCCGCCGGGCGTGACGGCGATGCTCTGGGGCTCATCCTCCGAGAGCCTGGTCAACCCGGCCAGCTTGTTCACGATCGATCCGGCCACGGGGACCGCGACGCCGGTCGGCGCCACCGGCATCACGGAGGGCAGCGATCGGCTCAGAGCGATCGACTTCGATCCGAACACCGGTCGGCTCTACGGGATCAAGGGCGGCCCCTGCTACGGAGCGATCCTGATCACGCTGGACCCGACCACGGGTGCGGGCACCATCGTGGACACGCTGATGGGTCCCTGGTTCGATGGGACGCCGGGGCCCAACTGTCCGGGCGGTTCCGCCGCGATCGCCTTCGCCCCGGACGGCACCCTCTACGCCAGCGGCTGGTACGGCGGCATCCCGCAGGGCAAGATCATGAAGGTGGACAAGCAGACCGGGACGGTCCTCGAGGTGCATCCGACCCCGCTGGGCTACGACGACTGGCGTGGCCGCCGCGTCCACCTGAACGGGCTCGCCTTCGATGCGAACGGCACGCTCTGGGCCTCGCGCGGCAACAGCGTCTGGGTACCGCAGCTCAACACGGTCGATCCCAACACGGGCGAGATCCTCTCGACCCTGGTGCTGAACGATCCCGTCATGGAGGACTCGCTCACCATCGCGGACCTGGCCTTCGGGACGGACGGGGTGCTCTACGCGTCGCTGCCCTGGGAGAGCATGCTGGCCACGATCGATACGAGTACCGGCGACGTGACGCGGATCGGTCCGTTCGGTCCTGAGGTCGTCCAGATCGCCGGGTTGACCGTACTGCCGCGTACAACCCAGACGCTGCTCGGCCGCTACTGGTTCAACGAGGCCGAGTCGGGTCAGGGGCCGACGACCGTGTACGACGACCAGGCCGTTCCCGTAAACCTCAGCATCGAGTACACGCCCGAGCTGGCCTGGACGCTCCAGGACGGAAACCGGGGTCTGCGGTCCAGCGCGTTCAATCACGACGGCATCGTACGCGGCGAGGCGCGCAACACCAAGTACGATGCTGCCCTCGATCGCGCTAGCCAGGCGACGTTCGTCGTAGTCGCCGCGTGGGTGAACCCGTTCCTCTTGCAAGGCATCGCCGGCTTCCAGTCGGCGCACAAGTTCTTCCCCCGGCCGGTGGCCTGGTTCGAGACCGATGCCGGTGGGGTGCCATCGATGATGTTCCGGACCCGGACTCAGACGACCATCAGGGTCAGCTGGCCACCGGGCCTGGGTGACAACGTTCGCCGTGTCTTCCACATCGTCTACGACTCCAATGATCCGGTCGCCGAGCGACGTATCCGGCTGTACGTGAACGGCATCGACCAGGGTCCGGGCCAGCTGGACATCGGGGATTGGCCGCGACTGGGCGAGGAGCTCGACTTCAACATGAACCGGCTGGAACTCCAGATGATGAACTGGATCACGGTTGTTGGGCCGTTCGCGCTGCGGGGGACTGTCTTCTACTACGCCGTGTACCAGACGGCGCTCGGCGACCTGGAGATCTCGGGCAACGCCAGCGCGCTGCTCGCGGACGATGACGACCTACCGTGACGGCTGCGGCAGGTGAGGCCGTCTTTCCAAGCCTCCGACGCGTGCGCCCTTCATGCCGGGGCGGCTCGCGCGCGCCGGGGGCCTGGCCGCCCAACCGAGGACCGGCGCGTTGATCATCTGTTGATCGCTTCCCTCTAACGTTCCCCCTGCACGATTCGTGTCGCCCGGGTGCGCGAGCGCCAGGGCAGCGGAGCGAAGCGTGACGGTCCGAAAGGGGGAGAGAACGGGGGACGTGGCAGGCGCGCGTGCAGGACGTGACCGCGGTTCCGGTCGGCGGTCACATTCGGCGCAGGCCAGGCCGACGGTCGAGTTCGCGTTCGGCGCCGTCTTCACGTCGATCCGTACGATCCCCCTGCGGGCCGGCCGTGCCGAGACGCTCGACGTCAGCGGGCTCCTGCACGCCGCCTGCGGCCGCTTCTGGGTGGCGGATGCCCGGGCAGCGGCGCTGAAGATCTACTCCGAGCAGGGCTGGCGGCTACGCACGCTGGGCCGGGAGGCCACAGGCCTCAGACGGCCCGTCAGCCTGACGCCGCTGCACGGCCGCTGGATCGCTGCCCTCGACGGATCGCTCCCCGGGGTCGTCGTTCTCGATGAATCGGGTCGCGCGCTCAGCCGGTTTCCCCTCCCGGAGCTCGATTGTCCCGTCCAGCTCTGCAACCTCGGCGATCGCCGACTGGCGGTGGTGGGGTCCGGCTTCGGGCCGGGCGCCGGAAAGCTGGTGCACATCTACACCGCGGGTGGCGAGCACATCGAGTCGCTGTTCGCTGAGCCGCGGGGCGAGCGGGGAGCCGGCCGCGCGTTCGTGGCGGCGGCGGGCGAGGCCTTGTACCTGGGCCACAGCCGCTGCGACTCGTTCTGGATCTACGACGTCGAGGCCCACTCCGTCGTCGCCTTTCCCAGCCTGACCGCCCGGCTGGCGCGCCGCCTCGGCTCGGAGGCGGGTTTCGGGTGGACGCTCTGCGGGCTGTTCGCCACGGCCTGTGGAGCGTTGCTCGCCGCCCACTCGCGGGGCTCGGCTGCGCGGGAGTACCTGTACGATCTCTACGCGCTCGACGGCACCCCCGTCGCGCTCGGGCTGCGCGCGGCTCAGCGGGTCGTCGGCGTGGAGGGGCCCTTCTTCTACGCGCTGAGTCGCGAGCCGCACGCTGGGACCACGCTGGCCGTGTGGAGGCTGGAGTCCGCGGGTGACGCCTCGCTGGCCTCTCCGGCAGACCCCTCGTCGAACGGGATGCGCTGACACGCAAGCTCTGCAACCACCTCGTGCATCTTGCGTTATCGCGATCACGTATTAGTTTTGATTTCCCCGACGCCCTTGTCTGCTCCCCTACATCCCCCGCCCGCCTGACACGGATCACCGCGCCGCGCGCGCACTGCACAGAGTGGGAGGTGTCGTATGACCTGTCTCCGTTACTTCGGGCTTGCCCTCGTCGTGTCGCTGGTCGTGACCGCCTGCGGCGATGACGGCGCTGCGCCAGTAGGCCCACCAGCGAGCGTTGCCGAGCTGTCGGGCGCCGACCAGATCGGGTACCTGGGTGAGGCACTACAGGATGCGCTGCGGGTTGCTGTCGAGGACGCCGACGGCGATCCGGTCCCCGGCGTGGAGGTGGTTTTTGCCATCCTTTCAGGTGCGGGCGACCTGTCGTTGAGCGTGGCCGGCGGCCTGAGCGCTGACCTAATGGTGCAGATGGCGGAGGAGGTGACCGACACGACGAACACGCTGGGTCAGGCGTCAGCCACCTGGACGCTGGGCCCGACGGCCGGCGAGCAGTCGGTCAGCGCCACGGTGGCCGAGCTCGACCCCGTGATCTTCACGGCCCTGGCGAAGGCGGAGATCACCGACCCGGCCCAGGACACCTTCCTCACGCCCCAGCCGCCGATAGTGGCGCCGGACATCGTCAGGATGACCGCCTGGCCCGAGGACGGGGACCTGATCATCGAGCTGGAGTTCGTGAACGATGTCGTGTCCGACGATGTGGGTGGCAACAACCTGGTCGTGGGTTACGTGGACATCGACGTGGATCAGAACGCCGGCACGGGTGTCCTGCCCTTCACCGATGACAATCGCCTGGACCAGGGGTCCACCGGCATGGGCTCGGACTACATCGTCGAGATGTGGATGGCCGGCACCGGCAAGTACGCGATCTTCGACAGCCTGTTCGTCTCCGTGGACTCGATCACGCCGACCTTCGACGCCAACCTGTTGACCCTGACGATCCCGCTGACCGCGTTGGGCGGTGACGACGGCATCGCGAACCTGGCGACCGTCGTGGGGACTTTTGAGAATCCCTCCGACATCGCGCCGAACGACGGGCACCTGGCCATGGGGCCGGAGCCGTTCGCCGTGGCGCGCCCGGCGGTCGCACCTGCGGAACGCGCGTGGCGGAAGTGAGGGTGAAGTAGTGAGCGGCGGCTGACGCGGCCGCGCGCAGGTCAGCTCCGCCAACGATCATGCCCTGGGGCCGCCGGGCTCCAGGGCATGATCGCTTTCAGCCTCGGCCGAGCTCTCGCAAGAGGGCCGTCCAGCGCTCGGCGAGTTTCGCCTCCTCGGCGCGCAGCTCCCAGCCGGGCGGATCGGCGTCGCGCCGCTGCTCGAGGTGCCACTCGATGGTGGGGGCCAGCCAGCTCTCCAGCGGGGTCGGCTGGAAGTCGAGCTCGTGCTGTGCGCGGGCGATGGAATGCAGGTGGTTGCCCCAGGTCGTGTAGGGCGAGATCGTCTCGGCGTCGATGCCGGCGGCCGCGAGTGCGGAGCGCGGGATATCCAGGATCTCCACAGGAACCCGCAGAACCTCGGCCGACGCCTCGACGAAACCCCTCAGGCTCACGATCTCGCGGCTCCCCAGGTTGTAGGCGCGACCGGCCAGTTTCCGGCCGCGCTCGATGATGGCCAGCAGCGCCTTGACCACGTCGCCCGAGTAGACCGGCCGGTGCACCTCGGCACCGCCGTCCGGCAGGATCAGCCGGCCGTCCTCGACGATCCGCCGCCAGTACGACCAGGCCCGCAGGCTGTAGTCCCGCGGACCCAGCACGGCGGGCAGGCGTACGCTGACGAACGGGAAGCCGTGCGCCGCGTGCGCCTCCTGCAGCACCAGTTCGCCCGCGCGCCGCTGGATCCCGTAGTCGTACGGGTAGCGGTCGCGCAGCTCCTCCAGCGGGCGGCCGCGCTGGAAGTCCTCCTCCCGGTAGGGGCTCACGATCCCGGCGCAGACGCTGTATACGGCGAGCGTGCTGGTGTGGATGAACAGGCCGCAGCGCTCACGGAAGATGCGCACGGCGGCGCGCGCGTGCGCTGCCGTGTAGCTCATGTTGTCCCAGACGACGTCCCAGCTGCGGGCAGCCGCCGCCGCTGCCAGGTCGGCGTCGTTCGTGCGATCGCCGCGTAGGCGCTGGATGTCCTGGGGGAGGTCGCTGGGAGTCCGGCCGCGCGTGAAGACGGCGACCTGATGACCGGCCTCGTGCAGCGCCAGTGCCGTGTAGTGGCCGACGAAGCGGGTCCCACCGATGATGAGGATGTCCACGCGGTGACGGGCCGACTACGGTAGCTCCTGGGAGCTCTTGAACAGCTCGAGCAGGCCGGCCTCGTCCCTGTGCCGAAGCTCGTGCTCGGCCTCGGCCGGGTCACCGCTCGAGTGCGTGACGAAGCGCGGCCTGCGTGTCGGCGTGGAGATGCAGACGAACATCAGGCGCGCGGCCTTGGCGCCGCCCGGCTGGCCGCCCGACACGTAGGCCTCCCACTCGTCGAACTGGTCGTCCATGAAGGTGAGCCGCATGGCAGCGCCTCCCGCCTAGGCCCGCTTCACGCGCACGGAGCGCTGCAGCAGCGCCCGCAAGGCGTCATCACTCATTTGCGTGGCCGCCTCACGCGGGACTTTCGCTGAGCCGGGCGGCAACGTGTTGTAGCGGTCCGGCTGGACCCGCACCGGATCGCGGAAGATGACCAGCAGGTTCGGGGCCTGCGCGTCGCTGCCCGCGTGCATGCCGGCTTCCCATTCGCGCCCGCTCGGCGCCTTGAACCGGCGTTTCGCCGCAGGAACCTTTCTCGGCACAGCACCTCCGATCCGCTAGCTGGGGCTACCCCTGCTCGCTGCGGGGCGGCGCATCATTAAGGCAAAGTCAGGCGGCTGGCAAGAGCTTGCCTACCGGGTCAGGAAGCTCGCGATCGCCAGGCTGATCGCCGCGATCGAGGCGTAGGTCGCCGTGCGCTGCAGCGTCCAGAACCGCCGCGGCACGTAGATCCAGTCGCCCGACTGCAGGCGTAGCTTCTCCGGCTCGGTGGCCAGCAGCGCATCGTCCAGGTCGATCTCGTAGCGCCGCGCGCCGCGGTTCAGCTCGATCCGTGTCCGGTTCGCCGTGATGCTGATGCCCAGCCTGACGTTCACCACGATGAGCGGATCGCTGTAGTACTGACGGTAGCGCTCCGTCAGGCGCTCGCGGATCTCCTCCGCCGACAACCCGGCCACCTGGACGCTGCGCACGAGCGGCAGGTGGATACGGCCATCATCATCGACGATCCGCTCGCCGGACAGCTCGAGCTGCTGCCAGAACTCGATCTCGATCACGTCACCGGGCCGGACCGTGGTGAGCGGCTGCGGCTCCAACTGCGCCAGCGGCACGCCCAACCGCCCCGCGCCGCAAGCCCCCAGGCCCGGCAGCAGGGCGGCCAGCGTCAGCCAGCGGGCCACGGCGATCCCTTTGAGACCCTTCATCCCCTCGCCCCTCAGAACTCGAGTTCCAGCGCCGCCGTATAACGGCGGATCGGCTCCAGATTCCGCTCTATCGTTGTATAAGCGTAGTTCAGCGCGTTGTCCACTATGAAGCGGATCGTCTGATGGCCCAGCCGGTAGGCGAGCCCGATGTCCAGCTCGCGCATCGGCACCAGCGCGTCGGTGCGCGGGTCGGTGAAGACCTGCACGCGATCGAAGGCCGAGGCGTAGCGATAGTCGACGCCGATCTCCAGCCCCCTGAACAGCAGTGTGCCGGACGCGGTCAGCAGGTGCTGCGGCCGGTAGGCCAGCGGCTCGCCCGTCGACTTGTCCTCGCTGTCCAGGAAGGTATAGGCGAGATGACCGCGCAGCCGATCCCCGAACAGCGAGGTACGCGCCGTGGCCTCGACGCCCCGCACCCGGGCCTCGGGCAGGTTCTCGAACTGGATCTCGATCCCGCGCTCGCTGAGGATCGTGTCCCCCTCGATCAGGTCCTCGAACTCGTAGAAGAAGCCGGCCACGTCCAGCCAGAGCCACGCGGTCAGCAGGCGCTGGATCCCCAGCTCGCCCGCCCAGCAGCGCTCCGGCCGCAGCGCGTCGTTCGGCACCACCCGGAAGCCGCCGACCTCGGTGGCGGTGAACAGCTCGGCCACCGTCGGCGCCCGGAACCCGCGGCCCAGCGAGGCGCGCACCCGGGTCACCGCGTCGAGTGAGAGCACGGCGCCCAGCCGTGGGCTGAGTTCCGAGTCGCGCGGGTCGCTCAGCGGGCCGCCGTCCACCAGCCGGACGTCGCCCCGCGCGCCCGCCGTCAGCGTCAGCCAGGAGGTCAGGCCCAGCTCGGCCTGCGCGAACAACGCCAGGTCCGTGAGATCGTGGCTGCCGTACAGGTCGGCCTCCACCTGCGTGTACGCGCCCTCGCCGCCCATGATCAGGAACAGCCAGCTGCCCGGCTGCCAGTCGAGCCGCAGCTCGCCGCCGAAACGGTCCGCGACCGCGCCCAGCCGCGTCTCACCGAACCGGCTCTCCCAGTCGTTCCGCTGGAACGAGAGCCGCTGGAAGCTGCTCAGCGGCCCGCTCCAGCGGTGGCGATGCGTCAGGTGGACCCGCCCCTTGTCCGAGCGCGTACGGTCGTCCGCGGCGTCGAACGGCACGCGCAACGGCTGGAAGGCCAGCGCGTTGGGGTCGTCGCACTGGCCGCGCATACACCAGACGATCGGCGCGCCGTAGTCCTCGCGCGCCCAGCTGCCGAACAGGGACAGCGTATCGGCGGCCCCGGCCAGGCGCAGCCGCAGCGCCGTGTTCCAGCGCTCCAGGTCGCCATTCTCCCGGTACCCGTCGTCGTTGCCCCAGCCGCCCCTGAGCCAGACGCCGAGCGGGCCGAGCCGGCGGCCGTGGCTCAGCTCGGCCGAGTAGTAGCCCAGGGTCTGGCTGGCCCAGATCCATTCCGGATCGGGCGGGTCGTCATAGAAGCCGGCGCGCAGGCGGACGCGGGTCACAGGCTGTTCCGGCGGCTCGGCGGTCACCACGTTCACTACACCGCCCAGGGCACTGCTGCCGTAGAGAGCCGAGCCGGCGCCCTTGACCACCTCGACCCGGCTCACCTCGGTCAGCGGCACGATGTCCCAGTTCACCCCGCCGCTGTCCCCGGCGTTCGCCGGCACCCCGTCCAGCAGGAACAGCACCCGCGTACCGGTGCCGCGCGAGTAACCCGACGAGCCCCGGATGTTGACGTTCTCGCCGACGAACTGCACGGACGGCGCGTAGGCGACGGCGTCGGCGACGGTGGCCGGAATGCGCAGGCGCAGCTCGTCCTGCTCGAGCACGGCGACCGAGACGGGCGCGTCCCGCACGCTCAGCTCGCGCTTCGTGGCCGCGACGACCACGCCGCCCAGCGGCACGGCCTGCGGCTCGAGGGCGATCTCCAGCTCGGCACGCGCGCCGGCGCCGACCATGACCTCCAGCTCGCGCGGCGCGTAGCCGATCCGCTCGACCCAGAGGCGGCGGCGGCCCGCCGGGACGCCGCGCAGCTCGAAGCGGCCGGAATCGTCGGCGAACGTCAGCAGCACCGTGCCCACCACGCGGAGCGCCGCCGTGCTGACCGGCGTGCCCGTACTGGCGTCCAGCACCCGGCCGCTCACGACACCGCTCTGCTGCGCGGCGGCGGGCAGGGCGGCCCAGAGGCCGAGCGCCAGGCAAAGCGCCAGCCGCCTCACGGCAGCACCTCCAACACCTCGGCGATGGTCAGCATGTTCTCGAAGTCGGCGATCACGTTGATCCCCGCGCTCTCGCTGTCCGCCGCCACCCGGAACGAGGCCGGCGCGCTGAAGGCGTCGCCGCTGGCGGTGTACCAGCCGGCCGCCCGCAGCGCCTCCAGCAGGTTGTCGTTACCGCGCTCCTTCCAGACCACCACCAGCCAGGCGTATTCCTCGGGCTCCAGGGCCACCACGTAGGGCGCCGACAGCCCCTGCCGGGGCAGCGTATCGGAGGGCGGCTCGAAAGCCAGCAGATCCAGCTCGCCCTGCGGCAGGTCACGGTAGGCCAGCACCCGGATCCAGTCGGTGCTGGCGCTGTCCGGCTCGCTCAAATAGGTCAAGATCCCGCTCACGCCCTGGAAGGGGACCGGGTCCAGCGCGTCGGCGCAGGCGGCGCATAGCGCCAGCGCCAGCAGAAAGCCGAGCTGCAAATTACGATTTCGCACAGGCTTAAAATCGCTTGACACAGGGGCGGCGCTAAAGCTACTATGCATCACCCCGCCAGAGCAATTCTCTGAACCTGTTCGGCTGTCCAGGGTCTAAGGAATGAGTCTGAGTTTCCGGATCACGCCGTCACGTTGCGTTGAGTGTATGGCGTGCGTGAGGGTGTGTCCGGTGGAAGCGGTAAACGCGCAGGACGGCACCCTGCAGATCGCCGCGGAGAGCTGCATCGAGTGCGGCCTCTGCGTGCCGGCGTGCCAGCACGGCGCGATCGCGATCAGCGGCGATCTGGCGGCGGCGCGCCGCTTCCTGGACCAGCGCGCGGCGGTGCTGATCCTGGCGACCGAGTCGGTCGTCCACTTCCACCCGGCCGGCGTGGAGCAGCTGCTCAACGCCTGCTACGGTGCGGGGTTCCGGGCCGTCTACCCGGGCGCGTTGGGCGACGAGCTGGTCGCGCACGAGTACCTGAGGCTCTGGCGCGAGCGGGGCGACAGGACGACCATCCGCTCCACCTCGGAGATCGTGGTGGAGTACGCGAAGCGGAAGTACCCGGGGTTGCTGCCGTACCTGGCCCCGGTGGTCACGCCGGCGGTCAAGATCGTGTACGCGGGCGTCGCCTCGTTCGGGGCCGGCGAGGACGGCGCGATCGACGCGGCGATCACCTTCGCCGAGCTCGAGGCGCTGCTGGGCGAGCGGGCGGCGGTACCGCTCGAGCAGCCGCAGCGCCTGGAGCGGGCGACGCTGGGTCGGCAGCGGCACCTGTCGACGGCAGGCGGCATGCCCCTGCCGATACTGGAGGAGGAGCGGGCGCTCTCGCGCCGCTTCCACAAGATCCGGGGCCTGGAAGAGGTCCCGGCCATCGCCGAGGCGATCGGCCGCTCGAGGGGCGGCGCGCAGCTGGGCTTCATCGATCTGCTGCCCTACGAGCGGGACCTGGACCACCCGGTGATGGGACCCAGGACGCAGCTGTATCTGCGGCGCGAGATCGCGGCACAGGCCGAGCCGCCGCGCTCGCCGGTCCCGGTGATCGACCCGCGGCTGCGGGTGGACCTCTCCACCGCCCGACAGCCCGCCGGCAACGGCAGGCCGGTGACCCCGGCCGAGATCGAGGCCCTGATCGCCGAGCGGATCGGCCGGGCCACCGACGGGGCGGACTGGGACTGCGGGGCCTGTGGGTTCCAGCGCTGCAAGGCCTTCGCCGCGGCGGTGCTGCGCAGCCGGGCGCGCCTGGATATCTGCCCGTTCTATCAGGCGCGCCGCTACCAGCAGGCGGTCGAGGACGCCGCCTACGACGCGCTGACGCGACTCTATTCGTACCGCGTGCTGCGCAGTAGATTGATAGAGGAATGCGCCCGCGTGCGGCGGACGGGTGGCCGGTTCGTGGTCGTCTTTCTCGACCTCGACCGGTTCAAGCCGGTCAACGACCGGCTGGGTCACGCCGCCGGCAATCAGGTGTTGCGCGAGGTCGCGGCCATCATCAAGGGCTCGATCCGCGCCAACGACTTCGCGGCCCGCTTCGGCGGTGATGAGTTCGTGATCATCCTGCCGGACGGTGACCGGCAGGGCGCCCTGCGGGCCGCACAGGACATCCAGGCTCGGGTCGCCGAGATCCGGGCCCGCGGCGATGGCGCTGAGCTGTCGGTATCGCTCAGCGTGGGCATCGCGGAGGTCGGACCGGAGGACACCCTGGCCGCCGGTCTCGACGAGACGCTTGCCGCCGCCGATGCGGCGCTGCTCGAGGCGAAGCGGGCGGGCGGCAACGTCATCAAGATTCACGAGTAGGACTCCCGGACATCTCCCCCGCCGGGTAGACCGTTCCATAGGTACAGACATGGAGATGGAAGGCAACGCCGTGCGCGGCCGGCGCCACCTGAACAGCGTCTCGGGCCCGGATTTCAACCTCCTGCCGCGGGCCGAGCAGCTGTTGAACGGGCTGGCGGGCGTCGTCTCGGCGCGGATCGTCGCCGACAGCGACGGTCGCATCCAGGAGATCCACGTGCTGACCGATCACCAGGTGGCGCCGAAGCAGACGGTGCGCAACGTCGAGTCGGCGCTGCAGGCCCAGCTCGGCATCGCCGTCGACCACCGCAAGATCAGCGTCGCCCAGACCCGCGGGCCCGGCGAGGGCACGGCGGCCAAGATCATCGGGATCGGCCAGCTGCAGGGGCTCAGGCGCTACCTGTTCGACGGCTACGAGCTCGAGCGCAAGATGCCGCAGCTCATGGTCTGCCGCGTGCGGCTGGGGCTGGACGAGCAGCAGTTCGTGGGCACGGCCGAGGGCGCCGACGTCGAGCGCGGCCGCCTGAACTCGGCGGCACAGGCGGCGCTCAACGCGCTCGAGATCGCGGAGGAGAACCAGGTCAGCTTCGCGCTGGACGGCGTGAAGCTGATCGATGTATTCGATCTGCCGGTGGTCGTGGCCGCGGTCTACGGCCTGAGCGGCAGGACACGAACGTATCTGGCCGGGGCGGCGCCGGTCACCGAGTCGCCCGAGCACGCGGCGATCCTGGCGACGCTCAAGGCCACGAACCGCTGGATATTGTCGACCCGCTGAGCGCGGGTCCGGTTCACCAACCGGAAAGGAGAACCTTAACGAGCACGGGAATCCCGCCTGCCCCCGTGAGGGACAGGGAAAAATGAGGAGTAGATAAAACCCCCGATCTCTCTAGGCTGACGCGTCACTGAAGCGGAGCGAAAGCCAACTTAAGCGGAGCGACGCACACTGGTTTAGAGTACTCCAGTGTGACATTACCGCGAAAGGAGGTGAGCTTCATGACGTGGCTGCTCCAG
>Ga0111181_1099_pt1 | contig 15294 bp, 11 predicted proteins | sample DeeMarSWOR324_28_FD_80236 | JGI IMG/M metagenome (GOLD analysis project Ga0111181, IMG submission 80236) | Gemmatimonas sp. SM23_52
AATGGGGACGGTCGGATCGATTATCGGGACGCCGACATCGTCTACGACATCATCGACGAGATGTACGGGCAGCCGTGGTACGCGCCCTTCATTGGCGGGCTGGGGCGATACAAGAGAACGAAGCATCACGGGCCGTTCGTCCATGTGGACACCCGCGGCTTCCACGCCCGCTGGGGCACCTGAGCCATCTCCCACGCCCCATGCACAGTCGAGTTGCCGGCTACGCTGGCGCTCAGCCGCCGGCTTCCCTCTTGGCCTCCCATTCCTCCCAGGTCATCACCTTGAGCGGCTCCAGTTCGGCACGCTCGAGATCCCGCTGCATGCGACTCAGCTCGCTCTCCGAGGTCAGCTCGGCGAACTGCGCCTCGCCCTCCGCGAGTTCCGCGCCGAGGTCCTGCATACGGCGGAGCTCCGAATCCGTCGGCCGGCCGGTGTACCCGTTCACCGAACCGAAGAGATTCCCAAGATGCTCACGTAGCTTCTCCTCGCCGGAGATACCGCCATCGCCACGGCTGGCGACAAGGCCCTTCTCGTACTCGTCCAGCCGCTCCGCGTAGCGCTCCAGACGCCTGGCCGCGCTGGCAGGCAACCGGCCCGGAGATCGTGCGGCGCTCGTGTCTATCACGTAGCGATCACGTAACCGATCAGGTAGCGCTTCTCCCTATCATGTAAACGATCATGTAAACGATCATGTAGATGATCACTTCGGTGCGGCACCACGACACGGCCCGGTCATCCGCCAGCGGGCATGGCGAAGATGGAGTCGTCGGCTGTGCGACTAGAAGCGGGCGTCGCAGACTTCGCCCTGCAAAGTTAAGATCTACAAGGCCGATTCGTTGCTGTGTGCCCTGCAGGCCGGGCCAACCATAGGGCCGGATGCATGCGTCAAACAGATGGATGTTGCAGCGATCAGCCCAACTACCCGAGAGGCCTCTCGTGACCTACGACAGGATGCCGAGTTCTACGCTCTCCAGGTTCCTGCCGGCGTTGTTTGGCGCCGCGCTGATGGGATGCGCCCGTACGGGCGGACCGGCCGCGCACGAATGGTACGCGGTCTATGACACGATCGGCGACACAGTCGTCGTGCGGACGGAAGCCGGCAGCGTGTGGGGCGACACGGCCGAGCTGGTCGCCGATCTGAGGATCGGCGAGTTCGAGGGTGCGGACGAATACATGTTCGGCCGGATTCGATCCCTGGCGGTGGCCCCGGACGGCTGCATTTATGTCTTCGACAGTCACGCTAAGGAACTGCGGAAATACGGGCCCGACGGTGCGTATCTGGGAACGTTCGGGCATGAAGGCGGCGGCCCCGGCGAGTACAAACGTCCCGACGCCGGCCTCGCCGTCCTGCCGGACGGCCGGGTCCTGCTCCGCGATCCCGGGAACGCGCGCATCAGCGTGTTCGCGCCCGACGGCGAGTTCCTCGACAGCTGGCGCATCCGCGGCGGCTTCAACACCTCCAACCCACTCCCCGTCGACAGCGCCGGTAACGCCTACGTGTTCCTGCTCCTCAACTACGAGGGGGATGTGACCGACTGGCAATTTGGGCTGGTACGTTACGACTCCGCCGGCAATCCAGGCGACACTATCGCGGGGCCGAAGTGGGACTTCGAGGAGCCTCAGCTCGTCGCCAGACACGTCGAGGGTGACGACCAGAGCACGTCGGTCAACTCGGTGCCCTTCTCACCGCAACAGGAGTGGACGTTCAGCCCGCTGGGCTACACGGTGGGCGGCGTCTCGACGCGCTATGCATTCGACCTCTTCATCGCGCCCGACCACACACTCCGGATTGAGCGCGTCAACTGGCAGCCGGCCCCCGTTCTGCCCAACGAGAAGGCAGAGCGGGAGCGCATCATGACCGCCAACATGCGGCAGACCGAGCCCGGCTGGCGTTGGAACGGGCCGCCGATTCCGGACAGCAAGCCACCCTACACCGGGTTCTACATCGGAGCGGGAGGCCGGATCTGGGTACGGCTGCACCAGGAGGCGTACCAGATCGAGCCGGAAGCACCCGAGCGAGAGCTCGCTCCCGGCGAGATCCCTGAGCAGACGTGGATCGAGCCGGTGGCCTTCGACGTCTTCGAACCGAACGGCCGCTACCTGGGCATGGTACGGGCGCCGGACGGTTTCTCGACCTATCCGACGCCGGTCATCCACGGCGACACCGTGTGGGCGGTGGTGCGCGGTGAGCTCGAGGTGCCGTACATCACGCGCTTCCACATCGAGCACGGGCACGAGGGTACCTAGAGAACGAAGCTATGGACGCACGGAAGCGTTCAGCAGTCGTCCGCGCCGGGGCGATTGCGGCGCTGGCCGCACTGGCCGCATGCTCGCGCAGCGCGGATACACCGGCGAACGAATGGCGGGCGGTCTACGACACCATCGGCGACACGGTCCTCGTGCGCACGGAAAGCAGCTGCATTTGGGGTGGGGACGCCGAGCTGGTCGCCGACCTCACGATCGGCCAATTGGAGGGTCCGGACGAGTATATGTTCGGCCGGGTGCGATCACTCGCCGTGGCCTCCGACGGCTCGATCTACGCCTACGACGAACACGTGAAGCGGCTACGCAAGTACGCGCCCGACGGTACCTACGTGGCCACGTTCGGGCGCGAGGGCGGGGGCCCCGGCGAGTACGAGCAACCCGACGGCGGGCTGGCGGTTTTGCCTGATGGGCGAATCGTCCTGCGCGACCCCGCCAACGCCCGGCTCAGCGTCTACACGCCGGAGGGCGAATACCTCGACGGCTGGCGGATCCAAGGCGGTTTGCACACCTCGCGGCGCCTCTACAAAGACACGGCCGGCAACCTCTACACGATGCTGCGGCTGAACGTCGACGACGAGATCAGCGATTGGAGGTACGGCCTCATACGCTATGGACCCGATGGCGTGCCCGGCGATACTCTCGAGCCACCGGACTACGGGTACGAGGTTCCCGAGATCCAGGCGAGTGGCGACCGCGGCTCCACGAGCGCCTGGGTCCCGTTCACCCCCAGGGTCATATGGGCGTTCAGCCCGCTGGGCTACCTCGTGGCCGGGCTTCCGACACGCTACACCATCGACTTACTTCTCGCGCCCGACAGCATACTGCGGATCGAGCGGGGCGACTGGCAGCCTATACCCGTCAAAGCAGAGGAGAAGGCGGAGCACGAGCGCATAAAGACAGCCGGAATGCGACAGCTAGATCCCGGCTGGCGCTGGAACGGCCCGCCGATCCCGGACAGCAAGCCGCCTTACGAGCGCTTCTTCATCGGGGACGACGGCCGCATCTGGGTCCTGCTGTACCAGGAAGCCCAGAAAGTCGATATCGACGAGAGCTTCGCGGAAGAAGATGAACCGGTAGGGATCCCCGAACTCACCTGGATCGAGCCGGTGACCTTCGACGTGTTCGAGCCCGACGGCCGCTACCTCGGGACGGTCCGGGCGCCGGACGGTTTCTCGATCTATCCCACGCCGGTCGCCCGCGGCGACACCGTATGGGCCGTCGTGGAGGACAAGCTCGATGTGCCCTATATTCTGCGTTTTCACATCGAGCACGCAGCCGAAAGCCACCTAACCGACATTGATCAGCTAAGTTGACCCTCCCTTCGTCGAGCGCTGCGCAGTCTCACTTCTGGCGTTCGCCTTGGCGTGTGAGCCCTCGCGTCACGGTGAGCCGCTCCCCGCCGATTCGCCGTGTGCGATGCTCGGCCACCACTCGTCGAACTGGAACCGCTCCGGGTTGCGGTGGCAGCCGTGGCACGTACCCTCGTCGGGTATCCTGCCGCCGGCAGCCAGGAACGCTTCTCGGTCGGACATAATGGCCGGGTCTCGGTAGTGCGAGCCCGGCCCATGGCAGGCCTCGCAGCCGACGCCCTCGCCCACATCGAACGTGCCGGCGAACAGAGCTTCCGGGTCCTGAGCGGCCGTCGCGTGGCACAGCAAGCAGCGGCTGTCCGCCTGCGGATTCTCCATGTCCTGGAAGTGGGGCCGCTGCAGGGCGAGGAAGCAGGCCCAGTCGGTCGCCAGCCGCCAATAGGCCGCGGCGTGCCGACTGCTGATCCAACGCAGGTACGGGTTGCCGTGCGGCTGCCCGAGATGACACGCCCGACATTCGTGCGACCCGACGTACTGCGGGTGGTCACGCTTGCGGCCCCACACCGCACGCCGCAGGAAGTGCACCTCGATCTCGCTTACCGCGCCACCCTCGTCACGCCTGAACGCGACGCTCCAGGGCTCCGACCGGCAGTAGAAGGAATCCGGCCCGGTGGGATACATCTCGTCGGCCCCGAAGTCCTGTATCTTGAGCACCTCGCCCGCTACCCAGACCTTGAAGCGGAAGTTCTCGGTCACGTCGTAGAGGCCCTGATACTCGTACAGCTTCGCCCGTTCCAGTGGGACTGCCGCAGGGCGCCGGAACGAATGCTCGATGGGCAGCTTGCCGGCGCTGTCCCGCCTCTGCGGATCGGCGCCCGCCGCGAGCAGTAGCTCTACCAGTTCCGGCTGACCCGAGCGGTACGCCACGTGCAGCGTCGTCCAGCCTTCCCGGGTCGCCGCGTCGGGGTCGGCACCGCGCGCGAGCAACAGCTCCGCCACCTCGCGGCAACCGCGACGTGCCGTGACGTGAAGCGGCGCGCGGCCCCACTGGTTCTGGATGGCGATGTCGGCGCCAGCCTCCAGCAGCAGCTCCACCATGTCGGGACGGTCGTAGTGGCAGACACGGTGAAGGACCGTGCCGCCGTCGAAGCCTACGTTGTTCACCGGTGCACCATTGGCCACGAGCTGCCGAAAGATGTGCCAGTGCTCGCCCGTCGCCGCCCAGTCCAGCGCCGTCATCCCGAGAGCGTCGGTCGCGGTGACCAGGGTCGGGTCGGCTTCCAGCGACTTGCGGACTGCGTTCTCGTCACCGCGCCGTGCCGCAGCGACGAACTCGCGGGCCTTGCCTTCGTCTTGCACGTGCTGCGCTGCGTCCCAGCTGACCAGAGCCAGGCCGGCAAAGGCGAGGAACGCCGTGATGACCAGACCTGCTGCTGCGCGTCTCATCTGCATTACCCCCTCTCGGCGGTTCCGGCTGCTTGCCCCCGCAACCATCATCTACGTGGCGGCTACGCCTGCGGATTCAATCGAATTGGCGCGGAAACAGCTCCACTGGAGCCAGGTCGAAGGGCGACCGGGCCAGCCTACTCCAGCCCGTACTTCTCTATCAGCCTGTTGAGACGGGGACGTGAGACGCCGAGGGTCTCGGCCGCACGCGCCTTGTGACCTCCTGTAGCAGCGAGAACGCGGGCGATGTGCTCGCGCTCCAGCTCCTCCAGCGTGGACAGATGAGCGGGCGACCCCGCAGGTAGCGGAGCGATGGCGAGGTGCTCGGGCCGGATCACGTCGCCGGTGGCCAGCACCACGGCGCGGGTGAGGCAGTTCTCCAGCTCGCGCACGTTGCCCGGCCAGCGGTGGCGCGTGAGCGCATCCATCGCCTCGCGCGCGATCACCGGTGCCGGACGGTGCAGCGTCTCGCTGGACCGCCGCACCAGGTGCTCGGCCAGGATCGGCAGATCGGCGAGGCGCTCGCGCAGCGGCGGCACCGCGATCTCGACCACCCGCAGCCGGTAGTAGAGGTCCTCACGGAACCTGCCCTCCCCGATCAGCTCCTCGAGGTTACGGTGGGTGGCGGCGATCACCCGCGCCTCGCTGCGCTCCGGGTGCTCGCCGCCCACGGGGTAGTACTCGTGGTCCTCCAGTACGCGTAGCAGCTTGCTCTGGAACTCGATCGAGGTGTCGCCGACCTCGTCGAGGAAGATCGTGCCGCGGCCGGCCAGCGCGAAGCGGCCGCGATGATCCGAGACCGCACCCGTGAACGCGCCCTTCACGTGTCCGAACAGCTCCGACTCGAGCAGCGTCGGCGCGAACGCCGTGCAGTTTACGGGGATGAACGGCTCGGCGGCGTCCGGCGAGTTGTAGTGGATCGCCCGCGCGATCACCTCCTTGCCCGTGCCGGTCTCGCCGCGGATGAGCACGTTGGCCCGGTTCGCTGCCAGCTGACCCACCAGCTTGTAGATCTCGATCATGCGCGGATCGTGACCCACGAGCTCGTCGAGCCTGTAAGCACTGGCCTCTTCCTCGACCGCGCGGCGTGCCCGCTCACGCGTGCGCCGGTCCTCGAACACCTTGCCGATCACACGCCGCAGGTCGTGCAGATCGAGGGGCTTCACGAGGAAATCGATCGCGCCCTCGCGCATCGCCGTCACCACCGTCGGCATGTCGTCGTAGGCCGTCATCAGGATGACGTCCACCGATGGCGCGCGCTCACGCAACAGCTTGAGCAGGGCGAGACCGTCGAGCCCGGGCATCCGCACATCGGAGATCACGATGTCGGGCAGGCGTTCATCGACTAGAGACAGGGCCCGCTCGGCATCCTCCGCGGTGCGTACCTCGGTGACGTCGTCGCTCAGCGCCTCCGACAGCGACTCCCGGATCTTGGCGTCGTCGTCGACGACCAGAACGTGTCTCATCAGTATACGGACTCGCGGCTGAAGAGCGCGGCGCTCACTTCACCGCCGCCAACTGCAGGATAGTGAGCGAGCCTCTGAGGCTCAAGATGACCCGATCCCTGGGGGCATAACCGCCTGAAGGGCTTCAAGGAACGACTCGCACTGACAGTCTGCCCATTCTCGCCCGCCGGGTCCACGCCCGGGCCTACGGCGTCTGCTCGGAGGGCAGGAAGTTCTCCATCACCCAGATCTCGCTCTGGGCTTGCCCAGCCGCGATTGCGACCCGTAGCCCGTCGGGGTGGAGGCTCAGGGCAGACATTCCCTGCATCGTCAGATCCAACTTCTTCGGCGTACCTCCCAGCAGAGGCGCGGCCCAGACGCTCGCCCGTGACCCATCCATGGAGAAGAACAAGTAGATCAACTTCTGACCGTCCGGTGACCACATAAGGCTGCCGGGAAACCCCTCGCCGGGTCCATGACGGTGCACCTCCCGGGGCGCACCACCCGCCGTCGGCCCGACCATCAATCTGACCACCACGCTCTCGGCGTTCACTCCATCGTATTCGAACCAGGCGAGCTGCCGACCGTCTGGCGATGTATCGACAGACCAGGTGATCCCTCGAGGATCGGTCAGGTCATACAGAATCCTCTCGCCGCCGGTCTCTACCTCGCGTGCAACGATGCGGCACACCCAACCGCCTTCGTCCAGCCTTTCATTCACTCGGTAGTACACGTGCCTTCCCTCCGGCGACCATTCCGCCCACTGCGCAGCCTGACCGTCGTCGAGGTGCAGCAAGGCTTCAATCTCGCTTGTTTGCACATCGACCCGGAACAGTCCTCTCCGGCGCTCTCGATCGGTAGCCCAGAACAAGAGATGGCCACCGTCAGGGGACCAGCGGATCATCCGGAAGTTCCGAAGGTTCAGCGTGATGTCCCGCGTCTCGCCGTTTTCAACAGACCGGATCGAGATGATCGTACGGTGATCCCGGATACGGCCCCCCATCGAGGCGCGCTGGAAGTACGCAAGGTACCGCCCATCGGGTGACCATTCCGGGCTCCCCCTGTTCCCGAAACGGCTGTCGCCGACTGGCGCCGGGGCGGCGAGCAGCTCGCCAGTCTCCAGGTTGAGCGCCCCGACATGTACGTCCGCTGTCGAGAGGCTCACTCCGTAGTAGTATGAGCCGTTCGGGGCGAAACCGATCGGGTACAGACCCCAGATATCCGGCTTCGTGAGCCTTGGCGGCCCTACCGCCTCGCCGTCGGACACCGGCACGATCCAGGCGCCCAAGGTCCCCGTGCGATCACTGGCGAACAGTATGTGCTTGCCGTCCGGCGCCCAGCCCAACACATAGTCCACACCCGGATCCTCAACCAAGGGAATCTCCCGGGCTCCGTCGGTGTTGATCACAAAGACGTCTCGATCTCGAGAGTCCAGGTCCACCTCTCGATCGTATACGATGAACTGCCCGTCGGGGGAGAAATCCGCATTGGCCGGCTGGCGCCAGTCCAACGACTTCAGTACCCGGACCGATCCATCGCTGACCGAGATCAGCGCAAGCTCAGTGCTTTCTCCCCCGCTCTGAAAGGCGAGGAGCTGCCTGCCGTCAGGTGACCAGTCATAGGGCTCGAGGTAGCCGAGCGTTTCGTCCCTCAACAGAATGCGCGGCGCCGAGCCTTCGATATCCATGAGGCGCAATTCATAGGTCCATGACCCGTCGTACCAGGCGTACGCTACGCGCCGGCCGTCCGGCGAGATCACCGACGCCTCCGCGTACGCCTCCGACTCCGACCATGAGCCTTTGTCCGTGAGATGCTTCACCGCGCCTGTACTCAGCTCCCTAAGCGCCAGATCGCCGCTGCTCCAATCCACGAACGTCAACAGGCGGCCGTCCGGCGAGGGAGCGCCCAGCATATCCACGTCGGCGCCTGACCACACTCGCCGCGCCACCAGCGGCGTGGAGTCCTGCTCCGACAATGCCGCGCTCGTCACACTGGCGGGGATGCCAGCCGCCGCCAGCACATCGCCGCCGACGGTGCGCGATGTCTCCGAATTGCAGCCCGCCAGCGCAACGACGCCGACTACGAGAACGCCGAGAACCTTACTCATGGCACCCTGCTCCTATTTCTCGTCGGATGTACCGGCCGTCGCCGGCAGGAAGTCCTCCATCACCCAGACCTCGGCTCCATGACTCCGAGTTTCGAAGGCGATGCGCCGACCGTCGGGGTGCACACGGAGCCTCGCCATGTTCTCTATCGTCAGATCCAGTTTTTCAGGTTGTCCGCCCTCCGCGCGTATGCGCCACAGCTCGTGTGCCTCGCCCGCGTCCAACGCGTAGAGCAGGTACCGTCCGTCCGGCGACCAGGCCATGGCGCGCACGACAGGAGCTGCCGCCGCCTCGAACCGGTACAGCTCACGCGGCTCTCCGCCCCGCGCTGGCATCACCACCAACCGATGGGTGGTGCCGGTTCGGTAGGCGAATGCCAGGGACCGGCCGTCCGGTGACAGGGCATTGCCGTACTCGGGCTCTCGGTCGAAGAGCACCGTCTCCTCGCCGGTCTCCAGATCCATGACGGCCAGCCGACCTTCTCCGCCCACCCACTTCCTGTAGAAGACCGCCTTCCCGTCCGGCGACGGAGCGATCAACGATCTGATATCGACGTTCCAGAACGCAGGCAGCGGCTCGGCCTCGGCCGTCTGATAGTCGACGAGGAACAGGCCGCTCCGATTGTCGCTGTCTGTGCCCGGCACCAGCAGGGAACGGCTGTCGACCCACCAGAGGCCGCTACCGAAACCGCTCAACTTCGGAATCAGCTGGCGCGTTTCCCCGGTCTCGACCGAACGTATCAGTACGAACTCTCGATCGTACATCGAGTAGTTTCGTGGAGCTCGTGAGGAGAGGTAGGCGAGCAAGCGGCCATCCGGTGACCAGCTGGGACCCGTATTGAAATTGGGCTCATTCGGGTCCACGGCGGTCGGGGCCGCCAATACCTGCCCGGTCTCGGGATCAAGGGTCGCGACGAGAACATCGTCTGAACCCATGTTGACCCCGTAGAAGAACGACCCGTCGCGAGTGAACCCCATCGCCCAGACCCGCCACATATCGGGCTTTACCAGCCGCGCTTCGCCGGCGGGCCTTCCATCCTCGACAGGTAGCAGCCAGGCACCGAGAGTGCCGGTACGGTCGCTAGCGAACAGCAAGTGCCTCCCGTCCGGCGCCCAGCCCAGCACGAAGTCATCGGCGGGATGTCGAACGAGCGCTGAGCCCTCCCAGATAGTGCGGCCAATCCGAACCCAACTCTTCCATGGTCCGGGTGGCGCCATCTGCAACGGATAGCTCTACGAGTTGCCGAGCGTCCCCGTATCCGAATCCGACGCTCAACAAGAGGTGTCTTCCGTCCGGGGCCCACGTCGACCCAAACCAATCCTCAGCTCGATAGAGGACGCGAGGTTCCGTTCCGCTCAGGCCAACAATCTTCAGTTCCCAGGGACGATCGCTGTGATCGACCCATCGATGGTAGATAACGTGCCTGCCGTCGGGCGAGAAGCCACAATCCATGGCACTCTCGTAGGGGTCCAGCGAACCATCCGTCGTCAACTGACGAGCCTCACGGTTGCTGAGGTCCCGAAGCGCCACGTTGCCCGTGCTCCAATCGACGTAGCACAGGTAGTGCCCGTCGGGTGACGGGCCGCCGCTGATGTCGACGTCGGGGCCACCCCAAACCCGGCGCACAACCATCGGCGTCGAGTCCTGGTCGGCCGCGCTCGTGTTCGCCACGTGGCCGGCGATCCCGGCCGCCGCCAGGGCGTCCCTCGCGTTGCCTGAGCGTGCAGACTCCGACTGGCAACCCGCCAGCGCGAAGACCCCAAGTGCGAGAATGCCGATCGCGTTCTTCATGGAATCCCTCTCCTATCTCTCGTCCGATGTATCGACTGTCGCCGGCAGGAAGTCCTCCATCACCCACACCTCGTTTCCCGCTTGGCCACGGGTGAGGGCGATACGCCGGCCGTCGGGGTGGAAACGGAGCTGCCCAGCGTCCAACCATTCCAGCTTCTCGGGCTCCCCGCCTTCTACAGGTACGCGCCACAGTCCCGCGCCTTCGTCTCCTCCTCGGACGTAAAAGACGTACCGGCGATCGATTGACCAACGGAAATTCATTATCGGCCAGGACTCCCCTCTCTCGAAGCGCACTAACTCACGCGGAGCCCCGCCGGCTACCGGCATGATCACGAAGCTCGCGGTACCTCCCTCGTCATGATGCACGAAGGCGATCTCACTGCCGTCGGGCGACATACCGAGCGGTTCCACCACAAAACTTGGCGCCGGCCCGCGATAAAGCACCTCTTCATCGCCGCTTTCGAGGCTCCGCCGGGTGATGCGGACCCCTTCGCCAAATGCATAGAGGACCAGCGCCTTTCCGTCCGCCGTCCACTCGCCGTAAGCCGCGGTCTCGTGTTCGAACAGCGGCGTCACCTCAGCAGTCTGAACATCGATTTGATAGAGACCCCTTCGGTTCTTCTCGTCCCTGCCACGCACGAGCAGAGAGCCTCCATCGGGCGACCAGCGCAGGTGACTGATTCGCATCAGCTTCGGCTCAAGCTCTCGCACCTCACCGGTATCGACGGAACGGATCACCACAACCTCGGAACCGAGGACGCCGGCGGCGGCACCACGCACCGAGATGTAGGCGAGGTAGCGGCCGTCGGGCGACCAGGCCGGGTCGCTGTTCGAGCCCTGGAAGCGCTGGCTGACCAGCGTGGGAGTCTCGACTAGCTCGGCCGTCTCGGGGTCGAACGCCGCGACGTAAACATCAACCATTCGCGTGGAGATGCCGTAGAAGTACGAGCCGTTTCGTGCGAAGCCGATCGGCTCCACTCGCCACATGTCCGGCTTGACTAACCACGCTTCGCCGGCCGGTCTGCCATCCGCGACCGGCAGAAGCCAGGCCCCCAGTGTTCCGGTGCGATCGCTGGCAAACAGAACGTGCTTGCCATCCGGTGCCCAGCCGAGGACGCGATCATCGGCGGGGTGCTCGACCAAGCTGTGCTCACCGCCCGCCTCGACATCGATCACGTAGATGTCGCGTTCAGGCGAGTCCTCATCTGTCGGGAAGTCATAGACCACGAACCGGCCGTCGGGTGAGAGGCTCATGCCGTCGCCGCGCCCGTCTAGCTCCTTCAGCAGACGGAGAGAACCGTCCGCGGCGGCAACGAGCCCGATGTGGTTGGTGCGCTCCTTCTCTAATGATTCCACCGAGACCAGTATCTGCTCGCCGTCGCGACTCCACTCTCGGGGGTAGACGTTGACCGCCGGATCGCTGAGCAGAGTCCGAGGCCGCGAGCCGTCCAGCCCGACGACTCGCAGCTCGTGGTATCCCTCCAGGTTCTCCCAGGCGTAGGCGACGCGCCGGCCGTCCGGCGCGAATGTCGAATTGAGCGCGAACTCGTGCGACTCAGTGAGAGAGCCGTCGCTCGTCAGAGGCCGATCCTCCCCTGTTAGAATATCGTGTATCGCGAGGTCGCCCTTTGTCCAATCGGTGAAGCTGAGATAGCGACCGTCGGGTGAAGGACCGCCCCAGAAAGGGTGGAAGTCGGGTTGCCAAACCCGTCGTGCCACGAGTGGCGTCGAATCCTGACCAGCCGTAGTCGAGGCCGGCACCGAGCCCGGCAGCCCCGCCGCCGCCAGCACGCCGCTACCATCAGCCGGTCGCGACGACTCGGACTTGCAGCCTGCGAACACAACGAGCCCAACGGCGAGAATCCCGGTCATCCCTCTCATGGCATCCTCCTATAGGAGGTGTGACTGCTCGTGCCTCATGCACTCGATCGCAATGGCCGCGACCGAGGAAAGCGCGTAGGGATCACGGATCGGCTGTTGATCGACCCTTCGGCAGACGTGAAGCTGGCGAGCCGCGTGCCACAGCCGCCGGCCGCTCAGATGCCAGTAAGTGCGCGAACTCTGAGGGTCTCGACTGTTCAGTGAAGCCGCCGTGTACGGAACGACCCGTTACGCTGCCGGCTCAAACCGTTACGCCGACGCAGACTGTGGGAGGCGCAGCCTGACGGTGGTCCCGGCGCCGGGAGCGCTCTCGATGGAGAGTTCGCCGCCGTGCGCGGTGGCGATCCGCTGGGCGATGGCGAGTCCGAGCCCCGTACCCTCGGGCCGGGTCGAGTAGAAGGGCTCGAAGATCCGCTCGATGTTCTCCAGTGGGATGCCGCGTCCGGTGTCCCGAATCGAGATCGACACGCCATCCCGATAGCCGGCGACGGTGACCTCGACGCGACCACCCTCGTCCAGAGACTGCGCAGCGTTGAGCAGCAGGTTGAGGAAGAGCTGCTCGAGGGCCGGGGCATCCCCTTTCACCCACAGGGGATCCGTACCCAGCGGCTGCATCTCTAGCGCCGCATCCTGGGCCTTCAACTCGGGCTCGGCGCTGTGTATCGCGGCCTCGAGCGGCTGGCGGATATCGACAGGCTCAAGGGTGACGCTGCCGCTGCGCGCCACACGCAGCGCGCCGGTCACGGAGCGATCGACGCGCTCTATCTCGCCCAGCGCGCGACCAAGTAGTTCGTGCGCGTCGGATTCTTCGGGCAGCTTCTCCTCGACCCGCTGCAGGTCGAGGCGAATCGATGTGAGCGGGTTACGCACCTCATGGGCGAGCGACGCGGCAAACTCGCCGACGGCGGCGAGCGCCTGGCGCTGTGAGAGCTCGCGCAGGGTGCGACGCAGGCTTTCGGTCATCAAGTTGAAGGCACGGCCCACGCGACCGACCTCGTCGCCCGGGAGTTCCTCGACCTTCCTGTCCAGGTCGCCTCGCGAGACCGCTTCCGCGGCCCCAGCCAACCGCACTAGGGCGCGCGTGGTGCGCCGGGTGAGGAGCGTCGCCAGGGCAATGACGGCGACCGCGACGATCGCCAGGATCCAGAGGTTGCGGCGCGCCGCCTGCTGGAACGGCTCGCTGAAGGGAGCGATCGGCGCCGCCAGTACAAGCTGCATGGGCGGCTCGTGCAGTTCGTGGCGAACCGTGAGCCAGGGCTCGTCACCCCAGATGAACGATTGACGCGCGAACAGCGCGGGATCGATGGAAAGCGGCAACAGCGAGGCACCACTGGCCGGGTCGAACACGGCGAGCACCGACCCGCTCACCCCGCCCCAGCCGGCGCCACTGGGGAGCAGGCTACTCATCCGTACCCGCGCTTCCAGCACACCGAGTCGATCGCCCGACGCGTTGTCGTAGACGCCCAGGCGAACGGGGAGCGCCGGTTCCGAGATGACACTCGAGCGCGCTGTCGACCCAGGCTCCGGCGCCAAGGTCCAGCGGACCGCGCCGGCGGCATCGCGGATCACCGCACGCTCAACGACACTCTGCATGTCCGTGTACAGCCCACGCAGCTCCCGCGTGGCCGCATCATCCTGCGCGCCGCTCACGTCACCATCACGGAGCGCCGCCTGCACGGCGGTGTTCTCCGCGAGCCGCAGCAGTTGCGAGCGCTGGCTCAGCCAGCGGAGCCCGATCTCATCGACGACCTGGGACAGCGAGGTCTGCAGCCGCCCGCGCAACAAATGCTCGCCGGAGCGCTCCGCGGTGCGGTTGAGCCAGATGCCGAGCAAGGCAAGAGGCAGTACAGCGCCGCCGAGCACGATGAGGATGAACTTGCTGCGCAGGGACAGGACGCGTGGCCACTTCATGAGCGCCAGGCCAGATCCTGACTCAACGACGCCACGCTAGCAGGGTCACCGACTCGCCGACCTTCAGAGCCACGGAATCGGCCGGAGTTGGAACCCGCGGGAGGCGGAATTCAGCGCGCATCACATGCAGGCAGGTCCCTTCCGCGACCTCCTCGGCAGGCTCCTCGACCTGCGGGATCTCGCGCTCCGTGGGAGTCTCCGCGGACTGCGGGCGCGGCGGGCAGCACCTGGGCGCGTCACAGCGCACCCGGGCGGGTTTCAACGGCTCACCCGAGCCGAACTGGAGATGCAGGCCACCGACTTGCCAGGGGGGGACATCATCGCGAGGTGTCTCGGCTCGCAGCTCCAGCACGGCGCGGGCCGCACTGCCGGAGGAATCCACGGCCACCCAACCGTCGGCCACCCGGGCGATGAGCAGCGGCCGCCTGATCGCCCGTCCGTCCACATCGACGAGCGTCGGCTTTCCGCACCCGCTGGGCGCAACAGCGAGAGCCGTCGCCCAGATCAGTGCGATCCCGGCACGGGCAGTGCGGGACGCTGCCCCGCTGCGCCGGATCGACGCAACCCCGGCAGCTTCCTTCGACCGTGCAGGCGCGGTCACTTGAACCCCCTCGCGTATCGCTTCACATCTAAGCTACCGCCGCTCAGGAGAAAGCTGCAAGGTTCCCTCGCCGGAGCGTACTCGCGGCTCCCAAAGCACGCGGCCGCGCCCCGATCTGCGAGCGCGGCCGCGGGCGCCGCCTCCACAACGCCGTGAACGGCGGCGCACGTGCAGCAGCAAGCCCGCTAGTGCACGGGGTCCTCCGGCATCTCGATGCCCAGGCTCTTCACCAGGAAGGCCCAGCGGTCCGCCTGCTCCTCGATGACCATGCTCGTGGGCTTGCCGCCGCCGTGGCCCGCCCTGGTCTGGATGCGGATGAGCACCGGCGCGTCGCCCATCTGCATCTCCTGCAGGCGCGCCGCGAACTTGAACGAATGTCCCGGCACCACCCGGTCGTCGTGGTCCGCCGTGGTCACCAGCGTCGGCGGATACAGTTCCGGGTGAATGTTGTGGTACGGCGAGTAGGCGTACAGGTACGGGAACATCTCGGGGTCGTCGGCGGAGCCGTAATCCGAGACCCAGGCCCAGCCGATCGTGAA
>Ga0111181_1090_pt1 | contig 14911 bp, 15 predicted proteins | sample DeeMarSWOR324_28_FD_80236 | JGI IMG/M metagenome (GOLD analysis project Ga0111181, IMG submission 80236) | Gemmatimonas sp. SM23_52
ACCCCCGAGCGCTGGGAGTCCGTCGGGGTCGACAAGGTGAGAGTCGGCGTCGGGCACCGCGGCGGGGTCAGCCTGTCGCTCGCGCTGCCGTCGCGCTTCTGAACCCAGCCGCTCGGGCCGTCGCCGCTGCCCCTCAGCCGAGCTCCGCGGCCACGGCCTCGCCGTGCTCAGCGATGAGGCGCACGACCTCCTCGACGTCGGCCTTGCGCGTGTTGTGGTTCAGCACGCAGAGACGCAGGACATAACGACCGCGGACCCGGGTTGATGAGAGCATGGCCCGGCCGCTCTCCCAGATGCGCCGCCGGATCTCGTCGTTGACCCACTCCAGTCGATCCTCGTCGAGCTCGCCATCCGCACCCCGCAGCGACGCCGGCACGTAACGAAACGTCACGATGCTCAGGGCGACCGGGCTCACGATCTCGATGCGCGGAGTCGCCGTGAGCAGATCCTGCGCGTAGCGCGCCAGATCCATCGTTCGACTGATCACGGCCCGGTAGCGGGCCAGGCCGAAGTGCTTGATCGCGAGCCAGATCTTGAGCGCTCGGCTGCTGCGCGTGAGCTGGATGCCCAAGTCGCACATGTTGGGATGACCCGGGCCGCCGGCCACGCCTCGAACGGCGTGTACAGCCACTTGTGCGCGTCCAAGGCGAGCGAATCGGCCCGCTCGATACCCGTGAGCAACTGCCGGCCCCGCTCGTCCAGCACCGCGAACCCGCCGTAAGCCGCATCCACGTGCAGCCAGAGCCCGTGCTCTGTGCAGAGATCGGCGATCTGGGGCAGCGGATCGATCGTGCCCGTGCTGGTGGCGCCGGCGTTGGCCACCACGCAGAAGGGGCGGCGGCCCGCCGCGACGTCTTCCGCTACCGCGCGCTCCAGCGCCGCGACATCGAGACGCAAGGCATCGTCGCTGGGCAGCTTGCGAAGCTGCTCGGCGCGAAATCCCAGGATGCGGGCGCCGCGATCGATGCAGGAGTGGGCAAGCTCGCTGGTGTAGATGACACCGTCCTCTCCTACGTCGCCCAGCCGCCGCTCCCGTGCCAGGACGAGCCCGGTGAGGTTGGCCACCGAGCCGCCACTCACCAGCGTCCCACCCGCCGTCTCCGGCAGGCCCAGCCAGCTCTTGAACCAGTCCACCACCACCAGCTCGATCTGGTGCGCCGCCGAGCTCTCGATCCAGGTGCCGGCGTAGATGTTATAGCCGGAGGCCAACGCGTCACCCATGGCGCCGACGAACGTGCCTGAGCCGGGGATGAAGGCGAACATGCGTGGGTGGTCCACGTGCGAGATGCGCGGCACGACCTTCTCCTTGAACTCCCGCAGCAGCGCGTCCAGGTCCTGCCCATCCTCGGGCGCCGGCTCACGCAGCAGCGCTTCCGTCTCGTCCCGGCCAGCTACGTTCACCACACGCTCGTGCCGCAGGCCGCTGTAGTGACGAATGAGGCTGTCTATGATCGCGTGGCCAAAGCGCCGCATCTCATCCGGCGCCATCTCCAAGCTGGCCTCGCGTGCTTCGATTCGGCTCGCGCCCGCAGACGACATCAAACCTCCTCAGTGCTTCGCTCCGTCCTGGCGACGCGGTTCCCTCTCTCAGTTCCGAACCCACGCGGGTCGGCTGCGCCCGTCGCTGGCGAACAGGCTCGGCTCGAACCGCACATCGATCGTCCAGTAGTTGTAGCGCTCGAACATATCGACACGCCCGTCCCGCATGAACTTGATCTCGGTGGCGATCCAGCCGCCGCCCAGCCGCTCGTAGCCCTCGAACAGGACCTCTCGCTCAGCCCCCGTGTCCGGATTCCTGAGGTAGAGTCGCACGAACAGCAGATCCTCTTGGTCGATCCAGAACTGACGGAATTGGTTGCCGACGACGTAGGCGGGACGGCCCTGCCACTCGTCCTCGCGCAGCTGCGAGAGTTCGAAGCCGAATTCTTTTAGCTTGGCGATCGTCTCCTCCACGGGCTGCACGTATACGTCGAAGCCCAGAAGCAGCAGCGGGTGCGGGCCGGGAAACTCCCTGAACACGGTGTCCGCGTGGAACTCGATCCATGAGTCGTTCTTGAACAGGACGGAGTTGCCAGCATCGAGCGGTGCGATGTCGCTACGAACGATACCCGGCAACTGAATCGACTCGTACCAGACCCGGGCCGAATCGAAGGCGCCGGTCTGAGAGTCGTAGTACGTGACCGTCTGCACGAGAGCCAGGTTTTCGTACCACGCCCCGGCGTAGCGCTCATACATCGCACGAACCACATCCTCGCCGGCCCGGACCTGAGGTATCAAGCCGGCAACGAGCATCGTCACGAGAATGGGCACGTTAGTCATGCAGACCTCCGATCGCTCAATCGCTTATCCAGTCGTCTGACCGAACACCTCAGCAGAACAACGGTCGCCGGGAACACCACGGCGACCGAGCACCTAGCAGACTCACAGGGCCGCAAAAACGTCGGCCCGCGCCAGCGCAGTGGTGCGGGCCGGTGAACGAGCCCGTTCCTGGGCCGTGAGGCCGGGAGTCGGCTCAGCCTGTACCTTCCCTCGGTTGATCCTCCTCGCCTGCGGCACCCCGCATCCGCTCGACCAGCTGGTGCATGCGCTCCACCACCTCGTTGATCATGGCGTCGGCGTCCTGTGGCGCGTCCCGGCCCTTCGCGATCACGGTCAGGCGGTTGAGGTTGCGGACGTTCATGATGAACTCGTCCGTCATGTGGCGGAGCCTCATGTACCTGCGTCGCTCCTGCGCCACCCGGCGCTCCGAGCCCAGGGCGACCCGGATCGAGACGTATAGCAGCGGCACGATGGCCAGAACAGACAGGAGCGCACGGAGCGACGGTTCGGGGACCGCCACGCTAATGAGCACCAGGGCGATCACACCGCCTGCGGCAACCCATAGCCATGCCTTGTGGAATCTCATATCCGCTCCTGTTCTCCCGTTTCGGCGTCGGATGCGGCTCGGGCGGTCAGGGAAGGGCGCCTAATCATAATCAGAAAGGCTGGCTCGCGCATCTGCGCGCCTGACACCGGTCCTGAGCGGCCGGCAAACGCCTGCCTGTCCCAGCGACCGCCTCATCGACCTGCGACCCCCGACGGACGGCGCCACTGGCAAGCTCCAAACCCCGCAACAGCAAACTGCCCCGTCGCCGCAGCGCGAGCAAGCGCCAGGCAGGCCGCCTCCCCCGGGTGTGCAAGGAGCGGGGGGCCGTGCGTCTAAGCAGGTAGAGGTGAAAAGACACGGTCCCGCCCCACACTGGGAGGTGTAGCATGAGACCGATAGACACGAGGAAGCTGGCGGCCGCTGGCCTCGCCGGGCTCCTGCTCCTGGCCACGGCGCGCGGCGCGTCGGCGCAGGGGTGGATCGAACCCGTCGAGCGCTGGCCCGGCCAATTCCGCGTCGAGCGAGTGCGTAGCGACGTCAGCGTCACGATCGACGCGGAACGGCGTGTCGCCTACGTGGAGGTGGAGGAGGTCTTCCGCAACGGCTCGCGTGTGTTGATGGAGGGCGACTACCTCTATCCCATCCCACCGGAAGCCGTATTCATGGACTTCTCGCTCTTCATGGGTGAGCAAGAACTGAGAGGCGAGGTCCTGCCCGCCGAGGAGGCGCGGCGGATCTACGAGGAGATCGTCCGGCGCAAGAAGGACCCGGCGCTGATCGAGCTGGTCGGCCACGGCGTGCTCCGCGCCCGCGTCTTCCCCGTCGATCCCGGCGACTCACGGCGAGTCATCCTGCGCTACACCCAGGTGCTCGGGAAGGATGGAGAGCTCTTGCGTCTCCGCTATCCGCGCATCGTCGGGATTCTGCCCGGCAGCGAACGGCGCGAGAGCTCGCCGCAGGATCCGCAGGCGCAGGCTCAGCACCCGTTCACGCTGACGATCCGGCTGAGCGGCGCCCATCTCTTCGCCACGCCCTACTCGCCCACGCACGTCATCGAGGTGCGCGAGCGGGGCCGCGACGAGCTGGAGATCGTGCACCGCGGCGCGGCTGTCGCCCGCGACTTCGAGCTCTTCCTGCCGCTCCGCGAGGCGCGCGTCGGCGCCAGTCTGGTGGCCCATTCGCCCGGCGGCGAGCCCGGCTACTTCATGCTGCTGATCGCGCCGCCCGCGGCGCGCGCGGAGACGCAGATCCCGCGTGACGTCACCCTGGTACTCGACGTCTCCGGCTCGATGTCTGGTGAGAAGATCGAGCAGGCGCGCGACGCGCTCGACCAGATCCTGGCGGGCCTCAAGCCCGAGGATCGTTTCCGGCTGATCACCTTCAACAGCGTGGTCCGCTCGTTCCGGGACGAGTTCGCGGCTGCCGAGCGCGCCACGACCCGCGAGGCCCGCGACTACCTGGCCGGCGTGCGTGCCGAGGGCAGCACGAACGTGATGGACGCGCTGCGTGAGGCGCTCGAGCCGGATGCGGAAGCGGGCCGGCTCTCGCTGATCGTCTTCCTCACCGACGGCAAGCCGACCGTCGGCGAGACGGCACCGGAGCGGATCGCCGAGGCGGCGCAGCAGCTACGTGACGACGAGCGCATCTTCGCCTTCGGCGTCGGCTACGACGTCAACACCTACTTGCTCGACCGGATGGCCGACGTGGAGGAGGCCGTCTCGTCGCTGACCCGCAAGATCGGCTTCCCGGCGCTGGCCGACTTGAGGATCGTGCAGGCACCGGCGGAACTGGAGGACTACTACCCGAGTCCGCTACCCGACCTCTTCTACGGTGAGGAGCTGGTCCTGTTCGGTCGCTATCGCGGCCATGGCAGCGGTGAGCTGGTGCTCGAAGGGACCCGCGCCGGCGTGACCCAGCGCTTCACCTACCGGGTCGAGCTGCCACGGCGCGACTCGGACAACGAGTTCATCCCCCGCCTCTGGGCCGCCCGCAAGGCCGGCGCGCTCACCGCGCAGGTGCGGCTGCACGGCCCCGACCCCGAGCTGATCGAGGAGATCCGCCAGCTCGGCCTGCGCTACGGGATCATCACCGAGTACACGTCGTACCTCGTGGAGGAGCCACAGTTCGCGATGCGGGCGCCCGAGGCGGCGATGGATCACGCGCGCGCTCTGGCCGCCGCTCCCGCTGAGCAGGTGGGCGCCGTGGCGTTCAAGCGCGCCGAGCAGTCGAGCCGGTTGCGCGAGACGACCGTGCTGGCCGAGGCAGAGCAGATCGTTGCCGGCATCACCGGTCGCGGTGATCTCGCGGGCAGCGGCGCCAGTGTCCGCCAGGTCGGCCGCCGCCTCTTCGTGCTCGACGACGGAACCTGGACGGATCTCAGCTTCGACACCAGCTTGCAGGTGATCGAGCTGGCACCGTTCAGCGATGCCTACTTCGAGCTCGTGCGGCGGCTGCCCGCGCTGCGGCCGTACCTAGCGATGGGTGAGCAGGTCCTCATCGCCGGTGACGGTGTGGCGCTGAAGCTGTCGCCTGACGGACTGACGACCTGGAGGTCGAGCGAGCTGCAGACGGTGCTGCACGGCTTTGAAGGGAGCCTGTAGCCTGGGCGGCTTGCCATCGACGAGCAGAGGGAGAGCGCTTGGATCTCTCTCAAGTCTACCGCGAGCACTATCGGTCGCTGGTCCGCTTCCTCTACCGGCGGATCGGCGACCAGGCTCGCGCGGAGGATCTGGCTCAGGAGGCGTTCGTGCGTGCCCTGGAGCATCAGCCGTCGCGGCCGCGCGCCTGGCTGTTCACCGTGGCCGCCAACCTGGCCCGGGACGAAGGCCGGCGGGCGGCCGTGAGACGGCGCCACCTGACGCTGATCAAGGCCGAGGTCGAGACCCGGCCGCCCGAGCCGGGACCGGAGGTCGCCCTGCAGCGGCGCGAAGTGGTGAGCCGCGTACGGGCCGCCCTGGCCCGATTGGCGGAGCGGGACCGCGAGGCCCTGCTCCTCTGGGAAGAGGGGTTCGACTACGACGAGATCTCCCAGGTGCTGGGCCTCGCGCGCGGCTCTATCGGCACCACGCTGGCCCGCGCGCGAACCCGGTTCGCCGCGGCCTACGAGGAGTTGGACAGCGAAGGAAGTGATGAAGATGTCGCACGTTGATGAGGGCACCCTGCACGCCTACCTGGACGGCGAGCTGAGCGAGGGCCAGCGCCGCGAGGTCGAGGGGCACCTGGCCTCCTGCGCCGAGTGTCAGGCGCGGCTCGAGCAGGCGACGGCCCTCGGTCAGCGGGTCTCCGAGCTGATGGCCGAGCTGGAGCCGGGGCCCGTACAGGCGCCCGCCTGGCGCGAGATCGAGGCGCGTGCTGCGGCCCGCCAGGCCCGCACACCGCGGCGCGGCTGGGTGCGGCCCAGCCTGGCCTGGGCGGCATCGATCGCCGTCGCCTTCACCGTGGGCTGGTTCTCCCGCTCCTACTGGTCCGACATGCCAGGCCCGCTCGATGTCGCCCGCACGGCAGAGGCACCCGCCCCGACCGCTCGCCGGGAGGCAGCCGAGCAGGAGACGCCCGGCCCAGCGAGCCGCGAGGCCGCCGCTGAACCAGCTGGCGCGGCGCAGGAGGTCGCGGTCCAGGTGGAGGAGCCGCAGGCCGCAGCGCGGCAGCCGCTGGGCGAGCAGCGTGAGCCGACCCGGCCCGCAGCTGTCCCGGAGCCGCAGCGGGAAGAGCGGCCGGCAGAGGCAGCGAAGCAAGACGTTGCAGCTCCACCCGGACTCGCGGAGGCGCCCGTGGAAGTGCCAGCCGAGACGCCCGCTCTGGAACCAGCCGTCGTCGGCGCACTCGAGGCCCGCGCTCGTGAACAAGGGGAGCGCGCCCAGCCGGCCGACGTACTGGATCAACTTCGCCGGGAGCCCGAGACGGCTCACGCCTACGCGCGCGACGTGGTCGGCCTCCAGCCGACCGCCGCTGGCGCGGTCGCACCCGCGCGCTTCTTCGCCGTAGGGCCGGAGGTCGCCAGTAGCTGGCTCGCTACGCCGTTGCGCGAACTTCCCAACCTGCAGCTCAAACGAGTGGAGGTGGGCCCCGGTAGTGCCGTCGAAGGCGGGCTTGCCGGGCTACCGGCGGTGCAGCTCGTGTACGAGGATGCTGCGGGTCACGAGATCATCCTGATCCAGCAGTACCTCGCAGATCGGAGGATCGAGGGCGCCGAGGCCGAGCCCACGCTCATCGTCGAGCCCTCAGGCCTGCGAGCCTTCCGCTGGCTCGACCCACAGGGCTACTGGCTGATCTTGAGGGCGCCTGTCAGCTCCGACTCGTTGCGCGCCCTGGCAGAGCACGTGAGATAAGCTCGCACAGTTGCCCCCGCCAATCAGGACCGGATGCCTGAAACCCAGCGAACCCTTCCTACGTCGTGATCCATACCGGGAGTGCGGACCGCGACGTGACGCTATCGCGTCGCTCAGAGGGGGCACTCATGAAGGCGCAGCTGCAGCTTACCCAGCTGCTCGCACTCGCAATCCTCCTTACCAGCGCAACCTCCAACCTCGGCGCAACGACCCTTCCTGACCAGCCCTACGCGGCGATCACCGCAGTCAGCGGCACTAACCCTGAGGCCGAAGCCTATCTCAGTAAGGGTGCCCAGCTGATGGCGGAGCGCCGCTATACCGCAGCCCGCAGGGCATATAAGGCTGCGGCAGAGCTGCTGCGCGCCGACGGGAAGCTTCCGGTCGAGCCGCTCCGCCGGATCGCCGACGCCTACTACTTCGAGGGGCGTTACCAAAGCGCCGCGGCGACGCTGGACCACCTTGCCGGGGAAGCCGCGACCTACGGCGACCTGGCGACCGAGGTCTGGGCGCTGGCGGACGCCGCCTGGGTCGATGCCGTGGCCGGCCACAAGATCGACATGGAGCGACGTCTGCAACGCCTGATGCGGTTGCTCGACTCCCCCTACCTGCCGGATGAGGTGAGAGGGGAGGTGCAGGCGAAGCGACTGCGTGGTGTCCCGACCGGCCAGATGGTCGCCGCCACTTCGGGATCACACTAGCGAGCGAGTGCATTTGACCGTACAGGGGCCCCCAGCCCGAACTCTCGCGAGCTTCGGACTCTGGGGGCCCCAACTGTCAGTAACCCGTCCGGTCGCTGCCCGTCAGCGCTGGACCGTGATGGTCAGCCCGTCGATCTCGAACTCTGCTCCGAGGATGCGCTCCGCTACATAGATGTTCGAGCGGGTATGCGAGGTGATGGCGGAGGTGAGCACCGATCCGCCGGCGACCGCCATGAAGGGGATCAGCTGATCGGCCAGGTGGCGATCGACGGCAGCGCCGGAATCCAGCTCGCTCAGTAACGCTTTCGCCGCCTCGCGTCCCACCTCGTCCGCCGCGATCCCCTTCGCTCCCAACGCCGAGGCTCCCAGCGGCGGACCGTTCTCCGACTCCGTCCACAGCGTGATCCCGCTCCCCAGGTTGGCGGCCTCCGAATACTCGACCGAGATCTCCACCGGCAGACCCAACCGTTTCAGCAGATGGTCCGCTGCATCGGCCTGCCGCTCGGCCACACGCCGCTCCTGGAGCTGGATGGTCGCGTGGCTGATGCCGCGGATCGCCTTCACCTCACCCGGCTCCAGGAACGTCAGCGGGAAGCCGAAGCCCGAGCCGCCGGCCACCCGGGCGAGCAGCTGACCGCCCCCCTTCGGGTAATAGCCGCGCCGCGCGACCCTCAGCTCTGCGACCCCAAACGGTCGTAGCGTCTGCAAGGTCACCTGCCTCAGATAGTCGGCTGGCGGGCTCCAGGGTACATCCGTCCCACCGACCAGCTCGAACTCGAACTCGCCGGTCAGGAACAGGCAAGGCAGCAAAACGGTCTGCAGCACCAGCGTCGTCGAGCCCGCCGTCCCCACGTCGAAGCGGAACTTGCCCGGACGCACTGGACCGGGATCGAACGTCAGCTCCGTCGAGCCCAGGTTCGCTCCGCGCGCCCGCGCTCCGCTGACCGCGCCCACCGCCTCCACCCCCTTCAGGTGCTGGGCGGCGAGTCCCGGCTTGCTGCGTCCCGCGCGGATCTTGCGTACCCGAATGCTCTTCCCGGCATAGGCCGCCATCCCCAGCGCGTGTCGCAGGATCGCGCCGCCACCTTCTCCGTAGGAACCGTCGATCTCGATCATGCCTGCGGAAGATACCTAGACAACGAAGCCGCCTGACCGGCGGCGCTATCTGGGAAGGCGCTCACAGGCGCCTGCTCCGACCCGATGACCATCGGGGGGGAGGTCGTGGTCGAAGTCGCAGTCACTCGCAGCATAGCGACATGCCTTTCATCACGCAACATTCCCTGGCGACGACCGTCCGCGCCTTTTCGGCGCCAAGCGCTCGGCCAAACCTGGCCACGCCGGCAACCGGGGAACTCGACGTGATCCGGGCGGCTGAGTCGAAGAGCGCCCGCCGGGTGACAAAATGCCTCAGCCGCTCCCTGCGAACCGCGCGCTCCCAACCCGCCCAATCATCTGTTATTTCGTTGTCTCCTAAAAGGTTACGGCAAATGCGCCGCTCGGCTCTTGACGGGCACGCAATGTGTAAGCAGTATTGACTTTGAAATTCGTTCTCAGCCCCAGCCCCGGAGGCCTTTGTGATGGGGATCGATACTGTTCCGGTTGGCTCCTGCGCTCGAATCGAGGCGATCGAGGATGCCGCCGCGCGGCGTGAGCTGACCCGCCTCGGCTTCGAGGAGGGAGCTCAGGTGGAGGTGATCAGCCGGATCCCCTTTGGCCCCATTGTCCTTCAACGTCGTCACCGCCAGGTAGCGATCGGCCGGGAGCTGGCTCGTCGCGTGCAGGTGACGACCCGGTGAGCGACTCTCCGGACCCGCAAGCGGGTGGGGGCGGCCTGGCGCAGAAGTCCAAGGGTGCCGACACCCAAAGCGCTCTGCCAGCCAAAAGCGAATCCACCACAGCCCCATCGGCGTCCATCGACCGCGAAGCGGGCCTGATCGTGCTCGCCGGCAATCCCAACGTCGGCAAGTCGGCGATCTTCATGCAACTGAGCCGCACATACGCGGAGGTCTCCAACTTCCCTGGCACCACGGTAGAGGCGTTATCCGGTCGCTGGCAGGGCCGGCCACTGCTGGACGGGCCGGGGCTCTACGGGCTGGGCGAGCACAGCGCGGAAGAGCGGATCGCCACTGAGGCGATCCGACGTGCGTCCGTGGTGGTGAACGTCGTGGACGCCGCTCACCTGGATCGGGACCTTTTCCTCACCTTGCAGCTCGCCGAGAGCGGCGTCCCCATGGTCGTCGCCCTGAACCTCATCGACGAGGCGCGACACGCCGGTGCCGAACCTGACGTCGAGGAGCTCTCGCGTCAGCTCGGCGTGCCCGTGGTACCGACGGTGGCGGTCACCGGTGAGGGGCTGGACGAACTGGCGGCCGCCATCGAGCGGGCGCGACCCGGCACCTGGTCGCTGAATGGGGACGACGACCTGGCTCGCCGGCGGGCAGCCGACGAGCTCTACGCCCGCGTCGTCCCGCAGACGCGCCGGCAGCGACGCGTCGCCGACTGGCTGGCACGAGCTTCTGTGACGCTTCACTGGGGCATCCCCATGCTGGCGCTGGCGCTGGCGGGGATCTACCTGCTCGTGGGCGTTGTGGTCGCGCAGCATCTGGTCAACTTCACCGAGCTCCGCTTGGGCCAGGAACTTTGGGAGCCTCTGGCCCGCTCGGTCATTGCCGGGGTCGGGTTCGGCGGCCCCATCCGCGAGATCCTGGCGGGCGAGTTCGGGCTGTTCACGATGACGGTGACTTACGTCGTCTTCCTGCTCGCGCCGCTCGTCGCCGCCTTCTACTTCTGCCTCGCCCTGCTCGAGGACTCGGGCTTCCTACCCCGCATCGCCACGCTGGTCGATCGCGCGCTCACCGCCATCGGTCTGAACGGCCGTGCGTTGATCCCCATCATCCTGGGCTTCGGTTGCGTGACGATGGGGACGATCACGACGCGGCTGTTGGCGACGAAGCGGGAGCGGACGATCGCCACGGCGCTCCTCAACTTCGCGATCCCTTGCTCCGCGCAACTCGCCGTGATCGCGGCCCTGCTCGCTGGGTCCGGCGGAGGCTGGGTGTTCGCCTACGCCGCGATCATCCTGGTCATGCTGATCGCCGTTGGCACGGTGCTCGACCATATGCTGCCCGGCGAGTCCCCTCCGCTGTTGATCGAGCTGCCGCCACTCCGCTGGCCGCGAGCGACCGCCGTGCTGCGCAAGACGTTGACGAAGGGCTACTGGTTCATGCGCGAGGCGACGCCCTGGTTCGCGGCCGGCGCGCTCATCGTCGCGATTCTGCAGGTGACCGGCGCCCTCGAGGTGTGGCAACGAATCCTGAGTCCCTTGATGGTGAGCTGGCTGCAGCTGCCGGCCGAGGCAGCGCGCACGATCGTGATGGGGCTCGTGCGACGCGACTTCGGCGCCGCGGGCCTCTACGATATGGGGCTCACGCCGCCCCAGGCACTGGTCGCGCTGGTCGTGATCACGCTGTTCGTACCCTGCATCGCCAGCCTAATGGTGATGGCCAAGGAGCACGGCGCCCGCATCGCACTACGGATCTGGGTGGGCACCTGGGTCGTCGCCTTCACGGTAGGTGGCGTGCTGGCACGCATACTTAGCTGGCTGGGAGTCGTATCATGAAGACGCGGAAACTGCTCCAGCGCGGAGTGATTCTCTGGCGACGCCACGACGACGCGGACGCGGGTTCGGCGCAGACGGCGACCGGGCTGCCGGAGCTCTGCCCTGTCGCCAAATGCTCACGCTGTGGTTACGAGTTCACGCCCTACACGGTAAGCACCGTCTGTCCGCGCTGTCTGGAACCGTTCGTCCGCGACCCCTGCTACGGCAGCTGCTTCAGTTGCCCGCTTCTTCCTCACGGCGAGCAGAGCTAGGTACCCCGGCCCCAGGTCCTTGACTCGCGACCGGCCTGACCGCAACGTTCAGTTGGGTTACGACATCCCGGCCCGCGCCCATCCCCGCCACACAATCCGGAGGTATCCCGTATGAGGAGAGTCTCTGCAATCCTCACGCTCGCTCTCCTGGTGGCGGCCGCATCCGGCGCTCGCGCCCAGGAGCAGGCCGCGCCAGCGGCGGGCGCACAGCTCGCCGTTGCCGAGGCCGTCATCACCACCGGTGTGCAGGATCGCCAGCCGGTGGACAACGTGACCACAGTGCCCACCGACGTCGGCACCGTCTATTGCTGGACAAGGATCACCGCTGCGGAAGGCGAGATCCAGCTCGAGCACGTCTGGTACAAGGGCGACGTCGAGATGGCGCGCGTATCGCTGCGCGTGGCCGGCAGCAACTGGCGCACCTGGAGCTCGAAGAACATCGAGCAGATCTGGACCGGCGACTGGCGCGTGGACATCGTCGGGCCGGATGGGACGGTGCTCGATTCCGTCTCCTTCACAGTGGGCTAGCAACGCGCCGAGCCCAGACGAAGGCGGCGGGCGGCCCCTCGCTGGGGTCTGCCCGCCGCGCTCTCTTCCAAACCGGCCTCCTTCGCTGGCGTGCGCCTTCTCAGCCGCCGGCCTTCAGGTGGCGAAGACCCTGCGGTCCCGCCACGATCACATCGGTGGCGAGCCCCAGGAACAGGCCGTGGCCGACGATCCCTGCCCGGGCGTCCAATTCCACGGCGAGTGCCGCCGCATTTCCGATCGGCCCAAAGTCTGCGTCGAGCAGCAGGTTACCCTGATCCGTCTCGAAGGGTCTCCCACCGCTCCCCACGCGCAGCTCGACCTCGGCGCCCAGAGCGGTCAGGAACTTCATTTCCAGGCTCCAGCCGAACGGCACGACCTCGACCGGGACCGCGAACCGCGTCCCAAGCTTCGGCGACAGCTTCGATTCGTCCACCACGATGATCTCACGCTTACTTGCCTGTGCTACGATCTTCTCGCGTAACAGCGCGCCGCCACCGCCTTTAATCAGATCGAAGTTGGGCGCCACCTCGTCGGCACCGTCGATGGTGAGATCGACGTCCGGGTGCACCTCCAGATTCGTGAGCGCGATGCCCAACCGCCCAGCCTCCGCCTCGATGAACTTCGAGCAGGGTACCCCCACAATGTCCTTGATCCGACCCTCGTGCATCAAATCCCCGATGCGCCGCACGGCGACCAACGCAGTGCTGCCGTGTCCCAGCCCCACGACCATGCCCGACTCGACCAACTCCGCCGCACGCTCAGCGGCCTGCTTCTTGTACACCTCGGCGTCTGCGCCCATCGCGACTCCGCCCGTTGAGGTCAGTCACTCGCCCCGACCAGCGTCACCGGCCCCAGGATCTCGTTGTCCGGATCCACGCGGATCCGCCGCGGCTCAGCCGGGAGCGGCCAGTTGTGTCGGCTATCGCTACCCTCGACCCAAAAGCTGCGACGCAGAGTATACCCATCGCCGGCCGCTTCGACAGTCAGCGGCAACCGGTAGGCCGGCCAGGATTGCACCTGCGTGACATTCAGCTCCAGCGTTCCCTCTGCCGCATCCCAAACGTGCCCCACCTCGACCCGCGGGTAGCCGGGCCGTCGCAGCCACTGGTCGAAGTACCAGTCGAGCTCGCGACCGGAAACCTGCTCCATGACCTGCTGCAGATCGGCGCTGAGCGCCGTGCCGTGCCGGTACTCGGCGTAGTAGCGGCGGATCCCCGTGAAGAACGTCTCATCGCCGAGCAGCTCCCGGAGCATCTGCAGCACCCAGGCGCCCTTCTGGTAGTTGTTGGCGTTCAGCAGCTCCATCAGGTTCGCCGGCAGCGAGTCGATGACCGGCCGCGCCACATCCTGCGGCGACGCCAGGTAGCGTGCCTCCGCACTTGCGTGCAATCGCCGCGCCAGCAATTCGTCGCCGTGAAATTCATAAAACACGCTCGCGAAGTAGGTCGCGAAGCCCTCCGCAAGCCAGAGGTGCGACCACTCGCGCTCGGTCACGGCATCGCCGAACCACTGGTGCGCGATCTCGTGTGCGACCACCACATCGCCACGCCCGCGCCGCACCACACCCTCGCCGAAGAAGATGGCACTCGCGTTCTCCATCCCGCCATAACGCGTGGACGACTGCACCAGCGCCAGCTTCTCGTAGGGAAACGGCCCGATCAGGCTGTCGAAGAAGGCGACGATCTCCGGCGCACGGCGGAACAGCTCGCGCGCTCGCTCCTCGTCCTCGCGGTAGACCCACTGAGTGATCCGCACACAGCGATCCGAGCCGACCTCGCAGCCCAGAGCGCCGAGCTCCTCGACGGAAAGATCCGCGGCCCCGAAGACCATCGTGTAGACCGGTATCGGATGGTCCGTCGCCCAGACCGTGAGCCTCATGTCACCGTCGAGCACCTGCTCCTCCACCAGCCGACCGCTGGCCACGACCTCCCAATCCGCAGGAGCCCGCACCCTGAACTCGACCGTCGCTTTGTCCCGCGGCTGATCGATGCTCGGGAACCAGTAGCGCGCCCGGTCCGGCCAGTTGTCGGCGAAGACCGCCGGCCGGCCGTACGCGTTGCGCCGGAAGATGAGCCCGTCCTCCGGAGTACCATGGTAGAACACCACGACAACAACCGTATCGCCCGGCGCAGCCCGGCGTCCCAGCTCGACTTCGAGACTGTGTGCCTCCCGGCTGAAGGCGGTATCGGCGCCGTCGACTTTCACGGAGTCCACCGTCAGGCCCACGAAATCGAAGCCGACATGGTTCGTCGCCTCGGCCGTCACGAGAAGCGTTATCTGGGCGCTGGCCCGAACCGACGTACCCGGGGAGGCCAAGTCGAGGGAGAGGCGGTAGCCGAGGGCGTCCACCCGCGCCTCTGAACCGGCGTCCGCTTGAAAAGCCGCCAGCCCCGCAAGAACGAGGGCTGCGGTCCGCATCTTCACTCGCTCCATAATCATCCCCATTGCACCGGGGCCGTTCTCATCACGGCTACCCCCCTGGGCAGCATGCGCGCACGAACCTCCGCAACCTGTAAGCGAGCTGGCGGTGCCGCAAGCAGCGGATGCGACTACTGCGTGGCTTCGCCCGGAAGATGTGACCGCCCGGCGGTATTGCGCTGCACCCGGCCCACACTCAAATT
>Ga0111181_1081_pt1 | contig 14834 bp, 13 predicted proteins | sample DeeMarSWOR324_28_FD_80236 | JGI IMG/M metagenome (GOLD analysis project Ga0111181, IMG submission 80236) | Gemmatimonas sp. SM23_52
GCCGAGCCGATCTGTATCTTGATCGCCTCCGCGGTGGGTTCGCCCACCAACAGGTTGTAGTTCTTGCGCAGGAAGGTCACGATCGCCTGATCGATCTCATCGCCGCCAACGCGGATCGACGTATCGGACACGATACCACCCAAGGCGATGACCGCGATCTCGGTCGTACCGCCCCCAATGTCGATCACCATGTTGCCCGTCGGGGTCTCGACCGGTAGCCCCACACCGATGGCGGCCGCCATGGGCTCGGCCACCATGTAGACTTCCTTCGCTCCGGCGGCGTGAGCCCCCGCCCGCACCGCACGGCGCTCTAGCTCGGTGATCCCGGAGGGTACGCCGATCACTACACGCGGCTTCAGCCGGAACACCCGCTTGGCCGTCACCGTCCTGAGGAAGTGCCGCAGCATGAGCTCGCTGATATCGACGTCGGCGATCACCCCGTCCTTCAGCGGTCGCACGGCCTCGATGCCGCCGGGCGTTCGCCCCAGCATGCCCTTCGCCTCGATCCCCACACCGAGGACCCTGCCGTTCGACTTCTGCACGGCCACGACAGACGGCTCGTTGAGGACGACCCCTTCGCCCTTGACGTAGATCAGTGTGTTCGCCGTGCCCAAGTCGACGGCGATATCGTTGGCGGGAAGCAGCCTGCCCGAGTTTAGCCAACGGACGCCCATAGAGACTCGCTACACTCCTCCAGCGATCAGCCGCACACCTCCGGACCCTCGTCTCCCCCCCGGAGAACCACGCTAATCTAGGTCATCAAACTAGATACGGCCGGTGGGGCGGCGCAATCCGCCCCACCGGCTCAGCTCACCAGCCAGCGGCTCGGGGCTTCAGGCGATCCCAAGTACCTCCTCGATCCGCGTGCACCCCAGGTCGAAAGCCTCCGCCACGCCCCGGCATGTCACCTTTCGCCCCACCATGTTCACCCCGAGGGCCAGGGCACGGTCCTCGCGGCAAGCCTTCTCCCAGCCATCGTCCGCCAGCTTCAAAGCGTACGTGAAAGTGGCATTGGTGAGCGCCAGTGTGGAGGTATGGGGCACCGCACCGGGCATGTTCGCCACGCAGTAGTGAATCACCCCGTCCACCACGTAGGTCGGGTCCTCATGCGTCGTCGGCCGAGCCGTCTCGACACAGCCACCCTGATCCACCGCCACATCCACGATCACCGACCCATCCTTCATCTGCTGCAGGTCCTCGCGCAGCACCAGGTGAGGCGCCTTGGCACCCGGCAGGAGAACCGCGCCGACGACGAGATCGGCCCGAATGACCGACTCCAGAATGTTCGGCCGATTCGAGTAGACCAGACTGACGTTCGCCGGCATCACATCGTCGAGATAGCGAAGACGGTGCAGGCTGACATCGAGTATGGTTACCCGTGCACCCAGGCCTGCCGCCATCTTCGCGGCGTGCGTCCCGACGACACCGCCACCCAGCACAGCAACCTCCGCCGCCGGAACGCCAGGCACCCCGCCCAGCAGAATGCCGCGCCCCCCGAACGCCTTCTCCAGATACTTCGCCCCCTCCTGGATCGCCATGCGGCCGGCCACCTCACTCATCGGCGTGAGCAGAGGCAGCTCACGCGTCGGGAGCTGTACCGTCTCATAGGCAATCGAGACCGCGCCACTCTCAAGCAGCGCCATAGTCAGCTCCTCAGAGGCGGCGAAGTGGAAATAGGTGAAGATCACGTGCTCGGGCTTGATGCGAGGATATTCCACCGCAATCGGCTCCTTGACCTTGACCACCATTTCCGCGTCCGCCCACAGCTTGTCCGGGTCGGCAACCATGGTCGCGCCCATCGCCTTGTACGTCGAGTCATCGAAGCCGCTGCCGACCCCAGCGCCCTTCTCGACCAGCACCCTGTGGCCGTGCTGGACCAGCTGCTCGACGCCAGCTGGTACCATCGACACCCGGTTCTCACCCGCTTTGATTTCCTTAGGTATGCCGACGATCATAGCTCTAGCCTCGCTCCTCTGGGGCCGGTGTCCGTAACACACGGCATGTGAGAAAGCCTCCGCCCGTACTCAGCCCCTACCCCCCTCGGGGCCCAGCCGCACGATGACCTGCTGCTCAGGAGCATAGTACTGATGACACAGCCCGGCCACCTCTTCCATAGTGACCGCGTCGATGCGCGAACAGACATCGTCCAGGGTCAAGTACGGCTCGTCGTAGAGCGCCACGCCCGCTAGTCGCTGTAAGCGTGCCGAGGTCGATTCCAGCGAAAGCACCACCTGACCCTTCGTCTGACTCTTCACCGCGCGCAGTTCCTCCGGTGCAAGCCCAGTGCCAGCCAGTTGCCCCAGCTCGCTGCGCACCTCGTCCACCGCCCGGTCGGCCATGTCCGAGCGCGTGGCCACGTAGATCCCGGACAAGCCGCCCCGCATGTAGAACGATTGGAACGTGTAGACCGTGTACGCCAAACCCAGTTCTTCCCGGATCCGCTGGAAGAGGCGGCTACTCATCCCCCCGCCCAGGGCTGTCGAGACGAGGATCGCGGCATAGCGGCGCGGGTCGCTGCGGCGAAATGTGGGCGATCCTACGCAAATGTGGGCCTGCGCGCTACTGCGCCCGAATCGCTGCTCTTCCCGCGTCACCGCCGTGGGCTCCGGCACGAGCGGCGCTTCGGCTCGCCCTCTGCCGGGTGGAAAGTGCCGCTCGACCAGCTCGAGCAGGTCCTCGTGCTGGACCCTACCGGCTGCGGCCACGACCGAGAGGCCCGGCCGATAGGCCGTCCGCCACAGCGTCATTAGGTCGTCCCGGCTGATGGCCCGGACTGTTTCCGAAGTGCCCAGCACCGGGCCACCATAGGGGTGATCGCCCCACAGGGCGCGCGCATGCAGGTCGAAGACCAGCTCCTCCGGCGTATCCTCGACGCCGGCGATTTCCTCGAGGATCACATTACGCTCGACCTCCAGATCGCTGTCCCGCAGCAGCGGCCGGAAGCCGATATCGGTGAGCACGTCGATCGCGATTGGCAGGTGCTCGTCCAGGACCCTGGCGTGACACGCTGTGTGCTCACGCGATGTGTACGCGTCGAGGGAGCCGCCGATCCCCTCGATTTCCAGGGCGATCTCCCGCGCGCTGCGCCTCTCGGTGCCCTTGAAGGTCATGTGCTCGAGCAGGTGGGAGGCACCCATGTGTTCCGGCGCGTCGTGGCTAGCGCCCCAGCGGAACCAGACGCCCACCGCGACCGAGCGTACGCCTGGGACCTCCTCGGAGAGCACGAGCGGTCCACCCTCGAGCTCGGTCCTGTACGCCCTTTCGTCGAGCTGTACGGTGGTTACGGCGTCGCTTCCCATAGTGACCAGATCAGCCCTGCGCCAGGTGAGCAAAAAGCCCGTCCCGCGGCCTACGGGACAGGCTCAGTGGGAGACGCGATGGGCCTCAGGACGCCTTTGATGCCTCGATCTCTGCGGCCGTAGCCGCCCGACGCGACAGGCGCATCCGCCCACGTTCGTCGATCGATATCAACTTCACCCGCACCTTGTCACCGCGCTTCACAACATCCTCTGTCTTGGCGACGCGGCCCTCCTCGAGCTCGGAGATATGGCAGAGGCCCTCCACACCCGGCAGGATCTCCACGAAAGCGCCGAACGAGGTCGTGCTCTTGACCACGCCCTCGTAGACCGAGCGCGCTCCCCCGCTTCGCCACTGATTGACGATATCGTGATCAGACCGTCATCCTCGATGTTGATCTCAGCGCCGGTCTGCTCTTCGATCCCGCGGACCGTTTTACCCTTAGGTCCGATCACCTCGCCGATCTTCTCCGGGTTCACCTGCAGCGTGATGATTCGCGGAGCCATAGGCGATAGGCTCGAGCGCGGCTTGGCGATGATCCTGTCCATGACGTCCAAGATGTGCAACCGCGCGTCACGGGCCTGTTGCATGGCCCGGCGCAACACCTCGGTTGACAGGCCTTCTACCTTGATGTCCATCTGGACCGAAGTCATCCCTTTGCGGGTCCCGGCGACCTTGAAGTCCATATCACCCAGGTGATCCTCGATCCCCATGATATCTGTGAGGATAACGACCTCGTCGCCCTCCTTGATCAGGCCCATCGCGACGCCGGCACATGCGGCGCGCACCGGCACGCCCGCCTGCATGAGGGCCAATGACCCGCCGCACACGGTCGCCATCGACGAGGAGCCATTCGATTCGAGGATATCGCTGACGATGCGGATCGTGTAGGGAAATTCCTCGTAGGGTGGCAGAAGCGGCTGAAGGGCACGTTCCGCCAGGGCACCGTGACCGATCTCGCGCCTCGATGGGCCACGGAACGGCCGCACCTCGCCTACCGAGAAGGGCGGGAAGTTGTAATGCAGCATGAACGACTTGGACGTTTCCTGCGGCACGTCGATCGTGTCGACGCGCTGTTCATCCCGGCTCGTGCCGAGCGTGACCACGGCCAGCGCCTGTGTACTTCCGCGCGTGAAGAGGGCCGAGCCATGGGTGCGCGGTAGCAGGCCGACTTCACACGTGATGGGTCGGATCTCATCAGGCCTGCGGCCGTCCACCCGTTCCCCTTTCTCTATGATCTGTCCGCGGAGGGTCTCGTACTCGATCCGATCGATGACCCTGCTGACTTGGCCCTCGTAGTCCTCGATCTCTGACTCGAACGGCTCGCTGACTTCGGACGCGATGTTGTGGCGCAACTCCGCCAGGGCCTGGTTCCGCTCCTCCTTGCTGGGCAGGCTCAGCGCTTCGCCTACCCGCCTCGCGGCCAGCTCGTCAACGCGTGCGACCAGCTCCGCGTTCAGCGGCGGAGGCGTGTACTCCATCTTCGGCTTGGCAAGCGGCTCGACCAGCTCACGCTGGGCGGCCACCAGTTCTCGGATCCCACGATGGCCGAACTCAAGCGCCTCGACAAATTCGTCCTCGGGGATCTCCAGCGCGCCGCCCTCTACCATGATGATCGACTCTTCCGAGCCTGCAACGACCAAGTCGACATCGGAGAACTCAAGCTGCTGGAAGGTTGGATTGAGAACCCACTCCCCGTCGAGCCGACCCACGCGCACGGCCGCGATCGGACAGGGGAAAGGTATGCTGGACATGTTCAGGGCCGCCGAGGTCCCCATCAAGCCGAGCACATCTGCATCGTTCTCTTGATCAGCCGACAGGATGTAGATGACGACCTGGACCTCGTAGAAGAAATCCTTAGGAAACAGCGGTCGAATCGCCCTATCGATCTGCCGCGCCGACAGGATCTCCTTCTCGCTTGGCCGGCCCTCGCGCTTGAAGAAACCGCCCGGGATCTTTCCAGCTGCGTAGCTCTTCTCGCGATACTCGACCGTCAGCGGGAAGAAAGGAAGATGTGTCGGCTTGCTGTCCACCACTACGGTGGCGAGCACCGCTGTCTCCCCGAACTGCACGAGGACGGACCCGTCTGCCTGCCTCGCCATGCGGCCGGACTCCATAGTCAGGGTCCGGCCCGCGAACTTACGTTCCACGAAACTTGCCATGATCTCCGCTGTTGCCTGTCATTTCATCGATACACTGGGCACGCGAAAGCCCCCGACGCATCAACCTCGGGGGCCTTTACTCATCCGCGCAGGCCCAGATCCGCCGTAATCTGACGGTATACTTTCGGGTTCGTGCGGTTGAGATAGCGTAGCAAGCACCTGCGCCTGCCGACCCACTTCAACAGGCCCTGACGGCTATGGTGATCCTTCGGATGCTGTCGCAGGTGCTCCGTCAGCTCTGCGATCCGGCGCGTCAGCAACGCGATCTGAACCGCAGTGGAACCGCGGTCATTGGGATGCATCTGGTACTTGGCGATTAGCGCTTCCCGCTGTTCGGTCGTTGATGCCATTCGTTCGCTACTCTCCGGCTCTACCACCCGGTGGCTGTTCAGCTCCTGGTGGAAATAACCCGTTAAGTTATTCCAGCTTATGCCTCATGTAAAGACGTCCGGAGCCGCCCGCAAAGTACTTCCGAGCCGCTTCCCGATCCCGCTTCATCTGCTCCACGAGCTCCGCGGCCGATGCGAACGGCTGCACGTCCCGTAGCCGGGTCAGGAACTCGACTCGCACCTCCTCACCATAGAGATCACCGTCGAAATCGAGCACGTGCAGCTCAATCGACGGCGGTGATCCCCGGAAGGTCGGCCGTGGGCCCAGGTGCAGAAGCCCCTCTCCGAGGTGAGTCCGGAGCGCCGCGCGCACCGCGTACACCCCCTCCGGCGGCAGCAACTTGTCGCTTGCACCCACGCTCACGTTTGCCGTGGCGAATCCGAGTGTGCGGCCCCGGCCGTCGCCATGGACCACCACACCCGTCAGCGAGTACGGTCGGCCAAGCCCGCGCGCGGCCCGCTCCACGTCGCCGTCCTCCAGCGCCCTGCGAATCCGGCTGGACGAGATAGCGTCATCGTTCATCAGTACTGGCCCCACGACCTCGACCTTGAAGCCGTACCGCGCGCCGATCTCACGCATAGTGCCAACGTGCCCCCTCCGGTCTCGGCCGAAACCGTGGTCGTAGCCCACTACCAGTCGCTTGAGCGCGAAACGGGCCAGAAGCACGTCTCGCACGAACTCCTCGGGCAGATGAAGCGACAGTGAACGCGTGAAGCTCAGAAAGACCGCGTAGTCGAGCCCAGAGAGCGTGAGTATCTCCTTCTTCTCGTTAGGCGTCGTCAACAGTCGCGGCGCGATGTCGGGGCGAACGATCTTCAGGGGATGCGGATCGAAGGTGACGAGCACACTCAGCAAACCGTCCTCGGCTGCCAGCTCGCAGAGCCGCCTCAACACCGCCCAGTGGCCACGATGCACGCCGTCGAACGTGCCGACGGTAACGGCAGCACCCTTCGCTTGAGGCGGCAGCCCGTGCGAGTCAGTCGTCGGAAACCTTCTGCTCATCCCGTATTGGTCTATCGCTGCTCGGCGCCGAAAACCTTCTTCGGCCAGAGCTCTCCTTCTCGAGCCAGGGCGACGGCAGCCAACTTGCCTTCGACGAATACAGCCACCGGATCCTCGGCATCCACCTCACGCCACTCAACCGGCTCACCACGTCGCAGCGCTTCCCACTCCTCCGCGCCCAGGTCCGCTCGCCTCAAATGGGCGACCGCGGCCTCCGGCGGCCGAAGCCGTGCAATGACGAGGTCCTCCGGCCCCTCCCGGCCCAGCTCCAACGCATCAGCCACGTCGAACTGGCCGACCCGCAGCCTGCGCAGGCCAGTGAGATGCGCACCGACTCCCAGAGCCTCTCCCAAGTCTCGCGCCACAGCGCGGACGTACGTGCCACTCGAGCACTCGATCTCCACCGTCAGGCTCGGAAGCGACATCTCACACACGTCGAGTCGCCAAATCGCTACGCGCTTCGGCTGCAGCTCCGGGGACTCTCCCCGCCGAGCCAGGGTATGAGCCCGCTGTCCGGCCACTTTCTTGGCCGAGTAGGCAGGCGGCCGCTGCTCGATTTCGCCGAGCTGACGCTCCAGAGCTCGGCGCACCTGCTCCGCGTCCACGGCGCGCCAGTCATCGCTGCGAGTGATCACCGTCCCCGTGCGGTCGTCCGTGTCCGTTCGCTCACCCAACCGAATCACTGCACGGTAAGTCTTGGGTAGGGTCACCAGGTACTCGGCCAGCCGGGTGGTCCATCCTACGCAGAGTAGCAACAGGCCGCTGGCGAAGGGGTCGAGAGTCCCCGCATGCCCAACGCGACGATGCCCGGTCACTCGCCGCACGATATCCACAATGTCGTGCGATGTCGGACCTTCGGGCTTGTCCACCAGGAGCAGGCCAACAGGCTTCACTCCCCGTCTCCACCCTCCGGCGCTTCCTCCGGGGCATCGACTTCCGCCAGCAGCTTCCTGATCCTGGCCGCCCTCTCCTGGGTGTGGTCGATGACGAATCGCAGTTCGGGAGTGCGACGGATCCTCAGCTCACGCCCCAGGCGCGAGCGAATGAACCCGGCAGCGCTCGCCAAGCCTCTCAGCGCCTCCGCCTTTCGCTGATCGTCGCCAGCCGCCTGCACGTAGACGGTGGCATGCTTGAGGTCCGGACTCACCTTTACGGCGGTCAGCGTAACCATACCGATCCTGGCGTCTTTGACCTCCCGCTGCAGCAGCCGGGAAATCTCCTCTTTGAGCAGCTGGCTGACCCTCTGCGTACGCAAGTGCTCTCTAGCCATGGAGTTCGCCGAAAGGTACTGAGCTATGCGGCCAAGCAGTCGGGCTGACTCAACCGCGGCGCCCGGGGATGTCAGCGGCTGCCTCAGTAGAAATAGGTCACGCTGTCGATAATCCGGACCCGGCCATCAGACGCGACAAGCGCGTCGATCCGGCTCAGCAACTGCTCCGCATGCCGCCGGTCAGAGGATACAACCGCCGCACACAGCTCAGCCCTCTGCCAGGTGTCCTGATGATCGGTCTCCGCCACTGAGACGTTGTGCCGCCCGCGCAGTCGATCTTTCAGGCTGCGCAGGATTGCCCGTTTCTGCTTGAGGGAGCTGCAACCTTCGAGGTGCAGCTCCCAGGCGATCACACTCACGACCACGGCGGCTGCAGGGCTGTGTTTGTTGATCCCGGCATCTACCTGCCGGCGCGCGACTCGCTCCCGCCCGAGGCCCCAGCCTGCGCGCCTGCTGCCGTGTCCAGGCTACGGGCCACCTGCTCGACTCGATACGACTCGAGCACGTCATCCACCTTGATGTCGTTGAAGTTCTCTATCGCCGCGCCACACTCGTAGCCTGCCCGTACTTCCTTCACGTCGTCCTTGAAGCGTCGCAAGCTGGCAAGCTTGCCCTCATAAATCACGACATGATCCCGCAGTACGCGGATTCGGGCGTTGCGATCGATCACACCGTCGCTCACGTGGCAACCGGCGACCGTGCCGACCTTCGGCACCCTGAACAGCTGCCTCACCTCTGCACTGCCCAGGATGACCTCCTTCTCCTCCGGAGCCAGCATGCCCTCGAGCGCCGCTCTCACCTCGTCGGCCGCCTCGTAGATGACCCGATAGGAGCGGATATCGACACCCTCACGCTCGGCCAGCTCCCGCGCCTTCCGATCCGGACGCACATGAAATGCGATAATAATCGCGTCTGTAGTCTGAGCCAGCAGCACGTCCGTCTCGTTGACTGCGCCCACGCCCCGGTGAATGACCCTCACCTCGACCTCGTCAGTCGACAGCCGCTCCAGCTCATCGGAGAGTGCCTGCACGGAGCCGTCGGTGTCGCCCTTGATGATGAGTCTGAGCTGGGTCCGCTCCCCAGCCTGCACCGCTTCGAACACGTCCTCAAGGCGTGCGACCTGGCTGCGGCGCCTGATCTCCTTCTCGCGCTCGATCTGCTGTCGCCTGCCGGTGATCTCGCGAGCGCGCTCGTACTCAAGCACGATCAAGCTATCACCGGCCTGGGGCACGCCCTCGAATCCCAGCACGCGTGCCGGCATGCCAGGGCCCGCGGACTCTGCGCTCTGGCCACGCTCGTCGAAGAGAGCACGGACCCGGCCCGCATATACACCACACAGGAAGCCGTCGCCGACCGTGAGTGTGCCCTCGGTGATCAGGACTGTGGCTACGGGACCCATACCCTTGTCGAGCTCGGCCTCGATCACGGTACCGCGGGCATTGACTCCAGGATCCGCTTTGAGTTCAAGCACTTCCGCCTGCAACAGGATCTTCTCCAGGAGGTCATCGATCCCCTGACCCGTCTTGGCCGAGATCTCGGAACTCAGGACCTCACCGCCGAATTCCTCGATGACCACGCCTTGCTCGAGCAATTCCCGCTTGACGCGCGTCGGATTCGCCGCTGGCAGATCGATCTTGTTGACAGCGACGATGATTGGCTTGCCAGCATTCCTGGCGTGACTAATCGCCTCTACGGTCTGTGGCATCACACCGTCGTCGGCCGCCACCACGAGAATCACGATGTCGGTGACATCAGCGCCCCGAGCACGCATCGCCGTGAATGCTGCGTGACCCGGTGTGTCGAGGAAGGTGATCTTGCGCTCGCCGTCGACGCCGACGAGATAGGCGCCGATGTGCTGCGTGATACCGCCGGCCTCGCCGGCGATCACGTTCGTCTTGCGGATGTAGTCGAGCAACAGCGTCTTACCGTGATCGACGTGACCCATCACGGTGACCACCGGCGGCCTCGCTTCGAGCCGTCTCGGGTCTGCTTGCTCGACTTCGGCGAAGATGTCGGCACCGTACTCGTCTTCTCGAACCGCCCTGAAGCCGAGTTCGCTGGTGATGAGTTCGATCTGATCGAAATCGAGCCGCTGGTTGATGGTGACCATCAGGCCGAGGTTCTTGAACGCCGACGTAATGATCTCGTTCGCCGAGACGCCGACAAGGTCGGCCAGCTCCGCCACGGTGAGGAACTCCGCCACGCGCACGGTCGTGCGTTCCTCCTCCAGCCGCTGGGCCTCGGCCGCCTCGCGTTCCTGCTGCTCCACGGACACCTCGCGCCGCCGGCGTCGCGCTGGCCCGGCGCTCTCCATCTTCGCCAGGGTGCGCTTGATGGCCTCCTGCACCGCCTCCTGGTCGACGCGTGCGCGCTTCTTCTTCTTGCGCCCGCGGCGACGGCGGCGCCCATCGACGGTGTAGCCTTCTGCCTGGATGCGGACCACGCCGGCGGCCGTCTTCGGTGCTCGCGGTGCTTCCGTGGGCGTCGGCAACACGGGAACTGGCGGCGGTGGTGGGGCCTCGGCCGCCGGCGCCTCTGCCGCCTCGGCGACCGCCGCGATCTCCTCCGCAGCCGGCGCCTCAGCCGGCTCGGCCTCAGGCAGGGCGGGAGCTTCCGCCGGGGCCTCCACCTCCGCTGCGAAGACGGGCTGCTCACTCACCTCCGCTGGCGCCGCGGTCTCCAGCACCGGCTCCTCGACAGCCTCGACGACCTCCTCAGGGGCGACAATCGTCTCGGGTGACTCCTCAACTGCAGCTTCAGCAACCAGCTCAACGGGCTGCACAGGTCTCTCCACAACACGACGACGACGACGACGACGGGCCGTCGTCTCGCTCTTGCCGCCCTTGTCCGGCCTACGCTTGTCACGCTCGAGCCGCGTCCGCGCACGGGCGACCTGACCGTCCTCGAGCGAAGACATGTGGCTGCGGACAGGGATGTCCATCTCGCGGAGGATGTGGATCAGGCTTTCGCTCGTGATCTCAAACTCCTTCGCCAACTCGTAGACCCGCATCTTCGCCAAAGCCGCAGTCCTCCTGTACGCTAGCCTTCCAACGCGCGTGCCAACTCCAAGACTCGATGTCCCAGCGACTCTTCCGTGACTGCCAACGCGACGACTCGCTCCCGGCCCACGGCTCGCCCCAACCGATCACCATCGAGTACGACCGTGTGCGGCAGCGAATGTGAACTCAGCAGCCTCTCCAGCTTCCGCTGCACCTGTGGTGGCGCGTCGCTGGCAATCACAACCGCCGCAGCCTCGCTCCTCCGAATGGCGCGCTGCACCGCATCCACGCCAACACGCAGCTGCCCCGCCCGGCGTGCCAGCCCCAGCCCCCTCAGCAGACGGCTTGCCGTCCTAGGAGGGTCGCTCCTCTGGCCCACTCTCCAGGCTCACCTCCGCATCCGCCAGGCTCGTCTCACCGACGGGCTCGATCCCCTCTCTCGCCGCAGTCTCGGCACCCGGCGCGTCCGCCTGCTCGCCCGCCGGCTCGCTCTCGGCTGCGTCTTCGCCCTCCGTGGTCTCAACAAAGGGCCCGCCTGTTGCCACCGGCTTCGCGTCGGGCGGAGCCTCGGACGAGAGCTCGGCGGGCTCCTCGACGACGGTGAGCTCCTCAATCAGCCTGGCCAGCAAATCAGCATCGTCAGCATCTATCCCGGAGACGCGCAGGAAGTCGTCGCGTTCAAGATCGATGATGTTCAGGAACGTCTCGTAACCTGCCGCCTCAAGCGCCGCGAGAACGGCCGGCGGGATATCCAGCTCCTTCAGAGGAAAGTCCGCCGCGACCTCCTCCTCTTCCCCGAGCCCACGGAACAAGGTGGTCTGCGCGCCGCGCTCCATCCACTCACGGCTCGAGTAGAGATCGATCTGCCAACCGATGAGCTGCGAGGCGAGCCGCACGTTCTGTCCGTTGCGGCCGATGGCGAGCGAGAGCTGGTCCTCATCAACGATAGCCGTGACCACTTTCCGCTCAGGATCGGAGATCACTTTCGCCACCTTCGCAGGAGCCAGCGAGCGCTTCGCGTAGATCTCTGGATCCGGATGCCACGGCACGATATCGATCCGCTCACCGCTCATCTCGGACACGACCGCCTGAACGCGCGAGCCCTTCAGGCCCACACAGGCGCCCACGGGATCGATCGCATCGTCGTTCGACACCACTGCGATCTTCGTTCGGCCGCCCGCCTCGCGCGCCATATCGATGATCTTCACCACTCCCTGGTAGATCTCCGGTACTTCCAGCTTGAACAACGCCGCCACGAAGCCCGGGTCCGCCCGGGAAAGGATCAAGCGTGGCCCCTTCGGCGTCTCCTCCAGCTTCTTGAGCACAGCACGGATCGGCTCTCCCTGCCGGAATCGCTCTCTCGGGTTCTGTTCACGCCAGGGGATTATCGCCTCCGCCTCGCGCAGCACGTTGAGCATCACAACGAGCTTGCCCCGCTCAATGGCCTGCACCTCGCCCGACAAGAGCTCGCCGATCTTGTCGCTGAACTCCTCGCGGATGCGGTTGCGCTCCCCCTCACGTACACGCTGAATGATCCGCTGCTTGGCTGCCAGCACGGCCGTCCGACCGAAATCATCGAAGTCTACTGGAATCTCCAGCAAATCGCCGACCTGGAAGTCCGGGTCATCCCAACGCGCCTCCTGGACGCTCACCTCACGGGAGGAATCGACGACATCTTCGACGACCTCCTTGAGTACGACGATGTCGATCGCACCCTTCTCCTCATCGATTGTGATCTCGGCGTGTACGTTGGGGCCGTAGCGCTTCGCGAGGGCCGCGTATATGCCATCCTTGATCAAGTCATGCAGATCGTCGCGCGACAGCGACTTGTGTGCCGTCATCACGCGAAAAGCTTCGAGAACCTGGGCAGCGTTGGCCATCCGTTCCATGCTCCGTTAGTCTTGCTCATCCCCGCTTCCCGGCGGGTGTTCCTCTTCTCGCTACTTGTCTAGCGGCTACGTTTCTCGTTCTCGCGACCTGCCGAGAGCGAACTCATTCCAGTCGAACACGAGGTTTGCCCGGGCAACCGCCGAGCGCGGAACCTCGAGTTCGGTCCCATCCGCCATCTGCAGTCGCAGCCGCTCAGAGCCACCCGACCCCTCAACGCCCAGCAGGACCGCCTCGATCCGCCTCGCGCCTTGCGCAAGCGGCTCGAAACCCTGCACGCGGATCCGGCGGCCGATGCTATGCTCGAAGTCACGCCGCTTACGCAGCGGGCGCTCAACGCCCGGGGACGAGACCTCCAGGATGTAGCTGCTCAGGAGATCCTCTCGTGCATCCAGCGCCGTTTCGACCTCGCGGCTCACCCGCGCGCAGTCGTCTACCGTGACGCCACGGCCTGGCTGCGAGTCCGGGCGATCGATGCGCAGCCGCAGGATGGGGCGTGCGCGGTGACCCGCGGTCTGCAGGTCCACCAGCTCGAAGCCCAGGCGATCCAGCACAGCCTCAGTGATCCGCGTCAACTCCTCGTCCACACGGCCGGACTTCTTCGCCATCTTCCTGTGCGCACGCTCCCGCTCAGCGGACTTCAGCAATAAAAAAGTGGGGTTAGAATAACGTCCCCACTCAAAAGGCCTTGCGGCCTCGCTCCTGAGCGCCTCAACCCACAGCGGCGGTAAATATAGATGGCAGCTAACAGAAAATCAACCGGCTTGCTGCCCTACGACCAGCCGAGGAAGGCGCACATCCGGCGGTCGCGGTCTCCGCCCCGATAAGAATAAAAGTTATCCGAATCGCAGCGTGTGCACCCGCTCGAGACCGTCACCCGTTCGGGATCGACACCGGCCCTCACAGAGCTGCCGGCGATGTGCGCCCGAAGATCGACACGCCGGGTGCCGGCGGGCAGCCCGCCAAGCGCCGCCGTCACCTCAGGGCCAACCTCGTAGCACTCACCACAGATCGCCGGACCCAGGTGAACGTACAGCGAGCTGAGGTCTGCCCCGAGTTCGTTCATCCTGGCCAGCGTCGCCCCCACGACGCCCGAGGCGGCCCCTCGCCAACCTGCGTGCGCGAGACCCAACACGCCCTGCCCTGGGTCCACCAGGAAGATCGGCACGCAGTCCGCCACGGTGACCACCAGCAGGATGCCTCCACCGGCAGTCACCAGCGCATCCGCCTCACCGACGTAATGGACTCCAGCGGGCTGCTGGTCATCACAGAGGGCAACGTCGGCGCCGTGCACCTGTCGGCAACGGGCGACCCGCCGGATCCCGGTAGCGGCCTGCAGTCGTTCCCAACCGTTCGAGAGAGGGTCTTCGGCCAAGTCCAGCTCGGCGACACGGGCGGTGACGCCCTGGACCAGGCCCGGGAAGCGGGACAGCCAATCGCTGTGCCTGAAGACGCGCAGATCGTCCAGCCAGTACTCGTGCTCTGTCGCCGTAATCAATCGACTCGCTCGATCGACGCGCCCAGCCCTCGCAGACGCTCATCGATTCGCTCGTAACCGCGTTCGACTTGACCGATGTTGTAGATCTGGCTCCGTCCCTCAGCGCCCAGCGCGGCGATCAGGATCGCCATCCCGGCGCGGATGTCTGGGCTCTCCACCACCGAGCCGCGCAGCTTCGCCGGCCCGACCACCACGGCGCGATGCGGGTCACAGATCACGATCCGCGCTCCCATCGCGGTCAGCTTGTCGGCGAAGAACATCCGCGACTCGAACATCTTCTCGTGGATGAGTACCGTGCCCCGGCATTGGGTGGCCACGACGAGCGCGAT
>Ga0111181_1106_pt1 | contig 14830 bp, 8 predicted proteins | sample DeeMarSWOR324_28_FD_80236 | JGI IMG/M metagenome (GOLD analysis project Ga0111181, IMG submission 80236) | Gemmatimonas sp. SM23_52
CGCCGCCAGGGCGCTCGAGAGATCGGCGCTCAGCCCGCGGAAGTAGCGCCAGACACGCGCCCGCGCGAGCGCCGCGTAGGCCATCGCGAAGTCAGGATCGAGCTCAACGGCCCTCGTATAGGCATCGGCGGCCGCCCGGGCCGCCACAGGCCAGAAGGACTGACGCCAACTCTCGTTCCCGCGCAGGTAGTACTCATAGGCCTCGAGGTTCTGGGTCGGCCTCCGGCGTAGCGAGCGGCGCTCGGGCTCGAGCAGCGTGATGTCCAGTGCCTGAGCCACCTGCTCGGCGATCTCGGATTGGACACGGAAGATCTCGCTCATCTCGTCGTCGTAGGTGTCGGCCCAGACGTGTGCGTCGTCAGCCACCCGGATGAGCTGGGGGATCACGCGCACGCGGCTCGCCGGATCACCCGGCCGCTCGCGCTGTACTGTGCCCTCCAAGATGTAGGCCACGTCGAGCTCGGCGCCGATCTGCTGCGCCGTCAACTCGCTATCCTTGTACGCGTAGGCGCTCTGCCTCGATTTCACCTCGAGCCCGTGGAGATCGGCCAGTCGGGCCGTGATCTCATCGGTGAGGCCGTCGGCGAAGTACTCGTCCTCCGGGGCTCCGAGATTCTCGAACGGAAGGACAACCAGTTTCTGCTGATCGCCGGACTCGAGGTCCTGCCGCTGCCCCCTGGCGAGCACGATCCAGCCGACGGCCACGACGACCACGGCGAACACCGTGAACCAGGCGGCCGTGACCAACGTCGAGCTGCGCTCTCCGCCCGGGGCGCCCTCAGCCACCGGCTCGGTTCGCTTGACCCCACCCGGCGTCACGTCGAATGCCCAGGCGAGCACCAGAGCGATGGGAAAGCCGAGCAGTGTGATGGCAACAACCAGCGTCAGTGTCCACTCTGGAAGTCTCAATGCCGGGAAGGCGATGTCCGCAGCCTGCCAGACGACGAACGCGACTACCGCGTAGACGGCCGCGACGCGAACGACCCGGCGGCGCTCCAACTCACGTAGGAGTCGCGTGAAACGTGACATGGTGATACAGGTACCGTTTTGAAATGTGAGGCCCCCGCCCCTCTACTGCGGGCCGGGTGCCGTCAGCGGCTAACCGCCATCACTCACGACGGCACCCGGCCCACCAGTTCTGCCCCGGGGCTCACTCGGTTATGCCCGCCAGATCGAGCAGGAACGCGTACTGGAACGCGGTATCACGCCAGCGCCGGTAGCGGCCCGAGGCGCCGCCGTGCCCCGCCTCCATGTTCGTCTTCAGGATCAGCAGGTTGTCATCGGTCTTCAGCGCGCGCAGCTTGGCCACCCACTTCGCGGGCTCGAAGTACTGGACCTGCGAGTCGTGCAGTCCGGTCGTCACCAGCATGTTGGGGTAGTCCTTCGCCTCGACGTTGTCATAGGGCGAGTAGGAGAGCATGTACCAGTAGTACTCCTCCTCGTTCGGGTCGCCCCACTCGTCGTACTCGCTGGTCGTGAGCGGGATGCTCGCGTCCAGCATGGTCGTGATCACATCCACCCAGGGCACGCGCGTGACGATGCCCTTGAACAGGTCGGGCCGCATGTTGGCGATCGCGCCCATCAGCAAGCCGCCGGCGCTGCCGCCTTGTGCGAAGAGCAGCTCGGGGTTCGTGTAGCCCTCGGCGACCAGGAACTCGGCCACATCGATGAAGTCGGTGAACGTGTTCTTCTTCTTCAGCAGCTTGCCGTTCTCGTACCACTGGCGGCCCAGCTCCTCGCCGCCGCGCACGTGTGCGATGGCATAGACGAAGCCGCGATCCAGCAGGCTGAGCCGTTCCGAGCTGAAGCTGGCATCCGTGCTGGACCCGTACGAGCCGTAGGCGTAGAGCAGCAGCGGGTTGCTCCCGTCCTTGGCCAGTCCTTTTCGGTACACGATCGACACGGGGACCCGGACGCCGTCCCGGGCAGGCGCATGCAGGCGCTCGGTCACGTAGCCCTCGGGATCGAAGTCGCCGAGCACCTCCTCACGTTTGAGCAGCGTCCTCTCGCGGGTCTCCATGTCGTAGTCGTACACGGAGTTCGGCGTGGTCATGGAGGTGTAACCGTAGCGGAGGATCTTCGTGTCGATCTCGGGGTTCGCACTCACGTAGGCCCGGTAGGCCGGCTCGCCGAAATCGAGATAGTGCTCGCCCTCACCGGACCAGGGGCGGACGCGCAGCTGCCGGAGTCCGTCCTTGCGCTCCGACAACACCAGGTAGTCGCGGAAGATCTCGAAGCCCATGAGCAGGACGTCGTCCCGATGCGGGATCACCTCCTCCCAGTGCTCCTTGCCGGTGTGAGCGACCGGCGTCCTCATCAGCCGGAAGTTCTGCGCCGCGTCGTTGGTCCGGATGTAGAAGTAATCGCCGAAGTGGTCGATGCTGTACTCGTGATCGCGCTCGCGCGGCAGGAAGAGCGTGAACTCGCCACCGGGGTTGTCGGCATCGAGGAAGCGGAACTCGTTGCTCAGCGTCTGGGACGACCCGATGATCATGTAGCGCTCGGTCTTGGTCTTCCAGACGCCGCAGCTGAACTCTACATCCGTCTCCTCGTAGACCAGCTCATCCTCGGCGGGGTCAGTACCCAGGACGTGACGGTAGATCTGGTAGCGGCGCAGCGTGACGGGATCCTGCCTAGCGTAGAAGACCGTTCGGTTGTCGTTGGCCCAGGCGACGTTCGCTGTCACCTGGGGTATCTCGTCCTCCAACATCTCGCCGGTGTCCAGGTTCTTGAAGCGGATGTTGTAGAAGCGACGGCCGACGGTGTCATGAGCGAAGGCGATGAGGTTCTGTCCATGACTCACCTCCGGGAAGCGCACGGAGGTGAACCCGTAGCCCTCGGCGAGCTCGTTCACGTCGATCATGATCTCCTCGGCCGCCTCGAGCGAGCCGCGCTTGCGGGCGTAGATCGGATAATCCTTCCCTTCCTCCCAGCGGACATAATAGAAGTAGTCGCCCTTCCTGTAGGGGACGGAGAGATCGGTCTCTTTGATGCGTCCCCTGATCTCCTCGAACAGCGCCTCCTGGAGCCCCTGCGTGTGGGCCATGACGGCCTCGGTGTAGGCGTTCTCGGCCTCCAGGTAGGCGATCACCTCGGGGTTGTCGCGCTGGTTCAGCCAGTAGTAGTTGTCGATGCGCACGTCCCCGTGCGCCTCGAGGCGCTGCGGGATCGCCCTCGCTGCGGGCGGCGTCACGACCTGCGCGACGGCTCGCTCCTGCGCCGCCGCCTGCGGCGTGGTAGCCGCGCACAGGCCCAGGCACAGAACGAACGCGCCTACGAAGACAGCCCCTAGAGAGGCTCGCAACCGCTTGATCTCACGCATAGGTCAGCTCCTTCCTCCTAGTCTGCGATTACTGGGGTCGTGACGGGCACTCCTAGCGTCGAGCTCTAGCCCTCCCACAGCCAGCGGTGGTTACAGCAGTCATCGCCCTGCATCAAGGTCTTGGTGCGGACCATGCTGAGCTTGGGGTTGAAACCCTCCGCTGAGGCGTAGTCCTGATAGCAGACTGTGGCGTAACCGATCTCTCCGGCCTGGGCCTCACGAAACGTCTTCGCCCACAGGCACTCCGTCACCTTGACCTCGAAGGCCTGGTCGGTATCCTCGACGATCTCGAAGGTCAATGCGTGTTCCCAGAAGCGGTCGAGGTCCGTCGCCCAGGACTTGAAGGTCGCGAAGTCATTGTTCGGGACGCTGCGGGCCCAATTCTCGCCGCCTCGGCGACCCGCCTCCGTCGCCGCTGCCTTCAGCAACTCGATGTAGTCATCTTCGCCCATCTGAGCCCCGAGGCTCTGCAAGATCGGGATGTAGAAGCCCTTGAAGCCGAAGTCGAAGACTTCCGCGAAGCTCATCTGGGAGTCTGCGAGGAACTTATGCGGGGCAGTCGCCTGCTGCGCGCCGGCGAACCCGAACAGGCCGCACAGCTTCTTGCAGCCCAGACAGGTCAGGGCGCCTACGGGCAAGACGCTCCCGAGAAACTCCCTCCGCGTCGGATTGAGGGCCGAGGGTTCCATTGGGTCGCTCCTGGTTCGTGAGTGCTGAACGGTGGAATGACCGGCACCCGCCATGATGTGGAAGTCAGGTCAGGCGAGCAACCGTGATGCGAGAACGATTCCTGACTGGGACTGCGGTGGGCGGAGCGACGGCTACCTAATCAGCGGTCAGCGGATGCCGCGGATACGCGCCCAGGCCTCCGCCCCCGGCCGGGCGAACATCCACATCAGGACGGTCATCACCACGGCCGACGTGAGGCACCAGGCGCAGGTCGCGCCAATCACGAAGGGCTCGAGAAAGGTCAGGTAGACGGAGAACAGCGTCCCGAAGACGGTCATGCCCAGCAACGTGAGTCGCGCCCAGTCCGCGGCCGCCCCGCCATAGCGCTTCGCCACCGACCAGGCGGCGATGATGGCGACATAGCCGGCCAGTCCCAGTGCCCCGACGGGGATGATCCCGAACAACTTGGCGTACTCGCTCTGCTGCACGGTGTTACAGTCGCCTACGGGTCCGCAGACCGCCAGCACACCTCGCGATTCGACATAGGTCAGGTAGGAAGCGACGCCGATTCCAAGCAGTGAGATGAGCAGGACCTCGACGCCCGGTTCACCCCTCCAGACCGGGAGGCGCGGTCGGGTGGCGACGACCATCAGGCTGAGCAGCATGCCGACCAGGACGACGACGGACAGGCTGTTCCCCACCGGGTCCTGGCTATAGAGCTCGATCATCGAGGGCCGGCGCTCGGGGATGACCGCCAGGCTGGTGGTCCCGGCGACGTCGCCGGGCTCGTCCACCTCCGTCACGCCCTCGCGAGTCGCCGCCGGCCCGGCATCGCCCGGACCCGTCTCAGGTCCGGGCCTCGTGGTTACCGGAGTCTCGGTTCCTGCCTCCGGCCTGGCGCCCTCCGGCTCGGGCTCGTGACCGGGTGCGCTCTCGACCCCGCGGGCGGCGGCAGGGCCCGCAGGCTCGGTCGCGGCTCGGGATTCTGTCGCGCCTGGAGCTTCCGGCTCAGTGGCCGGCGGTGTCTCAGCCGCGCCTTCGGCGTCCTCGACAGCCACGCGCTCACCCTCAGCCTCGGCCGCTGTGTCCGCGAGGGCCAGCGGTCGACCCGGCACGGAGGCGATCGCCTGCCGCATACCGACCACGTCGGGCCAGTCGATGCCGCCAGCGCCAAGCCCCTCGGCGAGCAAGCGCGGCAAGTTGGCGGGAATATCGAGCGAACCTATGAGCACCGTGTCGCCGATAACGAGTCGTGGGACGCCGCGCGAGCCCTTCAGGATGTCGCGATAACGCTCATCGCAAGCCGCGAAGAGATCCCAGCCCTCTACACGTGAGACGTCCGCCAGCAGGATCTCGACCGTGCCGTTCGTCACATTGTAGAAGGCCAGTTGATCGGCCGGGAGGTCCTGGTCGAAATAGACACGCGGCTCACCGCCGAAGTTGGCGAAGATGATCGGCAGATCTCGCCTGATCACCTCGTGGCAGTGGGGACAGGTCGGCGAGAAGAACAGGATCGCACGGACCACGGGGCCCTGCGCGAGCGCGGGCGCCCCGGCAGGCGTGAGCGCGGCGATTAGCGCGAGCAGGCTGGCTGCGATTCGCGGTCGAGGCTTCATCTCTCGGTCTGGTCTCGGTCGGGCTCAGCTGCGCCCCGATTACTACCCACTGAATTCACCTGGCGTTCCCGCCACAGCCCTCAGCCTGCTTCAGGAGCTAGGAGTTGAGCGCGGCCTCGACCTTCTCCACCACGCTCTTGCTGCCAAGGTAGAGCGGTGTGCGCTGGTGGAGCTCGCTCGGCTCGACCTGCAGGATCGAATGCGTCCCCTGCGAAGACGCACCGCCCGCCTCCTCGATCACCATCGCCAGCGGTGCCGCTTCGTAGAGCAGGCGCAGCTTGCCTTTGGGGCTCTTCGAATCGGCGGGATACATGAAGACGCCGCCGTAGAGCAGCGTGCGGTGGAAGTCGGCCACCAGCGATCCGATGTAGCGCAGGCTGTAGCCCTCGTCTAACGCTGTAGATCCTCTTACCCGGGTCGGGGATCCGCATGTCCGGGTGGGACAGCAGGAACTCGCCGATGGAAGGCTCGAGGGTGAAACCATGCACGCCAGCGCCGGTCGTGTAGACCAACATGGTCGAGGACCCGTAGACGATATAGCCGGCGGCCAGCTGCCGGTGCCCCGGCTGCAGCAAGTCCTCCATCCCGCCCCGCTCGCCCTTCGAGATCTTGCGGTGGATCGAGAAGATGGTCCCGAGCGAGACGTTGGCATCGATGTTGGAGGATCCGTCCAGCGGGTCGTGGAGGAGAACGTACTTGCCGCAGGGAAACTCGTCAGGGATGGGGATGGGATCCTCCACCTCCTCGGAGGCCATCACGCAGAGGTTTCCTGTGTGATCCAGGGCGTTGAAGACGACGTCGTTGGCGAACTCATCCAGCTTGCGGACGTCCTCGCCGTGGATGTTGAACTTGCCGGCACTGCCGATGATATCGACCAGGCCGGCGCGGTTCACTTCGCGACTGATGATCTTGGCGGCGAGCGCGATGTCGTAGAGGATGTTAGAGAAGGCACCGGTCGCCTCGGGGTACAGTCGCTCCTGCTCGACGATCTGGCGACCGAGGGTGATCAGCGCTCCCTCCCGCATGGCAAGCCTCCTGAGGTTCACAAGGCGGGGCTGCCCATCAACTTAGGGCCTTTGTCGGCAGACGCTAGTGGTTCTCCGCACCCTCGAGCGTGACCTCCACGTCGGGCAGCGGGGTGGCCCCGGTTTGCGGCGGCAGCACGGGATACGCGACCCGCGGCTGCTCACCGGTCAGCGTACGCAGGAACGCGGCGATCGCCTCGGTCTCCACATCGCTCAGCCGCTGGCCCAGCTGGGCCGCGCCCATGATTCCCACCGCCTGCTCCAGGTCCCAGACCCCTCCCGAGTGGAAGTAGGGTGGAGTGAGCCCGACGTTGCGCAGCGAGGGCGCCTTGAACACGTACTCGTCGCTGGCCGTCTGGGTCACGGCGAACCGCCCCTTGTCCTCCCGCGGCAGTATGTCGGCCCCCGGCTTCTCGACCACGCCGAACGGGAAGTAACCGGCGCCTCCCACGTTCAGGCCATTGTGGCAGGCGACACAGCCCTTGTCCATGAAGGTCCTGAGCCCCTGCTTCTCCCGCGCGCTGAGCGCCCCGCTGTTCCCCTCCAGGTACTGATCGAAGCGGGCTCCGGGGGTGAGCAGAGTGGCCTCGAAGGCTTCGATGGCCTTGGCCATGTTGTCGAAGGTCACCGGATCGGCTTCAGCGGGGAAGGCCTTGCCGAACCACTCGACGTACTCCGGGATGCTCTTCAGGGTCGCCACCGCCCGGTCAATCGTGCTGTTCATCTCCACCGCCGCCTGCACCGGGCCCTTCGCCTGCTCTTCCAGGTCCTCGGCGCGCCCATCCCAGAACTGCGCGATGTTGAACACCGCGTTGAGCACGGTGGGCGCGTTGCGTGGCCCCCTCTGCCAGCCGTGCCCGATCGAGGTCTGCAGCAAGTCGACGCCCCCCAGCCCCAGGTTGTGGCAGGTGTTACAGCTGATCAGCCAGCTGCGCGATAGGCGTGGATCGAAGTAGAGCAGCTTCCCGAGCTCGATGGTCTCGGGCGTCATGGGCGTATCCTCGAGCGCCGGTGGGGTCGCGGGTATCGGCTTGAACATCGCCTGTGCCCGCTGCATCAGCGGGTCATCCTGCTTGGCCATTCCCAGCGCCAGGAACAGGGGTAACACAATAACGAGCTTCTTCATTCTTAGCCTCCTGATCTAACCCCGTGGCGCCCTACTCGACCGTCTCTCCAGTCTCGGTCTCGGGCCGCAACCCGGCCTCGGGACTTGCACTCGCCACGCCAGCAGTCGATGAGATCCCGCCTTCGCCAGGGTCGCGGATCTCCTCGTACCAGCGGGCGTGGTGCCGCTTGACCGACTCCTCGGACATCTTTCCGGTCAGCCACGTCCAGCTCATCGGGTACTCCTCGGGGTGGAAGATGACGAAGAAGAAGTGCCAGACGAGAACGGCGAGCGTCGCCAGCCAGGCCTCGTAGTAGTGGATCGTCTGGGCCGCCGGGATGATCCAGGACGGGAAAATCTTTACGGCCCACTGCGGCCACCAGAGGATGACGCCCGTGAGGATCATCAGTATGGTCCCCCAGATCAGCGCCCAGTACTCCGCTTTCTGCGAGTAGTCGTAGCGGCCGAACTTGACCTCTTTATCGCTCTTCCAGATGTAATAGCGGATGTTGTGGTAGAGGTCTTTCAGATCCTGCCACGTCGGAATGATAGACCGGAACTCACGTCTACCGCGCTTCGTGAGGAAGATGTAGTACATGTGGTACAGGGCCGTGATCACCATCACCACGGCGAAGATCCGGTGCAGATCACCGCGCACCTGTTCGGTCATGCCGAGCTCAGACAGCCACTCCACCCACCAGGCATCCGGGAAGCGGAGGGCGAACCCTGTGATCACCAGCATCACAAAGGCGACAGTGAGCAGGAGGTGCTGGATGATCTGGGGCCGGTCGAACCGCAACACCCAGCGCGAGCTCTCCTCCTGCTTACGCCGCTCGACCATGAAGTAGTTCATGATCATCAAGTTATGAATGACCATCACGCCGATGATCAGCGCGATCGCGACCAAATAGATCTTGCGGATCATCCGGTTGATCGGGTTCGCCGTGATCGAGGCCGCCGCGTGCGTGTAGCTGGCGGCGAACTTCTCATCGGCATCCGCGTGGCACTGCCGGCACGTCGCCACCACATTCGCGGGACTGATCGTCGAGGCCGAGTCTTCGGCGGGCAGCACGGCATGAGCGGTATGGCAGCTCGCGCAAGTCGCCACACCCTCGCAGCCGCGTCGCGTCGCCCAGCCGTGGTAGCTGTCCTCGTAGGAACCGACTACCCCGCCTTCCAGATTGTACTTCGCGATGATCACCGGGTCGGAGTGGCAGGGACCACACGTCCGGGCCGCCATCTGCGCGGCACACGTCTTCGCATGGGGGTCGTGCGGCGAGAGGATCAGATGCTCACCGTGGCAGTCCGTGCAGGTAGGGCTGTCGCGCACACCCGTCCTCAGAGCCCGGCCGTGGATCGAGCTCTCGTACTCCAGCTGGATGTCCGGGTGACACTGCCCGCAGGTCTTCGCGACGTTCAACGGGTTGATGCTCGAGGCCGGATCGACGGAGCCTTTCAGATCGTGAACGCCGTGGCAGTCCGAGCAGGACGCCGCCGTTGCGATCCCCCGCTCCGCGCCCTGGCCGTGGACCGATTGGGCGTAGTCGGTGAACGACTGAGGTAGCTTCACGATCTGGTCCGTCAGCAAACCCGCCGTCCCGTGGCAGGTCGCGCAGGTGCCCGGCAGCCGCACCTTGTGCGTAGGCGACCGGGGATCCCGGCTGGGCAGGATGTCGTGGCGGCCGTGGCAGCTGGCACAGGTGGGGGCGCGGGGGTTCCCACGCGCGAGCGCATACCCGTGCACGCTCTCGTCATAGGCCGCCTCCACATCACCGTGACACGCTCCGCACGTCGGTGCCGCCACCTCGGCTGCATGCGGGAAGCTGGAGCCAGCAAGACCTTGATGGCACATAACGCAGGAGATCCCCAGCGGCCCGTGCACAGAACCCGCCAGCTCCGCTTCCGTCACCACCAAGCGCTGCGGGTCCGGCGTTCCCTGGAACATCGACGCCGACGAGTGGCACATTAGACAGGTCGCATCGTCCTGAGCCCGGCCGGCTGTCGCCCCACCTGCAACCAGACCGACGACCAGGGCGAGTGCCGCCACAACGTCCCAAAACGCTCTCATTCCAGCACACCCGCTTCTAGTTAGCATTTGCCGAGCTGCCGCCATGACCCCGTACGATCATCCCCTTTCCACCCACTGAGCACTGCCGTAGGCGTTTCTATCTAATAACGCGTATTAGTATTTGGGCAAGGCCCGGGCCAACACTGCCACGGCACCGTGAGGAGCCCGGCACCGCGAGCACGAACCGTCTAGCGGTGGTCAATGGCAGGAATGTATCAGCCGCCCTGCCGGGCGCGCCAACGGCGCCCCGGGGGCAGGCATCGTGGTCACCCCCCGATCGCAGCTCCCGCCCTGCTCAGCCACCTCCCTGTACTGAGAACTGGAAGAGGATCTGATAGGGGCTGATGCTCCCGCGGTCCACGACCAGGTGCTGGTAGCCGAGCTGAGGCCCACCGGTGCGCACGTAGTCGCTCGCCCCTCCGGATTTGACGTCGGCGCGGTAGCGCTCGTGCAGGTACTGGCTGAGCTCGACCGCGGAGACGCCGCCGTCGGCGTCGGCATCGGCCAGTCCATCGCCGACCGCGTCCGCCAGGAACGCTGCCAGGTAGCCGCCGGCGCGGAACTTGGCAGCCACGGATGACGTCACGTCTTCCTCCGAGGAGAACAAGCCCATTCGGCCAGGCGCCGAGATGACGTCCTTGGCGAAGCCGCCGCTGAAGCAAGCATCCAGCACGATGAGCGAGATGGCGGCATTCACGCCGGCGAACATTGCGCTCATCTCATCGTCGCTGATCTGCCCATCGTAAAGCGCGATGGTCTCGTCCAGTGCGTCGGGGTCACTGGGCTGGAACTCGGGGCGATTCACGCGGCCGCCGTGCCCGGAGTAGAAGAGGACGAAGAGATCGTTCGGGCCCGTACGTGCGGCGAGCGACTGGAACGCGCTCTTGACGTTCCCGACCGTGGCGTCGGTGTCCGTGAGGACGATCGCGTCCGCGGGCCGCAGCCCGGAGCGACCCAGAGCTTCGCGCACCCGCACCGCATCGTCAGCGGTGTAGGATAGATCTGGCCATTCGCTCCCGGCGGGGTAATCGCTGATCCCCACGAACAGGCCGACGACCCGGCCCTCACCCTCTTCGGGCAGCGCGCCGACCTCCGCCGCCACGACGCCGACCTCCGGGGCCGCGCTGACGCTCAGGCTGAGCTGGTATGTGCCCATTTCGCCGGCCCTGTAGGAGGTGCTGAGAACCCGGTAGCGGCCGCTCTCGCGCAGGGTAAGATCGATGCGCGAATCCGAACCACCGGCGTAGTCGTCGTTCTCGATCTTCTCGCCCTCCGGGGTGATCAGCTGGAGGTAGGTGTCGAACTCGGAGGACTTCATCTCAACGCTGACGCCGTGCCCGGCAGTGCCCTCAAATACGTACAGATCGCTGTATTGGCCGGTCTCCAGCTGCTGGTCGCCCGACTCCAAGCGGCCCGTGGTGCGTTCACCGAGATCGATCGACACCACGTCACGCTGGCGCGTCGCGGTCGGACGCGCCTCGCCGAAGTCCATCGTGAGCTCGTAGGCGCCGGCCTCGCCGGGCTTGTACGAGGTCACCACGACCATATACGTCCCGATCTCGGTGATGTCCGCTTCGATCACGCTGTGACCCGCTAGTCCTTCAGCATCGTCGTTCTCCGTATGCTCGCCGTTCGGGTCAATTAGCATCAGGTAGGTGTCGAACTCGCTCGAGTTCACGTCGAGCCGCACATGCTGACCCGGACGACCTTCGAACTGGTACGGATCGGCGTACTCACCGCTGCGCAGCGCATCGTCGCCCGCCGCCAGAGCGCCCTGTTCCACGCGGGCGCCGGGCGCGCCGACCGCGGCTGTCCGGTCGATCCGCAGGTCGTAAGCCCCCTCCTCTCCCGGCTTGTAGCTCGTCACCACGACTCGGTACTCGCCGTCCTCCGGCAATTCCATGGCGAGCTGGGAGCGCTGCGCGTCACCCTCGTAGTCGTCGTTCTCGAACTGCTCGCCGCTCGGCGCGATGAGGATCAGATAGGGATCGAACGCCGCCGAGCGCAGGTCGATCACCACATTCTCGCCCGAGCTACCGCTCAGCTGATAATGGTCATAGTACTCACCGCTGGTGAGCTCGCGGTCGCCACTGGCGAGCGTACCGCTCTCGAAGCGCGCATCAGCGGCAGCTGTCGTGCCCGGCGCGCCCCCACGCATCGTCGTGATGCTGAGCTCATAGGCGCCCGTCTCACCCGCCTCATACGAAGTGACCACCACTCTCCACTCACCGCTCTCCTCCAGCACCTTCTCGATACGGGAGCGGTTAGCCGAGCCCTCGTAGTCGTCGTTCTGGGTGTCTTTGCCGGAGGGCGAGAGCAGGATCAGAAACGGGTCGAAATCGGTCGCGAACAGGTCCGCCAAGACGACGTCGCCGGCGTTCCCCTGGAAGGAGTATCGGTCGTAGTACTCCTTGCTCGACAGCTGCGAGTCGCCTGACTCCAGGCGCCCGCGGTGGTTCTGCGTGGAGGGGGCGCCTGCGGTCGCCTCCTGTGCGGCCGCAACGCCGCTGGCGAACATACCGACCCCGTAGAAGCACGGCTCGGTACTGCACTTCGCCATGTGAACGTGCACGGTGTAGCGGGCTGCACGCGCCGGCGCGGCCTCGACCATGGGCACGTCATCGTCCTCGAAGTCGGAATCGACTTCCTGGCCCGACTCGTCCAGAAGCCTCAGGTCAACGTCGGTGCAGTCGTTGTCGCAGACGCCGACCAGGATGTAGCGGACTCCGCCCTCCAGAGCGATGCTGAAGTCCTCCGAGCTCTCGTTCTTGAGCGTCCCCGTGTGGGGATCGCCCCGCAGGGTGTAGCCGTCGGGTCCGAGCACGTCGCCGGCGGTCCGCAGCTGATCCAGCACCTGCTGCTCCCACTGGCTCTGCGCCCGCGCCTGGGCGGGCAGAGTTAGCCAAGCTCCCAGGAACAGAAATAGGCTGACTCGGCGCATAGGGGATTCTCCGCTTTGAGGTAGGAGTACGCGGGGGGGGAGCGGCCGACGGAAACCCGGGCTCGCGACCGCCGGCGTCACAAATATGTGGCGATAACCGGAGGAGCGCTAGGGGCTCTGTTGCTCACAGTCCGCACGGCCCCACGCCGAGCGGGCGCGAAACGGCCGCGGGAGGGTTGCTTCTCCCCCCGCGGCCGCGGCTCTCGAAGGCCGGCGAGTTCACCTTTCGCCGGTCAGCCGCCGACGGTCGTGATGCTCACCTCGTAGGCGCCTGACTCACCCGGCCGGTAGGAGGTCACCAGCACCCGCCACTCGCCGCTTTCGTCCAGCACCTTCTCGATGCGGGAGCGACTGGCCGAGCCCTCGTAGTCATCGTTCTGCACGTCTTGACCGGACGGCGAGACCAGAATGAGATACGGGTCGAACTCGGACGAGAACAGATCCACTACGACCACGTCACCGGGACTGCCCCAGAACGTGTACTGGTCGTAGTACTCGTCGCTGGGCAGCTGCAAGTCACCGCCCTGCAACTGGCCCCGGTGGTTCTGTGTGGAGGGGCCCGCGGAGACGGCCGGGCGCGCGGCCCCGCGAGCGTAGATGCCGACGCCGTAGAAGCACGGCTCGGTGCTGCAATCCGCCATGTAGACGTGGACCGTGTAGCGGGCCGTCTGCGGCGGCGTGACCTCGACCACCGGGTAGTCGTCCAACTCGTAGTCGGAATCGATCTGCCTGCCCGAAGCGTCCATCAAAGCGAGGTCGACGTCCGTGCAGTCGACGTCGCAGACGCCCACCAGGGCGAAGGGGACGCCGCCGTCGAGGACCAGGGTGAAGTCCTCGGACGCCTCATTGCTAAGCGACCCGGTGTAGGGATCACCCCTGAACACGTAGCCTTCGGGCCTGAGCACGTCGCCAGCGGTGCGCAGCTGATCGAGCACCTGTTGCTCCCACTGGCTTTGCGCCGCGGCCTGGATGGGTGCCGCCAGCAGGAGGGCTAGGAGAACGGTGAGCTTGACTCTGTACATGGGGATTCTCCACTGTGGAGGGGGGATGATGCGGGGAGGGAGCGGCCGGCGAATCGGAGACCAGCCTCCGCCTCTGGGGCCTGTATACCCGGCAGCGGCCGGCAGGGTCCAGGCACGCACCCGGGTGTGCCGGCCGAGGGGCCGTTGTCCAGCCGTTGTCGGGCGGCACCAACGGACATAGCGGCCTCAGCGAGCGGCTCTCAACGTATCGGGGCCCCCGTCCGAGCCGCCTGCGGACGGGCCGGCGCCCGCCCATTCTGGCCGCAAGGGGGGGCGATTTTCGGGCCTTCTTGACGTCCCGGCGGGGAGTCCCCATTTTTGCAGTGCCCTGCACCGGACAATCCCAGCCGAAGCCCGGGAGAAGCACACCGGTATGGAAGCTGTAGCCGTGTACGCAGAGGCACGAGAGTGCTCTTGTGCGTTGAGGTTGGGGGGCACCAAGAGCCTAGGCTTCAATCACGTATTGACTCCTTAACACCGATAGGAGGAAGGAGCCATGTTCAAGCGCGCTACTGTTCTAGCGGCCTTGGCCCTGTTCGCGCTGGCGGCCCGGCCGGCGCTGGCCCAGCAGGTCATGGTCGACATCAACCCGTTCGGCGGCGTCTACATGCCGATCTCCGACCTGGTCGAAGAGAACGGGGACACGTGGGGGCAGAAGCTGGGCGCCTTGTTCGGCGGTCGCGTCACGGTGTGGCTCAACGAGTCGTTCGGCGTCGAAGGCGAGTTCGCCTACGCGCTCAGTGACGGAGAGGCCGAGTCCGCGGGCGAGACATACACAGAGGATGCCAACGTCATGCTGGGGAGTCTGAAGGGACTCTACCAGTTCGCCCCCAGCCCGGGCAGCCCGTTCATGCTGCATGCCGGGGCGGGTGTCGCGATGATCATGCATGGCGGCGATGCCTACGAGGACGTTGAGGGCACGACCGACATCGGCGGCACGGTCATTTTCGGCGGCACGTATGACGTGTCGGACATGATCGCGATCCGCTTCGACGCCCAGGACTTCATGTACCAAGCGAAGTTCAAGGAGGACGATTTCGAGACCGACGGGAAGTTCCAGAA
>Ga0111181_1073_pt1 | contig 14725 bp, 14 predicted proteins | sample DeeMarSWOR324_28_FD_80236 | JGI IMG/M metagenome (GOLD analysis project Ga0111181, IMG submission 80236) | Gemmatimonas sp. SM23_52
TGCCGTTGACAGTGAACCAGCTCGCAAGTATCATGGCCCCGTCTCAACCGTATTACCACTCATGCAGGAGGTAGGTTAATGGCCAGGGGGCGTGTGAAATGGTTCAATGATGCCAAGGGTTACGGTTTCATTGAGCAACCTGATGGTGGCGAGGACGTGTTCGTCCACTTTTCGGCAATCAGTATGGAGGGTTTCAAGACGCTCTCTGAGGGCCAGGAAGTGGAGTTCGAGGTTCGCCAGGGCGATAAGGGTCTACAGGCGGCTAACGTGACCCGCGTCTGACTCTTGCTCGCATTGCCACGACGGCCTCGCTCGCCCGGACTCGATAGTCCGGGCGAGCTTTTTTCGCTCCCGCTGCCAGCCACTAGGCGCGCTACGCTCGTGGCCGCATATTGAGCACACATGGCCAAGGACACAGGCACAACGGTCTTCCTGATTGACGGGCATGCCCTCGTCTACCGGGCCTTCTTCGCCATGATCAGCCGGCCCCTTCGGACCTCCAGAGGTGAGAACACCTCGGCGCCCTGGGGGATCACGCAGTTCATCCGCAGGATCCTGGCAGAGCACAAACCCGACTACCTCGGCTTCGTGTTCGACACCGGCGGTGAAGAGACCTTCCGGCACGAGATCTACGAGGACTACAAGGCCACGCGCGAGAAGCTGGACGAGACTCTGCAGCAGGATTTTGACACTGCCATGCGCCGGATCCGTCAGATCCTGACAGGCTTCAACATCCCCATGATCGAACTCGAAGGCTACGAGGCCGACGATGTCATCGGCACGCTGGCCCGCCAGGCGAGCGAGTCCGGTCTCCAGGCGATCATCGTTTCTGGTGACAAGGACTTCTACCAGTTAATCGGCCCGGGCATCGCACTTCTGAACCCGGGCCGCGGCGGGCCTGCAGCTGTGGAGGCAGAACTTGTCAGCGAGCGGAACGCTGCCGAGCGGCTGGGTGTGTCGCCGCAGCACGTCACGGATTACCTGGCTCTCGTAGGCGACTCGTCCGACAACATCCCCGGCGTCCACGGTATCGGACCGAAGACAGCAGTACAGCTCATCCAGCAGTTCGGGTCACTGGAGGACATACTCGCCCACGCGGATGACCTCACACAAAAGCGCGCACGCGAGGCGCTGAAGCGGCACGCGCACGATGCTCGCCTCTCCAAAGAGCTTGTCTCGATTCGCACCGACCTCCCTATCACACTGGACCTCGGGCAGCTCAAGGCCGGCGAACCCGACCGTGAGCAGCTTTGCAGCCTGTTCTTGGACCTCGAGTTCCACTCCCTGGTCCGCGACTTCGCGACAGAGGAGCGAGTAACACCTGTGGCCGAGCGTAGGTCGCGCTACGAACTCGTGGCCGATGTCGAGCGGGTACGTGATATCGTGGACAAGGCGCGGCAGCGCGGCGTGCTGGCCTTGGACGTGCGCCCGGAAGGCTCACGCCCGACCTCCGAAGCCCTGGTCGGCCTCGCGATCGCTCTCGAGCCTGGCAGGGCCTTCTACTTCCCGCTGGCCCACAGTCCGCCCGGCCGCCCGGGCGAGCTGGCGCTGGAGCCAGGGCCACAGGTTAGGGAGCACAACCTGCCAGCCGTCAGCTCGGAGGCGATGCGGCCCCTCGCAAGACTGCTCGAGGATCCGGGTGTCGAGGTGCTCGGCCATGACTTGAAACGGGCCATGCTGATTCTGAGCCGGGCCGGCCTCGCCGTGCTGGGACCCATGCGCGACGTAATGATCGCCTCTTACTGTCTCGACCCGGGCCGTCGGCAGCATGACCTCGAAACGCTTGTCTTGGAGGAGTTTGGACACAAGCTGACCGCGTACGCGGAACTGTGCGGCAGGGGAAAGGCGGAGATCGGTTTCTCGCAGGTCAGTCTCGATACAGCGGCCGGTTACGCCGCGGAACGCGCCGAATTCGTGCTGCGCATCGATCAGCGACTCGTGCGCCAGCTCGACGACTACGACCTCAGGAAGCTGTTCGATGAGATCGAGATGCCACTGATGCCCGTCCTCGCCGATATGGAGCGGGCGGGTGTTGCCATCGATCGGGATTTCTTCGCGCGGATGAGCGAGCGATTGCAAGAGGAACTGAACCTGGTCGAGGGCGACATTTACAGGGTCGCGGGCCGGGAACTGAACATCAATTCGCCGCTGCAGCTGCGCCAGGTCCTCTTCGACGAACTCGGCCTTCCGGTAAAGAGGCGGACCAAGACAGGCCCATCGACCGACGCCGAAGTGCTGGAAGAGCTCGCCGCCGAAGGCCACCAATTGCCTCGTCTGATTATCGAGTACCGCGAGCTGGCCAAGCTCAAGTCAACGTATGTGGACGCGCTCCCGGCCCTGGTGAACCCTGAGACGCAGCGAATCCATACGTCCTTCAACCAGACCGTCACCTCTACCGGGCGCCTCTCCAGCTCTGACCCCAACCTGCAGAACATTCCCATCCGCACGCCACTGGGCGCCGAGATCCGGAAGGGCTTCGTGCCGGCGGAATCCATGGTGCTGCTGGGCGCAGATTACTCGCAGATCGAGCTGCGCATCCTGGCTCACCTCTCCCGTGATCCGGCATTCGTCGAGGCTTTCCAGAGAGGGCGCGACATACATCGCGAGACGGCGGCGCTGATCTTCGGTGTGGATGCAGAAGCGGTATCAGCCGGCATGCGGGCGCAAGCGAAGACCGTGAACTTCGCCACGATCTATGGTCAGGGACCTATGGCGCTGGCGCGGCAGCTCGACGTCAGTATGGCGGATGCCCGCCGCTTCATCGATGGCTATTTTCGGCGGTTCCCGGCTATCCGCCAGTACCTCGACGGTCAGATCGAACTCGCCCGCGAGCAGGGCTACGTCGAGACGCTGTTCGGGCGCCGACGCTACATCCCCGAACTCAACTCGAAGAACCCCAACATCCGGGGCTTCGGTGAGCGGGTCGCTTCCAACTCGCCGATCCAGGGCACAGCGGCCGACTTGATCAAGCTGGCGATGATCAACATCCATCGTGCCCTGCGAGAGCGGCGCAGCAGTGCTCGGATGATTCTGCAGGTGCACGACGAACTCCTCCTCGAGGTTCCACCGGCGGAACTCGACGACGTGAGCTCCCTCGTGAGATCGGAGATGATCGGAGCTCTCGAACTCGACGTCCCCATCGAGGTCGATCTAGGTGTGGGTTCCAACTGGTATGAGACCAAGGCCGGTTGAGATCCTCAGAGCCAATCCCAGAACCCCGACCTCACCCGCACCACCAACTCCCAGACCCCTCCCTGTCGCAGCCCGCGCGCCAGCTCCACCCGCAGGATATCGAAGACGAGACCCACGCCTGCGCCGACGCCGATCAGCGGTCCGCGCGTTGAACCAGCTGGCGCGCCCACCCGATTCCATACGTCCACGGCGCGCTCGGCGCCTTTGCCTCGGCTGCCGACCCAGCCGACGTCTGTGAATAGGGCAAGTGACACAAACGGGTAACTGATCTCACGGCTCAGCTCGATCCCGGCCAGCGCTTGAAGGTTGCCCACGAAGCGGTGGAAGCCGTAACCCCGGACGCTACCGCGGCCGCTGGCGGGAAAGAGACCTTGGGCAGGAATGCGACCCCCTCCCACGGCACCGGCTGCCGCCGAGAGACGGAGACCCAACCCCAGCGCCACTCCAGGCCAGACCTGCTCGGCCCGTAACGTCGCCCGCACAAACTCGAAGTCGCCCGCAAGCGACCGGCTCGCGGCCTCGACCCGGCCTTCCCAGGACATGCCTCCCACCGCCTCCACGGCGGCGAGCGGCGGCCGCTTCAGCTCGAGCACCAGGCGGGCGACCTCGCCAGCATCAACCTCGCGCACTGCGCGATAGCGGCGATCGATGAGATCATCCGCACCTAGCGTCGCCGGTTCCCAACTCTCCCAAGCCACAGCGACACGCGCCTGCGCCGGGCCCCAGGGATGTCGCAGTGCCAACCCGCCGCCGCTCGCCCAAAACGGTTCGCGGTAGTCCTCCCCGTCAAGCAGTGCTGCCAGCGTGGCGACTGCGCCCGAGCTGGCCGTCCAAGGCGTGACGTCCGCCGCACGATTCCAGTAGCCATCCAGCTCGAGATCCAACGACCCGGCCAGGGGCACCAGCAGTCTGCCCTCCAGAACCCATTCATCCGCACCGATCGCGTAGCCACCCAACAAGACGCCCCTCGCGCCGCCTGGAAACCCGCGGCTCAGCCCGGGACCGACATAGAGCCCTTCGGAACGCCGATAGCGGAAGATCGACGAGACGCCCGGCACCGCGAGTCGCAGTCCCTCCAGCCGCTGCAGGTAGGACTCCCTCACGATCTGGGTCGCTGCTGCGCGAATCGCCTCCAGCGACGGCACCGCCACGGCCACGTCCGCATCGAGGGCGGCGTAGAGCCCCTCGTCGAACTGGAAGGCCTCACGTAGGGAAGCCGGAAGTGCGGTGACCTGCGGACCACGGAAGAAGCTCTCTGCGGTGCCCGTGTTGAACTGATAGTCGCTGATCCTGAACTCGGCGCGAATAATGCCACCGGCGGGAAACTGCAGCGCCTTAATATCACGGCGGAGCTCGATCCCCTGACGGTAAGGCAACCAGTAGCGGCCTTCCCATAGAGCGTTCTCGAGGTGGATGCTGAAGTAGTCCAGCGTGTCATCGAGATAGGAAGCCGCGGTGAAGGTGCATTCCATCTGGATGATGTCCGCCGACAGACGGTCCAGATACACACTGCCCACTAGACCGGGACCGTTTGGGTCCCGAGGCCGAACCTCGACTTTGTAGGCCCGCACCTCGCGATCCGGCATCACCAACGTCAGCGAGTCGGCCAGACGATACTCATAGAACTCCAGTGCCCCAGGCGCAGCCGGGTGCAGCACGTCCCTGACCTCCGAACCCTCGCCCAGGCTCACGCGATCGCCCAGGTTGTCCATCACGACGGTGAGGTGGTCGATGTGATAGCGGATGTTGGTGGGCAGGGCCTTCTTCTCGCGCCGCCCCACGATCAGCTGACGGGTTCGCCCGGGAGCCCGCCAGAACAAATCGAGCGCCAACTGGTCGGCCTTGATCAGGTGTCGCTCGCTTCCCCGCCCAAGATCGTAGAGGAAGTAGATGTGGCCGCGCGCCTGCGCCCGGTAGTCCCGCAGGGCTTCATCGCCCGCCCATCTCGCGCGCCGCACGATCGCACGACGGACGAGCTCCCGCACGCGAGGCGCGTTCCAGCCGCCCACGCCCCGCTGTACCGCTTCTACTTGCGGGTCGTTCTGCAGCTGTACCGCAGGACACTCACCGGCGGGCACGAGCGTGACGGCAAGCGCCAAGCCAACCAATCCCACCGCCGCGTGACGGCTCATCGACCGCTGGCGGCGATCGCTTGATCGTTCAGAGTCCAATCGTAGCTCGGAAATCGGATCTGATACTCCCCGCTCTCCAGGAACCTTACGACGGCAAGGCAAACTAGAGACGCTCGACCCAACTGCAGCGCGGCGTAGTCCACCGGGCCGTCCTGGACATAGCGCGCGAGCACGGAGTCGAAGTCGGCGTGCTCGGCGACGCCCCAGGCGACCAGCAGGAAGCTTGGCAACCGGCGCCGGTTCCCGCAATCACTGACCCGCTGGATCTCCTGTCCGGAGGAGCCGGGCTTGCCGACTTACTTCAGGTTGGCAGCAGCGGAACTGAGCGCGAAGTCGCGGCTGCGAGTCAACTGGCTGTCGATGGGATCCCTTTCCAGCCGCAACACACGCTCGATGCGAAGCGAAACGACAATATCGTCGAGAGCCGTGCGAACATCGATGGGTGCGGCAATATCCAGCCGGTAGGTCAACCGCGCGCCAGCTGGCGTGGCCAGCCGGAGGCTCGCGCCGACGGAGCCCCGGAAGCCGGAGTTGACTCCAGGAAGCGCCTCGTCGTTGGTCCACATCCGCCCACCATCGACGAACAGGGCGGTGCCCAGATCGAAGAGCTTGCCCACCGAACCCAACAGGTAGCGGTCCTCCAGGCGCAAAACTACCCGGGCGCCACCCGGATAGCGGTGCGCCGCAAACCCTGCCAGCCCCCAGGGAGCGCCCAAGGTGAGCTGGAATGGAACCGTCGCTCTCCAACCTCCAACCCCCTGTGCCGTCAGCAGGACCGAGTGCTGGCGACTCAGTCGCCAGTAGTTGTTCCACTGGAACGCAGCGAAGATGTCCCGCCACCGGCGCGCCACGTAGTCACGCCGCGCCTCCACGTTGGCCCGGACGAGCGTGAACCAGTCGCCCCGGACCCGAGAGCCCCCATAGAGATCAAGCGCCGCCAGCAAATGACTGTCAGCGGAGCCGAAGCCGCGAGCCGCCAGTCCCAGGAGAAAGTCCGCCGTCACACCAAGGGCGATGTCCTCCTTGCCGCGCAACGTGCTCACGCCACTCCGCTGCACGAACTCGAGCCCTCGCACGCCGACCACCAGGTTCAGCCGCACACTTTCCCGCTCGCGCAGCGTCAGAGAGAGCAGTGAGTCGGCCTCCGCATCCGAAAGGTCAGAGCCGTTCGGCTCCAGCCCATCCTGGAAGAAGCTGGTACCGTAGCTGAGCCGCTCGTAGGAGAGTGTGAGTCCATAGGTTCCCGACTTCGTGGCCTCACCTCGCGGCGCTGCCAGCAGCCGTAACGCTCCTCCTACCTGCAGAGCCCGCTGCATATAGGGCAGGATCAGCTCACTGCGCGACTCCCCATCTCCGACGATATAGCGGAACCAGCGCTCGCCGTAGAGAGCATCCTCGAAGGCCGCTCGGCGCCCGACCAAGCCGAGGAACGGATAGGCGACCGTCCCACGAAGCAGCCAGCCGGGCTCAGTGCGCGCCCCGCTCAGCCAGAGGTCCCAGCGTGTACCCAGAAACCTGGGATCGAAGTAGGCGGCGCCCACTTCGTCACGCCCCGGCTGGTCCACATACACGAGCTCGATTCCCCGCCCCGTGCCCCAGAGGTTCCGCTCAGCCACGCCGATCCCCGTCACAGCGAGGCCGCCGCCGAACTGGAACTGCGGTTCCAACCGCAGCGACCAGTCGTCCCGGGTGACCACGGCCACATCCCAGTCGCCGCCCCGGCGCTGCGTCGCCTCCACACTCGCTGACTGCAAGAAGGTAAACTCACGCAGCAGACGCTCGCTCTCGCTGATTCGCAGCGGGTCGTAACAATCACCCGGGCGAAAGAGCAGCTCCCGCCGGATCACACGTTCGCGAGTCTCGATATGCAGCCAGTTCGCCGCAGCGTAGACCTTGGAAAGCACCACGCCCGCGCTGTCCCCGAACACGGGCTGGGTCTCGATAGTGATTCGAGCGACCCGCCCGTTCTCGCAACGTCCCCGGCCCTGTGCCGCCAGATCGGGCGCGGGAACGAGCAGAGCGACGAGCGCCACAGCAAGGGCAGACCGACTGATCGTGCGGTATGCGAAGACCTGCAGGTGCAACGAGATCACCTATCGACGCGCTGGCTTACCAGGTCGGCCAACGAATCCGGTCCGAGGTCAGTGTCGATGACGAGCGAGAGGCTACGCGGCCCGGCAGACCTCACAGCTAGCCCGTCGACCCGAACAAGTCCTCCTGGCCGGAGCGCTCCTCCCCCCAGGGGCCGACGAGAGCCCGCAGGCGATCCTCCCAACGACGCACATCGAAGCCGCCCTCATTGAGCAACATGCGTACGAGGACGGGGGAGAGCGCGGACAGGTCATCAAGCAGATCGGCGAAAGCAGACCGTAGCTCCCCGACTCGGAACTCCTCCTCGCTCGACGCGGCCATCTCGCGCCGAATCGCATCCTCTGAGCGCGACGCCACGATCGGCTGCGAGAGCGTAGCCACGTGCACGTGGGTGCGGCGCCCGGGGCCACGCTCGTCTTCGATCGGGACGAGGCCTACGATCTGATCCGATCGCCAGTACTTCCCGTACCCCAGATACACGAGCCGGTTCGGCTTGATCTCCACGGTTGCCTCCCTGCCCAGCGAACGGTTGGGACCTGCTAAATCTTCGATCCCGACTCGCCGTCGGTCAAGCAAGCGGGAGGGGTTGGGGAGAGCCAGGGCCGCTGCGGGCGGGAGTTGACAAGAAATAGAGAAGGTATATATGTTTATATATAGGTACTGCGTAGACACGGGAGAGCGGGACGCCATGACCCGTCAACGCCAGAGGTTGACCCCCGAGGCCATCGAGACGGCCGCGACCATGCTGAAGTGTATCGGCCATCCTGTGCGCCTCCAGATCATCGAGCTGCTCGACCGGGAGGGAGAGCAGAACGTGACGGCGATCTACGAGGCGCTGGAGATCGAACAGGCCGTCGCCTCCCAACACCTGAACCTCATGCGCGACCGGGGGATCCTCGCCAGTCGCCGGGACGGCGTGAACGTCTACTATCAGATCAACGACCCTCGGGTGCCGCGCGTAATCGACTGCATTCACCACTGCGAGCTGTAGAGAATGAGCAAGCCCGGGAGGACAGAGGCGGCCAATACATAGAGACATATCAATACTCTGATCAAAGCCACCCTGATGGCCACGCTGCTGGCCACCGCTTCGCCCGGGCCCTGGCCTGGCCCAGCCGGGCGGGCCAGTCAAGCCCGGCGTCGTCCTGCGCCGGCGCCCTGGCGTCAACTCTCCTCACCCTGAATGTGGTGCCCAGCATCTACTACCTAGTACACCGGGAACACGGGCCGCAGGCCGCCGTCACCCCCGAACTGGAGACGAAGTGGCATGAAACTCGTGTTGCTGATGTACCTGAAAGACGACGAGAAGTGTGTCGCGCGACTGCTCAAGGAACAAGCGATCGACACCTACAGCCGGCTCCCGCTCGAAGGGCACGGGCCAGGCACGGCCTCGGGCTGGTCCGGAGAGATACAACCCTACGAGTCACAGCTGATTATGAGCGTCCTGCCGGACGAGCAGGCCGCGGCCCTGGTGACCGCCATCTCACAATGCACCGGAGTGGAGGATCCGCGTCACCCGATCCGCGCGGCCCTTCTGGACGTAGAGCGTTTCACCTGTTGCGAGATTGGACAACCGTAACCTTGTGAGGCAAAGTGACACTTGAGCACAAGATTCGACTGATCGCTGGCACCTTCATCTTGGCGAGCCTGGCGCTCGCCTGGTGGGTCAGTCCCTACTGGCTCCTCTTCACCGCCTTCGTGGGCCTGAAGCTGATCCAGTCGTCTCTCAGCGGCTGGTGTCTGATGGAAGACATTCTTCGCTGGGCCGGCATCCACAACCCCAAGTCAGCGTCCAGCTGATCGCTGAGGCGCGCCCGTCGGCCGGCGCGCCTCCCAGCCCACCCACCGGCGTTTTCGCAACATGCTTGCACCCCCCTGGCTCGGCCGGGGGCTCACCGCGGCAGACCCCGGCCGTCGAGTCTTGAGAACTGGCCTCAGTTTTGCAGATTCATGTCCTTCAGCCCCACACTCAGGGAGATAGGAAAAATGGCTATTCGACGCGAAGACGCCCTGGCCTACCACGCCGAGGGTCGGCCCGGAAAGATCGCCACACTCGTCACCAAGCCCTGCAACACCCAGCGTGACCTGTCGCTGGCGTACACTCCCGGCGTGGCGGAGCCCTGCCGCGAGATCCACAAAGACGAAGAAGCGGTCTTCAGATACACGGGGCGAGGCAACCTGGTCGCGGTCGTCTCCAACGGGACTGCCGTGCTGGGCCTGGGCCGTATCGGTGCCCTGGCGTCCAAGCCCGTCATGGAAGGAAAGGGCGTGCTCTTCAAACGTTTCGCCGACATCGACGTCTTCGACCTCGAGGTTGGGAGCACAGATCCAGAGGACACCATCCGCTTCTGCGAGCTCCTCGAGCCCACAGTGGGCGGTATCAACCTGGAGGACATCGCCGCCCCAGACTGCTTCTACATCGAGGAGACACTGATCGAGCGGCTCAACATCCCGGTTTTCCACGACGATCAGCACGGCACCGCGATCATCAGCGGGGCCGGCCTGCTCAACGCCCTCGAGATCGCCGGGAAGGACATCGGCGAGGCCAGGATCGTGATCAGCGGGGCAGGCGCGGCTGGGATCGCCTGCGGCGAGCACTATGTAAGGCTGGGGGCGAAGCGCGAGAACATCTTCATGGTGGACAGCAAGGGGATCATCCACTCGGAGCGCGACAACCTGAATCCCTACAAGGCCCGCTTCGCCCACAAGACGCCGTACCGCACGGTGGCCGACGCGTTGAAGGGCGCCGATGTCTTCATCGGCGTCTCGCAGCCCGGCGTGATCACCGGGGAAGACCTCAAGAAGATGGGGGACAACCCCATCGTGTTCGCCATGGCTAACCCCGACCCGGAGATCCTGCCGGAGGAGGCCTTCAAGGCCCGCACAGACGTGATCATGGCCACGGGTCGCTCCGACTACCCCAACCAGGTCAACAACGTCCTCGGCTTCCCCTTCATCTTCCGCGGCGCCCTGGATGCGCGCGCCACGGCCACCAACGAGGCGATGAAGATGGCCGCGACCCACGCGCTGGCCAGCCTGGCCAGGGAGCCGGTGCCCGAGGACGTGGCCCGCGCCTATGGCGTACAGAAGCTCGGCTTCGGGCGCGACTACGTGATCCCCAAGCCCATCGACTCGCGCGTCCTCCTTTGGGAGGCGCCGGCCGTCGCCAAGGCCGCGATGGAGTCAGGAGTCGCCCGGATCGAGCTCGACCTTGAAGAGTACCGCAACCAGCTGGAGTCACGGCTCGGTCGCGCCCGAGCCGTGACCCGCGACATCGTGATCAAGACGCAGCACGCGCCCAGGCTCCAGCGCATCGTCTTCCCAGAGGCGACCGACGACCGCATCCTCCACGCCGCGCGGACCTGTCTCGAAGAGCGTATCGCTCAGCCCATCCTCGTGGGCAATCCGAAGCGGGTCGCTGCCGCGATCGAGCAGAGCCACATCGAGCTCGACCTCGGCCAGATCGAGATCGTCGACCCCACGGAGCATCCGCGTCGCGACGAATACGTCAACCACCTGTACGAGTCACGCAAACGTAAGGGAATCACGCGGGGCGAGGCGGCGGAGCGCCTTGAGAAGCCGATCTACTACGCCGCCATGATGTTGCACATGGGCGATGCTGAGGGGCTGATCGCCGGCGAAGAGATGCACTACCCGGAGGCGCTGCGACCCTGCCTCGAGGTCGTCGGCGTGAGCCCGACCGCTCACCGGATCGCCGGCCTCTACATGATGGTCCTCGAGAAGGACATTATGTTCTTCGCGGACACGACGGTGAACATCACAACCGACGCCGAGACGCTGGCGGAGACCGCCATCCTCGCCGCACGTTTCGCCCAGCGCTTGGACATCGAGCCGCGCGTCGCCATGATCTCGTTCTCCAACTTCGGCTCGGCACGTCATCCGGAGTCGCTCAAGGTCGCGCGGGCGGTGGAGATCGTGAAGCAGCGCTGCCCCGACCTGGTGGTCGACGGCGAGATGCAGGCGGACACGGCGGTCGTACCGGAGATCCTGCGAAGCCGCTATCCATTCAGCCGGCTGCAGGACCGGGCCAACGTGCTGGTCTTCCCGGACCTCGATGCCGCGAACGCCGCCTACAAGCTCATGGCACGCATCGGCGGCGCCACAGCGATCGGGCCCATCCTGCTCGGCATGCCGAAGCCCGTGCACATCCTGCAGCGAGGCGCCGACGTGCGGGAGATCGTGAACCTGACGGCGATTGCCGTGGTTGACGCATTGGAGCGACAGGCCGAGCAGGTACCGCTGCTGGCACAGGACCGCAACGCCTGAACCTGGCTTAGCCTCGACAGGGCAGGTCGGCCTGGATCGCGCAGCTAGGACGTTGTGTGACGATAGGTTGGGATCGGAGTGCTGGCTACGACAGCGTTCTCGCTGCTGGCTGCGCGGGTTGACAGGACTTTCCCGTGCTCAAGCGGAGGTGTCGAGAGCCATGGCAATGATGATCAACGACGATTGCATCGACTGTGGGGCATGCGTGACGGTCTGCCCGAACGACGCGATCAACGAGGGCGCGGCCACCGACGTACCGGTCTACTGGATCGATGCGGAGCGCTGCACGGAGTGCGTCGGCGCACACGACGAGCGGCAGTGCATAGAGGTATGCCCCGTGGACTGCATCGTGCCGAATCCCGACTACGAGGAGACGAAGGAGGAGCTCCTGGCCAAGTACCAGCGACTGCACTAGCAGCCGAGGCTGGCAGTCTCGCTCGCCTGATCCGTACACGGCCGCCCTCCCGTACTGGCATGCCTGCGGGATGCGGCCGTTCGCTATTGCCAGCTGCAGCGCCCGCGCTTGCGGCACGCAGCGGGGACAGCAGCTTAAAGGACAGGCAGAGCCCGGGGTCCACGACGAGGTAGCCCAGCCCACACTGGAGGCTTCCCGAAGATGACCGTCATCCGCGACCCAATCTGGCAGAACATCTGGATCGAGCCCATCGCGTTGCGGCTGATCGACACGGCAGCTTTCCAGCGGCTACGTCGAGTCAAGCAGCTCGGTCTGGCCTACTGGCCGCTGTAGGAGAACGCGAGCGCGCGATCCTGCCGCTGGCGGGTCTCCTCCACGACATCGGCCACTATCCGTTCAGTCACACGCTAGAGGAGCTGGAGACCGGGCTGGTGCCCGGCAACCACGAGCAGATCGCAGGAGAATTCCTGGCGGACCCGGAAGTCGCAGCGGCACTAGAGCCACTGGGGTCGGAGACCGCACGGGAGATCCACAACCTCATCCTCGGGCGGTCAGAAAGCGCGCTACAGGGTCTGGTCTCGGGATCTCTCGACCTGGATAAGATCGAGTATCTCAAGCGGGATGCCGTCTTCTGCGGTGTCCCATACGGGGAGATCGATGTGGACCGGCTGCTCGACTCCTTGCGACTGGCGCGTGATCCAGAGAGCGGACACCTGGAGGTCGGGGTCGCCGTACAGGGCATCGCCGCTCTGGAGTCGCTGCTCTTCGCTAAGTACCAGATGTTCCGGACCGTCTACTGGCATCACGCCGTTCGCGCGGCGTCCGTGACGTTCCAGAGGCTCATCCGTGAGGCACTGACCGGAGGTTGGGCCGCACGGCAGCACATCGTGGGAAGCGGGGATGAGGAAGTGATCAGCGCGCTACAGGCACTGGCTGCCGGCAGCGAGTCGGAAAGCGCCCGGCGGGCACGTGGTTGGCTGATACCGGCACTCAGGCACCGCCGACTGCCGAAACGCGCCGCTGAGTGGCGAGGCGATGCACTCACCGATGCCTTGACTCGGCTGCAGCGCGAGGTCGCGCCCTGGTTCCACGCGCGTCCGGAACTGCGCGCCGCACTGGAGGACCACCTGGCCCAGGAGTTGGGCCTCGAACCCGGCCACGTATTCCTCGACTACCCGGCCAAGCCCAGCATGCTGGAACTCGACATCTTGATGCTTGGGCGTGACGGCTCCGTCCAGCGCCTCACCGGTGCCGGGCGTGCTGGGCTGATCGACCTGCCGCGCCTCGGGCGCGACCTTTACCACGCTGCACGCGTCCTGCGGGTCTTCACGTGGCCACGGACCGAACTCAGAGAGCCGGAGCGCATCTTGCAACTCGTGACCGCACCCGAGGCCGAGATCGTCGAGCTGGTCGGCCAACCCGAGCCGGATTCCACCGGCTGATCTCCTGGCGCCGACGCCCCCTGCGCAGCGTCCTCGCCGAGTTGTGCCGCGACACGGGCAGTCCCTTGGGATGATAGAGTGGAAAGGCGCTGCCTACGGCAGGATCTTCACCACGAGCACAGTGATGTTGTCGAGGCCACCCGCCTCATTGGCTGCATCGACCAGTCCGTCGGCTATCTCCTGAACGTCGCCGGTGGAGCTAAGCAGGATCCTCTTAATCTCCTCGTCTGGCAGCATGCCGCTGAGCCCGTCGGAGCACAGCAGAAAGACGTCGCCCCGCTTCACCTCGTCCGAGTACGTGTCTGTCTCCACGTCGAACTCGGTGCCCAACGCCCGCGTGAGTATGTGCGAGAGCGGATGATCGCGAGCCTGCTCGGGTGCTAGCGCGCCTCGGTCTACCTGCTGTTGCACCACCGTGTGATCGCGCGTGACCTGGGTCAGCGCGCCATCCCGGAGCAGGTAGCCGCGGCTATCACCCACCTGCTGGAAGAGATAGCGCGAGTCCGGCATCAAGGCGAGCAGCGTGACGGTTGTCCCCATACCACGCTTCTCGGGCTCGTTGTCGGCACGCTCCATGATCGCCCGGTTCGCGTCCTCGATGAGCTCGAGGGCCCTTTCCTGGAGAGCCTCGCCGCTGATACCCTCTTCAACGGCTCGACTTATACCCGGACCCACCATCTCGGTGACAATCTGGCTGGCAACCTCACCGGCGACATGCCCCCCCATGCCGTCGGCCACGATGAACACGCCCCGCGCCTCATCAGCGAAGAGCGCATCCTCGTTGCCCTGCCGGACCTTGCCGACGTCGCTTCTACCCGCGTATTGCCACTTCATCGCACCTCCCCGATTCACTCCGGGGGTCACAAACTAGTCACAAGGGCGCCAGGTTGTCCATGCGATGCGGCCAACGACAGCTGGCTGCACCGCCGTCCTTGGGGGGAACCGCACAAGCGAGCAGGGCAATCAACCGCCGGACCAGCCCCTGCGTAAGGTCGGTTACACCCGACCGCGAGGCAAGGTCCTCTTGCCCGCGCACCCAGCGCACAACCCAAACCGACAGCCGCCAAGCGGCCGCTGTCAAGGACATATCGGTTGCGGACACAACCCGCCGACTGTAGTCTCCGCACCATCGTCATCCGAGTCACCAAGCAGATGCCGGCCGCTGT
>Ga0111181_1082_pt1 | contig 13834 bp, 14 predicted proteins | sample DeeMarSWOR324_28_FD_80236 | JGI IMG/M metagenome (GOLD analysis project Ga0111181, IMG submission 80236) | Gemmatimonas sp. SM23_52
TGCGTGAGCAGGAGCGGCAGCTCGACGTTCTGATAGGCGGTGAGCACCGGTAGGAGATTGTAGAGCTGGAAGATGAAGCCCACGTGCCGCGACCGCCACGCGGCCAGCTGGCGCCGCGACATCGCCGTCACCTGCGCGCCGCCCACGCTGATCGTCCCGGTAGTCGGCCTGTCCAGCCCGGCGACCAGGTTGAGCAGCGTGGTCTTGCCGCTGCCCGACGGGCCCATGAGCACCAGGAACTCGCCGGCCTCGATGTCCAGGTCGATGCCCTCGAACACCGCGATCTTCTGGCTGTCCCGCTGATACACCTTCGAGAGGTTCCGTATCTCGAGTAGCGCCATCGCTCCGCTTCCTATTCCCCAGGGGCCAGCTTGACCCGCGCTCCATCCTCGAGGCCCGCGTGGCCCGCGACCACGACCTGCTCGCCGGCCGATACGCCGCGGCGCAGCTCGCGCAGCTGCCCGGTCACCGGGCCCGCCTCGACCTCGCGTCGCTCGACCCGGCCGCCGCTCACCACCCAGACCACCTGCCGGCCCGCCTCGTCCCGTACCGCCGCCGCCGGGACGAACAGCCGGGCCGGGCCCGCGGGCCCGGCGGCGCCCGACTCGTCCTCGAGGAACTCGACCCGCGCACCCATCTCGGGCAGGATGCGCGGGTCCTTGTCGAGGATGCTCACCTTCACCTCCACCGTCGCCCGCTGCCGGTCCGCCGTCGGCACGACCTGGCGCACGCGGCCCCGGAAGCCCGTGTCCGGATAGGCGTCCAGCGTGATGAGCGCCGGCTGGCCGTTGCGGATGCGCGCGATGTACGCCTCGTTGACGTCCACCTCCACCTCGAGCGTCTCGAGGTCGGCCATCGTCACCACCGCGCCCCGGGTCAGGCCGCCGCCGGTGACCGCCGGTGCGACCACCTCGCCCACCTCCGCGTCTTTGCGCAGGACCGTCCCGCTGAAGGGCGCCCGGATGTACGTGTTCTCCAGGTTCGCGCGCGCCACGCCCACCGCCGCCTCCGCCGCCCGCACCTGCGCCCGGAAGCGCTCGACCCGCGCCTCCGCCGTGCTGAGCTGCGCCTCCAGCTGCTCGGTCTCCTGCTGCGAGATGAGCCCCCCAGCCAGAAGATCCCGCGCCCGTTCCACATCGCGGCGCAGCTGGTCGCGCTCGGCCTCCGACTCGGCCAGCGCCGCGCGCGCGGTGACCAGCTCGGCCTCGCGCTGCGCGAGCACGGCGGCATAGTCGGCGCTCTCCAGCCGTCCGATGATCGCGCCCCGGCTGACCACCGAGCCCTCCTCCACACCGAGGTACTCCAGCCGCCCCGTGATCTTGGAGGACACGGAGGCCTGGGTCCGGGCGACCACGTAACCGTTCGCCGTGACGCCGGTCGAGGCTGCCGCGCCGCCACCCCGCAGCTCGGCCCCCGCCACCTGCACGGTCGGCCCGCCACGGCCGCGGGCCAGGACGATGACGACGATGACGACAGCGACGGCCGCGATGGCCAGGTAGGCGCTCCAGCGCACCGCGCGACGCACGCCGGGTGGCGGGCGATCGCGGTCGATGCGCAGCCGCGAGAGGTCGTGGACAGGCTCGCTCATGGTGGTTGTGGCTCGCATCATAGGGACTCCCGCGCGCCGGAACAACCGAGCCGTGCCCGGCGGGCCGGCGTCGCGCGGGTGCGGGCGCGGTTGCGCGGCGAGCCGGGCGCAGCGATCTTTACGTTGTAAGATGCCGCGCGATCTTTACAATTGTCAAGATCGGAGGCACCCGACGCCCACTCCGCCACGCCGCACCCGCAAAACCTATCACCACGGCGACCTCCGCCCGGCGCTGCTCGACGCCGCGCTCGAGATCGTTCGCGAGCGCGGCCTCTCGGCCCTCACCATGCGCGCCGTCGCCCGCAAGACGCGGGTCAGCCATATGGCCGCCTACCACCACTTCAAGGACAAGGCGGCGCTCGTCGCCGCCGTCGCCGCGCACGGCTTCCGCGCCCTGCGCGAGCGCATGCTCGAGCGGATGGCCGGCTGCCCCGACGACCCGCGGGACCAGCTCCGCCAGTCGGGGATCGCCTACGTGGTGTTCGCCGTCCGCAACCCGAACCTGTTCCGCGTCATGTTCGGGCCGGAAAGAGCGGAGGCGGCGGCGTATCCGGAGCTGGACGAGGCTGCCAGGGCCGCGTTCGCCGTCGTGCTGGGCCTGGTGGAGCGTTCGCAGCAGGCCCAGACGCTCCCCACGGGTGACGCGCAGCACATCGGCCTGCACGCCTGGGCACTGGTCCACGGGCTGGCGATGCTCTGCATCGACGGTCGCCTGGGGCCCGAGGCCCAGCCACGGCCCACGCCGGCCGCCCTCGGGACCCGCCGGCACGTCCCGCACGACTACGGCAGATAGTCCTCCCTGACGGGCGCGAAGACCTCGATCACGACCGAGTCCTCCAGGGCCTCGGCGCCGTGCTCGACGTCGCCCGGAATGCACCAGCTATCGCCGGGCTCGACCCGCATCGTCTCGTCGCCGATCCGGAAGTTCAGCCGGCCCGAGACCAGGTAGCCGGTCTGCTCCTGTGGATGCCGATGAGCGGGAATGACCGCGCCCCTGGCCAGCTTGAACTCGGTCAGCAGGGTGTTGGGGCCGTGGACCATCGTCTTCCGCCTGACGCCCTTCAGCGCCTCGAAGTAACCAGCCGGGTCGCTCTTTCGGAACACGCTTGCACCCCTTCCTTCCGCCCGCCTGCCGCTGCGAGACGGCTACCCGCCACACTACGGGTTCCGAAGCTTCGCGGTTTTGCCGCCGGGTCCGCTCAGTCGCCTTCCGCAGCCGACGGTACAACCGCCGAGTAGACCCGCCCGAACCGATCCCTGGCCTCGACCCGGATCTCCGAGGCGCGGCGCGAGGCCGGCGCGTAGAACAGGTGAGCGGTGCGGCACGGCTCGACCCAGCCGCGGCCTGCGGGCAGCTCGGGCCCCGCTTGCAGCTTCGCCGCCAGCGGATCGAGCCCGATCCGCCGCGCCATCGCGCCCTTACGCTCGCCGTCCTCGTACCAGACCACCGTCCACTCGGGGTCCCAGTCCCAGACGTTGGCCAGGATCTCGTCCGGCGCCGCGGGATCGCTACCGCGCGGATAGGTGCGGATCTGATGATCGAACCCGTGGCCCGTCGCCTTGTAGCGCCAGCTGACCTGGGACCCGCGGACCTCGTAGACCGCGTAGCCGTTGGGCGTGCCGTCCGTGCAGACCGGGCCGGTCCACCAGGCGCCGCACACCGCGCCGCCCACGTGCTCGTGCACGCCGCGCTCGAACACGTGCTCGCTCTCGTGCGTGTGACCGGCCAGGATGTGCGCCTCGTAAGGCTCAAGCAGCCGGTAGAGCGCCTCGCGGTTGGCGACCGCCAGGCTCAGCCGCGGGTCCTGCAGGCCGTCGCGGATGTGGCGGCTGCCCAGGACCGGAATGTGGAGCGCGACGATCACCGTGCGGCCGGCCTCGACGCGCGCGAGATCGCTCTCCAACCAGGCCAGCTGGTCCCTGTCCAGGTAGCCGATGTATCCGGCGCCGTGCCAGAACACGTCATCGAGGACCACGTAGTGCACCTCGCCCCGCTCGAACGAGTAGTAGCGGGGCCCGAAGTGCCGCGAGAACGTTGCCGTCGAGGCCTCGTCCACCAGCCCGTCGTAGTCCATGTCGTGATTGCCCACGACCTGGAAGCAGGGCATCCCGAGCCGCGAGACGGCGCGCTCGTAGTCGGGGAACAGCTCGAGGTGATCGTACACGATGTCGCCGCACGAGACCCCGAAGCTCTCGACCTCGCCCAGCTGACCGAGCAGCTGCAGCAGATCCGGCACCGTCTGCTCGTGGAAGAGGCGCATCTCCTGCGCGTCGGTCGCCTGGACGTCGGCGAGCAGGAGTAGCACGTGCCGTTCGTCGGAGCGTCGCAGCCGCGCCAGCTCGAACCGCGCCTCCATCTCACCTTCACGATCCGGTCGAATCGGTTGATAGAAGCGGGCCGTGCCCGTCGGGTTGCGCGGGATCGCGAAGCCGGCGGGCACGCAGATCGACAGGAACTGCTGCCGGGCCGTCGTCACGAGCTCGAAGCCGCCGTCCGGTGCGCTCTCGACGACACTCAGCCCGTCCGATACGCCGACACCGCCCAGGCCGCGGCCCTCCGCGCGCACCTGCCCGCGGATGCGGACGGGTCGCGCCGCGGCATCGCGCCTGCGAACCGGTGCGTAGGGATCCGCGATGAGCGGCGCCGGCAGGGCGAGCGCCGCTCCGCCAAGCGCGAGCGAGCGTACGAACGTACGCCGATCCAAGACGCGTGGGCCGGTGGCGGCGACGGTACGAGGCATCCGGTCCATTGCGACCCCTCTTCCTGTCTTAAGGGTGGGTGTGCGGTGCCGAACGCGTTCCGGCACCCGGATGTGGCGAGCGCGTGACTCCTTTGTATCAAATCGATATCGGTCGCGCCAGGGACGCGCCGCCCAGCACCGCGGTCGCGTTGCCCTAGCGGGACGGGACTCTACTTGTTCTGGAATGTGTTGCGGATCCGTATGAGCCGCCAAGACGTGGTCTCTGAGTCTCCCCCGAGTCCGCCCCTCCCCGCCACCGCGACCCCTGGAGACTGAAGGAACGCTGGCTCTGACAACGTTGACCGAGTCTGTACCCACCAACGAGGTCGATCATGCTAAGGAGGTTTGTGTCTACCGTGGTCACAGCGCTGCTGCTGCTCACCGCCTGTGGCGAACCGCCTCAGCAACCGGAGGTACGCCTGGCCGCGACGTTCGCCAAGGGCGGCAACGCCGCGTGTCCGACGGCGGCCGACGTCATCGTTAGCAATGAGGGGCAGCTGAACGCGGCGCTCGCGGCGGCGATCCCGGGCACTGTGATCGGCGTGGATGGGTACCCGAACGTCGGGTGGGCCCGGATCACCTCCCGGATCCGCATCGCCAACAGCTGGTCTACCATTGGCGGCCGCAGCGACCGATCGAGTCTGGAACGCACTGAGGACCGTGACACACTCAAGACCCGGCAAGCACGACGCTCCGAAGCTGCTGGCACTCCCAGCCTCACTCCTCGGACGTCTTGGGGGCAAAAGGGTGGCCCTTCACAGCCTCCCTCAGGATGTCGAGGTCCAGGACGAGCTCGCCGATCTTCCGCCTCAGCTGCTTGATCTGTTCGTCCTTCAGCCCCTCCTCGTCCTTCGGCCTCGAGCGCAGCGCATTCTCCGGCGGCCAGGAAGCGCTCTTGCCACCCCTCGATCTCCCCGACCGTCAAACCGTGCTGTCGAGCGGCTTCCTGCACCGAGGTCTCGCCCCGCAGGATGCTCAGCACCAGGGCCGCTCGACGCTTGGCTGTCCAGCGTTGGATGTTCGCAGGGAGTTCCTCTGCCATCGAGATCCGCCTACTTGCACATGCGAGAAGCATGTCTGAAGACGGGACTCGACGACAAGGGGAGCAGGATACATAACGCCTCCGTATGAGGATCATGCAGCAGTTCGTCGTGATACAGCAGGAGAAAGAGGGCAGCATTCGCGCTGCCCTCCTGTTAGAGTATTTCTCGCGACCGGCTCTCTAGTTTAGTCCAGTTCCCTTCAGTTCACTGTAACACTGTCGATGTTGCTCCACGCCGTTACGGTCGCGCCGCGGCGATGGCGCACCTTGTAGTAGTATGTGTTGCCTGTCTGCACGTTCTCGTCTATGTAGTAGGCTTGACCCGGTGGCAGCGTATCTTGCGGGAACCACCACCTTGTATTATTGACGTTTCGCGTCACCTCCGTCGAATCGCTCCCTTCCCCAGGATCCCAGAAGCAGTGAACTTCTGTCTCCCCAGGAGCAAAACTCTGATAGCAGTAGAGGTTTGAGGGTGCGGTCTTCTCTACGGCAATTGTGTCCGGATCGCTCCAGGCGCTGAACTTCCCCTCTCCGGAATGGCGCACGCGATATACCAACGTGTCGTCCCACGACACGTCCGTATCTATCCACTCGGTTATGCCCGCATCCAATGTTTCGACGATAACGCCGTCTCGCTTTACCTCGATCGCGACACCGTTGTCACCGTTGGTCCACTCACATTTCACTTCGGGCTCTAAGTTGTCGTCACAAGAGAGACTGGTGGGCGCGCTCAGGACCAAGAGGGAATCGACATTGCTCCACTTACTGTTTGGGCGAGGGGGAAGCCCTACATCAGCGTAGTCCATCGCCATATGGGGCGAAAGGTGCCTCAACCGATAATCATAACCATATGCTAGGTCCACATCCACATCGAGGTACTCCTCAGCATCTTCGCCAGCGACTCCAACGGTCTCCCAGTCACCTTCTGGCCTTGTCCGCCGCTGCACCTCAGTACTATCGGGAGGTCCAGTGAAGGAGTTGTTCTCGAAAGTGATACGTACATCGTCCTCGCCCTCGAGGACTATAGACTCGATTACGGGTTCTGGGATGCGCCGCCAGATCTGTGCCCAACCCTCGACCCCCTGGTAGTAAGGTAGAGGATCTGGGTCGTCATGTATCTGACAATGAATCCCAATGAGATCGAAGGCTGCCTCCAGTTCGAAACCGACGGTATCATTCTTAATGGTGTCCTGATCCGTCCACTTCACGTAGGCGTCAACTGCACCAGTATTCTTGTTGCGAGTAACATAGTACACCGTAACGTAGTCTTCGTCTTCTATGTGAGGCTGATCGAGCTTATAGTACACGTCCCAATAGCCATCTTGTACTGACGTAAGATCGCCGCACTGCGTCACACCGAATTCCTCTATTGAGATGGGGTCCCAGTGCATGTTACCATTCCACGAGATCTCAATACCGCACTCAGTGTTGTCAGGCCCCTCGCTGAAGAGGGGATGCGACGGCACTGTCGTGCCTGGTTCAACTCCGGATGGACTCCGCTCACAGGTGGCAAGCACCACTGCCAGGGCGACTAACAGCAGGGGATAGAAAGCAAGTTGACGCTTCATGACTCGGCCCTCCTAGACCTTGCGCGCTACATGAGCTACGGACTACGGAAGTGTGGATTGGCTTCGAGTGTTCCGAAGCTGACCGCCAAAGTCCCCATCAACGTGCCGCAGACAGGCGGGGCGCGTTCCCGTCGGGGAAACCTTCTTGTACTAGAGATCGGGGTGAAGCTATCCGGTCTGGATGCTACCGCAGTCCAGCTCAGTGGGCAGGCGTGAATGTGAGCTACCGCCACGGCTGAGCTCCCTCGATGCTAGCAGGACAGTTCTCACAACCTCCTCAGCCCAACTCCCCCAATGACACATGGCAGTATACTCAGCAACCGTCACGCAGGTCTCACCTGGCTATCATTCCAGATCACCTCACTATCACCTCCGCAAGCGATTCTCTGTGTTCCGAGGCCTTCGCATTGCCGGACTGCGCTACGAGCCGCAATTATCGTTCTTGAGCTGGACAATGGACTAGAGCTGTAGGCGAGTGGGAAGACGCGCAGGTGTTGGTGAGGGCTTCACACGACAGCGGTACCGATCAATGGTCACTGCCTTCTGGCGTTCGGTGCTCAGTGATCCACCGCTTGGCCCGTTCAACATGCGTGCTGTCCAGCCCCATGACCCAGGTAGCGACAACTGCGTTGCCGCTCTCGTCTTCGAAGTCACCGAAGTAGCCGTACATCGACTCACCGTGTGATCCGAGGATTGTCAGCACAAACGGTCCCGAGGCGATAACACCCGGTTTGTTCGACCACCAGCTTCCTATTATGTGCTTTCCGTGGACCTCTCTTCTCGTGATTAACCTGCCCTCTGCTTGGCAGTCGCTCCCTTCCGGGCTGTACGTTGTCCAGATTCTTATCTTTCCGCGTTTGGGTTCAAGTTGCAGTGTCTCCCAATGCCATTCTCCCGCAGGTTCGTGGTCCCAGAGCAACGAGCAAAACACCACCGGCCGTCCGATTCTTTGACAGTGGCGCCACTGCCTACTACACGTTAGTGGGCCAGAGAGTAACTCTTCTGCAGGTGCCAAATGGCCGGACCCTTGCCCCCTCTTCCGATCTCCTGCTGGTCACTGCCGGCCCTCTCTTCAATCAGAACGTAGCAGTTCCCGCGTGCCTTGTCGCGCCCTTCTGGGTGTTCTCAGCTGCCCAGACTTGGGTGTCCTTCTACAACATGACGCTGCAGTTTGGTGAGAATACCGGCGCCAATACCCTGGTCGGCGACAAGAACCTCGTCGACGACAACGGCGAGTACCATTGCGATGATGACGAAGAGATCGATCCCAACATCATCACGGGCAGCGGCACCGTGCTGCACGGCGTGAAGCTGGGAGAGATCGTGAGCGAGGGCGCCAGCTCGCACAACGAGATGCACTAGCGGCGTCCGGAGCTCTCGTAGCAGGCGGGGCGGGCGCGAACGTGCGCGCCCCTTCGCATCGGAGGGATGGTCAACCCAACAACAGCTCAGTCAGTGCCGCAAGGGAAGCGACCACCAGGTCCGGCTTGACCTGCGCGTGCGCCAGCTCCTCCGCGCGGAACTTGCCCGTCCGCACGAGGATGCCCTGGCAGCCGATCGCCTGGGCGCCCGCGACGTCCGCCTCCAGGTCGTCGCCGACCATCGCCACGTCCTCGGGCGCGAGCCCCATCGAACGGGCCGCCGCCTCGAACATGGGCCGGCTGGGCTTCCCGACCAGCGTGGCGGTCCGGCCGGTCGCGTACTCGAGCGCGGCCACGAACGCGCCCACATCCAACACCAGCGCGCCTTCGCTCTTCCAGTAGCGGTTACGGTGTAGCGCGACGAACTCGGCGCCGTCCAGCAGCCAGCGGAAGGCGCGGTTCATGGCGTCGAACGTCCAGCCCGGGCCCAGATCGCCGATCACCACGGCCTCCGGCCCCTCCTCGACGATCTCGAGCCCCTGGAACCCCTCGCCGGCGACCGGCGGCAGGCAGAGCGCGACGCGGCGAATCCCGCGCGCCTTCAGCCAGGCCGCGGCGGCGACGGGCGGCGTGAAGATCTCGGCGGCGGCGGCCGCGATCCCGAACCCGGCCAGCCACTCGGCGATCGTGCGGCGCGGCACACGTGTCGTGTTGGTGACGAAGCGGAGCGGCACCCCGGCGTCGCGCAGCGCCTGCAGCGCCTCCGGCACACCGGGGATCGCGCCCTCGTCCTCGTAGACCGTGCCATCGAGATCGAGCAGCAGTCCGGAGGGCCGCTTCCGCGTCATGGGCCTCGCCCTCGCCTCGAGACTACAGGTTCAGTGGATCGTGCCCGGGCACGATTGGCGTCCAGGCCCGTAACTTGTGGCGCGAGGCTCGAGGGGAACAGGGATGGGCGATGAAGGCGGGAGGGGGAAGGCGGCGGAGGAGATCCGACGGCGATGCGCAGGGGCTTGCGCGGATGGGCTTACTGTGTTAGGTTTTTGAATAACAACGTTAGCAATTGGGCCCGGAAAACCTCTAGAAACCAAGGAAAGCTACAGACAATGTCAATCTATCGCTTAACACATGTCCGGGACCGCTTTGCTTCGAGGCTAAACCGAGTCCTCGCTTTCCAACAGCGAAAGCAGGTCCAAGTCGCCAGCGTGCTTAATGTCTCCCGAGCTGCCGTCAGCGCTTGGTGCGCTGGTGATGCGCTACCGACACCGGACAACCTGGAAAAGCTCGCCGAGTGGCTGGGGGTCACGACTGAGTACCTGCTGGGTCTAGATCGGGCGGACACCGAACTCCGCCAGGACTCGCGGGCTGCGGATTACTTGACGGTCTACCATGAGCTCATGGAGCTCGAAGCCATTGACCCTGACGAGCGGCGCAGACGTCTCGAGGACATCGCCGAGTTTATTCGTTATGTGAAGAACCGCAGGAAGCCTTCAGAGCCGCCCGACGCCGAAACAGATGGACTATGAAGGGGAAGAGACAACAATGTGGTACCCGCCGACCAGATGCGAGAACATTGCAAACGTCATTGTCAGTGAAGTGTCGAAGCTTGTCGAGGGAGTCAGATTGCCTGGAAGCCGTAAGACGGATCCGTTCGAAGTCCTGAAACGACTTGGCGTCGATGTAATCAGAGCCCCGCTACGGGACCCTAACGTGGCGGGGCTGTTCGTTCAAGCGCTCCGACCGACCGTTGGGATACACGAGCGCTACTGGGGCGACCCGGTTGCAATGCGTGACATAGCATTTCATGAGTTGGGACACGCCATCTTGCATCTTCTCGGGCTTACAGATGTAGAAACGAGTCTGCGAGGACACAGGGAGCTGACTACCGAGGAGGTGGCGGCCAGCCATGTCGAGCGGTTGGTGGCTTTCCCCCCGCGGACGTTCAGGCGATACCTGTCTCGGCATCCGACCGCCGACAATTTCGACATCGCCCAGGAATTCGGCGTTACGTTGGATTCAGCAAATCTGAGACTAACGGAGGTTATTTCCAGTCCGTTCACTCGGGACGCTGAAATGCAGCCTGAGATCGTCATGCGAGCGCTCCGCAAGTGCCGCACGCGTGTACAAATCCTGGCCAGCAGGCAAATCCACCACTACGCCGAGCGAGACCCGCATATCCGCACAGATGTACTTGGGATCGGAGAGATACCGATATTGTCAATCATCGAGGAGTTTGTGTCCCAGGGCGGGCCGAGCCCCGCTAAGGGACAGTTCATCCAGATCGTACTGAAGCGTAGTGCTACTGCCGACGTCATGTTCTACTTTGAGAACGTACCGCTCGTGATAGCCGACCAGGCCTTCCGATCGTTGGAGCTGTTGCCGCCACCGTACGGTCCAGTTGCCGTGGCCCAGTTGCTCGTGAAGCTGAACCAGCCACGCGAAGCTCTAGCCATTCTTATGCAAGAACCTCTAACAAGTGTCGAGGCGTACTGCGTCGCAGCTGAAGCGACGAAGAAAGCCTTTCCGCCGAACCCGGGACTTGACAAAGCTGAGGCACTTCTTCGGAAAGCCCTTGGACTGTACCCACACGCTCGCGAGCCATTACTCCTTCTAGCCAACGTCCTTATTGGAAAGAGGCGCATTCCGGAAGCCGTCAAGCTTCTGAGCAGCAGTATACAGGATGGAGATGATCTGGTTCGGCGGAGCTACTACCGAGGCAAGGCAGCGGAGCTTCAGTCTGAATTCGCCGCCGCCCGTCTCCATTACATGAACGTGACGAATACAGAAGATGCGTACCACAAAAAGGCTGGGCTTCGTCTGGCTGGTGTTCTGGAGAAACTGGGCCGCGAGAAAGAAGCGGAAGAAGAATACAAGCGGCTCCTTCGCTCCGCCCCTTACAACGTGAAAGCACTCCGTCACTTTGTCGAGTTCCTAATTAGACAAGGACAGCATGAACGCGCAATGGACTATATCCTCCGTCTCCAACGTTTTTCTCCTCTGCAAGGTTGGTGCTATGAAAAACTGGGCGAATTCTACTCATCCAGAGGTCAAATCGATTTGGCCGAGCCGATGCTGAGACAAGCACGCATCCTCCGCGATATCAATGCGCTCCACGAAAACGCCGCGGACGAGTGGACATGCGATGGACGCAATTATCCCGGTCACTGAAGGCGCGATAGACGAGCGCACCTTGAAGGAATGCGTTCCAAAAGTGCTCGGTTGGCGACATGATCTCGACACTGAGACGGTGCGGCGAGCTCTATACACAGCGGCACGCGCACACAGGGGTCAGTTCAGGGCTTCGGGTGAACCTTTCATTACGCACCCGATAGCCGTTGCATCTCTGCTTGCTCATCTCGGGGCAGACACGGACTGCGTCGCCGCAGGGCTCTTGCATGACACCATCGAAGATACCGCCGTCACCCTTGGAGACATTGCGTCGGACTTTGGAAGCAACGTTGCGGAGCTTGTCCATTCCGTCACCAAGCCTTGTCCAGGCACAGAGGCTCCCGCGATGGAAATTGCCTCCTACTATGCACGGCGAAGAACCGTCCACAGGGTTGCCGAGTCCGAGCGGCGAATTCTTGTCGTGAAGATTGCCGATCGTCTGCATAACATGTTCACACTGGGCGCCTTGGGGAGCTGGAAACGGCAGACATATTCCCAGGAGACGATGCGTGTCTTCGTCCCAGTCGCTCGCGCGTTTGGGTTAGTCGGGGCTGAGCTGGAGCTTTCTCGCTTGGCAGCAGTCTACGCGTAGTAGGGGCTAGCGTTGCACGATATGTCGGACCGGCAAGACGGGAGTTCTTCCCGAAAAACGTGGCTCAATTGCTCGTCGATCCATGGAAAGCATACTGGAAGCTGCAAGAATAGTCGCTGATATCGCCGCCGTACTATTGGTCGGACATAAGCTCTATCGGACCAACTCCCAACAACGACAAACAGTGACTAGCGGGGCGCCCAATCCTGTGACCTCTCAAGAGCGAACCGAAATTATGAAGAATCCCTTGTCAAGAGCCGATCTCTCGATCGATTCAGGTCTTCAAGGGCGGCAACTGAATAATCCTCTTTTTACTAGCACGAATCTCCTCGAATTGATCCTCGAACCGGAGACTAGTAGGGGCGCTGAAGAGGGCGAGGAGCTAGCGCTCTTGGGTGGATGGAATGCACACACCGCTGGCCAGCCTACGATCGCGTTTGAGGATAGGCGATTACTCAGAGGAAGCCGTGCGTTCGTTGGCTGCCCCTTTCGTTGGGTGCGCCCGAAGACGCGGCTTCGTTCGTGCCAAGCCATGCCAACTCACGTGTACACGCCCGGGTTCAGTGGACAGCGCGGCGACTTACTCACCGCGCCTGAGGCGTGAGCGGTCAACGCACTTGGGGCGTAATTCGGTCGCCGGGGGGCAGAAGAAGTCACTCGGTGTTGTCGCGCTCGGTGCACTCCTGCCATCCAAATCGAGCAGCAGTCCGGAGGGCCGCTTCCGCGTCATGGCTCTCGCGCTCGCTTGGGGTCACACGTTGCTTGGATCGTGGCCGCGCACGATCGGCGTCCAGGCCCCTAACTTGTGGCGCGAGGCTCGTGGGGAACAGGGATGGGGATGAAGGCGGGAGGGGGGGAGGCGGCGGAGGAGATCCGCCGGCCGTCCGGCTCAGCTGACGCGAGGCCTACGCGGCGCGCCCGCTCCTACTTCTCCTCATCGCCAAGACCCACCCGCAGCACCAGATCGAACAGCTCAAGCGGGTCGGCCGGCTGGGTCAGGAAGGGGCGCCCCACGTCCGTCAGGAACTTGCGGGTCGCCGTATCGCCGAGGTCATTGGCCAGGAACACGGTCCGGCAGGCCTGCTCGAAGCTGGCCGCGACGATCTCGCGGAACAGGGCGTGCGCGCTGATGTGCGGCGTCGGCAGCTCGATCACGACGGCGTCGAAGAACTCCTGCCGTAACAGCCGGACGGCGCCACGCGGATCGCGCACCACCTCGACGCTGACGCCGGCCAGCGACCCGACATCCTGCAGCAGACCGGCCGTGTAGGCGCTGGCCTCGACGACCAGCACGCGGAGCGGCACGCCGCAGGCTTCCAGCCCCAGCTGGGGGCCGGTGGGCAGGCCGGGCTCCATCAGCACGCGCGGCCCCCCCTGCCACCGCCGGGGAGGATCGGGCCCAGAAGCGCGAACACCCGCCCGGCCCCGTAAGGCCATGCGGGTGATGCACTTAGCTGCCGCCTGGATGCCATTAGACCTCTCCGCAGGCGCGGTCGGGTGCCGCCGGGACAAGAGCGCCCCGCCGGGCCCCATCGGGGCCGGCTTGCGCGCTAGCCCACGTTTCCTCAGGTTCCGGCGTTCCCCGAGCGAACCCGGGTGGCGCGTAGCGTGACGCCTCTCTGACGGGAGAGCGACCGATGGCGAAAGTGAACATCTTCCGCGATTACTCACCCACCTTCTGGACCGCCAACGTCATGGAGCTGTTCGAGCGTGCCGCCTACTACGGCATGAACTCGGTCCTGGCAGGCTACCTCACGCTGACGGTCGCGGAGGG
>Ga0111181_1201_pt1 | contig 13764 bp, 9 predicted proteins | sample DeeMarSWOR324_28_FD_80236 | JGI IMG/M metagenome (GOLD analysis project Ga0111181, IMG submission 80236) | Gemmatimonas sp. SM23_52
GCCGTTTCAGCGAGTCGATACCGAATCTGTCGATCAAGAACCTGACGAAGGCGCCCGCCTCGAGATAGGTGATGTAGTTCTGACGCAAGAACTCTTCGTCACTCATGGCCAGCAGTCGGCGCAAGGAGATGAATTCGGGTCCGTGCATCAATTGACGCGTCTCGCTCAACGCCAAGAGCGGGGAGAAAACCGGTCCACCTCCAAACGCAACGGCGAATCCCTCGCTGAACGCCGCGCTGATGCCCGGTATACCCGCCAACACCTGCATCACATGCATCACCTCGTGCGGGTGGAAGAAAGATGTGGAGGTCACCAGCGGCAGTCCGCCCGGTCCGTCCAATCGGTACGGATACGTCGTTGCCGCGTACCCGTGTGCAGGAGGCTGATCCAGTAGCGCGCCGCACTCTGTGGGCGTCCTGGCTACGTAGAAGTCGATCTTCGATCCTAAGTCGATAGCGAGGGCCTCTACGGCACGGGCACATTCGTGATCCATCAACTCCATGTCGGCCAGGTATCCGTCCTTGGCCAACTCCTTCGGGTAGTGGAACACGAAGCAATCAGTCTCGTGGCTCAACCATCCTTCCGTTAGGACATCGATGGGATAGGCCAGAACCCAGCGGCCCCTCTCACGCACAACGTAATAGCGCATCGGCCGGTGCTCTGCTGGTGCGCTGTCAGACGCGCTTCTGGGGATCCACTCGACATCGACGGCAGCGTAGTGATCGGCGTGCTCGATGCTGGCTATCTGGAAGGTGAATGCCTTTAGGAATTGAGGCCAGTCAGACACGTGCATGCGAGTTCCCGTCCACGAGTACATGTACCAGAACCCATCCCTCGTGTAGGATCGCTCGCTCCAAAGCCGCTTGATTTGAAGTGTATCGCCCGTCGCCAGGGCCTCGGTCTGTGCCGAGAGGAGGCTCGAAGCGTCGCCGGTCGTGAGCAGGTGCGCGGCACGGTCACATGACGTGGTCGTAACGCAAGCGAGAATGACGCAAAGCGCAGCGTTGATTCCAGTAATTGCCCGCACGATGTGCCTCCGGCCCAGTGCAACAGTCGGCAACCAGCTCGAAAAGTAGGAGCAGAGAAGGTCCTGGCAAAGGAAGCTCAACGCCGCTAGGGTGACGCCAGCCAACCCACCCTGCCGCTCGATCCCTGTACGAAGAGAAAGTCTCCGAACGTGCCCAGTACCGGGACCTCTGTGCCGGCAGCGACAGCCTCAACTGCCACTGCGGTGGAAGCCGGGTCGCTCAAGAGCATGGCTCCGCCGGCCACCACGGCGTGCCGAATCGGGCCGTCCAGCGGTTCCGTGAGCCTCGCGGCCACGAACCCGATGGAGCCGTCGGGGGTGGTCACCCGATACCACGCCCCTGTTCCCGCTTCGACCTGCAAGGGCGTATGGAGTGGCAAGTCCGCCAGAATGCTGGAGCTGGTGGTCGGGAGAGCCTGGATGCGAGCCCCGGCGCGCGTTACGCGGACGAGTTCGCCGATCAGACTCCGGTCTCCGGTGAAGCTTACGGGCGTGGTTGGCAGCTGTTGCAGTGCCGGGTAGGGATCGAACGAACCACGTGAGTATATGCCGAAGTGCAGGTGGGGTGGGGTCGTCCTCGCGTTCCCCGTGTTCCCGACGAAACCGAGCGTGTCACCGGCTTGTACCCGCTCACCACGATGAACCACCTGTGTGTCGAGATGGGCGTAGTAGTGCGTGCGGCCGAGGTTGTCGCGGAGCCAGACTACGTTGCCTCCGAGCCTGTTACTGCGGGTACTGCGCACGACGCCATCCGCAGCGGCAAGAACGGGTGTCCCTCTGGGAGCGAAGATATCGAGCCCCTGGTGCCTGCGACGGCCTCCGTCACGGGGGTCGCCATACCAGCTTCCGATCGCCGTGGTGTCGTGCCCGTAGACCGGAAATCGGAGGGAAGGCCTGACCACGATGGTGATCGAGTACCTGCCGCCGCGAAGCAACTCCGGCTGGATGCGGATCAGATAGTCGCCTTCACGCCAGGCGACGTAGTCCAGCTCGCGCGCCAGGCTATCGGCGCTCGCCACGCGCCTCGGTGTGGTGGCGGACCTTCCCGATATGAAGAAGAGATCGATAAAGACGTGGTAGCTGCTGTCAGGCTGACTCTCGAACGTTGCTTCAACGCGTTGGCCGCGCCGCAAAGATACCCGATATGCCGTGGCCCTTGCCTCCCTCGGGTCGAGGTAGCTCTCCTCGTGATACGGAGCTGTAACCGTGATGGCACCATCCAGCGCCGCGCCCGCCGCCGTGATCCACTCGCTGCCCAGAGCGGTCTGATCGAGCCCCGCCTCACGCAGGGCCTGCTCGTATCGCTCGTGCGGGGTGTAACTGCCAAATAGCTCACGCAGCGATTCTTCACCACAGGCTGAGACTGCGAGCAGCAGAGGCAAGCCGCAGAACCAGAGCCGTTTCGCTGCGAAGTAGCCGTTCATGCCAGCAAGTATGGACATCGTGTGCCCTTTGTTTCTTCACATCCACGGGCACCGTCGCAGCAGGTGGTCGTCACTTCTATAGACGCGTCAGGTGCGCGAGACGTTTCGTCAGTCGATCCCAACGGTGCTCACGGCGGTTGACACTCATTGCGACTTTTCAATCTGCAAATTCGATTCAGCAGGAGCGTATTGGCCGCCTTCGGTGGTACGGGAACCGAGCGCTTGGGTCCGGTCTATGACGGCGGCAGGCCTTGGATGTCGAGATTCGTGAGGCCGACCTGCCTTGCATAGTCGACGACCTCGATGTATTCGGCGCGGGTCAATCGCCGGGCGATCTCAGGATAATCAAAGGCTTTGTACATCGGCCTGTACTGAGACATGATGTTGACGTAGGTGTCCTTCGGCAGGTTCTCCGCGATCCAGTCGATCACCTCTCTGGCCCCGCTGACCCTGTTCGGCATAACCAGGTGGCGGATCATCAGGCCCCGGTACATGAGCCCGTCCGCCGCCGGTTTGGCGACACCCACCTGGCGGTGCATCTCCAGCAGGGCCGCCTTGGTGACCTCCGGATAGGTGTCCGCTCCCGAGGAGTACTTCGATGCCATCGTGCCGTCTGCGTACTTGAAGTCGGGAAGGTAGATATCGACGATCCCGTCGAGCATCCTCAGGATCTCCACTCGCTCCCAGCCGCAGGTGTTATAGACCAGCGGAAGCCGCAATCCTCTGGCGGCAGCGATATCGAGTCCCAGCACGATATGCGGTGAGTAGTGAGTCGGCGTGACGATGTTGATGTTGTGGCAGCCCATTCCCTGCAGCTGCAGCATCATATCGGCCAGATCCTCGAGGCTTACGGGCTCGCCCTCTCCCCCCTGGCTGATCTGCCAGTTGATGCAGAAGACACAGCGGAGGCCGCAGTTGCTGAAGAACACCGTACCGGAGCCTCGCCGCCCGGACAGGGGCCTCTCCTCTCCGGGATGGGGGTGATAGGCGGCGACAACCAGTTGCGAGGTACCCCTACAGAACCCTTCCTCCCCATCGAGCCGCGCCGCACCGCAACGCCTGGGGCAGAGTGAGCAGCTCTTCATGAGCTGCCACAGTTGCTCTCCTCTACGTCTCAGTTCTCCGCTCCGGTGCAGCTTCAGATACCCCGGTTCGAAATCGGGATCGATCTGGGGAACTGCCCTTGATTGTTTCCGGCATGCAGCGTCGAGCCAGGGGAAGGTAGAACACAGGCCTGCCACTGCTATGGAGAAGAGTGATCCGATGAAACTTCTTCTCGATAGCTCCTTCATCGGAACCCCTCCTGCTGGAGACACGGGGAAGGTCTTCCTCCAATCTACCATGAATATAGGCACTGATTCCAATGCGGAATGGGGGAGCCTGTGGCAACGCGGCTCAGGGGAGCGCTGCTCACTCGATCCGCAGGGCGACGTTAGGATCGATCCGCGCTGCGCGCGAAGCGGGCAGGATACCGGCCAGCGCCGCGACCAGGAGCAGCGTCAGCGTGACGGTCACCAAGACGAGCGGGTCGCGCGGGGACACGTCGTAGAGCAGCGGAGCCAGGGCGCCGGCGGCCGCCAAGGCGACGATCAGTCCGAGCGCGATGCCGGCGCCGGCGAGCGCGACCGACTCCTTAAGAATCTCGGCCACGATCGTGTGGTGCGTGGCCCCCAGGGCGCTGCGGACGCCGATCTCGTGAGTGCGCTGGGCGACGTTGAAGGCGAGCACACTGTAGAGCCCGAGCGCCGCGACGGTGAGGGCGAGCAGGCCGAAGAGGGTGAACACCGTCGCACCCAGCCGGTACGAGCGTAGCTGCGGGTCGATCAAGTCTTGTAGGGGCTGCACGACGGCGTACCTGATGTCCGGGTCGCTGGCGAGCAGCTGACGCTGCACGACGGGCGCGAGCCGCTTCGCATCGCCCCGTCCCCGGAGGAGGATCGCTGATGGGTTCCACTCGGGATACTGGGCGGCGGGCACGTAGGAGACCCATCTCTGCGTCTCCATCAACTCCATCCGGCGTGAATCGCTGACGACCCCGACGACCTGACTGCAGGGTGCGTCGGGCGACCCGATCAGCAGGCATTTGCCCAGCGGGTCGTCGCCCCAGAGTCCCCGGGCCATCGACTCGTTCACGATGGCGACCGGCGCCGCGCCGGCTGCGTCCGTCTCCTCGAGGTCACGGCCACGGCGGATCGAGATGCCGAGCGTCGCGAAGTAGCCGGGTGTCACGCCGTCCACCGCCGCTCCCGGTGGCGGTGCCGGAATCGAATCGAGCCCCGGCACGTACAGGTCTTCGATCGTCCCACCCCAGAAGGGAAGGACCCCGGCGGCGCTGGCGTGCTCCACTGCCGGCAGAGCCCGGAGCCGCTCCAGCGACCGCTGGTAGATCCTGCCCAGCTCGTCGGCTGTTCTGTCCCGCGGCTCCAACTCCAGCAGCGCGAAAAGGACCCGCCGGGGATGGAAACCGAGATCGAGCCCCTGCGCGCGCTGCAGGCTGCGCACGAAGAGGCCGGCTCCAACCAGGAGCACGACCGAGAGAGTCGCCTGAGTGACGAGCAGTGCGACCCGGGTTCGGGACCGCCGGACCGTACCCGTGCGGGCGCTCTCCTTTAGATCGTTGACTAGGTCGGGACGGCCGGCCTGAAAGGCGGGTATGATTCCCGAGACCATTCCCGTGACCAGCGCCAAAACGGCGGTGAAGGCGAGAACTCTGGAGCCGACCGGCGAATCCGTCCAGGCGACATTGGGCAGCAGGACGTGTCGCATTAGGTCGGCGCCCCAGGCCGCCACGAGCAGCGCCGCTGCCCCACCCAGAGCGCCTAGCACGAGGCTCTCGGTGAGCAGCTGGCCCGTGAGTCGCCGGCGCGACATCCCCAGGGCGAGGCGGACCGCGTTCTCCTTCCTGCGACGCAGGCCCCGGGCCAGCAGCAGGTTCGCCACGTTCGCGCAGGCGATGAGCAGAACGACCAGCGAAACGCCGGCCAGCAGAGCCGAGACCTTGGGATGACTGTGTAGGACCCTTTGCCGATATCAACTGTGCGGCCCAGCACGGACGGGTCAGCGCCGAACCTTGCCTGCCAGAGGCCGTAGCTCAGCACCGCGACAGCGGCCGCGCCTGTCCGGTCTTCCGACTCGTCGAAGAACCGACCAAGGGCGGGCTCGACGCCGAGCAGCCTGAAGAACGATGCCGAAGCCAGGCCCCAGTTCAGACGAACGGCGTCCACGCCGCGGCCCAAGGTCACCTCATTGGCATAGTAGGCCGCCACCGATGCGAAGCTGCGAGCCTCCTGCCAGTCGGCGAAGTCGAGGTAGGACAGCGGCGCCTGATAGATCACTCCGCCGAATAAGTAGCTTCGCATGTGCGCGTACAGACGCCGCACCTGGTCCGCATCCTTCACGTGCGCCGGCCCGCTCAGCAGCAGGCGATCGACGATGCCGAACATGGTGGCGTTGACGCCGATCCCCAGGGCCAGCGTCACCACCACCGCGGCCGTGAACCCGGGCGAGCGGAGCAACCTCCGAACGGCGTAGCGGAGGTTGTCGCGCGTTACTGACAGGATCCCCAACAAACGGACCACGGTGAGACCTCGCATGGGTGATCGATTCCGAGGTCCGGCGAAGGCAGGGGCCGTGCCACGGGCGCTGCCCAGTCTAATTGGTTGCAGCATATACACTTAGGCATGCCACTCGCTGAGCGCTGCACACGGGCGGGCGTCCGCTCTTGGGACACCGGCCGCCGGATCCGGACAGCGGCGGCCCCGGCCCGGCCGATCCCAATAGCGGCCCCGTACTGGCGTGTGCCGCTTGCTTCTCATATTATGGGTTTCGTGAGAAGCAACCCGCACGCGTCCAATGCGGCGGCGGCCTTTGTTCCTCAGCGGTTGCCGCCGCAGCTGGAGTGGACCAGGCTCGTCCCGCCTATCGGGCGAGCCAACGCCGCCCTAGCGCGCTACGACGAGCTGCTGCGGGGGCTGGTCAATCGCGATATTCTCCTTACGCCGCTTCGGACGCGCGAGGCAGTCCTCTCTTCGCGGATCGAGGGGACGTGGGCCACGTTCGAGGAGGTTCTGGAGCAGGAGGCAGACCCGGGAGCGACGGCTCTGCCGCGCCGCTGCGAAGTCCGAGAGATCCTGAACTATCGGCAGGCTGTGCAGGTAGCCGTCAAGGAGCTCGAGCGCAGGCCGATCTCGCTAAACCTGGTACAGCGGATTCACCGGACGCTGCTCTCCGATGCGAGGGGTAGCGGGACGCGGTCGTGCAGATTGGCGTAATCCATGCCCAGTTCGAGCTCATCCATCCCTTCTTGGATGGGAACGGTCGCGTGGGAAGGATCCTCATCCCCTTGTTTCTCTTCTCCAGGGGGCTAATCAGCCGGCCGGCTTTCTACCTGAGCGCCTATCTGGAGGCGAATCGAGCTGAGTACTACGATCAGCTCGCACGCATTTCGTCAGGGGGCGATTATCAGGGTTGGGTAGAGTTCTTTCTGGCGGCCGTCGCCAAGCAGGCGGACGACGACATCGGGCGAGTGCGCGCGATGTGGGACCTGTACCAGAGAATGAAGGGCGTCGTGGTAGAGCACACGCGCTCGCAGTACGCCCTCGCCGTCGTGGATACACTATTCGCCTTTCCGGTCTTCTCGACGCCCCAGTTCGTGAGGGAGTCGGGCATTCCCGTGCCCAGCTCGGCTCGTCTCCTCAAGCTCCTGGAGCGGGCGGGCGTGGTCCGAGTGCTCCGGCCCGGCCGGGGCCGGCGGGCGACGCTTTGGGCGTTCCCGGAGCTGCTGGAGATCGTGCGCTGATCGTCCCGAGCGCACGGCTGATGAAGCGCTCGCTGGTGCTGACAGTGCCCAGCGAGGCTGGCTGGCGCTAGAGCGCGCTCCTTGCCTCGATTGAAACCTTTCCAGCCCGACGCGCGTCTAATATAGTAGTACTTCATCAGGCGAAGTATCGCGTCGCGAAGGATCGTGGCGCGAATTGTCTTGAGCTCTCGCGATGCGGCCGACACCCGAACCCGGAGGCCCGACATGTTCAGCGCGGACTTGAAGCGGGGGAGCATGGAGCTCCTGATCCTCTCAGTGCTGGAGGGGCGTAGCCGCCACGGCTACGAGATCGGCAAGCTCTTAGAGCACCGCTCCGGGGGCCGGCTTGAGTTCCGCGTCTCCACCCTCTACTCGGTCCTTTACCGGATGGAGAGGCGGGGATGGATCAAGGGTCGCTGGGTGGAGAAGAAGGGGGAGCGGCGGCGCTGTTACTACACGCTGACTAGGAAGGGGCAAGAGGTTCTGGCCCACCAGCGGCAGGAATGGAAGGCGTTCTCGGCGATGGTGAATCAGGTGATCGGAGTGAGCCATGCGTGACTGGAAGAGCTACCTCAGACAGCGTCTGTCCCTCCCCGAGATGGAGGGGCGTTGGGACGAGCGGATGATCGCGGAGCTGGCGGATCACTTGGAGGAGATCTACGGGGAGGCCCTGGCTCGGGGCGCCAGCCCGGAAGAGGCAGAGGCGCAGGTGGAGGAATGGTTGGGCGATGCCGACCTGGCATCTGACGAACTCGTCCGCAGCGAGCCGGCCCACGTGCGGGCGCAGATGAACCGTTGGCTCGAGGGCCGTGAGGAGGGTCTGAGAGGCAAAGGGGGTGCGTGGACCTTCCTGGCCGACCTGGGCCGGGACCTGCGCTTCGCCATCCGCTCGCTGGCGAAGCGCCCGCTGTTCAGCCTCGTGGTCATCCTCGTCCTGGCGCTGGGCATCGGGGCCACGACGGCCATCTTCACCCTGCTCGACGCTATCATACTGTCGCCTCTCCCGTACGATGATGCGGACCGTCTGGTATCGGTGAGCCATAGCGCGCCGGCACTGGGGGTTCAGAACGCGGGTCAGTGTGCGGCCTGGCACTTCACCTACGAGGATGAGAACCGGGTCTTCGAAGACATCGGGATGTACGGGCAGGGCCTGGCGACGATCACTGGAAGCGGTGAGCCGGAAGCGGTGCGGGTCCTTTGGGTGACGAGCGGGGTCTTCCGTGCGCTGCGCCTGCGTCCCGTCGTGGGCCGGATCTTCACGCCGGAGGACGAGGAGCTCGAGTCGCCGAACGTCGTGCTGCTGGGCTACGGGTACTGGCAGAGCCGCTACGCCGGAGACCCGGGCGTCGTGGGGCAGACGATCGAGGCGAACGCGCAGACCTGGGAGATCGTCGGTGTGATGCCGGCGAACCTGCAGAGCCTCGGTTCGAATCCGCTTCTCATCTTCCCGCTTCGTTATGACCGGTCGACCCTCTTCGTGGGTAACATCGGGTTTGGAGGCGTGGCGCGTTTGCGTGACGGGGTGACCTTGGAGCAGGCGAACGCGGATGCGGCGCGCCTGTTGCCCCTGGCCTTCGAGAAGTTCCCAGGTGGGCCGGTGGCGGACTTCTCCGAACGGGCACGCTACACTCCGAACATTCGGCCGCTCAAGGACAGCCTCGTGGGCTCGGTGGCGAACTTGCTCTGGATCATCATGGCCGGTGTGGGGGTCGTGCTGCTCATCGCCTGCGCCAACGTGGCCAACCTCTTCCTGGTGCGGTCCGATGGGAAGGAAACCGAGATGGCGATCCGCAGCGCGATGGGCGCGAGCCGCGGCCGGATCGGCTGGGAGTACTTGAAGGAGAGCCTGTCGCTGGGCGTGCTGGGAGGCGTGGGCGGTCTCGCTCTGGCCAACTTCGGGTTGCATGCGCTGGTCGCCGCGGGACCCGCCAACCTTCCCCGCTTGGACGAGGTCTCGATGAACTGGGGCGTGCTCGCCTTCGCGCTGATCGTTTCGCTGGGCGCCGGTGCCTTCTTCGGGATGTTCCCGGTCCTGAGGCACGGTCGTACCGCGCCGGTGGACGCTCTCAAGGAGGGCGGTCGCAGCGGCACGACCGGCAAGCGACGGCAGCGGGCGCAGAACGCGCTGGCGGTGAGCCAGATGGCCCTGGCCCTGGTGCTGCTCATCGCCTCGGGTCTGATGTTCCGCACCTTCGTGTCGCTGTGGAAGGTGGACCCCGGGTTCCACAATCCTGAAAACGTTTTGGCGCTCCGCGTCTACATTCCGTGGAACGAGATCGCGGACCCGGCGGAGGTCGCCGCGACCCACGAGCGCATCGCGCGCCGCCTGGCCGAGATCTCCGGTGTGCAGTCGGTTGCACTCGGGACCATGATCCCGATGGACGGGGTCAACAACGTCAATCCACTCTACGTTGATGGGTTCGACTACACGGGTGACCAGACGGCGTCGATACGGCGGCACAAGTATATCGGCGGCGGATACCTGGAGACGTTGCAGATCCCGCTGCTCCTCGGCCGCACGCTCACCTGGCAGGACGTTCGCTTGCGGGCCCCGGCGGTGCTGGTCTCCGAGAGCCTGGCCCGCGAATACTGGGGCTCGGCGGAGGCGGCGCTGGGGCAACGGGTCTCGGTTCGATCCGAGCCGCCTCGCTGGTATGAGGTTGTCGGCGTGGTAGCCGACGTCAGAGAAGATGGACTGGGCCAGGACCCGCCGCTGATGGTCTACTGGCCCCAGGTGACCCTGGCGTTCTGGGAAGGGGATCCGCCCGACCGGGTTTTCACCTGGCGGGATATGGGCTACGCGATTCGCAGCGATCGGATCGGCACGGCCGGGTTCTCAGATGAGGTTCGGGCCGCCGTCTGGCAGATCAACCCGAACCTTCCGGTGCGCGGCCTGCAGTCGCTGGAGGAGCTGATGGGCCAGTCGATCGCCCGCACGTCGTTCACGCTGACTCTGCTCGGCGTCGCGGCGGGCGTGGCCTTGCTGCTCGGGGTCATCGGCGTTTACGGCGTGATCTCCTACGCAGTGAGCCAGCGGAGCCGGGAGCTGGGTCTGCGGATGGCAATGGGTGCCCAGGCCGGGCAGGTAAAGGGAATGGTGCTACGCCAGGGCCTGGTTCTGTCGGTGATCGGTGTGACCATCGGCCTGGCCCTGGCGCTCGGCCTCACGCGCCTGATGGTGGGGCTGTTGTTCGGGGTGAGTCCGGTCGATCCGCTGACCTTCCTTGCGGTCGCCGCGGCCCTCATCGGGGTGGCGCTCGTCGCCAGCTACCTGCCGGCACGGCGTGCTGCTGCGGTCGATCCGATGAGCGCGCTGAGGGCGGAGTAGACCGGCGGCGAGGTGCCAGCGCCGTCACTCCGCCCGCATCGCCTCCACCGGATTCGCGCGTGCGGCGCGCCACGCCGGCACGACGGCGACGGCTGCCAACGTCGCGGGGGCGGTCGCGGACACCCCGAACAACATGCCCTGTAGCGCACGTGTGGCGGCTAGCGCGCCGCCGATCCCGATCGCCAATCCAACGGCGGTCACGCGCGCGCTCTGCCAGAGGATCAGCCACAGGAGCCGCCGCCCATCGGCGCCGAGCGCGGCCCGGACCGCTAGTTCGCGGCGGCGCCGTCCCACGGTGTAGAGCATGGCGCCGTAGATACCGCCGGCGGCGAGCAGCAGGGCTACTGCCGCAAAGGCGATGAGCAGGGCCGAGTAGAACTTGGGTGTCGCGACTGACTGGGCCATCCGCTGTGGGACCGTGAAGACGTTCGGCAGCGCCATATCGGGATCCAAATCCCAGATCGCGTCTCGCAGAGCCGGGAGGACCGCCGCCGGATCGCCGGCGGTGCGCACCACCAGCGCGGTCATGAAGATGTCCGCGCCCCAGCGCTCCCAAGGGACGTAGAGCATAGCATGATCACCCTGGTCGAGGCCCCAGTAGCGCAGCCCGGAGACCACTCCCACCACCCGCAAGTCCTGAAGTCCACCTTGCTGCTGCAATCCCCGAAACACCCGGCCGATCGGGTTCCGATCTTCGAAGAGCCTGTCGGCGAACGACTGCGACAGCACGACAGGGATTGGAGACTCGTCCGCCGCGCTCGAGCTGAGGTCGTCGCCGCGCAGCTCCGCACCGATGGTGGCGAAGAATCCGGGCGTGACAGGTTGGATCACCGTGGGTTGCTCGATCTCGGCTCCCTCATCGTTCACGTACCGCTCTTGCCACCAACCCGGCCGGCGCCCGCCGTAGTATTGGAACGGGACGGTGTTGGCAACAGCGGCCGCCCGCACACCGGGAATCCGCTCGATGCGAGGCAGGAGCAGACGCACGAATTGCACCCTCGCCTGCTCATCATACCGGTCGTCTCCCATCCGCAACTCCACGCCCGCCAGGTGTGCGGCATCGAAGCCGGGCTGCACCGTGGTAAGGCGCAGGAAGCTATGGAAGAGGAGCCCGGCCCCCGTGAGGAGCATGAGTGCCATCGCGATCTCCACCATAACGAGCGTGCGGCGCAGCCGGCCCCGATCGCGGCCTTCGCCGGCGCGTCCGCCCTCCTTCAACATCGCGCTCACGTTCAGACGGGCACCTTGAAGCGCCGGCGCCGTACCGAACAGGACCCCGGTCAGCAGCGACACGGCGAGGGCGAACGCGAGCACACGTCCATCCAGCGCGACACGCTCGATCAACGGGATGCCCCCCGGATTCCACATCTCGAACGCCCGCACGCCCCCGATCGCCACCACGACCCCAACCAGTCCGCCGGCCAGCGCGAAGATCAGGCTCTCGGTGAGTACCTGCGTCAGGATGCGGATCCTGCCGGCGCCGATCGCGCTCCGCACGGCTAGTTCGTGGTGCCGCTCCGTCCCGCGAGCGAGCAGCAGGTTCGCCACGTTCGCGCAGGCGATGAGCAAGAGGAGCCCCACCGCGCCCAGCAGCAGCTGCAGCGGCCCGCGCACACTGCCTATCAGGGACGTCTGGAGCGGGAGCACCGTCACGGTCCGCAGGTTACCGGCTTGGTTGCGATGAAGCTGCGGATGCACGTCGGCCAGCCTCGCGATCGCCGCGTCCAACTCGCTCTGCGCCGCTCCCACCGTCGCTCCGTCCCGAAGCCGCCCGTACACCTCGACCACGAACCACCACGAGACCTGCAGCTCCTCCCACTGGGGATCCAGCGCAAGGAACACATCCCGCTCTCGTCCCGTAAGGCCGGCGGGCGAGATGAACCCCTCATCGAGCACGCCCACGATCTGCACCGGATTGCCGTGCAGTGTGAGCGGGCGTCCTACGACGCTGGGATCGCCGCCGAACAACCGCTGCCACGCACCCCAGGAAAGTACCGCCCGGTGCGGAGCCCCCCGGAAGTCCTCCTCGAGCAGCAGCCGCCCGACCTCCAGGTGCACGTCGAACAGCTCGAGATAACCCGGTAGCACCAGCGCGGCGTTCAGTTGCAGCGGGCGGTCGCCACCGGTCCAGTCCACATCGTCTTCCCACACCCCGGTGAGCTGCTCATAGCTCGTCGTGTGCTCGACGAAATCGGCGATCCGCGGCATCGGAAAGGACCCGCCGTCGAAATACACCAGGCGGTCGGGCTCTTCGTACGGCAGCGACTTGAGCAGCACGCCGTCCACCACGGAGAAGATCGCGGTCGTGGCACCGATCCCGAGACCGAGAATCAGCACGGTCACCGCCCAGAACCCCGGCTCGCGCCGCGCGCCGCGTACCGGATGTTGCGCACCAGCTCCGCCGCCACGACGCCGATCCTGCCCCGCGACTCGAGCCTTCGCGTGCGGTCCTCGACCCACTCCGCGGCTGCGGGCGGTTGGTTCTTCCGCTCCGCGGCCGCGATGCGGCGCGCCAGGTCGTCCCAATCCGTCACATGCGAGGCAGCCAACTCCTCCGCCTCGGCCTCCGGGATCCCGCGCGCGAGGTACGTGCGATAGAGGTCCTCGAGCTGACCGGCCAGCTCCTCCACGATCCGCTCGTCGCGCAGGCCGCGTAGCGCCGGGAGCGCCAGCCGCGACCGCACGTACGCCTTCCAGTCACGCATGGCTCCCCCCGATCACCAGGTTCACCGCGGCGGTGTACGCCGCCCACAAACGCCGCTGCTCGGCCAACACCTCACGCCCCTTCCGCGTCAGCCGATAGTGACACCGCCGCCGCTCTCCGGGCTTCTCCACCCAGCGTCCGGAGATCCAGCCGTCGTTCTCCATCCGGTACAGCACCGGATAGAGCGACGAGACATTGAACTCGATCGCGCCGCCCGAGCGGACCTCGATCAGCTTGCCCAGCTCGTAGCCATGGGTGGGCCGGTCGTCGAGCAGCGAGAGGATCATGAGCTCGACGCTGCCCTTCTTCAGTTCGGGGCTGAACATCGGGCCTCCTGATACTTGGTGACGCCATATGTTGTCTGGGCAAATATACCCGCGAGGCCCATGCTGGCAAGTGGCAGGGCAGGTCGGCGGCAGCGGACGCGAACGCCGAAGCCGACCGGACGTCCGCGCCCTGGGACGAGCGGGGCTCTACTCCGAT
>Ga0111181_1128_pt1 | contig 13685 bp, 8 predicted proteins | sample DeeMarSWOR324_28_FD_80236 | JGI IMG/M metagenome (GOLD analysis project Ga0111181, IMG submission 80236) | Gemmatimonas sp. SM23_52
GACGTACGTCTTGTTCATGAGCACCCCTCCGAGCTGTGGTGCGCGCTGCACCAAGATAGCTCAGAGAGGGCAACTCGTCACTACTAAGATGACAGAACACTAGTTCATAGCGTCGAGCGCGAGGATCTTGCGGAGAAAGTCCTGCCGCTGCCACCGTTCCGCGCCGGGATGACCCGGCACCTCTGCAGGACCGTAGAGTTCGACCTGGCCGCTCTGGGCGGCAACGAGTTTCGAGTAGTAGCGTGCTTCAGCCGTAAGCGCTCCGGAACCGAGAGCGGCACCGATCCACGCGGCCAGGACCACGGCAAGACATACCAAGACTCGGGCAGCCCATCTGCGGCTTCGCGCCGAGGCTTGTATCAGCAAGCCGGTGATCCGGGCCGGCCGCTCTTCGATGAAGACGGGCGCCCGAAGTATCTCCGCACGCGAGTGGAGCCCGAGCGAGCGCTGCTCGAGCTCTGAGATCGTCTTCGCTATGACCCTCGCCACCCTCAACCTCCTTGTGGCCTGCCTGGTCGAGGCCCTCCCCATGCGAGAGAGCCATGCCGGAGCCGCCGGCCGTGCGCCGACGATTCCGGCGCCCCGCCAGGTGCAGGGAGCGTACCCGGCTGGACGATGGGGCTATATTATTGCTGCATAAGGAATTATCAGTGCGATGGGCGCCGGGTGCCCGGCGGGGAGTTGTCGGGCAACCGGACGGTTCGGGGGCGGGCGGCGGTGCCGAACGGCCTATCCAGTAGGGTTTCAGCTGGGTGTCAAAGAAAGCTGCAGTGTCGAGCCCCTTGACGGTGACAGGGGGCCTACTGGCTCTTGGCCGCGATCTTCGCCCAAGTGTCGCGCAGTGTGACCGTGCGGTTAAATACGGGCGCGCCGGGCTTCGAGTCCACGATGTCGCTGATGAAGTAGCCCAGGCGCTCGAACTGGTAGCGCGTTCCGGGCGGATCGGCGGCGACGCTGGGCTCGATGAACGAGTCCTTCAGAACGACCAGCGAACCCGGGTTCAGGTTCGCGGTGAAGTCCTGATCCTCCGGCACGTCGTCCGGGTCGGCTGTGAGGAAGAGGCGATCGTAGAGGCGTACCTCGCAGCTGAGCGCGTGGGCCGCCGACACCCAGTGGATCGTCCCCTTCACCTTGCGGCCGTCGGCGGGCGGGCCGTGCAGCGTCTCGGGGTCGTAGGTGCAGCGCAGCTCCGTCACCGTGCCGGTCGCGGGGTCCTTCAGCACCTCCTCGCATCTGATGATGTAGGCGTGGCGTAGCCGTACCTCGCGACCCGGCGCCAGGCGGAAATACTTCTTCGGCGGGTCCTCCATGAAGTCGTCGCGCTCGATGTAGATCTCGCGCGAAAGGGGGAGCCTGCGCGAGCCCTCCTTCGGTACATCGTGCGGCCAGTAGGAAGCATCCAGCCACTCGACTTCACCTTCTGGATAGTTGGTGATCACGACTTTCAACGGCCGCAGTACGCAGAGCACCCGCGGCGCTCGCTGGTTCAGGTCGTTACGGATCGCGTAGTCCAGCTTGGCGATGTCGACCCGACTGTTGACCTTGTCCACGCCGATCATGTCGCAGAACGAGCGGATCGCCTCCGGCGTGATGCCGCGTCGTCTCAGGCCGGCGATCGTCGGCATGCGCGGGTCGTCCCAGCCGCTCACGTGGCCGGCTTCGACCAGGCGGATCAGCTTGCGCTTGCTCACCACGGTGTAGTCGAGGTCGAGACGAGCGAACTCGGTCTGTTCAGGCCGTGGATGCTCGATCCCCACACCGTCGAGCACCCAGTCGTAGAGTTCGCGGTTGATCTCGAACTCCAGGGTGCAGAGCGAGTGAGTGACATTCTCGATCGCGTCAGAAAGGCAGTGAGTGAAGTCGTACATCGGGTAGATGCACCAGTCGTCACCGCGCCGATAGTGGCTGGCGTGCCGGATGCGGTAGAGGATGGGGTCCCGCATCAGCATGTTCTTCGCGGCCATGTCGATCTTGGCGCGCAGCACGTGCTCGCCGTCCTTGAACTCGCCGGCGCGCATGCGCCCGAACAGGTCGAGGCTCTCTTCAACGGAGCGATCGCGGTAGGGGCTCGCCCTACCGGGCCGCAGGACTGTGCCCCGGTACTCGCGGATCTCGTCCTCGCCCAGGCTGTCCACGTACGCTTTGCCGCGTCTGATCAGGGCCAGGGCGTACTCGTACAGCTTCTCGAAGTAGTCGGAGGCATGGAACAGCTTGTCGCCCCAGTCGAAGCCGAGCCAGCACACGTCCTTCTTGATCGCCTCGACGTACTTGACGTCCTCCGTCTCCGGGTTCGTGTCGTCGAAGCGCAGGTGGCAGACCCCGTCGTTCTCCAGGGCGAGGCCGAAGTTGAGGCAGCAGGACTTGGCGTGTCCGATGTGCAGGTAGCCGTTCGGTTCCGGCGGGAACCGGGTGACGACCCGGCCGCCGTACTTGTTCGTGCGCAGGTCATCGGCGACCATGGCACGGATGAAGTCGGGCGGCGCCGAGCGCCCGCCGGCCCGCGCGGAGCCCTCGGGGTGCGTCCCTTCCTCGCTGAAGTTCGCTCTGTTCACTTCCCGTTCTCTATCGCGTTCGCTCGAAGCCCGCTCTCCTCAAAGCCTGTGCGCTCACCGTCAAACGTATACGCGGGGCAGCTGTGGTGCTTGCCTGCCACATAGCGCACCCCACTCAGGCAGGCAGTCCCTGGCGAGCCACGTGCTCCATCGCCAGGACGAAGCGGTCGAGCTCCTCCAGCATCGTGTAGACGCTGGGCGAGACACGGATACCCTGGAACTCGGGGTGTTTGATCGGAGTCACGATGATCTTGTGCTCGTTCCAGAGCCAGCTCGTCAGGTCGCTCGGGTCCACGCCCTCGATCTCCACGGTGGCGATCCCGCAAGCGAAGCCCGGCTTGAGGCTCGTATGCAGGCGCACACGGTCGTGTTCCAGCAGCCGCTTCGCCCAGTAGTCCCGCAGGTACACCATCCGGGCCTCCTTGCGGCGACCGCCGATCCCCTGGTGGAAGGTCAGCGCCTCGCCGATGGCCAGATAGTTGGCGGCGGGGTGAGTGCCGATCTCCTCGAACTTGCGGATGTCGTCGTCCATCCCTTCGGGCGCGGCCATCAGCGGCCACAGGTCCTTGATCTTATCGCGCCGCACGTAGAGCAGCCCCGTGCCGTGAGGCGCGAACAACCACTTGTGCAGGCTGACGGCGTAGTAGTCGCAGTCGAGGTCGGAGAGGTTGAACTCGTGGTGCGCCAGCGAATGCGCGCCGTCCACGATGACGGCGACCCCTCTTCTGCGTGCCATCCGCACCACGTCGCGGACTGGCAGGATCTGCCCAGTGATGTTGATCATGTGGCACATGAGGATGATGCGGGTACGCGGCGTGATGTTCTCCTCGAAGAGACGGACGAACTCGTCCGGGTCCTCGCAGGGAATCGGGACCGAGAACTGCTTGAGCACGATTCCCTCGCGCCGCTCGCGCTGCTTGAACGTGGTGAGCATGCGCGGGTAGTCCTGGGTGGTGGTCAGCACCTCGTCGCCCCGTCGCAGGTCGATCCCGAACTGGCAGATCTGCATCCCCTCGGAGGCGTTGCGGGTGAGCGCGATCTCTTCCGGGTCCACGTCCCACTCGCGGGCCAGGCGGTCGCGCACGGCCTCGCGCTGCGGCTCCAGCACCCGCCACATGGTGTAGACGGGCGCCTCGTTCGAGTAATCGAGGTGCCGCTTCATCGCCTCCTGCACCCAGGCCGGTGACGGGCTCACGCCACCGTTGTTGAGGTTGATCAGACTGCGGTCCACGGTGAAGGCCCGCGCCACCTCGAACCAGAAGTCCTCGTTCTGCGCCACCTCTTCGGGTGTGCCGGGGTACTTGGACAGCTCTTCGCCGATCTCTGCGGCGCGCGAGAAGCGCAGCGGTGTCAGCGGCACGCCTGTGGCCGCCGCCACGGCGGGCAGGCCGATCGCGCCCAGGAACTTGCGACGGGTGTACACGGCAGTCCCTCCTAACTGTAGAGTCAGTGTCTTGCCGTTTCCTCTTCCCTCGGCTCGCGCGGCACCATCTCATCACGCACGGCGAGATGGTAGACGGTCGACGCCACCACGACCGCTGCCTGCTTCAGATCATCGATGACCAACCGCTCGTAGCGGTCCGCGAACGTGTGGTGCGTGCGGGTGTCGTACTCGATGGGGTCCTGGATGAAGTTGAAGCCGGGGATCCCGACACGGTCGAAGGAGAGGTGATCGGTACCGCCCGTGGTGCCGTGCCGGACCGCGACGACGCCCATGTCCTCGAAGGGCCAGAGGATGCTCTCGAAGACGGGGATCGCCGCACCGTTCATCTGGTCCCAGATGCCGCGAATGCGACCGGTCCCGTTGTCGACGTTCAGGTAGGCCGAGATCTTGGGCCAGAGATCCTCGTGCTTCGCGACCCAGCCCCGCGAGCCGAGAAGGCCCTGCTCCTCACCGCTCCAGAGCGCGATACGGATCGTGCGCCGCGGTTGGAGATCCAGTGCCTTGAGGATGCGCACCGCCTCCATCATCACGATGCAGCCCGCGACGTTGTCGGTCGCCCCGGTGCCCGGGTACCAGGAGTCAAGATGCCCGCCCAGCATCACGTACTCATCGGCCTTGTCGGTGCCCGGGATGTCGCCCAAGGTGTTGTAGGCGTTGAGGTCGTCGTCGTAGAACTGGTTCTCGACGTTGACCTCCAGGCGCACTGGGATGCCACGGTTCAGGTTGCGATAGATCTGACCGTACTGCTCGTGCGAGACGACCAGCTCGGGGCTCGGGATCGGGGTCTCCGGATCGCGGGCCGAGCTCTGACCCCACACCCGCAGGAGCCCGTAGGTGCGCGAGGACGGCGCGAGGATCGCTGCGACCCGCTCACCTCTCATGAACGTCGAGATGGAATCGCGCAGCGCGCGTTCACGCTCGCGTTCGGCCTGTCTCCGCCGCATCCGTTCGGGGTCGCGCTCGCGCTCTGCCGGTGCCAGCAGCTCGTCCAGCGAGCGGCGCGGCGCTCGCGGCTCCCACTCGGGCTCCATCACCTGCGGCTTCTGAATCAGCACGAAGGCGCCGCGCAGCTTGCCACGGTAGCGTGCCAGGTCGGCGGCGCTGTCCACCTCGACGATCACGGCTGAGCCCCTCACCGTGCCCCGGGTGCTCGCCGTCCAGGCCACCGGCAGCGCGTTGAGGATCTGGACGTAGGGCTCCCTGATGCGGCCGCTGAAAGACAGGTTCTCCCAGCCGCGCCCGAACTCGCCCCAGGGCTCGACCACCACGTTCTCCAGCCCGAATGCCTGCAGCTTCTCGGCGGTCCACTCGTTCGCTTCGCGCATCCCGGGTGAACCGGTCAGCCGGGGGCCGATCACGTCGGTGAGGTAGCCGGCGAGTTCCTCGATTTGAGAATGCTCGAGCCCCTCTTCTCGGATAGCGCGGATGACGTCCAGATCGACGCGCTCCTGGACGACCTGGCCTGTCGCGATGTCTGGCGCGCAAAACACTGCGATGGCGGCGAGGCTGAGTGGATGGAGCAGGGTTCGCATTGGTCCCTCCGGACGCAGCTCGGTTCGAGTGTCTCGCACGGTTGTTGGACAGCCTTGAGATAGGGCACTGCTGTGATCGGCGCAATACGGGAGCGCGAGCAGATACCTTGGGCCGCTATGGCCGAAGATAAGAGGGTTCCGCTGGGCGGCTGATTGTGCTAACGTCCAGACGGCTTCCGCGATCTCAGCCCTCGAATCTCTATGGAATTGAAGCCGCAGCAGCGACTGCGTAGGGTCTGGCGCGAGGGTCTGCTGCCGCGCTGGCGCGACTATCGCTGGCCGGTGGTCGGCGTGCTGGGCCTTGCCGCCCTCGTGCTGGGATGGCTGGGTTTCAGGGGGTATTTCGTCGCTCTCGGCGAGCCGCGCTCCCTCTGGGACCTCCTCTATCTCTCCTTGCAGCTCTTCACGCTTGAATCGGGATCGGTGAGCGGGCCTGTCGGCTGGCAGCTACAGGTGGCGCGTCTGCTCGCCCCGGCGGTGGCGATCTACGTGGCTGGATCCGCCCTGGCCGTGATCTTCCGCGAGCAGATCCAGTTGTTACGGATACGGTTCAGCAGCGGGCACGTTCTGATCTGCGGGCTGGGCCGTAAAGGGCTTCTGCTGGCTCGGGCCTTCCGCGATCGCGGCGACAAGGTCGTGGTCATAGAGAAGGATGAGGGCAACGACATGATCGAGCCCTGCCGCGAGGACGGGGCGATCGTGGTGCTCGGGGACGCGCGAGACCGGCAGCTACTGCGCAGCCTGCGGGTCCAGCGGGCCAGCGCCGTGTTCGCGGTCTGCGGAAATGATGGCGTCAACGCGGAAGTCGCCGTGCATACCCGCGAGTTGGCCAGCAGCCAGCAAGGTGATGGGCTGTCGGCTCTCATTCACATCGTGGACCCGAGGTTGTGCACGCTGCTCAGAATGCGGGGGCTCAGCGCGGGTACGGAGGATTTCTTTCGGCTGGACTACTTCAACGTGTTCGAGAGCGGTGCGCGGGCGCTGCTCAGCGAGCACCCCCCGTTCGATGAGGAGGGCGAGGCTGAGGCTGAGCCTCCTCACGTACTCCTGGTCGGTCTGGGGAAATTCGGTGAGACGCTGCTCGTGCAGATGGCGAGAGGCTGGAAGAGCACGTACCAGAAGACAGGTTCCCGTCTGCGAATCACGATCGTCGACAAGGTCGCGGAGGACAGGAAGGACTCACTGGCTATCCGGTATCCCAAGCTCGAGTCCGTTTGTGCGCTCGCTGCCGTGCAGCTGGACGTCAGCTCGCCTCAGTTCGAGGAAGGATCGTTCCTGTTCGGAGAGGGCGGGTGTTGCGATGTCTCGTACGTCTACGTGTGCCTAGATGAAGATTCCTCCGCGTTGTCTGCAGCACTGACGCTTCACCACCGCCTGAAAGATCACACCATCCCTATCGTGGTCCGCATGAGGCATGAGGCGGGACTCGGCACCCTGCTGGGAGCAAAGCCGGGTGGCCAGTTCGAGACCCTCCACGCTTTCGGTCTGCTGGACCGCACGTGCAAGCCGGACCTGCTGTTTGCCGGCACCCACGAAGTGCTGGCCCGCGCCTTTCACGAGCACTACGTGCAGAAACGTCAGGAGGAAGAGGAAGAGGAAGAGGAAGAGGAGAAGGGGGAAGGTCCGAGCCGAGAAGCCGATCCGGCGATGGCTGACTGGGAGGAGCTCGGCGAGGACTACAAGTACTCGAACCGGCATCAGGCGGGTCATATCGGCGAGAAGCTCAGAGCCATCGACTGTGTTCTGGCGCCGCTCACCGACTGGGATGCGGAGGATTTCCCGTTCAGGGCGGAAGAAGTGGAGCGACTGGCCAAGATGGAGCATGAGCGCTTCGTGGACGAGCGCCGCAGTCGGGGCTGGAGGGAGGGCCCACGCGACCCCGACGCGAGGACCAGTCCCTATTTGGGGAGTTGGGAGGAACTGCCGCCCAAGATCCAAGACAGGGATCGAGACGCTGTTCTGGCTTTGCCCAGGATCCTTGCCCGAGCCGGTTTCCAGATCGTCCGCCGCCAGCGATCGGAACAGCGCTAGGCGCCCAGAGAGAGCTCACGACCTCCAAGCAGGTCACCCGGCTTTCACGATGGCACGGTCGATATCCTGTTCTGTGGAACCGAGTGCCGCGAAGGGCCCGATGTCCCTGTGTTGCCGGAGCTTCGCGTCGGTCGTCTCGGCCCACTCGTAGCCCTCCAGCAGGTGGTCGCGCAGCCAGATATCGTGTTCGATCTCTGCCAGTGCTTCGGCTGCCTCCGTGAACTCGTCCGCGCTCACCGCTGGCCGCTCACTAGCTCCGGCGTGCTCGATGGCGAAACCGACCTCCAGCAGCTTGGCCTCTACGACCCTCGCGCTCAGGCGGTTCGCCTCCTTGTCGTTTTCGGAGAGCTGCACGTACGGGACCAGCAGGGGGTGAATGAGTCGCTCGTCGTCCCGCGGGCTGCCGTACCTCCAGCCCTTAGACTCACGCTGCTGGCGCCAGGCCTCGTGGCACGCCTCGGCCAGCGCCTCGACCAGCGGGATCTCCAGCTGTCCCATCTGGACCTGCTCGAGGAAATCGGGCGTCACGTGCAGGTTGAGCTGGTCCGCCGAAGGGAGATTGTCCACTCGGAACTCCCGAGCGCCGGTCAGCGCGCTCATCCTCACCACCGATTCCAGCGAGCGGGCCCCATGCCGGTATTTCCATACGCGCAGCAGACCGCGCACGATGCCAGGGCTGACAGAGGCCAGCCCGCTGCTCTCGTCGATCAGCGTCGTGTAGTCGCGTTCCAGCATCGATCGTAGCAAGATCGCCCGGCGAATCAGATGGGCCGGGTCATTGGCGGCCGCCTTGTGCCAACCCAGCTCCGCGGTCGGTTGTGCTGGCCCTTCTTCCGTATCGGAAGATTCGTAGGCCGGGTTCGGGCCCTTAATGTTGACGAAGCCGCGCAGACGGCTGACGAAGTCGGGGCCCTTCGCCAGGCCGAAGCTCTCAGCGAGCGGCGAGCCCTCTCGGGGATTGCTGAAGCTCTCGAAGTCGGACGAGGTTCCGCCAGCAAAGACGAAGATCGCCTTGCCGAGCGGGTGAGCTACGCTGCCGACGCGGAACTCCGCGTCCTGCATCGGCGCCAGAAAGTCCTTCAGCCAGTGAAGACTCTGCGAGTCGAACTCATCCCAGAAGACCAGCGGGATCTGGCCTCGTATCGATGCGTCGCGCACCTGGTGGAACGCTCCATGCAGGTCTTCCAGCCGGTGGAACTGCGATAGGTTGAACTCCAGCACCTCCTGCCGCTTGCCGAAGAGCTCCGCCCCGAGCTGTTTGATCGCGAACGACTTGCCGGATCCAGGCGGGCCGAACACCGCGATCGAGAGCGGCCGACGGTCCTCCGGATTCTGCTGATAGGAGAGGATCAGATTGCGGATCGCGTTGATCCGCTCGATCTCCTGCCGGTCCACGGTGAGGTAGGCACCGTAGCGAGCCTTGGGCGCCGCTGCCAGTGCGACCTCCGCACCCCGCAACACCACGTCGGTCGCCTTCGCCGCCACGTACTCGAGTCTCCAACCCGTGAAGTCAGCCAGGAGATCTGACCTGGGCCCGGGCTGTGCACGTTCTTCACCTTGAGCAACCTCTCGACTCTTCTTCACCCTTTCACCGAGAAGACTGCGCGGAAACGCGGAGTAGTAGGTGGCGGCGGGCTCCCGCTGATCCTCGCGCGGATGAAAGGTCTCTCTGAGCTTGCTGTCGACCGCGTTTGCTGAGAAGCCGTTCGACCCGCCGCCCACGTCGTGGTTCTCCCGCACGGCGGCCAGACCGCGGCCCAGGGCCAGGTAGAGAGGATACGTAGGCGGGTCGAGCTCGTGGCGCACCACGGCTGCCGTGAGGATAGAGGTGGACCCTACGACGTGACCGGGACGCCTGGCTCGCCAGCTGCCCTCTAAGTCGTCGGGGTCGTAGAGGAACTTCTCTAGCGTTACGGTCTCGCGCACGAGCGCGTCGGCGGATACTGCTGTGGCATCTCCCGGCGGCGCTCCGAACTTCAGCCGGCAGCGCGTGAAGCTGGCGGCGCCCGCCTCACCGAACTGCAGGATGACACGACGGCACCGCCGCAGCTCCTGCCCTCCGATCCCTTCCTCCATCTCGGCGATCGTCGCCTCGATCGTCTGATCCCAGGACAGGGTCTGCGAAAACCGTCGGCTCTGGGCGCGCAGCAGCGCGGCGGGTATCACCACAGTGAGTCGGTCCAGATACGCTTCCTCCAGCGCCTGCCAGAGGGGACCTCCTGGCAGCGAGACGCTCGACTTCAGGATGATGCGCTTCGGTGCGCCGCCGTCTCGCAGGGCTGCCGGCCATGTTTCCTCTCTGTCCCGGAAACCGAGGCCGAGGTCCTCGAGCACCAGAAGGTCCGGGTCGAGCACGTCGTTTTCGACCGGCAGCGGATCCGCTCTCTCAGAGGCCGACTCGCACCCCAGGAACTCCTCGATGCGCCAGACCTGCTCTGGGCTCCCTTCGCTGCGGCGGTGGAGCGACCAGACCGAGTAGGCCCGGTGGTAGCGCAAGCCGGTCTTGCTGAGCGTAGCCCGAGGCCGGCGCTGGCTGAGGACCTGTAGCTTGGGATCCAGGTCCGCGCAGGCCAGGCCGATGAGCTCGGCCAGGTACCAGGCTCCGCCCGCGCGCGCTTCCTGCACCGTGTGCGGCACCTGCTGGAGATAACGGGTGGGCACTCGCGGCTTGCGGACCAGGTTGAAGTCCCAGATGAGGTCGCCGGCCACAACAATCTTCATAGCAGCTACTCCCGGGTCGCGCGCGCTGGCAGCGTGTTGAGCGACGCCCGCCAGCGTTCAATCACAATCTCTCGAACGTCACCTTCCCCTGTTCTTCGCCCAGGGATGTCGGTTCAAGCGTTCCCGGCTTGCGGTTACCGGCGTGCACCCAGGCGATGGGCAAGCCGCGCTCGCGGGCGCGCGCCACGGTGCCCCCCGTCCCACCCTGACCCTGGGCGCCCTGGCCGTCCCAGACTGCCAACAGCACGTCGCAGTGGTTCAGGATGTACTGGCCCCCCGCCTCGTAGGCCGCGTCGCGCGTCGAGGCTGGCGGCAGCTCGATCACCTCCGCAGCTTGTTCCAGGAAGCCGAGGAACTCCTCGCGCGACTCGGCCGTGGCGAAATCCTCGATGTACTCCGATCTCGACAGCGGCAAGGTGGCGATGAGTTGCGAGTCCGGGCGCGCGAGCACGCTGCGAGCCACGAGTCGGTCGGCGCCCTCGGCCAGGGCGGAAAGGACAGTCAGTGATCGATTGGGATATTTCTCCTCGACGCGGACGAGCGCCCCCGCGATCCCCGCCTCGACCTTCTCGAGCTCCATGAGGATACGGTGTCCTGTCACACCGATCGCGACCGTCATGGCGTCCCATCCCAGTTTGTCCTGGCACCGACCGTGCTGACGTTGCATCCGGACAGTGCCGGCAACGCACGACAGCAGGTTACTCAGCTCAGCGTAGTGCGGTTAGCGTAGTGCGCCACTGCAGGACCGCGCAAGCGCACACGAGCGAATAACGAGCGAAAGCAGGCGCGAGCGGCCGCGCATACGTCAAGCGGCAGATCCAGCTGGCGTGGCCGCCGTGCTCCTGGCTGGCCCGTTGCATCGGCCTGCCCTTGTCTGCATCATGGGGGCGGGAGAGGGCCGCACGCTAGCGCGCAATCGCCTCAATCCGAGGGGTCCAGTTCGGTGGCAGTGCCCGACGCTCCACGACTCCGAGCGAGGCCAAACGACAGGTTCGCGTGCCATGAGCGACGATATCTTCATTAGCTACGCCAGCGAGGATCGAGGGAAAGCGAAGCCGCTGGCGGATGCACTCCAGGGCAAGGGGTGGTCCGTATTCTGGGATCAGCGGTTGATCCCCGGCGAGCGGTTCCGCGACAAGCTCGAAGAAAAGCTGGAGGAGGCCAAGTGCGTGATCGTGCTTTGGTCACGCAAGTCCGTGGAGTCGCAGTGGGTGCTGGACGAGGCCGGGGAAGCAGCCAAGCGCAGGTGTCTTGTTCCAGCGCTTATCGAAGACGTCAGGATCCCCATGGGTTTCCGTCAGATCCAGACTGCGAAACTCATGGATTGGGAGGGCGAGCTGGATCACCCGGAATTCGAGCTGCTTGTGCACGCCGTTGGTGTGACCATAGGTCAGCAAGAGCCTACGGTCGTGGACGATAGAATGAGGCCGGACAAAGAGGCTACGCCAGTCCCGGCTCCCCAGAAGCCCAAATCGACGCGCCCGCGTAAGCCGAAGCCGAAGCCCGAACCTGAGAAGAGGTCGCTCAAGGAGACGATCCGAGAGACGGGGCTGAAATTCCAGGAAGTCCCCGGGGGGGTACTGGCCGTTCCCTTCGGGGGCGATCGCATCAATCAGGTGATCATCCAGGTGCGCGAATTGCGTGGGGGCATCACGTATTTCGCTGCGCCGCTGCCAGAGTTGGGTAGGCGCAGGAGAGAGTCGGGCTTGACCGGCCTACTGCGGACGAGCTTCACCGTCAACTACGTCAAGGCGTTGTCGGTCGAGTCAGGTATGGGCATGGTTGTGGAGATGCCGAGCCCGCTCGTCAGCCCCAAGGTTGCCGAGGGTGTCATCCGCGGCCTCGTTCACCTGGCGGATGTGACCGAGAAGGATCTGGCCGAGAAGGGTAGCTGGGAAGAGCGCATGGTCAAGAGTGCGCTGGCCCAGGCGCGCTTTATCACGGTGGACGTCGACAAGGCGAAAGAAGACATCCCGGACAGGCTCGAGGCAGCGGGCCTCGACTGTGAGCGCCCCAGAGAGGACGCATTCATCACGACCATTGAGATCGCCGGAAAAGGTCTCAAAGTGCTCGCCCGTGTCAGCGACAAAGTCATCTCGTTCATCCTCTATCTGCCTGGCGTGAAGCCGACGGGCGACAAGAACAAGTACCTCGGCCACCTGCTCGATATGAACCGGGTAGCCAACGTCGGCAAGGTTGGCCTCGACTCGGACGGTGATGTGGCCTTTCTGTACGAGGTGCCCGAGTTGCTCCCTGATACAGTGGAGCACATGAAGGAACAGTTCACCAGGCTGCTCGCCCTCGCGGTCACACTTCACGCAGGGGAAAGCTGAGGGTAGGCGGAGGTCACATAGGCCTGCCCGAAGGCTTGAACCACCGCCCGACTCTGCTACCGGGGGAAGGCACTCAGGTGTACGAGTCCACCCTTGTCCTCGAGTTCGCCGCCCATCACACGTCCGGAGAGCACCCGATACGTGCCGCGACCCACGGTGGGCGCAGCCGTCCGGTTCGCACCGCGCACCTTCTTCAGGAACGCGGCCGCAGAGTCCGCGCCGACTGCGATCCTCTCATAGCTCGGGCCCGCGGTGAAAGCGTCCATGATGTAGCCTGTCACGAGCCGCTTGTGCAGGCGCGCGTAGAGCCGATGGCCGCCGATCACATCCAGGCCGAGGGGCTTCTCGCCCAGAAAAGCTATAAGACCGACCTGATCGTCGACCCACGGAAAGCGCTTCGACCAGGCGTCCAGGTCGAGGGCCTTCAGCTCGTACAGATGGTCGAGCGCTCCGGTGGGTGAGCGGCCGCCCAGTCTGACCGAGGAGTCAGCGATCTCGCTCCAGACTGCACCCTGAGCCCGGGCGAGGACCGAGGGGCTGGCTCGCATCAACCTCGCGGCGCAGTCCGCCTCCGCTTTCCGCGCGTGCCGACGCACCTTCGAGGGCGAGTGGTGGCCCGCATGACGGAACCGGCCGCTGGTGAAACGCCAGCGCCCGTGCTCCATGCAGGACACGGGTAACGTGATCTTCGTTCGAGCCGGCACGAGGATCGTCCGGCTCACCGTGCGGTTCTGCTTGGCCCCGATCAGCTGCTCGCCGTCGAGGATGAGGACATCGAGCTCGCTATCGTTCTCGACCAGAACTTCGGGCACGGTACCGGTCCCGAGCTCGACCAGCTGGACGATTCCCACCTGCAAAGCGTCGGCCAGCAGCAGGTAGGGCAGGCTCCGGGCCACGGGATCGAGCAGCGGGAAGATCGTGAGCGACGCGTAGCGCTGCGATTCACCTAACTTCATGTCGGGCAACGGGATGTCCGGGATGGGACTCCACTCGCTGTCTGCCGGGAACTTGGACCTATCGAGCATCAGACTCACCTTCCGTGGGTTGGGGTTGACATCGTCAATTTGACAAC
>Ga0111181_1070_pt1 | contig 13678 bp, 10 predicted proteins | sample DeeMarSWOR324_28_FD_80236 | JGI IMG/M metagenome (GOLD analysis project Ga0111181, IMG submission 80236) | Gemmatimonas sp. SM23_52
CGGGAGATGCCGGCGATACCCTGCTCGCGGAAGTCGCCGCCCTCCTCGTAGGGGCCGAGGAACATGAGGTAGGTGCGGAACGTGTCGGCGCCGTACTGCTCCACATGCTCGTCCGGGATCACCACGTTGCCCCGCGACTTCGACATCTTGGCGCCTTCGCGGATGATGAGCCCGTGCTTGCGGAACTTGTCGTATGGTTCCTCGAAGGGCAGATGCCCGAGGTCGTGGAGTGCCATCGTGATGAAGCGCGAGTACATCAGGTGGAGCACCGCATGCTCCTCACCGCCGATGTACATGTCCACCGGCAGCCACTTCTTGGTGCGCTGCGGCTCGAAGGGCACATCGTGCCGGTCGGTGGAGGGATAGCGGATGAAGTACCAGGCCGAGTCGAGGAAGGTGTCGGACACGTCAGTCTCGCGCTGTGCCCTTCCGCCACACTCTGGGCACTGTACCTCGAGGAACTCTCTCGAGCGCGCCAGTGGGCCGACGCCACTCTCGTCGGGCTTGAAGTTCTCGACGTAGGGCAGCACGACCGGCAGATCCTCCTCAGGCACCGGGACGGTGCCGCACCTCTCGCAGTGGATGGCCGGGATGGGTGGCCCCCAGTAGCGCTGGCGGGAGATGCACCAGTCGTGGACGCGGTAGTTCACGGCGAACGCGCCTCGGCCCTCCGTCTCCAGCCAGGCCGTGATCTCCTTGATCGCCTTCGCCGCCGGCACGCCGTCGAACTTTCCGGAGTTCACCAGCACTTCGTCCTCGGTGTGCTCGGTAAACGCAGCCTCGAGTTCGGCATCCGGATCGAAGCCCTCGTACTGGTCCGCCGGCACGACGACGACGCGGATCGGTAGGTCGTACCGCTTGGCGAATTCGAAGTCACGCTCGTCGTGAGCGGGCACCCCCATGATCGCGCCCCAGCCGTACTCCATGAGCACGTAGTCGGCGACCCAGATGGAGATCTGCTCGCCGGTGGCCGGGTTTCCACCAGGTCCAGGGCGAGGGCCTGCTGCACGTAGGCCTGCACCTCGGCGCGTCGCTCCGCTGTGCTGATCTCGTCCACGTAGGGGTGCTCCGGCGCCAGCACCATGAACGTGGCACCGAACAGCGTGTCGGGCCGGGTAGTGAAGACGCGCAGCTTCTTGTCGGGGTGACCGATGATCTCGAAGTCGATGTCGGCGCCGTCGGAGCGGCCGATCCAGTTCCGCTGTAGTCGCTTGGTGGACTCAGACCAGTCGATCCACTCCAGGTTGTCGAGCAACCGCTGGGCGTAGTCCGTGATCTTGAAGAACCACTGGTGGAGGAAGCGTTGCGTCACCAGCGTAGAGCAGCGCTCACAGTGCCCGTCGATCACCTGCTCGTTGGCCAGCACCGTCTTGCAGGACGGGCACCAGTTGACTGGCGCCTTACGTCGCTCAGCCAAACCGCCCTTGAAGAGCTGCAGGAAGATCCATTGGGTCCACTTGTAGTACTCGGGCCGCGTCACATCGACCATGCGGCCCCAGTCGTACATGAACCCCATACGCTTCAGCTGGCGCGTGAAGTTCGCGATGTTCCGCGGGATCAGCTCCATCGGATGCGTACCCTTCTCGAGGGCGAAGTTCTCCGAGTGGATGCCGAAGGCGTCGAAGCCGATGGGCTCGAAGACGTCGAACCCCTGTAACCGCTTGAAGCGCCCGTGGATGTCCGCGCCGGTGAAGGCGTACACGTTCCCCACGTGCAACCCTTCCGCCGATGGGTAGGGGTACATCATCAGGTTGTAGAAGGGGCGCTCAGCGCCGTCGATGTCGACGCGATTGAGCCCGGATTCCTCCCAGCGGCTCCGCCACTTCGACTCGACCGCACCGGGGTCGTAGCGCTCAGCCATGGTCCCGCAGGGTTCGTGCAGTACGTATCAAGTAAAAGGCGGGCATCTCCGCCCGCCGGGCGAGCTTGGAACTTCTAATAAATACAGGGAGGGCACCCAATGGCAATGCTGGGCTGCGGGGCTGTGGGCCCTACCTGCGAAACGTCAGGTTGAGGGAGCTCACGGCGCTGACCCCTTCTCGACTAGCTGCTCGACGGCGTGCCACGGATCCTCGGCCTCGCGAACGGCAGCAGCGACCGCGCCGATCACCTCCGTGAGACCTCCTGCGTGCCCGTAAATGGTCTGGAAGAGGGGGAGTCGATGGTAGTAGAGGTGCCGGGCGATGAGCGAGGCGTTGTTCAAGCGGGTCGCATCGAAGCGGGCGAAGCCAGTCGTTCGCATGGTTGGCGCATAGTCATGCTGGAAGCGGGCTGTGGCCTCGGCCAGCAGTGCCTGGCGGCGCCGGAGCAGCGAGTCGACGGGTAGCCCCTCGGCGTAGAGCGTTTCGAGGTCCCTCCACAGCTCGTCCAAGAACTCGCTCAGCCGCTGTCGGTCGTGCCAGCGACCCCGTGCCAACTGGCAGAGCGACTCGTCCCAGCCGCGCTCGCAGAAGAACTCGATGGCGCCGACCGAGCCTACGAAGTTGGCGAAGCTCTCGTTGAACTTGACTTGCCCTCTGACGAACAGCGTGTTGTGGGTCACCTCGTGGATCACCGTCTCCACCAGCCCCACGCTGTCCTGGCGCAGCACCGTCGACAGCAGTGGGTCGGGCAGCCAGCCTAAGGTGCTGAACGCCGAGGTGGGACGCAGGTAGGTATCGAAGTGTCTCTCCTCCAGCTTGCGGCGTTCCTTCTCCGCCGCCTCCAGGCTGAAGAATCCCTTGTAAGGTACGCGCCCGACGATGGGGAACCACCAGGTGTACGCGGTCAGGCGGTCCACCGGGCTTGCGGACAGCACCAGCGCCAGCGTGTCGCGACCGATATGGGAGAAGGAGGTGTAACTGTCGCCGACTTTCAGCTTGAGGTCCCGGCCGGCGAAGCTCCGGGCTTGCACGACCAGCTCCAATTTGGCCCGGGTCTCAGGATCGACCGTGGGGTCGTTCAGGATCTCGCTGATGGGACGCCGCCGGACCAGGATGCGGGCCTCCTCCCAGGCGGCGCGGAGCACATAGCCGGGCGAGCAGGCGAGGAACGATGCGCCGACCGCGGCCAGGATCACGACCACGAGAATCACGACCCAGCGTCTCACAGGGCCTCCCATCTCGACAACCGCTTGAGGGCGTGCAGGCGCTCGCTGTGACCGACACGGGCCCGGCTTACCGCGTCGCGCAGCCATTCGATGGAGCGATCGTAGCTTTCACGATCGACGGGGTAGGGATGACCGTCCTTGCCGCCGTGGGCGAAGCTGAAGCGTGCGGGGTCCCGATAGCTGGCCGGTTGACCGTGGGTCAGCTCGGCGATGAGCGCCAGCGCCCGCAGCGTCTTGGCGCCCACACCCTGGAGCGCGAGGAGCGCTTCGAAGTCTGTGGGCTGTGCCTCGTAAGTGGTGAGCAGCACCTTGCGGAGGTTGCGCGGGTTCACGTCGCGCCGGATGTCCACGTAGTGCCGGGCCGGCAGCTCCAGCGCCAGGATCCTGCCCACCTCGTGCTGGACCCGTTGCGGGTTCTCGCGGGCGACGGCCGCCGCGGCGCTCCGAGCGCCGGCCGACTCCGCCGCCACCAAGTTGAGCACGCTCTGCTCGTGCCGCTCGGAGCAGATCGCCATGTGCGGCTCGCAGACGAAATCGGACACGCGTTCACCCAGCCAGTGGTAGCGTCGCGCCGAGCGCGCGGCCTCGTGCATCCCCTGCTGGATTACCGCCCAGTCCCCCATTGGGGTGAAGAAGAAAGAGTGGTGGTAGATCTGATAGCCGTCCTGAATCGCCGCGCTGTCCACCTTCGCCGACATGCGGCTGGCGTAGACCAGCCGTTCCCCGTCCAGGCCCAATCGCGCGGCACGCTCGCGCAGCTCACCCGGCGTCTTGCGCGAGGTCGCCCCCTTGCCGCCTGCCACATAGATGGATGTGTCGGCCTCGGCGCCGGCCAGTCCGGCCTTCAGCGCACCACACACCGTCGTCGTTACACCACTGGAGTGCCAGTCGAAGCCGAGCACGCAGCCGAACGCCTGGAACCAGAAGGGGTCGGCGAGCCGGTGCAAGAACGTCGCCGGCCCGTGCTCGATCACGATCGTCTCGGTCAGTGCCCGGGCGAGCGCGGTCATGCGCTGGAACAGCCAGCGCGGTGCCCGGCCACTGTGCAGCGGCAGGGTGGCGGTGCCCGTACGACGTGCCATGGCAAATGCTCGGACCCGGAAGCCGAATGCGCTCGTTACAGGAGTTGCGCTACGGGTTATTATACGTGGAGCGGTGGACCACGATCCAGCGGGCGAACCGGCCGGTCAGATCGTGCGTTTCGAGTGGAGGAGCGGTGGTGGCCGGTTCTAGCAGAGCTGGGTATGACGCTGAACAGGAGAGGGGCGAAGGTCGATGGCCGGGAAGCGGGGTCAAGTAGATCCTGAGCAGCTGCGACTGAACGTGCTTAGACTGGCGCAGCTGATCCGTAAGCTGGACGAGGAGGGCAAGCTGCTGGAGGCTGCACCGCGGCTGATCCACTACATGGGGAATCTGCGGGCGCAGCTCTTCGAGTACGAGGTGCGCCACACGGGCCGGCTTCTCCCCAGGCCAGAAGATGTGCCGGAGGTGCTCGAGGCAAAGCGCATCATTGAGGAGGCAGCCCGGCAGATGGAGGAGTCGGAACGGCAGTGGGGCGGCCCCTGGTCGCCGGAAGGCGACGAGAAGGAGGACGAGTAAGCGCGCCGCCTAGATCCGGATCCGCCCCTCCAGCATCGCCACCGCGCCACCCGCGATCTCCAGGTCGCTCACCACTCCACCCTGCTGATAGACCCGCACCCGCACCCGTCCGGGTCGCCCGAGCAAATCGCCCTGTTCGCCCTTGAACTCAAACCAGCCCGGGTCCAACCCGCCGCCCGTGAGGCCGAGATGGACCACCCCCATCGGTCCCTGGGCGCTGCCGGTGACGATGTCCTCGGGCACGCCGTGGAAGGGCGCGAAGAAGCGCAGATGCCAGTCGGAATCCGGTTCTACGGTGTCGTGGGTGAAGAACGTGAACGCGGCCCTGGGTGCTAGAGCGGCCAGCTTGTCGGTACGGAGCGTGAGCGCTCGCAGCGCTGCGCGGTCACGTACGGGCACGTACCAGTAGTTGAGAGCAAGGTGCACCAGCCAGTCGCCTGCCAAATCCGCTTCCTCCACACCCCAGAGGGAGGCGAAAGCGCTGCGATCGAGCTCCAGTGGATCGAAGCTGGGCACAGGGATCTGCATGGCGACCTCGGGTACGCCCTCCCTCAGCCGAATACGGATGCGCAGGATGCCTGACAGCGTCTCTACCCGCAGGACACGCTCCTCATCGCCCGTCACCGGGAAGACGCCACGCTCCGCTGCTGCAGTAAACGCCGCGATGGTGGCGTGTCCACAGAGGGTGACCTCCTGGGCAGGCGTGAACCAGCGTAGCCGCACGTCAGCGTCCGCCGTCGATGGCGGCAGCAGGAACGCCGTCTCGGCCAGGTTGAACTGTCGGGCGATGCGCTGCATGGCGGCGTCCTCCAGGCCGGAGGCGTCGGTCACGACGCCGGCCGGGTTACCGGCGAACGGCTGGTCGGTAAAGGCGTTGTACTGGAAGATCTCGACGCCCTGAGGTGTGGTCATACCGCTTCCCCTCGCGTCTGAGGCTGCGATCACAAGGCGAGCCGGCCGCACGCTTGGACTGGCAAGCACAAACTAATGCCTGCGCGGGCACGGCCACAGGTGGCAGCGGACGCTCGGCCTGCTCTGGCGAGCTCGAGAGGCTGCAGGCAGCCTGCGGGAGTGAGTGGCGGGTCCCTGAAAGCTCGGCTAATCCTCGTTCTGGGCGGCTTCCGGGTCGTCCGGCTGCTCGCCTTTCTTGAAACGGCGCCAGATGAAATAGGAGAGTCCGGCGGCGCTCAGCGCGCCGGCGGCGGAGGCGAGCACCCCGGTGAGCTGGCGACGACGCTTGTGCCGCTCCTTCGCCTTGCGGCGCTTCTTGCGGGCGCTCGGGCTGGCCCAGGACCACAGGTGCCGGTCGAGGTCGCTCTGATAGAGGTCGCGGATGCCCAGGCGGCTGCCGTCACCCCGGCGGTCTTTACCACTGCGCCGTTCTTCGCCGCTACGGCGCTCTTTCACGCTGCGGCGCTCGTCCTTTGTAGCCTGCGAAGCGCCAGCGTCGCCTTCAGGTTTTCGCAGTTTCAAGAGTGCCATGGGCTAACCTCCGAACGAGAACAGGGTCCTCAACCGCAGTTCCTCCACCGTCCGAGAGGGAACCTGCGGCTGCCGGCGGGGGCCCGGCGTCAGCCGTCTAGTATTAACCCCGTTCAACCTGCGCGTTCCATGTAAAAGATGCGTACGGGATCGGTATCGATTCCGTTTCAGGCGACACGCACGTAGTAGAGAAGCTCCGTGACTCGGTCGCCCCGGTAGCGGCGGGTCGCGCTGTCCCGGTCGCTGCGGTAGCGCTTGTAGGGCTGCTCGAGGCGGCAGTAGGTGTCCGAGTTGCCGCGCTCGCGTAGCGCCCGCTCGATGCAGGCTTCGGAGATGATCCCTTCCGAGTTGTAGCTCATGAGGATGTGGCGGCAGGGAGCGGCGGCGACGAGGGCCCGGAAGGCGGCCTCGCAGTCTCGGCGGCTGGACCAGGCGGAACGTTTGTTTCCCCCTGCCGGTAGGCCTGTCTTCCCGCGTAACTCCGGCGGCTCGATAAACCAACCCTCCGCGATGATCTCGGGGATGTGGTAGTAACCGGCGTACTGTCGCGTGTTGTAGGGCGGGTCCAGATAGAGCAGGTCAAAAGGCTCCAGTTCCTGCACCAGATCCAGGGCATCCCGCTGGTAGGCGCGGCACGGGCGGCCGGTGGAGGTCACCAGGCGCGGCGGCCTGAGGCGCAAAGTACGCAGCGCGTTCGGTTGCCAGCTCTTCACGTAGGCGGCGTAGACGCCTGTTGTGTTGGCGACGCGATCCGCGGCCTCGATGAGCGCGGTGAGCAGTACGTAGTGCTCGTCATCGTTGAGCTTGCCCTCTTCACGCCAGCGCCAGATCTGTCGTCGCACCGCATCGATCTTTGCGGCGTTCTCGGGTGTGAAGTAGCGGCGCGCGTGTTTCGCGCCCGCTGAGCCTTCGGGGCTGAAGTGCTGGAAGATGAATTCGGGCCGTGGATCGAGTTCGTTCAGGAGAAGTGTGGCGGCTTCCAGGGGATCGAGGTCGCGGGCGATGACGTCGCGCAGGCCGTGGAACTCGGGTGGCCGGTCCACCACTACGTAGGCCCACTGCAGCGCGTGGCTGAACGACATGATGTCGCTGGTCGTGACGGTGTAGCCGTGAGCCTTGAGGAAGCGCGCCACCGCTGCAGTGCCGGCGAAGGGGTCACAGGCAGTCGTCCCCGTCACGCCGAGCTCCTTCAGGGCTCGGCGGATGAAGGGGATGAGCTTGCTCTTGTTACCGATGTAACGCACGAGCGGACGCCTGCGTCGTGGGTTGTAGTCCAGCACGCCCGTTGTGGTCGTAAGGTCGGCAGGTTCCGGGAGATCAGCAAGCCGGGGGCTGCTGTGGGAGGACGTGCGCGAGAGTTCGGCGATCTGAGCGATCTACGTGACGACCAGATCGGGCTGGGCGATCTCTACGTTCGCCTCGCCATGGCCAGCGAGGATGTGCGCCAGGCCTCGCTCCATAGTCCCGCTGGTAAGGATGCGTGACCCGGGCCCGCTGAGCGCGGGTCCCACCGAAGGCGTGCCGCCCGTCGAGCTTCCGCTGCTGTCAGGTGTCGGACGCGAGTGGCGAGACGAGAGAGTGCTGGAGTTCATCCCGGGCGTTGCCGGGACGGCAGCGCGCCGACAGTTTGAATGTCATGCAGTTGCGAGAGGTGCTCTACGACCTGGGGATGGAGGCGGGTCGCCGCGTACTGCCACGCGCACGGTTCCTGCCCTCCAAGCTGCAGCGCGGTGTCGAGGGCCGGCGCGAGCTGCTGGCCCGCGTCGAGGCCTGGGCGCGTGAGAGCCGGGGCGAGGGGCCACTCGTCTGGTTCCACGCGCCATCGGTCGGCGAAGGGTTGCAGGCGCGCCCGGTGATCGAGGCGCTGCGCGCGCTCCGACCTGACATCCAGGTCTTCTACACCTTCTTCTCACCCTCGGCTGAGAAGCTTGCCGAGGGGATGCCGGTGGACTACGCCGACTACATGCCCTTCGACGTGGTCGACGACCTCATGAAGCTGATGGACGCGGTGAAGCCCGACGTAATCGCGTTCGGCAAGCTGGACGTCTGGCCGAATGTGACCCGCGTCGCTCACTGGCGTGACGTGCGGCTGGCGCTGGTCAGCGGTACGCTGGCGCCCAACTCCACCCGGCTGCGCTGGCCGGCGCGCGACTTCCTGGCGCCGGCCTACGCGCGGCTCGATGCGGTGGGTGCGATCTCGGCGGCGGATTCGGTGCGTCTGGCTCAGCTGGGCGTGCCGGCCGGTCGCATCGAGGTCACCGGCGACGCCCGCTTCGATCAAGTCTGGGCTCGGGCGCAGGCAGTCGATCCCAAGCAGCCGCCGGTCTCGCTGCTCAGCGGGTACGAGGGCGTCACACTCGTGGCGGGCTCGACCTGGGGTGAGGGCGAGCGGTACCTGGTGCCCGCGTGGGCGCGCCTGCGCGTACGCTATCCGGAACTGCGGGTCGTGCTGGTCCCGCATGAGCCGACGCGGAATCATCTGATGCGGCTCGAGGCCCACCTAGCGATGCACGAGCTGGGGCATGTGCGCCTCTCGCAGATCGAGGGCGAGGGCGCTGAGCCGCGTGAGGTTATCGTCGTCGATCGCATGGGTGTCCTGGGCGAGCTATATGCGGTAGCGGACGTCGCCTACGTCGGCGGTGGGTTCGGTCGCCGCGGTCTCCACTCGGTGCTCGAGCCGGCCGCGCTGGGCGTGCCGATGCTCTTCGGCCCGCGGCACGCCAATGCCCGGGAGGCGGGCGAGCTGATCGAGCGGGGCGGCGCGATGGCCGTCGCGGACGAGGCGGCGCTCGAAGCGAAGTTGGGTGCCTGGCTCGCTGACCCGGAGGCGCGAAGGGCGGCGGGCACGGCAGCGCTGAGCTACGTGCAGGCGAACCTGGGCGCCGGCCGTCGCAACGCCGAGCTGGTGCTCAGGCTGCTCGGCTCCTGAAGGCTGGGAGGGGTCCGCGAGAGCTCTGTGCGGGACGGCGCGCCCCGGAACCCGCGCTCGCTTGCCGCTGCCCGACGACCTCGGCATCTTCATCCAGCAATTCACGCCTCGCTAAGTGGCTATTGCAGGAGCGCCTCGCTTGGCCTCGCTGATCGCGCGCCTTCGCGAGCGTAAGCTCGTCCAGTGGATGCTGGCCTACCTGGCCGGCGCCTGGCTCATCTTCCAGGCGCTCGAGGCCATCGCCGGGCCCTGGGGTATCCCGGACGCCCTGCGCCGCGGCATCCACATCCTGCTCGTCGCCGGCTTCTTCCTCGCCCTCGTCCTGGCGTGGTATCACGGGGAGAAGGGGCGGCAACGCGTCTCGGGTCCCGAGCTGGTGATGATCGCGGCGCTCTGCGCGATCGCGGCCGGCGTGCTGAGGTTCGTGGGAGGTGCTGCGGGTCCGGCGGTGGCCGAGGCGAATCCGCTGGCCGTGAAGCGGGATCGGCCGGGGGTGGCCGTGCTGCCGTTCGCGAACCTGAGCCCCAGCCCTGAGGACGCTTACTTCGCCGATGGGCTGCACGAGGACATCCTGAACCAGCTGGCGAAGGTCGGCAGCCTGGACGTGCTGGCCCGGCAATCGGTGCTCAAGTATCGGGACTCGGATCTCGGGATCCGGGAGATCGGCAGGGAGCTGAGCGCCGACGCGGTTCTCGAGGGCACCGTGCAACGCGAAGGCGACCGCCTGCGTGTCACGGCCCAGCTCATCGATTGCGCGAGCGAGGCGCACCTCTGGTCGGAGCAATACGACGAGGATCTGTCGGTCACCGGCGTCTTCTCGATTCAGAGCAACGTCGCCAGGCAGGTCGCGCGCGCCATGCATGCGATTCTTTCGCCCGAGGAGGCGGCGCGGATCGATGAGGTCGGGACGCAGGACCTCACGGCGTACGTCCTCTTCCAGAAAGCCCGCTCGGCACCCAGTCCGGAGGAGGGGATCCGGTCGCTCAAGCTCGCCCTGGAGCACGACCCCGGTTTCGCCGCCGCCTACGCGCTACTCGCTGACTTCTATGTACTTTCCCTGGCTCTTCATGGGTGGGAGCTCTCCTGGGCGGACTCGGCTCGGCTGCTGGCCGAGAAGGCGATCGCGCTGGCACCGGAACAGGGAGCGGGCTACTTCGCGCTCGGCGGTGCCTACGTCATGAGCGGCCGAATGCGCGCTGCTATTCAGGCTACGCGAGAAGGCCTGGCGCGCGCGCCGAACCACCGGGATGGGGTGTGGAGGCTGGCCCGAACTTTCCTAATCATGGACCAGCTCCCCGAGGGGGTCGAGTCGGCCAGGAGGGCGGTCGCCCTCTACCCCGCGGATACTCTTTCACGGAGCACCCTGGTTCAGGCCTATCTCGACTTGGGGCTGAGGCCGCACGCGGAACGGGAGCTCGCGGCGCTGGCCGAGCTGGCTCCGGAAGAGACCGGGTGGTTGCGCCCTCGGATCGCGTTGCTGGATGGGGACACGGCAACGGCGTTGGCGTTGGCGAGGAGTGAGGCCCAGGGTTCGACCATGTTTATCGACGTCTTCGATGCTTCCTGGGTAGCGGCGTTGGCCGGGGACTTCCAGGCTTCGCTCGAGCTCGCGGAGCAGGCGGAAGGACTGGCCGGGAGCGGGTCCGGCGGCGTCTATATCGACGAGCTGGCCACGACGTTAGGGCTCGCGTTGCTGAAGACTGGAAGAGAGGAAGAAGGCACGCAACGCCTGCGCTCGGGCATGGACCACAGCCGCGCGCTCATCGCCGCGGGCTTCGAGTGGACCGCTTCGCGGTGGAACCTGGCCAGGTCGGCTGCAGCGCTGGGAGACCGAGCCGGCGCGCTCGAGTGGGCGAGCAAGGCGCTCGACGCCGGCTTCACGACGAACCCGCGCTACATCGAGCTCGATCCGGCGTTCGCCTCGCTGCACGGCGACCCCGAGTTCGAGCGGATCCTCGACCAGATCCACGCTCGCCAGCAGGAGATGGCCCGCCGCGTGCTCGAGCTCGACGCCGGCAGCGACTCGTAGAGCGCTGGCTTGCCGCTGCCCCGCGACCCCGGCATCTTCATCCAGCAATTCACGCCTCGCTAAGTGGCTATTGCAGGAGCGCCTCGCTTGGCCTCGCTGATCGCGCGCCTCCGAGAGCGTAAGCTCGTCCAGTGGGCACTGGCCTACCTGGCCGGCGCCTGGCTCATCTTCCAGGCGCTCGAGGCCATCGCCGGGCCCTGGGGTATCCCGGACGGCCTGCGCCGCGGCATCCACATCCTGCTGGTGGCCGGTTTCTTCCTCACCCTGGTGCTGGCGTGGTATCACGGCGAGCAGGGCCGGCAGCGCGTCTCGGGTCCCGAGCTGGTGATGATCGCGGCGCTCTGCGCGATCGCGGCCGGAGTGCTGAGGTTCGTGGGAGGTGCCGCGGGTCCGGCGGCCGCCGAGGCGAATCCGCTGGCCGTGAAGCGGGATCGGCCGGGGGTGGCTGTCCTGCTCTTCGCGAACCTGAGCCCGAGCCCGGATGACGCCTACTTCGCCGACGGTCTGCACGAGGATATCCTGAACCAGCTGGCGAAGGTCGGCAGCCTGGACGTGCTGGCCCGGCAGGCGGTGCTGGCGTACCGGGATTCAGACAAACGGCCGCGCGAGATCGGGAGGGAGCTCAGCGCCGACGCGGTTCTCGAGGGCACCGTGCAACGCGAAGGCGACCGCCTGCGTGTCACGGCCCAGCTCATTGACTGCGAGAGCGAAGCGCACCTCTGGTCGGAGCAGTACGACGAGGATCTGTCCGTTGAGGGCGTCTTCTCGATTCAGAGCAACGTCGCCCGGCAGGTCGCGCGCGCCATGCATGCGATTCTCTCGCCTGAGGAGGCGGCGCGGATCGATGAGGTCGGGACGCAGGACCTCACGGCCTACGCCCTCTTCCAGTTAGCCCGCTCGGCAAGCACTCCGGAGGAGGGGATCCGGTCGCTGAAGCTGGCTCTGGAGCGCGATCCCGATTTCGCCGCCGCTTACGCGCTCCTCGCTGACACGTATCTATGGGGCATGGGTCAGCATGGGTGGGAGCTCTCCTGGGCGGACTCGACTCGGCTGTTGGCCGAGAAGGCGATCGCGCTGGCACCGGAGCAGGGAGCGGGCTACTTCGCGCTCGGCGGTGCCTACGGCATGAGCGGCCGAATGCGCGCCGGTATTCAGGCTACGCGAGAAGGCCTGGCGCGCACGCCGAACGACCGGGACGGGGTGTGGAGGCTGGCCGTAACCTTTGCGGTCATGGACCAGTTCCCGGAGGTGGTCGAGTGGGCCAGGAGGGCGGTCGCCCTCTACCCGGCGGATACTCTTTCACGCGGCTACCTGGCTGAGGCCTATCTCGAGCTGGGACTCAGACCGGACGCCGAACGTGAGATCGCGGCGCTGGCCGAGCTCGACCCGGCAGAGACGGGATGGTTGCGCGCCCGGATCGCCTTGCTGGATGGTGACACGGCGACGGCGTTGGCGTTGACGAGGAGCGAGGCCCAGGGTCGGGCCACGTTTCTCGACGTCCTGGATGCTTCCTGGCTGGCGGGGTTGGCCGGGGACTTCCAGACTTCGATCGAGCTCGCGGAGCGGGCGAAAGGACTGGCCGGGAGCGGGTCCGGCGGCGTCTACATGGACGACTTGGCCAGCACGTATGGGCTCGCACTGCTGAAGGCCGGAAGAACGGAAGAAGGCGCGCAACGTCTGCGCTGGGGCATGGAGCGCAGCCGTGAGTTTGTCGCCGCGGGCTTCGAGTGGGTCGGTTCGCGGTGGGACCTGGCCAGGTCGGCTGCGGCGCTGGGAGACCGGGCCGGCGCGCTCGAGTATGCACGCAAGGCGCTCGACGCCGGCTTCATGATGAACCCGCGCTTCATCGAGCTCGATCCCGCGTTTGCCGGGCTGCGCGGCGACCCCGAGTTCGAGCGGATCCTCGACCGCATCCGCGCTCGCCAGCAGGAGATGGCCCGCCGGGTGCTCGAGCTGGACGCCGCCGGCGACTCGTAGATAGGCATCAGGCCACCCCCTCCCCGACGAACTGCAGCTCGTAGAGCCGCGCGTAGAGCGCGCCCTTCCGCAAGAGCTCCGCGTGCGTCCCTTCCTCCACCAGCTCCCCGTGATGCATCACGATGATGCGGTCGGCGTTCTGTACCGTGGAGAGCCGGTGGGCGATGACGAGGCTGGTCCGCCCGCGCATCAGCTCCTGCAGCGCCGCCTGGATCTGCGCCTCGATCTGCGAGTCCACCGAGCTGGTCGCCTCATCGAGGATGAGGATGTGCGGGTCGAAGGCCAGCGCCCGCGCGAACGACAACAGCTGCCGCTCGCCCACGCTGAGATTCGAGCCCCGCTCGCCCAGTGGCTGGTCGTAATCTTCCGGCAGGCGGCGGATGAAACGGTCGGCGCCCACCCGCTGTGCCGCCGCCACAATCTCTTCCTGGCTGATCTCCTCGTTGCCCAGTCGGATGTTGAAGCGGGCGCTACCGCTGAACAGGTAGACGTCCTGGAGGACGAGTCCGATGGCGCTTCGCAGTTCGCGCTGCGTGAACTTACCGATGTCGATGCCGTCCAGCAGGATCGCACC
>Ga0111181_1077_pt1 | contig 13333 bp, 6 predicted proteins | sample DeeMarSWOR324_28_FD_80236 | JGI IMG/M metagenome (GOLD analysis project Ga0111181, IMG submission 80236) | Gemmatimonas sp. SM23_52
CCCTGAGCCGCCGCTGGGGTTCGCAGGCCACCGCACCCTCGCTGTGGGCCGGCGGATAGGGTTCGGCGTCACCCACGAATACCGAGCAGAAGTACTCATCCGGATCCAGCTTGGCGCTTTCCGCGCGAGCTGCCCAACCGCTACGGCCAGCGCGCATCTCGATTCTGACATCTTCTTCCGGAACGAACGCGAGATCTTCCAGGTTCTCGGCGTAGCGAGATCCCTCCCGGCTGTCGGTCGTCACGTCGTAGAAGATTTCCTGCGCGGTGACCAGGTTCCTCAGCTCGGCCCGCATGGCGACGAGATGCGCTTCGCGTCTGGCCCCGTTGAAGCGCGCCGCGATCACCGCGGTCAGTACCGCTACTAATGCAAGGACCACGGCGGTCTCGAGAATCTTTCTCATTGCGCTACCCGCTTCCCTGCTGCAATGCAACTGAAGAGGATGGACGAGCAGGTCAGTCCGCCGCCGGCCTTTCCCATCTCGGACATCCCCACCTCGACAGCGTTGAACCCGAACGACTCGATCCGCGCACGGGTCTGTGGCGCGCCCGCAGGCACCAGCACGGTCCCGTTGACGGCGAGGCAGTTCGCGGCGTGCGCCTCGGCGCGGGGGACCGTGATCTTGCGGAAGCGCGCGAACTCGGGCTCGTCGAGATGGCCGCCGAGCCAGACGATGACGTCGCCGCCCAGATGCGTGCAGGCCGACTTCAGGTGCAGAACCTCGCGAACCTGCACTGGCACGATCCTGTATCCGTCGGCCCCCACGATCGCCCTCAGCTGCTCGACCGCCTGGACGTTGGTGCGCCGTGAGAGGCCCACGTAGAGCGAGTCAGCGATCCGCAGCACATCGCCGCCATCCAGGGTCGCGGGCGCCTCGATGCGGTAGACCTCCCCGTACTCGCGCAGCGCCTCCTCGTCGGGGAAGCGGTCATCGGCCGCGACCCTGACCAGCGTGAGCCCCAGCCCCTCGAGCACCTGGCAGTAGCGCCGGTGCTGCCGGCGCGCCCGTTCCAGATCGATCGGCTCGGCCGGGGGCGCGGGTGTGATCGCCCGCTCGAACGTGTCGGGCACGTCTCTGACGAGCGCGTGCGTGGCGCTGGGCGTGTCCATAGGCCCGGGTCGAAACGTGGCGCTCCGGGGGGTACCTCAGCAAGGGTGGGTCGGACGAGAGCGGGACGCCTGCAGCCGCGTGGATCGGAGCCGGGGACCGCTCGCTTCGGTCGACCCGGCACTTCGGGCCGTTGCTGACCGCAGCGGCATCGCCCGGAGCGCCTGCAGTATTCACGCGACGATCCGAGCCGGGTCGCTAACACCAACTCCGCTCGGCGGTCCCCGGCTCCTCCCCCGGGGCCGCTTCACCCCAGGGCTGCTGCGGCTAGACACGCCGCCCGCTATAATGCCCCATCCACCTGAGGGGGCAATGTCCTTGCAAGCCGGCCGAACCTTCCGCGTCTTCGTCAGCTCGACCTTCGAGGATCTGAAGGCCGAGCGGAACAAGCTGCACGAGGCCGTCTTTCCGCGGCTGCGCGCGCTGTGTCAGAAGCACGGCGCTCGCTTCCAGGCGATCGACCTGCGCTGGGGCGTGAGCGAGGAAGCCAGCCTCGACCAGCAGACCATGAACATCTGCCTGGGCGAGATCGCGCGCTGCCTCGAGACCACGCCGGGCCCGAACTTCATCGTCCTGCTGGGCCAGCGCTACGGTTGGTGCCCACCGCCGCCTCAGATCCCCGCCGACGAGTTCAGGCAACTCCTGCGGTCCATCCCGGCTCCGAGCGATAGGAGGTTCCTGAGGAAGTGGTATCGCCGGGACAAGAACGCGGTGCCGAGCGAGTATCGATTGCTGCCACGAGAGCCGGGCGGTGAGTATGAGGGCTACGAGGCCTGGCAGCCGGTCGAGGCTCGCCTTCACGACATCCTTGCCGCGGTGGCGCAGGAGATGGATCTGGACGAGGAGCGCCGCCGCGTCTATGTCGCCTCCGCCACGGAGCAGGAGATCGCCGCCGGGGCGCTCCGGGTGCCCGAGCCGGAGGGGAAGGTGTTCTGCTTTCTCCGCACGATCGAAGGCGTAACGGATCAGAGAGGAAAGCTCCTCGAGGGCGCTGACAGATTCATCGACGCCGACCAGGACTCTCTCGACGCCCTAAGGGGTGAGCTCCGCGAGAAGCTTGAGAGACGGCCCGACGCCGTCCATGCCTACAGGGCCGAGTGGAATGAGGAGAACCAGCAACCTACGCCTGCTCACCTCGACAGCCTGGCCGAGGAGGCCTACAGAGCGCTCGCGGGGGCGATTGAGGCGGAGCTGGAGCACCCCACAGAACGCCCGCCAGCGCCGGAGGAGGAGGTCCACGTCGAACGCGACGACGGCATGGACGCAGAAGGCCGGGCACACTGCGACTTCGCCAACCGGCTCCTGCACTTCTTCGTTGGGTGCAGGGAGCCCCTGCGAGAGATCAGTGAGTACCTCGAGAGCGGGGAACGCCGACTGCTGGCCGTCGTCGCCGAGGGCGGGGCAGGGAAGTCGGCGCTCATGGCGAGGGCCGTGGAGCAGGCGAAGAGCGAGCAGCCCCAGGCGCAGATCGTCTATCGCTTCATCGGCGCCACGCCTGGCTCGTCGGACGGTCGGACCCTGCTCCGTAGCCTCTGCCAGGAGCTGTCGCGCCGCTACGGTGCGGACGAGGAGGTGCCTGACGACTACCGTGAGCTGGTGCCGGAGTTCGGCAAGCAGTTGGCGTTCGCCACCTCAGAGCGACCACTGATCCTCTTTCTCGATGCGCTGGATCAGCTCTCCGAAGCCCACGGGGCCCGAGGGCTCACCTGGTTGCCGGACACGCTGCCAGAGCACGTCCGGCTGATCGTCTCCGCTCGGCGCCAGGCTGAGACGTTCGACGCCCTGAAGGGGAAGCGGCCTGAGCAGGTGGGGCTCGGCCCCATGTCCGGGGGCGACGGCGAAGCACTGCTGGACCTGTGGCTGGACGATGCCCACAGGACTCTGCAGCCGCCGCAGCGCGAGGAAGTGCTGGGGAAGTTTGAGCTATCGGAAGGGCGGCCCCTCTACCTGAAGCTCGCCTTCGAGGAAGCGCGGCGCTGGGCCTCCTCCAATCCCCAGAGAGTGCTGGAGCCGAAGATTCCGGGGATCATCCGCAAGAACCTGTTGGACCGGCTCGTTTGCGAGGAGAGGCACGGGGAGATGCTCGTCTCCCGGGCCCTGGGGTATCTGGCGGCCTCTCGTTACGGTCTGGCCGAGGACGAGCTACTCGACGTGCTGTCGCGCGACCCGAAGCTGTATGGGTCCTTCTTCAGGAGCACCTATCATCTGCCGCCCGATCTGCTCGCCCAGGCAAAGCAGTATCGGCAGAGCCACGAGACGAGTGGTGTGGAGCAGGACGCGAAGGGCAGGCAGGACCATGCCCGGACCTCGGAGCAGTGGCTCGCCCTGCTGAGGAGCGACGAGGCGAAGGAGGCAGAGCTTGAGAGCTTCTTTGCTGAGGTGCTGCCCAAGCCAGATGGCCCGCGCCTTCCGGTTGTCCTCTGGTCGCGCCTCTATTTCGACCTGGAGCCGTACCTGACCGAGCGGTTCGAGGAGGGCGGCGTCCTCCTGGGCTTCTACCACCGCGAGTTCGACGAGGTAGTGACGGAGGCGTATCTGGGTGACGGCGAGGGGAATGCGAGCCATGGGCGGCTAGCCGACTACTTCAGGTCCAAAGCGGATCCCGGCGAGGAAGGTAATTGGCAGGGTGGCTACCCCCGCGGGCTGGGGGAGTTGCCGTACCACCTTACGTGGGCGGGGCGCGCGGAGGATTTCCGAAACACGCTTACCGAGTTCAACTTCCTGTACGCGAAGGTGGCGGCGCTGGGGCCGCAGCCGCTCATCGCGGACTACGACGAAGCGCGGCGAGCGGGTTTTCGAGACGAAAGCCTGGAACTCGTGCAGGATGCGCTGAGGCTCTCTGCGTATGTCGTTGGGCCGGACCCGGTCCAGCTTGCCGGACAGTTGGTCGGCCGGCTTCCGTCGTCAGGGGACGCCACGGTCACGAGGCTGCTGCAGCAGGCTCAGGATTGGAGGGCAGCTGCGTGGCTGCGGCCTCTGTTCCCTACGCTCACCCAGTCGGCTGGACCGCTGCTTCGCACCCTAGAAGGCCACACGGGTGACGTCACGGCAGTGGCGGTGACGCCGGACGGGCGCTACGCCATCTCGGGTTCCTGGGACAAGACTCTCAGGGTGTGGGATCTGGCGCGTGGGGAGGCCGTGCACACCCTGAAGGGCCACCGGGATCTGGTTTACGCGGTGGCGGTGACACCGGACGGGCGGCACGTGGTCTCGGGCTCGGCGGACAAGACGCTTAAGGTGTGGGATCTGGTGCGTGGGGAGGCCGTGCACACCCTGCGAGGTCACGAGGGTAAGGTCAGGGCGGTGGCGGTGACGTCGGACGGGCGCTACGCCATCTCGGGCTCCAGGGACGAGACCCTCAGGGTGTGGGATCTGGCGCGTGGGGAGGCCGTGCACACGCTGGAGGGCCACACCAGCCCGGTCGAAGCAGTAGCGGTGACGCCGGACGGGCGTCACGCGGTGTCGGGCTCCTGGGACGGGAGGCTCAAGGTGTGGGATCTGGAGAGGGGGCACGCTTTCCGCACCCTGAGCGGGCACACTGGGACTATCGACGCGGTGGCGGTGACGCCGGACGGGCGGCACGTGGTCTCGGGCTCGCAGGACAAGACTCTCAAGGTGTGGGATCTGGCGCGCGGGGAGGCCGTGCGCACCCTGAAGGGGCACACGAATATGATCGATGCGGTGGCTGTGACGCCGGACGGGCGCCACGCGGTGTCCGGCTCCTGGGACGGGACGGTCAAGGTGTGGGATCTGGAGAGAGGGGAGGCGCTGCGCACCCTGGAGGGCCACTGCAACGAGGTCGAGGCGGTAGCGGTGACGCCGGACGGGCGGCACGTGGTCTCGGGCTCGCAGGACAGGACGCTTAAGGTGTGGGACTTGGAGCGTGAGGCGGTGCCCCGCACGCAACAGGGCCACAGTGGTTGGGTCACAGCGGTAGCGGTGACGCCGGACGGGCGGCACGTGGTCTCGGGCTCGCAGGACAAGACGCTCAAGGTGTGGGATCTGGCGCGCGGAGAGGCCGTGCGCACCCTAAAGGGGCACACCGCCGGGGTCTGGAACGTCGCGGTGACGCCGGACGGACGGCACGTGGTCTCGGGCTCTGACAAGGCGTTCAAGGTGTGGGATCTGGCGCGCGGGGAGGCCGTGCGCACCGTGGAGGGCCACACCAATAAGCTCGATGCGGTGGCGGTGACGCCGGACGGGCGCTACGTGGTCTCGGGCTCCTGGGACGGGACGCTCAAGGTGTGGGATCTGGAGAGAGGGGAGGCGCTGCGCACGGTGAAGGGAAAAAGGGGCGCGTTCGGCGCTGTTGCAGTGACGCCGGAGGGGATGCGGGCAGTCTTGCGTAACGGTCACAAGCTCAGTGTGTGGGATCTGGAGCGGGGGGAGGAGGTGCGCGCCCTCGGCGAAGGGCGCAGTGAGGACTGGGTCAACGCGGTGGCGGTGACGCCGGACGGGCACGCCGTCGCGGGCCACTTGAGCGGGACGCTCAGGGTGTGGGATCTGGAGCTTGGGGAAGCGCTCTGGATTCTTGAAGGCCACACCGAAACGGTCAATTGCGTGGCGGTGACGCCGGACGGGCGCTACGCGGTCTCGGCCTCTGCAGACAACACGCTCAGGGTCTGGGGTCTGACCGACGGGAGGCTGGTCGCGGTGTTCCACGGAGAAGGTCGTTTGCCTGCTTGCGCTGTCGGCCCGGATGGCCGGACGATCGTCGCTGGTGAGAGGTCCGGGCGGGTACACTTCCTGCGGCTGGAGGGCGTCGGGCCACCGCCTGAGGGTGTCACGTGACGGCTCTGAGAGATGCGCCCGCGAGGTATCCGGACGCCTGCGCTGGACATCTTTGGCCCCCCAGGATCCGTCGGTTCACCCGCAGCGCTATCAGACTGTCTCGTCCAAGAAGGTGTTTCGCCGGGCGGGGTGAAGCGCTAAATTAATGCTAGGACCCGCGCTTCCGCGGGCTATCCCTTCGACAAACAGCGGGCGCGCCCTGCGCCTTTGGGCCCAACTTCCGAACGTGTGACAACGTGCCACCGGCTCCTCGGAGGCGAGCATGGATGAGATGAATCTCACCGGCGTCACCGATCTGCTGGGAGCGCTCTGGCCAGTGTTGCTGGCGCTGGCGGCCGGAGTGCTGCTGGTCATTCTGGTGGAAGCCATCTGGCTGCTGGTCTCGGCGATCAGCGGCCGTCACGCACGGAGGACACACTCCACGTAGCCGCGGCGGACGGCAAGGGCCTCCCGAACCACTAGCGCGTGACGGCCTCGCTGAAGTGCGCGAGGTGCGCGTCGCTCAGACTCCCCATCTCGAAGGTCGAGACCCCGGAAGCGCCTCCCTGGAGGGCGGCGTGCACCGCGTGGGCGAGTTCCGCGGGCGTGAGGCTCGGCAGGTAGAGACCGCTGTAGAGCGGGGTCTCGGCCGGTAGCGCCGCGACACCTTCCCGCGTGGCCTCACCGATCCAGGCGAGGTCCTCTTGGTAGAAGTTGTGGTAGATCATCGGGAAGACGGCGTCGAGCGGCCACAGGTCCCAGGCCTGGCGCACCAGTCGGCGGGCCAGAGCGGGGGTGGGGAAGACGGCGGCGGTGATAGGCTTGCCATGGGCATGGACGGCCTCGGCCAGAACCCGCACGGCGTCAGTCACGCTGCGCCAGCGGAACTCACGCCACTCGGCATCCTGCGACGGATCGGGCAGCGCCAGCGGATCCGTCCCGCTCTCGTGCTGGAAGGTGCGGCGGCAGACTTCGCAGTAGCAGAAATCGAATTCGGGGTATTCGCGGTCCTGGAGCAGGTCGTACTTCGACCAGAGTCCGACCGGGAGGATGACGTCCGGGTGGCGGATGTAATCCAGGTGGATGCCAGCGACGGCGGGGTCACCCGCGATGCGCTCCACGATCCCTCGCAGGTACTCCCGGACCTCCGGGCGCGTGGGGCACAGCCACTGGTAGTAGCCGACGTAAGGAGGCTTCTCCAGGCTCGAGTCGCCGGTCCGGCTGACGCTGAACCACTCCGGGTGGTTCTCCTTCACCCAGTGGTCGCCGCTCCGGTTGAGCGTCCAGATCCAGCGGTGAAACTCGAGACCCTCCGCATGCGCCGCGCCGGCCAGGGTCGCCGTGTCGCCGCCGGAAACCAGCACCGCGTGAATCTCGGCGGCCCGTAAGCGGGCGAAGCGGCGCCCCCACTCGCCGTGACTCGCGTCGCGCCCGTGCACCCAGGTCCAGTTTTTGAGCTGGCGCGAGGCGTCGGGTCGCGTGGGTCGGGTGTGGGTCCGGGAGGTCAGGAGGCCGAGCCCGATCGTGGCCTTTCCAATCCTCTCGAGGAAGCGGCGTCTTCTCATGACACTCATCGGCGTGGGTTGACGTAATGGAGGATTAGAACGAGTCTCTCTACCGATACGTCAAACCGACAACTCTCTCAAGGACGGAGCCATGCATGCCCGAGGTCTTCTTCCCGCGCTGCTCGCCGTGTTGCTCTCCGCCGCGTCCGCCCGTGCCCAGGTGGACGCGCGCATGTTTCGCTATCCCGACGTCTCCGCGACCCACATCACATTCGTGTACGCGGGCGACATCTGGGTGGTGGAGAAGGAGGGCGGTACCGCGAGGCGGTTGAGTTCGCCGCCCGGCGAGGAGAGCTTCCCGCGCTTCTCTCCTGACGGCTCACGCATCGCGTTCAGCGGCAACTACGATGGGAACACCGACGTGTACGTCGTGCCCAGCCTGGGGGGCGAGGCGCTACGGGTGACGTACCATCCGGCCGACGACCGGCTGCTAGACTGGAGCCCGGACGGGCGTAGGCTGTTGTTCGCGTCGCGCCGGGAGAGCGGCGTGCAGCGTTTCAGCCAGCTGTTCCTGGTATCGGCGGTGGGCGGGCTTCCGGAGAAGCTGCCGGTGCCGTATGGCGAGTTCGGGACGCTCTCGCCTGATGGGCGCATGCTGGTCTACACGCCCAAGGACCGGGGCTTCCGAACCTGGAAGCGTTATCGCGGGGGCATGGCGCCGGAGATCTGGTTGTTCGATCTGCGGACGCTCGACGCCCGCAACATCAGCAACAGCGACGCCAACGACGCGCAGCCGATGTGGCATGGGCGCACGATCTACTTCCTGTCGGACCGCGGAGCGGCGCAGCGCTCGAACATCTGGGCTTACGAGCTGGACAGCGGTGAGCTGCGTCAGGTGACGCGGTTCAGGGACTACGACATCACATTCCCGGGCAGCGGCCCGTCCGAGATCGTCTTCCAGGCGGGCGGACGGCTCTACCTGTTGGATCTTTCCAGCGAGGAGTACCGGGAGGTGGACGTCAAGGTAGTGACCGACCTGGCCACGCTCCGGCCTCACAGCGAGAACGTGGGCGATCTGATCCAGTGGGCCGGTATATCGCCCAGCGGGAAGCGCGCCGTGTTCCAGGCGCGCGGCGAGATCTTCACGCTGCCGGCCGAGCACGGGCCGATCCGGCAGCTGACCCACTCGTCAGGGGTGGCGGAGCGCTATCCCGCCTGGTCGCCAGACGGGGCGCAGATCGCGTACTGGAGCGATCGCAGCGGCGAGTACGAGCTCACCCTGTGTGCCGCCGATGGTTCCGGCCCGGAGCGGACGCTGACCGAGCTTGGCGCCGGCTACCGATACCGGCCCTTCTGGTCGCCCGACAGCAAGAAGATCGCCTTCATCGACCACACCCAGACGATCCAGATCTATGACCTAGAGAGAGACCGGATGACCGAGGTCGGTGAGGGACTCACGTGGCTGCACGGGCAGCTCCAAGGTTTCGAGGTGAGCTGGTCGAGCGACAGCCGCTGGTTGGCCTATTCGCGCGACCTGCCGACGGGCAACGGGGCGATTTTCCTCTTCGACACGCAATCCAACGAGCGGCAGCAGGTCACTTCCGGCTACTACAGCGACGGCGGGCCCGCCTTCGATCCGGACGGCAAGTACCTGTACTACTTCTCCAACCGGACTCTGCAACCGATCTACTCGGATATCGACGCGACCTGGGTCTATCCGAACACGACGAATCTCGTGGCGGTGCCGCTTCGAGTGGACGTGCCGTCGCCACTGGCGCCACGCAGCGATGAGGAGCCAGTGAGTGAGGATGAGGCGGAGGAGGGAGAGGGCGAGGGAGAAGAATCGCAGGAGGTGGGGATCGATCTCGACAACTTCGAGGCGCGCGGCGTCGTGCTGCCGCCGGAGGCGGGTAACTACGACGGTCTCCGCGCAGTCTCGGGCAAGGTGATCTATCACCGGTACCCGCGGAGCGGGTCGGCTGACGAGGATGCGCCCGTCGTCTACTACGATCTCGAGGAGCGGGAAGAGAAGACGATCGTCGGCCACGTGACCGGCTACGACGTCTCGGCCGACGGCAAGAAGATGCTCGTCGCGAGCCGGGGCAGCTGGGCGATTATCGACATCAAGCCCGATCAGAAGCTGGAGAAGCGGCTCGCCACTGGTGACCTGGCGATGGTCGTGGATCCCAGGGAGGAGTGGCGGCAGATGTTCAACGACGTCTGGCGGACCTACCGGGACGTGTTCTATGACCCCGGTATGCACGGCCTCGATTGGGAAGCGCTTCGCCGCCACTACGGTGGGCTGCTTGATGACGCCGTGACCCGCTGGGACGTGAACTTCGTGATCGGCGAGCTGATCGGCGAGGTGAACGCATCGCACACGTACGTGGGTGGCGGTGACACGGAGACGCCGCGGCGCCGACAGGTGGGTCTACTGGGGATCGATTGGGCGTTCGAGAACGGAGCCTACCGCGTGGCGCGCATCATCCGAGGCGCGCCCTGGGACATCGAGGCCCGCTCGCCGTTGAGCGAGCCGGGTGTCGAGGTGGGGGAGGGGGACTACATCTTGGCCGTCAACGGTATGCCGCTCGACACGAGCAAGGAGCCGTGCGCCGCCTTCGAGGGGCTGGCCGGGGAGACGGTCGTGCTCACGGTCAATAGCCGTCCGCGTATGGAGGGGTCCCGGCAGGTCCTGGTCGAGACGCTGCGGAGCGAATCGCGGCTCAGGAACCTCGAGTGGATCGAGCGCAACCGGCAGCGTGTCGGGGAAGCCACGCACGGCCGCGTCGGCTACATGTTCGTGCCGAACACCGCGATCTCCGGCCAGACCGAGCTGGTCCGCCAGTTCAACAGCCAGATGACCCTGGACGGTCTCATCATCGATGAGCGCTTCAATTCCGGTGGACAGCTACCGGACCGCTTCATCGAGCTGATGAACCGGCGGATGGTGATGCGGATCTTCTTCCGGCACGGCATGACCGTCACCTGGCCGGCGGTCAACCACTACGGCCCGAAGGCGATGCTCATCAATGGCTGGGCCGGCTCGGGCGGTGACGCGTTCCCGTACTTCTTCAAGGTGATGGGCGTGGGCCCGCTGATCGGTGAGCGGACCTGGGGCGGGCTCATCGGTCCCGCGTCGGGGCATGGCCTGATCGATGGTGGTGGCTATACGGCGCCGCCGGGGCGGCTGTACGGGCCGGACGGCGCCTGGTTCGCCGAGGGCCACGGGGTCGATCCCGATATTCCAGTGGTCGACGACCCCGGTGTGATGGCGAAGGGCAGGGATCCACAGCTGGAGGCTGCCATCGCTGAGGTGATGCGGCGGATCGAGGAGAATCCTCCCAGCTTCCCGGAGGCGCCGCCATTCGAGCGGCGCGTCGCCGGCGATGGCAGGTCCGGAGGCAGCCGGTAAGCGAAGCTAAGACGGTGGGCCCGGCGTCAGCCGGGCCCACGCTAGCCGGGTAAGACCGTGCTTCACTGTTCCATGCCCGGATGATACCTGCGGATCAGCTCAGCCTGGATCTCCGCTTCCGTGAAGGCGACCCGCTTGAGCCGGCCCTGCGCGAACATCTCGGCCTGGTCGTTGAAGTGCGGTGAATCCTCCTTCGCGCTCTGGCCGTAAGCCAGGACCGAGTAGGCGCGGGGAGGATCACTGAACTCGACCGCGAGGACCCAGCCGTCGCCGCCCGCGGCGATCAGCTTGCCGCTCTCTTCGTCCTCGTCGAAATAGAGCACGCGGAAGCACCCGAGCTGGCCGGGACAGCCGCCGACCGGCAGGTCTAGATCGCCCAGGCGCAGCCGGTGTACCTCACCCCAGGCGACGTCCCAGCTGCCGAACCGGTTTTGCGTCTCTTGTACGGCCCAGGCGAAAGCCTCGGCTGCGCGCACGGGGTCGCTCAACCCGCGCGGCGTCGTGGTCGGCTCTTCGGGGCTCCACGGGTGACGGAAGGCGTCACGCCAGACGTCCCGCGCATTGCGGATCCGCTCGGGGTGCTCGCCTAGCAAGTACCGCTCGAACCAGAGCTCGAACAGCACACCGCCGCGGCTCTCGGGGGCGACCGTGTTGTCCCAGGCCTCGATCAGATCGATCGCGGCGGCCACCACGGAGTCCGGGTTCGCGGCCCGCACCGCGGCGATCAGGTCGTCTTTCACGCGGTCGGCGAGCAGCATGCGCATGCTGTGCTTCAGCGCGATGATCTCCTCCAGGCTGAGCCGGCGGCGCTCGTGCACGAGCTGGAGACTGTGCTGGCTGCGCAGACGGAGGTTGGGCCTGGGGAAGTTGGCCGGGAAAGCGGCGGAATCCAGCACCGCATTCAGGTTCGTGTAGTGGAACGGGTCGTTGGCGTTCTGGATGTAGCCGCCTCGTGGGTTGAGAACTTGGGGGAGCACATCGAAGTCGACGGGCCGCGTCCAGACATCGGAGGATCGCTGTGCCGGCACTGCTGATGTGTCTCCGCCCGACTCGTGGGGCAGCGCCGGGATCGTCGCATTCCAGAGGTAGAAGATGTTCCCCTTGCGGTCGGCGTAGGTGAAGTTCGAGCTAATCTGGGCCCGCATGCGCATGGCGTCCTTCCATTCTTCGAGGTCGCGAGCGCGCATCATGGCGAGGAACTGCTGCGCGCTGCGGTACTCGCCGTCGCCGGCCGCACGCATCACATAGATCTTCCCGCCACCGCGGTGGATGACCGGGCCGAGCGGCGTGTGGAAGGACTCGCGCGTTTCGCGGCCCAAACCTTTTCCGTTCTTGAACTCGACGGTGATCGTCTCGCGCCGGAGCGGCAGCGAGCCGCCGTCGAAGAGGTAGTGGTCCGGCCGCTCTGGATCGACATCCAGGGCGTAGATCTCATCGAGGTCGGGAGAGTTGTTGGTGGTGGCCCAGCCGAGGTTCTCGCTGAAGCCACCGTTGTAGTACAGTGGGTAGCCGACGCGGAAGTCGCCGTAGAAGTTGATGACGCCGGGAACGGTCACCTGCGCCTCGTAGTAGCCGGCATCCCAGCTGAGATGCGGGTTGCGCACCAGGATCGCCTTGCGCGACCTGGTGCGGCTGGGCGCGAAGGCCCAGGCGTTCGATCCCTGCTCGGGCTCGAGGGCCGCCGTCGTGTCCTGCGGCTCAGCCAGTCTCCTGAGGAAGCGGCGTACCGCTCCCCAGCTGACCCCCAGAATCCAGCGGGCAGCGACATCGTGTCCGCTGAAGGTCGGCCGCACCCAATCGGCGAACTCCTCGGGATGGAGCTGGACGTAGTGATTGACCCCGGCGGCGTAACCTTCGAACACGTCGCGCATGTCCTGGTCCAGCAGGTGATAGGTCTCGAGGGCGCGCGCGTACGACCAGGTAGCGAGCCAGCTCGCCGCGTGCCTGAACGAGTCCCATGACGACGCGCTCGCCGTAGTCCTCGACGTGGCAATAGGCGAGGCCGAAGAACGCCGCGGCCAAATCCTCGCCCCGGATATGGGGTACGCCGTAGGACGTCCGTCGGATCTCGACACGTTCCGCCGTAGGACGTCCGTCGGATCTCGACACGTTCAGCCAGCGGTCGTGTCTGCGCCGCGCTGTCAACCGCCGGCTGGAGGAGCGCGGCGAGCAGCGCTAGCGTGGGCAGTGCGTGGTGGTACACGGCGCGAGACGGAGACATGTCCGGCCTCCTTTCCGTGAAAGCGGGCTTCCATTCCGAGAGCTGGTTCCGAGCTCGTTGCCAACCGAGTGTAAGGAATGTACAGATACGGACGCCAGCACCATACGGGCTAGCGGCTTCCGATCGCAGGGTGTCGCCTACAGCGACACGGCCCGTGAGTCGAGACGCCCACAAGCCGCATCTGCAGTGAGGACCTTATGAAGCACTCCCGAATCAGCTTCGTCGCTCTGCTGTTGAGCCTGGCCGTCGCGGCGCCGTCGCTGGCGCAGTGGCTCCCGGTTACGGAGCCCGAGCAGGTCGGCCTGTCGTCGGAACGG
>Ga0111181_1102_pt1 | contig 13077 bp, 8 predicted proteins | sample DeeMarSWOR324_28_FD_80236 | JGI IMG/M metagenome (GOLD analysis project Ga0111181, IMG submission 80236) | Gemmatimonas sp. SM23_52
GGCCGCGCACCCATCGGCACGAAGAGCGCCAGCGTCAGCACCGCCCCCAGTGTGAGAGCGGGCGTCAGGGTGTACAGCGCTCCGCGCGCCGAGCGGAGATCCTCCTTCCCGAGCAGCTTCGCCAGGTCCCAGTAAGGCTGGGTGATGGGCGGACCCTTCCGGGAGTGTAGCGCCGCCCGCAGCTTTCGCATGATCCCTTCGTACAGCGGGGCCAGCAGCAGCGCCACCACAACATTGACGACGCCCAGCGCCAGCAGCGTCAGGGTGGCCGTGCTCATCGCGGCTCCTCTCCCCTGTGCCACGGCGACAGCCGGAGCAGCTCATCATGCGTGTACACGCGGAGCTCGGAAGTGCGAACGTCCAACGCTTCCACGCGCTCGGTACACGAGAAGCAGGGGTCGAGACTGCCCAGAGTGATCGGCACGTCGGCGATGTTCTGCCCCTTCACCATCTCCGGCACGGCCTGCAGGTTCGGGTACGTCGGCGCGCGCACCCGCCAGCGGTATGGCCGGTTATCGCCGCCCGTGATCACGTAGTGCACGGCCTCGCCGCGTGGCGCCTCGACCACGGACACCGCGGTTCGCCCCGCGGGAATTTCGCCCGCCAGCTCGGCGACGATCGGCCCGTTGGGCATGGCGCGAACGGTCTCGCGCATCAGGCGAATCGCCTCGAGCACCTCGTTCACTCGTACCACTACTCGCGCCCAGGTGTCCCCTTCCTGCTCTACGGCGATGCGTACCGGCACCTCGTCGTAGGCTGCGTACGGGTGATCGATGCGCGCGTCGATGGCCACGCCCGATCCGCGTGCCGTGGGCCCGGCCACACACACGCGCTTTGCCCAATCGTTGCTCAGCGGGCCCACGTTCTTGGCACGCGCATGGAGTATCGTGTCGCCGACAATCGCATCGCGTACCGCCACACACTCCTTCTCGAGCGTGGCTAGCACTTCCAAGAGCTTCGGTACGAGATGGTCCGGCAAGTCGCGCCGCACGCCGCCGATGGTGTTCATCCCGTAAGTCTTGCGGTTGCCGCTGATCTCCTCGGCCAGCCACATGACCGGCTCGCGGATGCGCCAGACCTGCATGAGGACCGTGTCGAAGCCGAGGATATGCCCGGCGATGCCGAGCCAGAGCAGGTGCGAGTGGATACGCTCCAGCTCGAGCATGAGCGTGCGGATGTAGGCCGCCCGCCGCGGCAGCTCGATCTCTGCGGCTTTCTCAACCGCCTGGCAGTAGCAGGCGGAGTGGATGAAGCCGCAGATACCGCAGATCCGCTCCGCCAGGTAGGGGATCTCGTTGTAGGTGAGCGCACTGTCGCCCAGCTTCTCGATGCCTCGGTGGTTGTAGAAGCCGCGGAAATCGCAGCCCACAATCGTCTCACCTTCCGTGAATAGACGCCAGTAGCTGGGCTCCTCCAGCACCGGGAAGAAGGGACCCATGGCGAAGACGTTTGCCCCTGCAGGCGGATCTGCTAGCGGCTGACGGACCCCCACCGCAGGTTCCGGCCGGCAGTCGTGTGGGACGTCGCGGCGCAGCGGGTGGATGTCTGCCGGCCAATCGTCCGCGACAATGAGGCGGCGCGGATCGGGGTGCCCCTCAGGGCTGACGCCGATGACGTCGCGGAACTCGCGTTCCGCCCAGTTGGCGCCGGGGATGATAGGGGTGATCGAGTCGATGCGGGCGTCATCCGGAGCGACCGCGCACTCGAGCACGACGAAAAGGTGTTCGCGGTCGATGGAAAAGAGATGCTCGATGCCGTAGTCGCCGCTCAGCGGTCGGCGGTCGGTCCCGGCGGAGATCAGGAAACGCGCATTGAACTCATCGTTGAGTGCCGTGACCGCGGCCCGCACTGCTCCACGGTCGAGGACGAACCGCAGCGTGTCGGCCGCGTCTCGCTTCACGTCGCGGACGGCTGGACCGAGTCGTTCCCGCAGCACCTCGCTCAAACGTCTTACCGTAGCGTTATCGACCATCACTGTCCACTCTCCTAGCGCCCAAGGGTCAGGATGATTCCGACCACCACCGCGGCCCCGACGACGATCCACAGCAGGTAGACCTGGGGGATCCCCACGTGTGTCCTACTCACTCCCTCCGCGCTGCGATCGATGAGGCGCACAGCAGGGAGATAGAGCCAGCTGTCGACATCGAAAACGCGCCGTAACCACCGAGGAAACGAGGGCGCGACCAGCCTGAGGCGCGGATAGATGCCCTGGAAGGCACGCTTGAACGGGAGGAACAGCGTGCTGGCCGGCACGCGCACCGCCTCGCTGTCGTGCTCCTCGCCGCAGTACCACACCGGCACGCTGCGTACCTCGGCACCACCCGCACGAGCGAGCAGCCGAGCCAGCACGCCGAAGATGACGATGCCACCCACCACCGCGAGCGGTGCCCAGTAAGCGGCGGCCTGACCGTTAATGCTCAGTCCCAGGCCGGCCAATCCGCCGAGCAGCGCCGGCGCGTCAGGTACGGCCACAGGCGTGATCGCTGCCACCGCATCACGCAGCGGAGCCAGGAGCATGAACGGAACGACGCCCAGCACGACGCAGAGCGCGGCCAGCACCACTTGCGGCACGGCCATGGTGCGGGGGACCTCGCCCACCTCCCTGCTCGCGGCCGGCCTCCCCAAGAACACGCCCCCCAGCACCTGCACGTAGATCGCTAGGGTAACCAGTGAGACGAACAGCGCTACCAGCCCGAGCACCAAGTAGAGCGGAAAGCGCAGCCCGGCGAGGACGCAGGAACAAATGATCAGCCACTTGCTGGCAAAGCCGTTCAGGGGCGGCACACCGGCGATAGCGAGGGCGGCGATAGTGGAGGACCCGGCCGTGACCCGCATGCTCGCACCGAGACCACCGAGCCGGTCAAGGTCCCGCTCGCCGGTGCGGTAGAGCACCGCGCCAGCGCCGAGGAACAAGCACGACTTGAAGCATGCATGATTGGCGACGTGGAAGAGCGCGCCCACGAACGCGAGGGCTGCGAGCGTGGGGCTGGACGGCAGCATCGCGACCCCGACGCCAAGACCCAGCACCACGTAGCCAATCTGCTCGATGGTCGAGAACGCGAGCAGCCGCTTGCTGTCGTGTTGCTGCAGGGCGGTGAGCGAACCGACGAAGAGCGAGGCCGTGCCGGCCAATGCGAGCACAGCACCCCACCAAGTCGCGGCCCCCTGGTCGGCCGGCAGGAACGAAACGAACACCCGTACCAGACCGTAGATCCCGATCTTCACCAGGGCGCCCGAGAGGATTGCACTCACCCCGGATGGCGCCACCGGGTGCGCGTCGGGCAACCAGTCCCCCATCGGCAGCACGCCCGCCTTCGTCGCGAAAGCGAGGAAGAACAGCACCAGCACTACGTGGCCCAGCAGAGGTTGGCCTGCGAGCAAATCGCCAAGGGTGTCGCGCAGAGCAGCGAAGTGAAACGACCCCGATCGGCTCCAGAGCACGAGTACCGCCGCCAGCATGCACAGCGTCGCGGCGTGCGTGATGATGAAGTACTTCAGCCCAGCTCGCTGACTGATCGGGCTATCGCGCTCGAACACCACCAGGAAGAAACCGCTCAGGGTCATGAGCTCCCAGGCGATCAGGAAGAAGAAGAAGTCGCTCATGACTAGCACCGCGGCCGTGGCGCCGAAGAAGACCAGCAGAACCGGGTAGAACTTCGCCACGCCATCCCGCTGGTAGTGGGTCATGTAGTCGACCGAGTAGAGGCTGGCGAGGAACGCGACGGTCGCGACGACAGCGAGGAAGAAGGCGGACAGCCGGTCCACCGTGCTGAAGCCCGCGACAAAGACAGTGGCGATCCCGCCCGCGAGTCGGCGGCGGCGCGCGGCCATGAGCGAGACGACTGCGCCGATCGCGAGCAGCAGGCCGGAGAGCTGGAGGATGGACGCGGTGGTCATGGTTTACCTGCCGATCCCGAGCACCAGAGGCATGGCGATCAGCGGCGCGAGCAGGCAGAAGATCAACAGCAGCACCAGCACGCCGCTCATCGCTGGTGGTGGATCACTGTGCACGGCCGCTGCCGGCGTCACCGGGCCGAGGAAGACCTTCTGGCCGACGTAGAGCATCCAGGCGAACGAGATCAGGCTTTCGACCAGCACCAGCACGAGCACTACGGGCCCGATCGCGCCGCTGAGCTGCATCGCGCCGGAGAGAATCATGAACTTGCTCCAGAAGCAGGCGAATGGCGGTACCCCTGTCACCGCCAGCACGCCCACGAAGTAGGCGGTTGCGGTGAGCGGCATGCTGCGCGCCGCGCCGCCCAGGCCGGCGATGCTACGCGTCCCTGTGACATAGGCGAGGGCTCCGGCACAGAAAAACAACGTCGCCTTGGCGAACCCGTGGCAGGCGATATGGAGCACACCGCCCCGGAACGCGAGGATCGAGCCCAGGCCGCCGACGGCAAGACCCAGGAGAACATAGCCCAGGTGAGCGATGGTCGAGTAGGCGAGCAGCCGCTTGAGATCGTCCTGCACGAAGTAGTAAGAGAGCGCGATGAACATCGTGACCAGCGCCATCACACCGAGAGCGATCGCGCCCGCCGGCGGGACCGCCCAGCCGGAACTCACCGACCGCGCCATCAGGTACACCCCGGCCTTCACCATCGCCGCCGCATGCAGGTAAGCACTGATCGGGGTGGGCGCCGCCATGGCATCTGGGAGCCAGGTGTGGAACGGTACCTGGGCCGCCTTCGCCCAAGCCGCGATCATCAGCATGACGAAGACCAGGAGACGGAGCGGGTCCGGCAGGCGTGCCAAGGCCGTGAACTCGAACGAGCCGGCACTGGCGAAGAGGATCAGCACGGCCACGAGGAAGAAGGCCCCGCCGCCCTGGGTCATCAGCAGCGCCTTGAAGCCGGCCCGCAGGCTCCGCTCGTCCTGGTAAAAGGAGATCAGGGCCCAGGAGCACAGCGTGGTCAGCTCCCAGAAGATCAGCAACTGTAGGAAGTTCGGCGACACGGCCACGCCGACCATGCTGGCCAGGAAGAGGAGGAGCCAGAAGTAGTAGCGGGCCTGCCCTGCGTGACCTGTCGCGTGCTCGCGGTTCTTCTCCCGCAGGTAGTGGGTCGAGTAGAGCACGGTGAAGAAGCCGATCACCGTGGCCACCAGCAGCATGACCGCTGCCAGCGGGTCCAGCAGCACGCCGAAGACGGGCCCGTCGAGCACGGCATCGAGCCACGGCAGCGTGCCGAGGCCCGCGCGGTGACGGTACCCCGGGGCCGCCAACGTCGCGTAGGCAGCGAGCAATACGACCAGCGCGGCAACGGCCACCGACAGGGCCCGGCGCGAGCTGTCGCCCTTCAGGGATGCAGTGAGCACAGCGCCGAGGGCCGGGACCACCACCATGAGAAGCAGCGCGGTGCTCAGCATGCTGCCCTCCCCTCCAGCTTCGCCTTGCCGGGTGAGCCCGCGACCACAGGGGGCGCCGGCAGCAGGCCCTCGAGGGTCTCGACCAGCAGCGCGATGCTTGCCGTCACCTCGTCGCTCATCGGCTCGCCAAGGCCTATCTGCCCCGGCTGCACCGCTACGAGGAACACGTCGGCACCCGTGTCGCGACGCAAGCACTCCATCAAAAGACGGAGCGGTACACGGTGAGTGGACGGGCAATAGCCAGCCATCTGCTTTTCCTCAAGTACCGCTACGGAGCCCGGGGCCGTGCCCAGGTCGACCGAATCGACAAATAACACCGTGTCAGGACGCGCCGTCGCGATGCGCACAAGATGGCTCTCAGGGATGTCCTCGGCGTTAACCACCAGCGCGCCGCTGCGGCCCTCGAGTCGCCGCGCCAGCTCGCAGCCGGCGGCATCGTCGCCGCGCAGTGGGTTGCCGACCCCGACCAACACGACCGAGCCTTTGAGCCGATCGGCCAGCACCCTTGCCAGAGTCATTCGACCAACTCCTTGATCTGGCTATAGCTGAAGACCGGTCCGTCGCGACAGACGTAGCGGTGGCCGATGGCGCAATGGTTACACTTCCCCACCCCACACTGCATCATGCGCTCCAGCGTCGAGATGATCGCCTCCTCCGGGAAGCCGCGCATCAGTAGATCCTGAATCACGAAGCTGATCATCACCGGCGGACCGCACACGTACACCAAGGACGTGCTGGGCCGCAGTTCGATACGGTCGAACAGTACGGGCACCATGCCGACGATACCGTCCCAGCCCGGCGCGGCGCGGTCGACGGTCACCAGAAACTCCACATCGGAGCGCTCTGCCCAGAGCTTGAGCTCGTCCTTGTAGACGAGATCGGCTGGGGTCCGCGCTCCATAGAGAATGGTGACGTGTCCGAAGCGCTCTCGTTGGTCGAGGACGTTCCAGATGAGACCACGTAGCGGAGGTAAGCCGATGCCGCCGCCGACGAACAGCAGGTCCCGCCCCGCCGCCGCCGCTACGTCGAAGCCGTTGCCGCATGGCCCGCGCAGGCCGATCTCGTCGCCAGGGCCGAGCCGGTGCAGGGCATCGGTTAGCTGGCCGGCGCGCCGTACCGTGAACTCGAGGCACTCAGACCGCGTTGGCGATGAGGCGATACAGAAGGGCGCCTCGCCGTAGCCGAAGACCGAAAGCTCGACGAACTGACCAGGCTGGAACTCGAAGCCGTCCTGAGCCGCACGATCCCGGAGAACGACCCGGAACGTCTTGGTGTCGGGCGTCTCATCTCGCACGTCGAGGATCCGTGCCACCTGCGGGAGGAACAGGCTATCCATGCCACTCCCCCTTGCGGATCGCCGCCACCACAGCGGGCATGTCGGTAGTGCCGAGGCAGACCTCGATGCACCTGCCGCACCCGACGCAGCCCACCATGCCGTCCCGCTGGTAGTACTGCGCGCTGACCTTGTGGAAGAAGCGTCGCTTGATCCGGTCCCCACGTTCCTCGCGGGGATTGTGACCCGACGCCTCCCGGGTGAAGGCCGCGTACTGGCAGGAATCCCAGGTGCGACAGCGCACCCAGCCATCAGACTCGTGACGGTCCTTCACGGAGAAGCAGTAACACGTCGGACAGACGAAGTTGCAGGCCCCACACTCGAGGCACCAATCCGCCATGCGGGCCCACAGATCCTCGGCGACCCGGCCCGTCGAGACGCGTCGCATGGCCGAGCCGAAGTGGCAGGTCTGCTCGCCGAACATCTGCTTCGCCTGCTCCTCGAGCTCGTGTCGCCGCGCCAGCTCCTCCGGACTCGCGGGACGGAACAGTCCGCCCGCCGCAGCGAGCAGCTCTCCCCCGCGCTCGCTTCCAACCTCAGCCAGCAGGCGGTCTCCCAGGTCGCTGAGTTGCACGTCGTAGCCCTCACGGGCGAAGGGCCCCGCAGCGCTGCAAATGCAGAAACCCAGCGGGCACGGCTGCGAGCATGCAAGGCAGACGACGGTCACGGCAGCCGCCCGCCGCACGTATGTATCGTCTGGCAAATCGGCTGTATGCATGCGCTGCAGGAACACCAGGCCGGTAACGTCGCAGCTGCGGACGTTGAGCAGTATGCGGCGGCGCTCGTCGACGATGGCCTCGAGCTCGTACCGGTTGCTGCCCCGGCGGATCGCTACAACAGGATCCGTCTGCGGCAGCAGGAACTGCTTGGGCGGATGTAACGGGTTGGTGAACTCCCAGAGGACCTGGCCAGGAGAGCGGATCGCCGCGAACACCTCGTCCCCGCCATGCGCCAGGACGGGCGCGATGACCTCGGCCTCGGCCATCAGCTGTTCTATCCACTCGCCGACTTTGTCCTTAGCGATGACCTGTGCTGTGACCGGCTCCATCGTCGCTCTCCGTTCACCCAGCCGGGCGCGTCACCTGCACGGCCACTACGTCATCCCCACCCAGCACATCGCTGACCTGCTCGCGGAACGCGAACGGCACCAGCACTAACCCGGGCTCCACCTCCTGGCATACCACCACGGGCAGCGTCACCTCCCCGTGCCGGGACTTGATCCGCACGGGCCAACCGGGCCGTACCCCGAGTGCCTTGGCGTCCTCACTGCTCATCTCGACCAGCCCGCCTGCAAAGAGCTTGCGCCTCGAGAGGGAGTCCCGGCTCAAGGTGGGCGCCTGGGCCACCAGCGGGTCACTTCCCCAGTCGAACACTCCATCCAGTGCGAGCAGGTGCGACGCGTCGCCGGACGCTCGGGGCGCCTCCCTGAATCGTGGGGAAGACTCGACGGGGCGCGCGTCGCCCTGGGGAGGAATGACAGCGCCCCAGCTCTCGTCCAGTGCTCGCTCATCCAGCCCCTCGTAGCCGGCGACCACGCGACGGATCTCGTCCAAGACCGCAGCGGCGGACCCGAAGTCAGACGGCAAGCCCAGTCGCGCTGAGAGTTCGGCCAGCACCTGCCAACCGGGTCGCGCCGAGCCCGGAGGTGAAGTGCAGGCTCGTACCCGCTGGACCCGCCCGTCCGCGCTGGTGCAGGTACCCTCGTTTTCCGCGTGGCTGGCAACCGGCAATACGACGTGCGCCGCGGCAGCGGTGGCCGTCATGAAAGCATCCAGAACCACCAGGCAATCGAGCCCTGCCACTCTCTCACGAGCCGCCCTGCCATCGCGCAGCACGCTCGGCGGATCATCAGCCACCACGACAAGGCCTGCGACCGGGTCGATCATCCCGGCGGCGTCACGACCTGCAGCAGCAGCCGGCTCCCGTCCCCAGGCCTCCGCCAGTCGCCCGAGCGCCGCTGTGTCGTCAAGTAACCGCCCGCCGGGCAGCATGTCCGGGGCTATGCCCATCTCGCATGCACCACGCAGGTTCCAACGCACCGGCAGCGGCAAGAGCACCGACCCGGGCCGGCCCAAGTGACCGGACGCACGGCCCAGCAGACCGATGGCGGTCCCGAGCGCCTCAGCAGAGTTGCCAATCACGATCTCCGGCGCGACCAGAAGGCTGACTCGTTCGGCCTGCACGTACCACTGCCCGGCTTCCCTCAACTCCTCCGCCGACTCCGCGAGCGCCTCACGGGCCCATCCTTCCGGCACACCCTCGGCACCGCCCTCGGCACCGCCCGCTTCGACGACCGAGGCGATGAGGCCGGCGACGACATCCTGCTCTCTGCCCGGCGCTACCGCTACGTGCAACGCCGCCAGGCGCGCCAACTGGGTGCGCTTGCAGGAGATCGTCACCAGATGCGCCCCCTGGGCCACCGCCCGCATCACCGCAAACGCCGCCCGCGGGTGGCTGCACGCGAGGTCGCCGTCGAAGACGATCACCACCTCGCTTCCCTCGACGTCCGTCAGACTGCCGAACGGCGCACGCCCGCCGCTGCCACGGGCGATTCCGCGCGCCAACGGCCAGTACGTGTTCCGCAGACACGAATCGAGATCGCCGGTCTCGAGTGCCCCCCGCGCCAGCCTAGCTACGAGGTAGTTCTCCTCGTTCGTGGCACGGGCCGACCCGAAAACGCCGATGGCTTTGCCGCCCCTGCGTAGGCCACTGAGGGCAGAGACTGCGGCGTCGAGTGCCTCTCCCCAGGTCACCGGCGTGAGTTGCCCCTCGCGGCGCACCAGCGGCTCGGTGACACGCTCTCCCCACGCGGGAGCCTCGTGAGCACCCCACCCCCTGGCGCACAGTCTGCTTTGGGAGATCGGGTGGTGCCTGCTCGGCGCCACCCCGGAAGGTTTGCCGTCCCGAGCCTGCAAGTACACTCCGCACCCACAGGCACAAAACGGACAGGTTGTAAATGCGGCGTCCAGCGTGGTCACGATCGACGCCTTGGCTTGGCGGTTGGAGCTAGCCGCTTGATTGGCAAGATCGGGGCCATCGGGTCCTTCGCTGCACGGAAGTGCTCTTGGGCTTTTGTATGTGTGCTCTTGAGAAGCGACGCGCCTGAGACCGACTCACAAGAGTTGTGGCAAAGCACCCCAAGCGGGGTATCTTTTACGCGAAGGCCAGAGCCGCAGCGGTCGCCCGCTATGTACACACCGCAACGAGCTACGTAGATGTCCTGACCTACCGGAGACGAGGCGATACAGCATGATAGGTTCGGTTCTAGTACTCGGCGCTGGAATCGCAGGGATGCGCGCTGCCGCCGAGCTAGTGCAGCAAGGGTTCAAGGTCTACCTCTTGGAGCAGAACCCGCAGGTCGGCGGGAAGATGGCGACAATAGACCGGGTGTTTCCCACGATGGAACACACGGCCTGCGCCCTGCAGCCGTTGATGCTCGTGGTCGTCAACAATCCGAACATTGCCATCCTGACCTCTACGGAACTCGAATCACTGGAGGGCGTGCCGGGAGACTTCAAGGTCAAAGCACGGTGTCGCGATGAGCGCGGCGCAATAAGCGATCGGCGAGAGCTGGAGTTCGGCGTCGGCGCCGTCATCGTCGCAACAGGGCTGGAGGAGGAGAAGGGTGAGCCTCTGAGCCGCCTCGGCTACGGCAGGTTAGACAATGTCCTCACCGGACTCGAGTTCGAGCGGCAGCTCTCGGAACTCGGGCCGACCGGCGGCAGGCCAACGCTCGCAAGCGGGAAGCTAGCACGGCGCGTAACCTGGATTGTACGGGGCGAGGAATCGGCGGTCACACTCATGTCGGCTTCGGCGCAGGCGCTGAGTGTCCTGGGAAAGGACAATACTGCACAGGTTTCTATCCTCTACGCTGAGGCCGGCGCCGAGTACAGCAGGCACGCTGAGTTCTGCCTGAAGGTCGAGGAGCGGGGTGCGAGCTATGTCCAGGCCTCTGCACCGGAAGTGCACAGCGCACAGACAGGCGATCTCATCGTCGCCTACCTCAGTGCAGATGGACAAAGAGAGCAGCTGGAGACCGAGCTGCTCGTCATCTCGGCCCCCCTGGCTCCGAGCACTGGGAATCGGATCCCTGCCGACCGCCTCGGCTTGAAGCTGGATGAGAGGGGATTCTTCAGGTGCGCGCCTGGCAGCAACCACCCGATTCTCACGTCCCGTGAAGGCGTGTTTGTGTGCGGCGCCGCCGAAGGGCCGAAGGGGATAGGTGCGTCGGTCATCCAGGCCTGTGCAGCGGCGGCTCAGGCGGCAGCTCTTCTAGCCCCGGCCAGGGGCTCCGAACTCATGCAACGCACGAAGAATCTCCGTCCCATCAACGTCATCGACGAGCCAAAGATCGCCGTGGTGATTGAGGAGGGCGGTGCCGATACTGAAGGGCTCCTCGACTTGAGCGAGATCGCCGAATACACTCGCACACTGCCCGGGGTGGGGGTCGTAGTAGCAACGCCCTGCGCCTCTGACGACGGGGAGATCAGTGAGCTGATCAGCACTGGCGATTTCAACCGTCTGATCGTGGTGGGCCCCTCCCCGATAACGCATGAAACCCTCTTTCAACGGCAGGCGGAGGCGGCCGGGCTGAACCGCTACCTCTTGGAGATGGTGAACCTGCACAACCATTGCGCTCGCGTGCACGCGCAGGACAAGTCGGCGGCCACCCAGAAGGCGAAGATAGTGATGAAGATGGGGGTCGTGCGCGCCCGCCAGCTGGAGCCGTTGCAAGACGTGGAGGTCAATGTCACGCGAAGTTGCTTGGTCATCGGCGGCTGCCCCAGTGGCGTCGCCTGTGCGTCCATGCTGGCCGCCATGGGCGTTCGGGTCCATCTCGTGGAGAAGGAAGCTGAGCTGGAGGGCGTCCACGGAAACGACGACCCTCTCGTGCGCCCCTTGGTCGCCGGCCTTGCCACCAACGGAAATGTCGCAGTCCATACCGCGGCCACGGTGCGAACCGTCGACGGCAGCCTGGGTCACTTCGATGTCGAACTGATCAGACAGGGCAAGGAAGAGAGAGTCACGGTTGGAGCCATCGTACTAGCGTCCGCCACAGGCATCGAAGAGGCTCGTAACGGGCTCGACCTCGCGACTTGCGTGGCCCTCGAGAAGGACGAAGACGGCCTGTACCTCAGTACACAGGGTATCCTGAACCCCTTGGATTTCGTGACCGAGGGTATGTTCAACTGTGGGCCGGCGCGTGCCGTCCTGGGAACAGAGGACGCCATCGTCGATGGCGAGGCAGCAGCCTCGCGAGCGGCCTGCATCCTCTCGTCGAGCGTGCTGCTGCGGCCGCCTGTGGTTTCCGTCGTCGTGCACGAAAACTGCGATGGCTGCGCCTACTGCGTGGACCCCTGCCCCACCGGGTCGATTACGCTGCTCGAGTTCATGGAAGCGGGCGCGATCAAGAAGGTCGTGGATGTCAACGAGACTACCTGCATAGGCTGCGGCATCTGTATGGCAACGTGCCCGAAGAAGGGCATCTTCGTCAGACATTTCAAGCCTGAGTACGCTGCGGATATGGTAGAGGCCGCGCTGCAAGGTGCAGGCAGCAGCGGCGACGAACCCCAGCCGCTTATCGTCTGCTTCTGCTGCAACCGCTGCGCCTATCCCGGCACGGATGCCGCTGCCTTGGTGGGGGCCCAGTATCCTACGAGCGTTCGCATCATCCGAACCGTCTGCTCAGGCACTATCCACCCCAACATCATCACCGACGCTCTCACTCAGGGAGCAGACGGTGTTCTCCTCTGCGGCTGTCATCCTGGGGAGTGCCGCTCACGCGAAGGGATCCGCAGGGCCCAGGACCGGGCCGAGGCTATAAGCCTCCTGCTCGAGGATTTCGGGCTCGAGCAGGAGCGCTTCCGTCTGGAATTCATCGCAGCGTCGGAAGGGCGAAAATTCGCACGCATAGTGCAGGAGATGACTGACGAGCTCGCCACGCTTGGGCCGAGCCCCTACAAGCAGTGAACCAAAGGATCAGCAAGCCTGCCCGTTGCGCCTATCCGAACTCCTCCTGCGTGAGGATCTCCGCAGCGCGCCCAACGGCCTCAGCCACAGCCTGCGAGAGCCCCGGGGACACCTCCTCCGGTATGCAGGCAACCTGACATGCCAGCACCGAGACCTCGACGTCGCACAGATCGCGCAACTCACGGAGCAGGTTGGAGGTAGGCACCTGGTGCATGGAGAAGTCGTCGGTCTTCGCCTCGGGCAGGCTATCGATGTCCAGATTGAAGAGATCACCCGGCTCAAGGGCGCGGTCGATCGCATCCACGATCACGATCCTCGACGGTTTCACGTCAGACAGCAATACATCAAAGAGGATGTTCCGCACCGAGGTCCCGGCGTCCAGCACGCAGACGTCCGCAGGGATCGCG
>Ga0111181_1116_pt1 | contig 13051 bp, 9 predicted proteins | sample DeeMarSWOR324_28_FD_80236 | JGI IMG/M metagenome (GOLD analysis project Ga0111181, IMG submission 80236) | Gemmatimonas sp. SM23_52
CTGTTGGGCACAATGAGCAGGTCGAAATCTTTGTTCGCCTCGATGAGCGCGTCGACCACCTGCATCGTGGATGCGGGATGGACGTTGTCGTCCAGCTCGCCGTGAACGAGAAAGAGCTTGCCCTCCAGCCTGTGGGCCTGGGTGACGTTCGACTGCTCGACATAGTGGTCGCCGACCTCGGAGCCCATCCACTGCTCGACCCAGACCGCCTTGTCCATGCGGTGATCGTGGTTCCCCGCACTCGACACCGCCACATCATAGAACTCCGGATGCGTGAGTATGGCGCGAGTGGCGTCGTAGCCGCCCGCCGAGTGACCCCAGATCCCCACCCGCTCGATATCCATGTAGGGATAGCGCGCCGCCATCTGACGGATCACACCGATGCGATCGGGGAGACCGCCGTCGCCCAGGTTCTTGTAGGAGAACGTGTTGAACTCCCGGGACCGCCCGTTCGTGCCGAGCCCGTCTATCTGCACCGTGATGAAGCCCAGCTCGGCGATCGACTGGGACCCGGCACGATAGGCCCAGAACCCCTTAGGCACGAAGAAGCTGTGCGGGCCGGTTAGATGTCGGTCTCGCCGTCGCGCGCCACCCCCTTGAACGGCTCGGGATATCTCCAGCCCGTCGCCAGCAGCCGCTCGATGTCGGCGCGCTCCAGCTCCATCACGACCTCGCCGTCCGAGGAGCGTCTGAGGACCGATACGGGCGCCAGATCGACGCGCGAATAGTTGTCGACGAAGTAGCTCCCAGTCGGTGAGAAGCGGACGTCGCGATCGGCATTCTCCGGGGTGAGCAACCGCAAGCCGCGGCCGTTCAGGCCCACCCGATAGACGTGACTGAGATAGGGATCTCTCCCCTCCTCCCTTCCTGCGGCGACGAAGTAGACCTGCCGGGCCTCCTCATCCACATGGGCGATCCAGCGGACGACCCAGGGGCCGCTGGTGATCTGGTTCTTCACCCGGCCGCTGCTTCCATCGTACAGGTAGAGGTGACGCCAACCGCTCCGCTCCGACGACCAGACGATCTCCGAACCCTCGCCGAGGACTTCCCAAGCGAGGTTGAACACGTCCACATACGGCTCGGCACGCTCGTCTACCAGGGCGCGGACCGCGCCGCTGTTCACGTCCACCTCGCGGAGCTGGACCATCCCGTAGCCGCGCTCGATGTACAGGTAATAGAACCGCTCGCCGTCCTTGAACCATTCGAACCGGGGTCCCCCGTAGTAAAGCAGATCTAGGGGCTCGGTCCGCACCGGGATGCGGGTGCGCTTCGCGACGTCGAAGATCACCGGCTCGGCGCGAGTCAGCCCCAGCTCGCCCGGTAACGAGTAGTAGTAAGTGTAGGCGATGGGCCTTAGCTGACCTTCCGGACTCGACTGCACGACCGTGAAGGTGCGCGCCGACCGCCGGTCGAGCCGGTAGGAGACGATCTTCCGCGAGTCGGGCGACCAGGTTGCCGCCACAGGCAGGTCGATGTGCATCGTCCCCTCGGGGACCATCTGCGGCGTCGCCGCCAGCCGGGCGATATAGTCGTAGCCCTCCACACCGTCGTCGCTCAGCTGAATGACCTCCCCGGTCTCCAGCGAGCGCACGTAGATATTGTGATCTTTCAGGAATGCGACCCACTTGCCGTCGGGCGACTTCTCCTCCAGCCGCCGCTCCTCCGGCTCTTCCTCGGGCTCGCTCTTCTCGCAGACGTAGTCGGTCAGATCGCAGACGAACTCCACGCCCTCGACTTCGACCCGGATGGCCGCCTCCTCGTCGACGAACTCGAACTCGTCGAACGGAAGGTCGGTGCCGACGAACTGCGTATCCGCAACCACCTGCGTCAGTCCGGCGGCGAGCCGGTCATGGTCGAACGCCGGGGCGCGGGTGATCTGATCCGGGTCGACAAGCAGGAACTGCTTCCCGTCGGCCAGTTCCTTCCGGTACCAAAAGCGGTCGGTCTCAGCGATCCAGTTCGGTGCGACCCGGTCGTTGAGAACGAGCCGCTCGACGTTCGGTCGAAGGAACTGCTCGGCCCGCTCGTAGTCTTCCCGGGTGCCCTGGGCGTAGGCCGCGGTGCATCCCATTAGGAAGAGCACGGCCGAACAGAGCGCGACGCCGCTGGTGATCGTCGGATTCCTCATTTGTGCGTTCCTCTTGGCGGAGGGGGCTGGGGCTACGACGCAGATTTGACTGTGAGTCGAAAGATGAGAAGCGTGACACGCGCAGGCAAACCACCGACAGCGGCTGGCCCGCTGTGTTACCGAGAGGTATCATGTGGGCCATCGCTGCAACGATCACGCGCCGGCCCCGCCGCGGCGGACACGAGCCGGGGGCCGGCGTCCGACGGCCACAGGCAGGAGTCCTACCATGAAAGTCCTTGCAACCATCGCGGTGATCCTGGCGCTGATGGCGACGGCCGCGAGCGCCCAGCAGGTCGCGGACAGCGCTTTTCACTATGCGAGGGCCGAGCCCGCATACGAGGGCGGGGCCGGCCCGCGGGTCTGCATCGACGGGGCGCACCACAACTTCCACACGCTGGACGGTCGCTACCTGGCGTTCGGGACGCTGCTGCGCGACGACGGGTACAGGGTCGCCGGCCATGAGGACTCGTTCACCCCAGAGTCGCTCGGCGAGTGCGATGTCCTGGTCATCTCCAACGCCATGGCCGAAGCCAACGCCGAAGACTGGTCTTACCCGCACCCGTCGGCTTTCACCAGTGCCGAGGTCACCGCACTGCTCGAGTGGGTTATGGGAGGCGGGTCGCTGCTGTTGATCGTCGACCACGCTCCGATGCCGGGCGCAGCCGGCGACCTCGGCGTCCTGCTCGGGGCCCACATGCTGGACGCGTATGTGGGCACGGAAGTCTTCGGCGAACTGGATGAAGACGCGTTCGGCCGCGCCGCCGAGCTCTATGGTGTCCCGATCGACCGCCTGGCCGAGAGTATCGGCGAGCCGGGCAGCCTGGGTGAGCACGCGATCCTCGGGGGTCGGAACCCGGGAGAGGCGGTCAGTACCGTCACCACCTTCACCGGACACGCGTTCTACCCGTCGAGTCAGATGCAGCCGCTGCTGGTCCTGAGCCCCGACGCGTGGGGCGGCGCGGTGCTGAACAGGAACCTACCGGAGGCGCCACAGGAGGCGACTCCGACCTTCCCGGTGGGCGGCTGGTTGCAGGGCGGCGCGGTGCGTGTCGGGCAGGGCCGCGCCGTGGTGCTCGCGGAAGCGGCGATGTGCACGGCGCAGCTGGCAGGGCCGCAGCGCGTGCCGATGGGGATGAACAATCCGCTCGCCCCACAGAACGCCCAGTTCTGCCTGAACGTCGTGCACTGGCTCTCCGGACTACTTGGCGAATGAGTCCTCGATGAAAGGTGACGGTGCCTGCGATTCGGGGTGGCCCGTGCTCGAGACGGCTGCCCGATGCAGTGGAGCCCAGCCTCTCGCCTGAGAAGCCGGGCTCCGGGCTTCAAGCCGCTGCTCGGTCGTCCGTCATTGATTCGGTGTCCACAGCATGGCGTGTTTTCGCCGCTTGACCCTGGCATCCCCGGCAATCTGGCCATCGATGTTGATTCCCAGAGCGCGGCCATCATTCGCCAACTGTATCTCGGTTATTTCGGTTCCATCAAAACGCCACGCCAACGGCGGCTGTTCTCCGCCTGACTCATCGTGCCCTACAGCCTCCCAGCCGTCGGCTCCAAAGGGCCTGACATCCCAGGCAGAAGTTTGCGGCCCGCTGTCCATGATCCAGTGTTCCAAAACGACATCGGAGCACGAGGGCGCGGTGGGGTTTATCCGCCAGACCGCCGGCCGATAAGCTTCCGGGGTTCCCCAGTCCCCGGCGACCAGGACCGTACCATCACCATTGTCGTCCGTGATGTCTTGGGCATAGCCGACGCCGAGATCGCAGTATCCGCCAGTGGACGGCCAGAGGATCGCATGCCACTGTTCTAAATCTCCATCCCAGCTCGCACCTACCACGTGCCCCTGGTTATTGATGCCGCGGGCTACACTTCCGCCCTCCAGCCCCGGCGAGGCGAGTGGCGACGCAACTCCGGACTCATTCCAGAGAGTTGCCACCACGGGCGGCTCGGTGTCCCGCATGCTGTAGCCAACCGTTTTCCCGGAGTTGTTGACATCGAGTGCAATGGCCGTGTCGTACTCATCAACGGGGAGCAGGGCGGCCCCCGGACCTCCGTGCCAGCGGACCGCCGAGACCCGCACCCAGTCGGCGTAGGCCGTGTCGCTACTTTCGCGAGCGCGGCCGACGATGTAGGAGCCGTTATCGCTGATGCCAAACGCGAAGACGTCCTGGTAAGCAAGGTCAACTAGCGGCAGTGTGACTGGCCCGTCCACGACATCGGTTCCCGTCACCGTCCAGGTCATCGCCTGCAAGTACTGGTTTCCCACCCTGGTACCCCCTGCGACGGTCACGGTCCCGTTGCCCAGATCATCGCTGACATCGAAGGCCCAAGTGGGGGGGACGTTCCCGCGGCGAGTCTCAAGGTCGGTGGCTATGTAGTTCGCGTCGCCGCCTCCGCCTCCGCCACCGTCATCTTTGCACGACGGGTGACTTGGGTCGACCTCACAGTCTGGCTTGGCAAACTGGGGATCACCCACGGTCGGGACGGTGGGGGCGTCTTCCTGACAGGCTGCGACCACGAAGGCCAGCAGCAGAAATGGAATGATGCGCTTCATCGTTACCCTACTCCTTTCGATGTAAAGTCAGCGCTCAACTCGTCCGCATTGGGCCGGCGGGGCGCGATCCCAGACGCCATAGCGCTCCTGCCTGCCGCGGCCGATGTAGTGCCTCCCCCGTCGCCGGCGTGCAGATCCGCTCGTCTCAAGACACGCTGTGAACGCCTCCCCGCTACCCCCTGGTGCGGGCCAAGCCATGCCGGCAGGAACTCGAGCTACGGACACGTCTACGCCCCGGTTCGTGATTGCGGCTGAAGATGTGCGTCCTCTCATGTTCCTAGTCTGTCGAGGCGCCGGATCGTGACACCCGAGCGGGACACGGTCGGCACAGCTCGCCCGAGATGGCGAAGCTTGCGGAAGGCTCGAAGGCGGCCGATGTTGTAAGGGAAGCTTCAATCGTCGCAGTACTTGGGCACCCGGTCGGGCCCGCCGGGCGCACGATCGCCGCGCCGGCGTTCTGACCGGGGGAGGCAGTCGTGGTATCCCCTGCCGGGGAGCCGGAGCTGGAGGCGGTCGAGCGACTGCGGCTCGGGCTCCAGATCATGGCGCTGCGCGCCCTCAGGGACCCGGAGGCCGCCGAGGAGGCCGTCCAGGAGACGCTGGTCCGCGCGCTGGAGGCCCTGCGGAACGGCCGGCCCCGGGATCCCGAGAAGCTCGGGGCCTTCGTGCGGGGGATCGCGCGCCACGTCATCGCCGACATCCAGCACGCCCGCCAGCGTAGCGCCCCACTGCAAGCGATGCCGGAGACGGAGCACGGCACCGGCCGCGACGACCCACTCACCGCCCTAATCACCGCTCAAGAACGAGACCGCGTTCGCCTGGCCCTGACCCAGCTCTCAGCCGGGGACCGCGACATCCTGCATCTGTCATTCTTCGAGGGATTGACGCCGGTCGAGATCGCCGAGCGGCTGGGCGAGCCGGCGCTGAGGATCCGGAAGCGGAAGTCGCGCGCGCTGCGTCGGCTGCGCGAGGCCTTTCTACGAGGAGCAGGCCCCTGTCACGAATCGGGGTCTTCACAGACAAACAAATAGGAGGGCGAAGCGAGTGCGAGTCCGGAGGAGAACTTGTCGGAAACACTGAATTGTGACGCGATCGTCGACGGAGGGCTGATCGAGCGCTACGTGGCCGGGACGCTGTCCGAGGCCGAAGTCGAAGCCCTCGAGTCGCACTACCTGACCTGCACCCGCTGCCAGAACGAGTTGCGGTTGGCGGCGGCGATCAGGGACGTGCTCCCCGAGGTGCAGGAGGCCTCGGTAGCGGCCGGCGTGAGCCCCACCGCCGTGACCACGCGGTGGTTCGGCCGACGCGCACAGGTCGCGGCCATCGCCGCCGCGGTCGCGGCGGTCCTCGCCGGGGTCCTGCTCGTTGAGCCCTCGCGCATCGAGAGCCTGCGCCACCGTGAGGCGGTCCCGGAGACCGAGGCGGCTCCGACCGTGGAGGTGCCCGTCGGCACGGTTCGGGCCGTCGAGGAGTTCCGCTGGGCAGCGGTGCCCGCGGCTGACCTGTACCGGGTCACTCTGTACGACGGGGCCAGCGATGTCGTCTGGCAGGTCGATGCCCGGGACACGCACGTCGCACTGCCGGACACGGTGCGGCTCGAGCCTGGCGCGCTCTACCTCTGGCAGTTGGAGGCGCGTGTCGGTTGGGACCGCTGGGTGAGCTCGGAGCTGGTGCGGTTCAGGATCTCCGAACCCTAATCAGGACCGCCGTATGAAGGGTCTGTTCATCACGGTTCTGCTTCCTGCCCTGCTCGTCGCCATGAGTGGGGCGGCTACCGCTCAGGAGCCGGCGAGCTCGCCAGATATCGTGGCGCTGCTGGAAGCCGGTGACGAGGCCCGGCTGCTGGAGGAGCTTCGCGCGCGGCCCGACGACGCGCGCGAGGCAGTCGCGAGACTCTTTCAGCGCAGCGCCGGCGCGAACGACTCGATGGACCGCGTACGCTTGCTCGACCAGGCTCAGCTACTGGCTCGGGCCTACGCCCAGGTGTGGTCCGACTCGTTCCTCGTCCGCAAGGTCGAGCAGTTCGCCCGCTGGTCGACCGGGGAGCGCGCGGAGAAGCTGGCGGCCGACAGTCTGCGTCGCGCCGGAATCGAGGCGTACTACCGGGAGGGGCCCGAGGCCGCGATCCGCCTCTGGGAACGCAGCCTGACCGTCTGTCGTGCGCTGGACGATCAGGCGTGTCAGGCCACCGTGCTGGGCGACCTGGGCGCCGGGCACTACGCCCTGGGCGATCTGGACCGCGCGCTCCGCTACTACACGCGATCCCTGGAACTCGCGACGGCGGCGGGCGACCACCGTACCCGCGGCAACGTGCTGGGCAACATCGCGAGCGTGCACAAGGACCGCGGCGAGTTCGCGGTTGCCGCGGAGTACTACGAGCGTGCACTGGAGACCCGCGCGCTGACGGGTGACCGGCGCGGTGAGGCGGCGGATCTGAATAACCTGGGACTGGTACGCGGATCGCTGGGCGACCTGGCGGGAGCAGCGGAGTACTTCGAGCGCGCGCTCGAGCTGAACCGCCACGACGGCCGCGACCGCACGGCGGCCAATAACTTGACCAACCTGGCCAACTTGGCCATGCGGCGCGGGCGCTACGAAGACGCGCTCGACCTGTATAACGAAGCCCTGGCCCTGCGACTGCAGACCGGCGACCGACAGGGTGAGGCCCTGGATCTTCAGAACCTGGGCCTGCTGCACCTGAGCTGGGGCGACTACCCGGCGGCGCTCCGATCGCTGAAAGCGTCGCTGACGATCCTCGAAGAGCTGGGGATATCGATCTGGCGCGCGGAGGTGCGCGCCGACATCGCGGCCGTCCATACGGCGATGGGACACCTGCAGTCCGCGCGCACCGACCTGACCGAGGCGATCGCCGAGGCCGGCGGCGACGAGTACCTGGGCCCTGCACTGGCGATGCAGCGGGCCGATGTGCTGACCGAGCTGAACGAGCTGGACCAGGCCGCGGAGTTGTACCGGGAGGCGGAAGCCGGCTACGAACGGCTGGGCGATGCGACCGGGCAGGCCGAGGCGGAAACGGGGCTCGGCTACCTCCACCTGACTCGCGGCGATTACGACGCCGCCGAGGAGGCGTTCAGTCGAGCGCTTCAGGTTCACGAGGGCCTCGGCGATGTGCGACCCGGAGCGATGGCCCGCGTGCGCCTGGGCGACGCGCGCTTCCTGCGCGGCGACACGGCCACCGCACGCCGAACTTATCAGGACGCGCTCGCTGCGTACCAGGAGTTCGGTGACCCGGCAGGCGAGGCTGTCGTGATCGGAGCGCTGGCAGATCTCGACCTGGAGCTCGGCGCGTTCAGGCGCGCCGAGGCCGGCTACCGGACGGCGCTCACACGCCTCGAGAGCCAGCCGATTGGGCCGGTCCGCTGGCAGCTACAGCTCGGCCGGGGGCTGGCGCTACGCGGGCTGGGCAGACTGGACGAGTCGGTGGCCGAGCTCGCTGCGTCCGTCGAACAGGTTGAAACGATGGGCGCCGGGTTGCCGATCGCGGAGCGGCGCTATGGCTACATGGAGGACAAGTGGCGCGTCTATTCGGAACTGGCGAAGACGGAGCTCGCCCGCCGCCAACCCGCAGCGGCCTTCGAGATCAGCGAGCGGATGCGTGCACGCCAGCTCGTCGATCTGCTGGCACACGGCCGGACCGGCGCCGGGGCGCCGGAGCTCGCGCTGGTCCGGGAGGAAGAAAACCTCCGTCGCGAGATCACGCTCCTCAGCGATGAGCTGTACGCATCGTCTCACAGGGGTGGCACGTTCCGCGAGGCTGGCGAACCGAGCCCGGAGCTGGACGAGCTGCGGGAGTCTCTAGCCGCTGCGCGCCAACGCTACCGGCGGTTGCTGGTCAGGTTAGAGGAGTCGAATCCGGAGTACGCTGCGCTTTTCTCGGGCTCTGTGGCCGCCGTAGCGGACGTACAGGGCCTGCTGCCGGCCGGCGCGGCCTTTGTCGAGTATCTGGTGAGCCGGGCGGCGCGGACGATCTGTGGCGGACACCGCTCAGGCGACTGTATGGCGCGCTGATCGCACCGCTCGAAGCGGCCGGCCATCTCGACGGCGCACGTCTGCTGATTCTCGCACCGCACGCCGAGCTCCACTACCTCCCTTTCCAGGCGCTGCTGCGGTCAGGTCCGCAGGGCGAGAGCTTCCTGATCGAGTCGTACGAGATCGCCTACACGCCGTCGGCCTCCGTCTGGGCCGAGCTGGCGCGACGCGGCCCCGGGGCTCAGGGGCGCGGTCTTCTCGCCATGGCTCCGCATCCCGACGCGCTCAGCCACTCGGCGGCCGAGGTACATGGGATCAGCCGCGGCGACACGCTGGCGGAGGTTCTGGTCGGGTCGCGCGCGACCGAGGGTGGGTTCTACAGGCTCGCTGGGGATCGCCAGGTTCTGCATCTGGCCACACTCGGCGTGCTGAACACGCGGAACCCGCTCTTCTCGTACGTGCAGCTCCATCCAGACGAGACGACTGACGGTCGGCTGGAGGCGCACGAGGTGTTCGGCCTGCGACTGAACGCCGATCTGGTGGTGCTGAGCGCGTGCCAAACCGCGCTCGGCAGCGGCATTCGCCACGACGTGCCGCCGGGCGACGACTGGGTCGGACTGGTCCGCACCTTCCTGTACGCGGGTGCGCGCTCGGTGGTAGCGAGTCTCTGGCCCGTCGATGACCGGGCGACGGCGCTGTTGATGCAGAGGTTCTACGCTGGGTTGGAGAGCGGCCGATCGAAGGCCCGGTCACTCGCGGACGCGCAACGGGCGCTGCTCGGCGAACCCGGGCACGCGAATCCGTTCTACTGGGCCGCGTTCCAGCTGTCTGGCGGGATCGAATGAGCGAGCGCCGGACACGCATGAATTACCTGGAGGACCAGCTAGCCAGCTAGGAGGGTCTCATGGCTGCCACAACACGTTGGATATCGAGCAAGCGAGAGGCCAGCGTCTGGCTGCTGCTGCTAGTACTGGCACTCGCCGCCGGCCTCGCGAGCTGTGACGGCGGGCCGACGGGGACCCAGGAAGAGGAAGACCTGGGACCTGACGCGACTGTCGTATTTCGCGGACTCACCGTCTCCGATGTGGACGACGCAGCCGCCGGCGGCAGTCCCCTCGCCGCCGCGACCCCGGGCGTGGCCTACGTCTCGGCCTCCCCGGGCACCTTCTCGGACGCCGACTCGATCACCGTCACCAACCTGGCCAACGGGCAGACCCGGACCGTCGAACCCATCGATGGTGGCTTCGACCCGGTGCCGCTCGAGGCCGAGCCGGACGACGCGATCGAGTTCGTCGTCCACCGCAGCGACGGCAGCACCCGCAGCTACCTGACGCGTGTGCCGGCGCGCAAGCGGCCGCGCGTCGTGCGCACCGTGCCGCCTAAGGACGCCACCGACGTCGTGCTCTCGAGCAGTGTCATGGCCGTCTTCAGCGAGCCGATGGACGCGAGGACGGTGACCGCCGGGACCTTCCAGCTCCAGCTCAACGGCCAGCCGGTGGCAGGGACGCTGGCGTTGACGGCTGACGGTCTGAGGGCCGAGTTCAGTCCGGCAGAGCCGCTGCACACCGGAACCACCTACCTGCTAGTGATCAGCACGGGCGTGCGCGATCCGGAGGGTGATCCGCTCGAGGCAGAGGTGGGAATCAGGTTCACCACGGAAGGCCGGGTCGTGTTCGCGTCGGTGAGCGTCGGTGGCTGGCACACTTGTGCCACAGGTGTCAACGGCAGCAGCTACTGCTGGGGGTGGAACGGTTACGGGCAGCTCGGCAACGCCACCACGACGGAGAACAGCAGGGCCGTACTCGTCGGCGGCGAACACAGCTTCGTCTCCCTGCCCGCGGCTCTCTACCATACGTGCGGGCTCACAGCTAGCGCTACCGCCTACTGCTGGGGGTGGAACGGTGATGGAGAACTCGGCAACGGCACCACCACGCAGAGTGCTATGCCCGTACTCGTCAGCGGCGGACACAGTTTCGCGTCGATGACCTATTCGTGCGGGCTCACCGCTGACGGAACGGCCTATTGCTGGGGGCCCAATGGCCGCGGCCAGCTCGGGGCAGGCACGTTAGTTACGCACAGTACGACACCCCTGCCCGTTAGCGGCGGCCTTATGTTTACCTCTTTGGCCACGGGTGGCGCGCACACGTGCGCGCTCACGGCTGACGGGGCCGCCTACTGCTGGGGGAACAATTACTATGGCGAGCTCGGGACCGTGACGTCTGAGACCTGTTATCCAACGGAGACGGCCCCGCCGTGCAGCAGGACGCCCGTGCCGGTGACGGGCGAGCTCAGCTTTGCGTCCCTGGGCGCGGGTGGCCTTCACACATGCGGGCTCACGGCTGACGGGTACGCCTACTGCTGGGGGACCAACGGCGATGGCCAGCTAGGCACCGTCACGCCCCCTGGCCAAAACCAGTACACGCCGGTCCCGGTGGACGGTAGCCGATCGTACATATCCATATCCGGGGGCTGGTCTCATACCTGCGCCCTGACAGCCAGCGGAGAAGCGTTCTGCTGGGGCGACAACGAAGGTGCACAGCTCGGCAACGGGGGGCAGGGCGGCAGAGTTCGATATCCTGTCCGAGTCGTTGGGTCTCATCGTTTCGAAGCGCTGACCACCAACACGGGTTATCACACGTGCGGCCTGACAGCGGACGGAGATGTGTATTGCTGGGGCTGGAACGAATACGGCCAACTCGGGCTTCCCCCAAGTGCCACTCCTGAGGGCTCGTCGGCCGTCCCGCTTCTCGTCGAGGTGCCGTAGGAAGTTGCGGCGCCAGGAAGACCAAGCCCTGCCGAGCCTGCGTGGATTCGGCAGGGCTTGTTTTATAGCGGCTCGGCACGGCTCGCCCCAGCGAAGGACCTGCCGACCATCGACAGAGCGAACGACGTCGCGCTGACAAAGAGGCCTACGGTGGACAAGAGCGATGCAGAGAGCCTCCGCCCGGTGCATGGGCAGAGTTCAGCACCGCCCATTCGGCACGCAGACCGAGATTACCCGCCCAGCCTGAGTACCATGCCGCCGGTCAACATCAAATCAAGCTGGAGCTTGCTCTTGAAGACATCCACGTCAGCGCCCTCCAGGTCTGGCTTGGCCGAGTAAATGTAGTCCTCGACGTCGAACCGGATGGCAAGCTTCTCGGCCACGTCAAATGTAGCCCCGACGTTGACCACGGCACCGATATCTGTCAGACCCTCGATATCGGTGCCAAACCCCTCGCTCAGGTAGTCATAGGCGTTTCCGCCACGGCTGATCAGTGCCAGCCCGCCTCCAATGTGAATGTTGAAACCGTCTTGCGGCCTGAATCGGTAGAGGCCCTTGAGACTGGCAAGCCAGACGTATGCGGAGGTGTCTGCAGATTCGGAGAAGGGGACGCCGGCGTCCGAGCCTGTGAGCTCAGTCTCTGCACTGCTGAACGCGTAAACGAACGTGCCCTCGACTCCGAACGCCTCCGTGAACCACAAGTCCACGCGGCCGCCCAGGGCCAAGCCCGCCTTGTGCTTGCCGGTCCACTTATCCAGCTCGACGCCGATAAGGGAACCCAGCTCGTCAAGAAACGCTTCCTCCATTTCGGAGACGTCGGTCACTGGCAGATAGAGCCCGCCAAAGGCTGACAATTCCGCCGAGACCCGCTGAGCGGCCGCTGGGTGGGCCATCAGCAGGGCCAGTGCGGCGAGACAATACGCTCGCTTGATCATGGAATCCTCCCGGTTCTCGCTGTGTGCTGACCACGGGGGACGGGCAGAACGAGCCCGCCCATTCTTACCATTGCTGCCTAGACTCTCCCTCCAGGCGCTCTCGCTGCTCCGCGCAGACTCCCCACCGGCGGCGCACGCTGCCGAATCGCATTGCCGCATCATGAGTCTCGTACGGTATCTACGCAACTGAATATCGATTGCAACTCGTAGTTCGCGGCCCGGTGGACAACCTGAGCTCAGTACGGGTCCTTGAGTGCCATGCCGCGTCAATACGGCCGATTGACGTATCAGCGAGGCACTCGCCGTCGCACCGCGAAACGGTTTGACGCGTACCCAGGCAACGACGCATAATTTTCACGCTTGTCCTAGCCATTTAACCATCCTGCTTGCTGTTGCGACTTTGCCGCTTGTGCCGGCCTGAGAGGAAAGGTGGACGCCATGCGTCGAACGAGAATGTACCCCATCCGCTGCCTGTCCCTGGGGCTCCTGGCCCTGTGTGCCTGCACGAGCCTGGGGGCTCCTCGCGCGCCGGGCGAGCCCCAGGCTCCGCCGCAAGCCAAGCGGATCGTGGTGATTGACCCCGGCCATCCCTCGGAGACCAGTGCGGGAACCCAGGGCCCGAGCGGGGTCACCGAGAACCACATCAACTGGGTGATCGGCCAGAAGCTCCGCGCCCTGCTGGAGGA
>Ga0111181_1113_pt1 | contig 12653 bp, 12 predicted proteins | sample DeeMarSWOR324_28_FD_80236 | JGI IMG/M metagenome (GOLD analysis project Ga0111181, IMG submission 80236) | Gemmatimonas sp. SM23_52
CCAACGGTGCATATCCTGACGACCCCAATACAGCTGACGCGCCGCGACACCGCCCGCCGCCGCCAACCCCAACAGCGCCACCGCGAGGATCACCACACCTACCAAGATCTCGACCAGTGACAGCCCACCCCGCTCGCGGAGGGCTTCACCCACCCTCCTCCAACTCATTGCAAACCCCCTAACGGCGTCATCCGCAACATTTCCATCCACCCAATCGTTACAGGCCAACCTCCGACCCCCTCGCCACCGCTCTCACGATCCCGGCCAGCCCGGCGAGAATCACCGCTTCCCTAAGCGCAAGACCGCTCTCGGTCGTACGCCGCCGTCCTTCTCCAAGGGGCAATCCCCGTGCCGCAAACGCCTGACCGTGGCCACGCCACCTAAGTCGTTTCCCGATAGCAAGATAAGGCTGACATGCCCACAGCGGAGCCACCGTCCACCCTCCACCCGGAATCGGTCAAAGTGACCGCTCCCCGCCCCCCAGATCGGCGGCCACCCGCTCCACCTCGCGCCACACCCGCAGCACATTGCCGCCCCACAGCTTGCGGATCTCCCCCTCGCTGTAGCCGCGGCGTACCAGCTCGAGGGTCACATTGAAGGTCTCGCTGGCGTCCCTCCAACCTACCACGCCGCCACCGCCATCGAAGTCCGAGCCGATGCCAACGTGGTCGATGCCGATGAGCCGGACCGCATAGTCGATGTGATCCACGAGATCGCTCACGCTGGCACCGGGCCACCGATCGTCGATCTCCGCACGTCGCTGCCGGTATTCCTGGCGCTCCTCGTCGCTGAGGGCCCGCCACGCCGCGTGGCCCGTGATCCCTATCTCCTCACGCAGCGCCCGCAGCGCCGCGAGCTTCTCCGGCGGATCCTCCCTGAGGAACTCGCCCACCGCCACGATCTGCGCCACGCCGCCGTCATCCCTGAGTGCGAGCAGCTGCTCGTCGTCCAGGTTGCGAGGTACGTCGCGCAGCGCCCTGACGCTGGAGTGCGAGGCGATGATCGGTGCCCGCGAGAGCCTGACGGCGTCCAGCATGGTCTGCTTAGAGACATGGGAGACATCCACCATGATGCCCAGCCGGTTCATCTCCGCGATCACCTGCTCGCCGAACTCGCTGAGTCCGCCATGCTCCGCTTCCGCGTCGCCCAGATCGCTGCGCGGGTCGGAGGAGTCGCCGATATCGTTGTGGCCGTTGTGGGTGAGCGTCATGTAGCGGGCGCCGAGCCCGTGATACCTCTCCAGCAAGCTCAGATCCCGGCCGATCGCGAAGCCGTTCTCGATGCCGATGCAGGCCACGAGCTTGCCAGCGGCGTGGATCCGCTCCACGTCATCCGCAGAGTAGGCCAGCTCGATCCGATCCGGATACATCGAGTCGGTCATCCGGTGGATGGCGGCGAATTTTTCCCGCGCCTCCGCCTTCGCCCACTCATAGTTCTCGGGCGTCCTCTCCCGCTGGCCCACGTAGACGATGAAGAAGGCCGCATCCAGGCCCCCTTCCTCCATCTTCGGGAGATCCACCTGGTGCTCCCCGCGCACGCCGGGATCGGCCTCCGGCGTAGCGAAGCCCTCCGGGAGGTCATCGTGGGTATCGATCGTCATCACGTTCCCGTGAATCGCCCGGGCCCGAGCCACGAGCTCGGTCTCCCCACCACGCGAGCATGCGACCTGAATGGTGATGAGGAGCCAGACCGACACCAGTGCCACGGTTCGCGAAGGCATGTCATCTCCTCTCTGGATGTGCGACCGCTAACGCTGTTGCTCAGCCAGCCTCGATCAGACTCTCAAAGCGTGGGTTGTCCCGCAACGGGTCCCAGGTGGGATCCGCCAGCAGCCACGGCACGGACACCGGCGCGTCCGCCGACAGCAGCGCTTCGAGCTCATCGATAGCGGCATCGTAATCGCCGACCATCACGTAGATGTGAGCGAGATTGTCTACCAGCGCGGCGCCTGCGTAGGCGTCCTCAGAGATCGGTAGCAGTTCAACCGCGCGCCTGCCCTCCCACACCGCCGCCCCCGCACGCCCTAGCCCCGCCAGGGCCAGACCCAATTGAGCATGCAGGCGCGAGTCCCCGGGACTCAGCGTGACCCGCGGCTCCAGATAAGCGCGCGCCGAGTCGAAGTAGACCTGCGCGCTCGGCCCCTCTTGGGCACGCTCGTACAGAATCGCCTTGGCGAGCAGGTACGAGCCGGAGTCGCTACCGAAGGATTCGGGGTGGAGGCGTGCGAGCGTCCCCTGATAGTCCTGCTCCCTTATACTGAACAGCATCCTGAAGCTCGCCCAGTACAGGTCGGCATGCACTTCCGCGAGCTTCCTGCGAGCCTCCTCGAAATCCGGATCCAGCTCGACCGCCTTCTCGAACATCGCCAGCGCTTCCTGGGCACCCGCCTGGGTGCGGCTCGATTGCAGGTACTCGTTACCGCGCAGGTAGTAGCTATAGGCTTCCAGGTTCCGGGTCGGTTCCGCCTTAGCGTGACATCCAGTGCGTCGGCCACCTTCTCGGCGATCTCCGACTGCACCTCGAAGACGCTGGCCAGCGGCTCCTCGTAGATCTCGGCCCAGACGTGGGTCGCGTCGGTCACGCGGATGAGCTGTGGCGTGACGCGCACTCGGCTCTGCCCCTCGGGTAAGTTCTCCCAGCGAACGGTACCCTCGAGGATGTACGCGACGCCCAGCTCCTGGCCGATCTCCTGCACCGTCTTGTCCGTCTCCTTGTAACGGAGCGCACTGGTGCGTGCGATGACTCCCAGCCCCGTGATGCTGGCCAGTCGCGCGGTGATCTCCTCGGTGATGCCGTCGGCGAAGTACTGGTCTACGGGCGAGCCGAGGTTCACAAAGGGCAGTACAACCAGCATCTTCCGTGAGCCTCCGCTCGCCGCAACGGTCCCGCCTTCACCCCACCAGCCGGGCAGCTTCGGCAGAATGTACAGCCCAGCGGCGAGGGTGACGACCAGGACGGCCGCTACGGCGGTGAGGGCCAGTGTGCGGCTGGGCCCTGCGTACGTCGGCGTCCCCGCGAGCGGCTCGGTTCGCACCACGCCCCTCGGCGTGATGTCGAACGCCCAGGCGAGCACCATGGCAATCGGAAAGCCCAGGAGGGTGAGCGCCACGACCAGCGTGATGCTCCACTCGGGGAGCCTGAGGGCAGGGAAGGCGATGTCCGCCACCTGCAGGATGCCGAAGGCGACGATGGCATAGACGACGGCGACGCGGAACACGCGTCGACGTCGCAGTTCCGCCAAGAAGGCGCGAACCCTCAAGCCGTTATCGCCCCTGGGCGAATCCAATCGATCACCTACCCGGATACTCGAGCCACGATCACGTGCGAGGCAAGATGAAACCGCCCCACAGCGGTCGCAAGGATCTCAGCTTCCTTCAACCAATTAGAGTGCCGAGGCCCCGTTCAGGGTTGGAAGTTCGCCGCGATGGGAAGCAGCGTCAGCGCGAAAAACGGGCGCCGGCCTGCAGGCTACGAGCCCTCTCCAAAGGCCGTCGCCAGCGGCCCCGACTCGCTGCCCGCGTTCTCGGCCGAGAGACCGACACAGCTCGGCAACTGCTGGCGCGATGCGTCCAGTTCACACCTCACGTACGGGTTGACGATCAGCGCCCTCCAGCTACCACCGGCGACCGTCATCTGGATGGGGACGTCCGGCGGTTTGTAGCTGACGCTATCCAGCTCCGCCAGGCTACGCGCGTGGCGCCCATAGATGGTGAGGAACCACCTCTGCGCCGATTTCAGCTCCATGAGGAGATCGGTGAAGCGCCTGCTATCATCACTGACGCGGCCCCGCTCGACCCGGAAACGCTCGCTGAACGGCGGTTCGAACAGCAGAAACGCCCAATCATCCCTGAGGGGCTCGAAGTAGGCGGCCGAGAGCGTTGCCGTCTGATCTTGCCGATCGATCACCCGGAACTCGACCTGCCGACCATTACGCGTCTTGCGGACCTTGCCGAGTTCCACGCGGGTGCTGTCCGTGCACCCGTACGGCCACTCGCTGCAGAAACGCTCCCGGATCTGCAGGGCTGCCTCTTCCTTGTCAAAGCTGTCACAGGCCACCAGCAGCCCGACCCCACACAGCACGACCGGCCATGACTTCCGGCATCGCGGCATCGTTGCTCCTGCCAGTCCCAAAGGATCAGATGGATATGCTAGCCCGTCGTCACTTCCAGCCGCCGGGTCCCCGCCGCCGCTCAGGTCGGTCCAGGGTCAGCCGCACTTCCGGCACCCGCTTACGTGCTGACGACTCCGCGCTCGCAGGCCCCGGCGGCCCAGGGGACTCCGTCGCCCTCGGCCCCGGCGCCCGGAAGCTCCTCCGTACCGCTTCCTCACCTGCAGCGATCGCCCGTCGCAGGCCGGCCATGTAGTCATCGCCTCGCTCGACGATCTCTATCGGGCCGCCCTTACCCCGCGTCAGCACGACAATCTGGATCGGATGACTCAGGCCGCCGGGGTTGCTCTCGATGGAATGCAGCACCGTCCAGTAGGCGGCGAGCTCCGCCTGATCCAGCCCTGGCCGGCTATCGCTCCACAGGACCTTGCGGAGGAACGCCAGGAATGGCTCGGCGACCGACCTGCTACTGCCCACGCACGCGCACGACAACTCTGGCGTGATCTCGGTCACTGTGCATTCCGGATCGACCTCAAACAGCCGCAGCGAACCCTCGAAGGGAACAGCCAGCAGCGACTGGGTGACCACATACCCGTTGGAGCTCACGGCAAACCCCGGCAGCCCAGTCAGGGTGCGGTGAATAGCCACCGTCCGCTGCACCGGCGCCGCCAGTGCCTGCCGGATCCGGGAACGCAACACATCCTCGGCCGCGTCGCGCTGCTCAGGTTCCGAGAGGCAGCGCTCCAACGAGAGGGCCATCTCCTGAGCCAGCCCGTCGTGTCCGGCCACGCCGAGTACGGCCTGCCCCGCAACGACGTGCAGCTTCCTGGCGAGCTGTCGTGCCGCCGGGAGCCCGTCCTGCGAGGGCACCGTGGCTGGACCGCTGGCGGCCAGCACCACGCCCTCGGCGCATCGGATACCTACGATCAGCGACACGCTACACTCCTAGAAAGCGGCTCTTGGGGGGAGGACCTCCAAGTTACGAAATCGCCCCAGGGCTCACAAGCGCGACAAGTGATACGCCCCCAGGGCCGGCTCGCCCTTGCCGGAGGGGCCCAATTCCCTAAGATTGGTTTATCCTCCGGCATCCCGCCAGAGACTCAAGCACTCATGCAAGACCTGGAGAACCTTCGCAGCCGGTTGGCCCAGGAAGAGGCCACGCTAGCCAGGACACACGAGCAGATCGACGCCGCTCAGCGCCAGATCGAGCGACTGCACGGCCAGATCGAGGCCGTCCAGCAGCAGATCGCGACGACCGAGGGTGGGATCGCCGATCTCCAGCGGCACGCCGAAGAGATCCAGAAGCGCATCGCCCTCTTGCGTGAGTACATGGCCATGGTCGAGAGCGCCCCGGAATCCCCGCTCCCCCTCGAACCGGCGCCGCCCGCCGAGCCTGCAGCGCAGCCCCACGAGCCGGTTGCTCCCGCGGCCGACTCGCTCGGCGAGCTCTTACCGTCCCTGGACGAGGCGGCACCGGCAAACGAACTCGGGGATCTGTCGTTCGTGGACGCGCCTACAAGCGGCGCTGGGGCAGCCAGTTCGACAACCGAGACGCCAGGTTCGATCGATGACCTGGACGAGGATTACCTCACCACCGAACTCCTGCCTCGCACACAAACCTTCGAGGAGGAGCTCATCCTAGTGATGGCCTTTCACAGGAAGGCGATCGCGCCCAAGGAAGTCGCCCGCGTCTTCCGTCGCCTGGACTACGCGCCCAAGCTCGCCGCGACCGAGAAGAACATCAAAGCTCAGGTCGAGTCCGACCATCACTTCTTCGAGTACACCAGTGACGGCCGGGTCGCACTGACACGGGAGGGCCGCGCCGAGGCACAGCGCTTGCTCGAGCAGCTCCGCTAACTGAGAGCGGGACGCCCCCTGGCGACGCCACGGCTCCTATCCCAGATTTTCGACGAATGCCCAACCTTCGGACCACCCCGCAGAGGAGGAGTGCCATGCCCGACAGCGTCTACAAAGTGATCGAGCTGGTCGGAACCAGCACCAAGAGCTGGGAGGAAGCCGCGACGAACGCCGTCCACAAGGCCGGCGAGAGCCTGAAGAACCTCCGCATCGCCGAGATCACGAAGCTCGACTTGACCGTGGAGGACGGGAACATCGTCCGTTACCGAGCGCGCGTGGCCCTCTCCTTCAAGGTCGGTGCCTGAGCCGACCGCTCGACATACCACCTGCGGCTCGACGCTGTAAGCGAAAAGGGGGCGGCCCGTGATGGCCCCCCTCCCGCATCTCCGGGCAAGCGACGGACTAGCTGGCAGGCCGCCGGTAGCGCTCCAGCCACTGCAGGCCCAGGTCGTCGGTCCGGACGACGTACACCGTGCCACGACCGAACCCGACGATGTCGCGGCCGGCCGGCAGGACGACCTTTCCCTTTAGCTCGGCGTTCGCGCCAAAGACGTCAAAGTCGATCGGCTCGCCGGCCGGTACGTGACGCTGGACCCACATGTCCCCTTCCGGTGTGACGCGGACGCCGTTGTCAGCAAAGGCAGGTTTGTTATCGGGCCAATCCAAGCTGTCGATGTCCGGCTCCTCGCCTCGACCGCCCCCGCGGCTCAGCGCCATACGGCGCTGGCCGTTCTCGACCATGATGCCGATCCGAATGCCGCCACCCAGGGCTTCAGCCCACTCCAGCTTATCGGCTCGGCGTATCCTGACGGGTTCGAAAGCGATGGGCCCACTGCGAACGACCTTCCCATCTACGTGAATCCACTCCACGTGGTAAGGGTCCGCACGGGCGACGGCGACACGACCGTCCCAGCTCACCGCCCATGCATCCTGCGGGCTGAGCGGCACCGGCATGATCGTCACGGCTTGATTCCCGGGCCCGCCGGACCTCGACTGCTTCATCTCCGGCAGCTTGACCATCGCCACCGTGTCCATGGCTCCGCTACTCCGGTCCCAGCGCACGACCGCTGCCGAGTCCGGCAGCTGCAGCCCTCGCCCCCCGCCAACCGGCTGGAAATAGACTCTGCCCCGCGAGTCGACAGCCCGGGGCAGCACAATCAGGAGCCCCGGTCCCGGGCCCGGTCCCTCCTGGGCGATCGGCATCGTCGCGCCGAACCTGCCGTCCGGCGCGACCACGGTGAGCCGGGCGTTCCCGAGATCCACGAGCAGCACGGAGTCACCCGGCAGAGCGAACACACCGTCCGGCTGCCGGTACTCGCTTGGCCCCTGGCCAACGCTGCCTAGCGTGTCCGCCACACCGCTGGCCAAATCGGCGATCACAAGTGCCTGTCCGAGTGGATCAGCGATCATCACGCGGCCGTCGGGCAGCTCTAGCAGTCCCTGAACAAGACTTAACGCCTCAGGATAACTGGCATCAGGCTCGGTGAGCCTTTGCACGGCCACCTGAGCGTGCAACGGACCCGAATCCACGGCCCCGATCACGCCCAGCCACGCCAACGCGACTACGCTCAGCCTTCGAATCATCGCTCCAAATCCCCTGTTGAATGTCCCATGATCTGCTCGTCTAGTGGATGCACGAGACGCCCGAAGCGTCGCACCGGCGGACTCGATCGCCGCCCAACCTCGCGCAGCAGCGCACGGCAACCAGCTAGATCGGTGTCGACTCACTCTCAGCAAAACGTTCCGGCCGGAATGCCCTCCAGTCGTACTCCGACTCTCCAACAACGACGAGATCGGCAACGATCGCGCCCGCCAGAGGAGCCAGCAGTATTCCACTACGCCCAAAGCCCGTGCTGTAGATCAGCCCCTCCAGCTCCGGGTCCGGGCCGATGATCGGGGACGAGTCGGCGCTGAGCGGCCGCAGACCGGCCCAGCGTTCCAGTGGCTTGAGCCCGGCGAGCGCGGGTACGAGCTGCGAGACACCGTCGTGGATCACGCGGAGTCCCTCCTCGCTGATCGACTGATCGAAGCCGACGTCCTCCATCGTGCTCCCGGCCAGCACTGTCCCATCCGCCCTCGGCACCAGGTAGCGACCCGCGTGGCTGGCAACGGTGCGGTCTAGGGTCAGGGTGGCCGCAGGGAAACGCAGCATCTGGCCCCGCACCGGGCGTACCGGCAGCACCCGCGGCAGCCCCCGCAGCCCAGCGCTCCACGCGCCTGCCGCCAGCACGACACGCTCCGCGTCCAGCTTACGGCCGTCCGCCATGGCCACCCCGGCCACCGACCCTTTTCGCGAGAGAACCTCCGCTGCGCGATTCCCGCTGATGAGGCGGATCTCGGTGCGCGCGAGCGCGGGACCCAGCGCCGCCCCCAGTTCCTGACTGTCCAGCTGCCCCTCTTCGGGTAACCAGATGTACGAGACGGACTCCCCGCTAACGCCAGGCTGAAGCTCCGCTGCCTGGCCCGGGTCGAGCAGCTCCGCCTGCCGCCCGACTTCGCGCTGCCAGCGGATTGCCTCGCCAGCCTGCTCATGCTCCTCCTGCGAGAGATTCGCCACGAGTATCCCATCCCAGCGGGGATGAAGCGCCTGCCCGGAGAGGCCTTCCAGCCTCGCGATAAACTCCGGGTAGCGGGCCCGGCATTCCACGCCCAGCCGATACTTCGCGCCCGGCTCCGCCTCGTACTGGGCCGCCAGCATCCCCGCCGAGGCACCGGTCGCCTCACCGCCCGGCCGACCGACCTCGACCAGGGTCACCGCAGCGCCGCGCTCCCAGAGGGCCAGGGCAGCCGCGAAACCCGCGATGCCCGCTCCGATGACTACGACCTCCAGCATGGACGATCGAGCGCTCCTTCTCGCAGCGTTATCGTAAGCCGATGTTCCGTGCCTGAAACGATAATGCGACCGGGAAACAGCACGAGCAACGCAGCCCCGGAAAATGTCGGGCCCCGACCTGCACGACCGAGCAGCCTCGCGCTCCCAACAAGCTGATCCCATCTTAAGCGCCGATGGCGGAACGGCCCGGATCCCGTCCAAGAGTGGCGCTGTTCGTCACTTGCATGGTCGACACGCTGTACCCCCGTGTCGGCATGGCCGCCGTGGATCTGCTCGAACGTCACGGCGCGGACGTCGTCTTCCCACACGAGCAGACCTGCTGCGGGCAGCCCGCCTTCAACGCTGGATACCGGGCCGACGCCCGAAGGATGGCCCGGCACTTCCTCGCTGTCTTCTGGCCGCTGATCGACCAGCGACGTATCGACGCCATCGTGGCGCCCAGCGGCAGCTGTGTGGCGATGGTCAGGCACTTCTACCGCATCCTGTTTGACGAGGCCGCCAGCGACGAAGACCGTCGCCGCGCCCTTCAGGTAGGGGCGGCAACCTACGAGCTTACCGAGTACCTCGTCGATGTCCTGGGCGTCGAAGTGATCGATGCTCAAGTCAAGGGCAAGCTCACTTACCATCCGTGCTGTCATCTGCTACGAGAGCTCGGGGTGGACGCACAGCCGCGCCGGCTGCTGGCCGGCCTGCGAGGCGCGGAGCTCGTCGAACTGCCCGGGGCGGACGAGTGCTGCGGCTTCGGCGGGCTGTTCGCACTGAAGAACGCCGAGATCAGCACCGCGATGGGAAGGCGCAAGGCGCGCAACCTGGCGGCCAGCGGTGCGGACCTCGTCGTCATGAACGACGTAAGCTGCATGACGCACCTGAACGGCATCCTCAAGCGGCAAGGCCACCGCTGCCGGGCCGTACATATCGCCGAGCTGTTGAACCGAGTCGACGAGCACGGAAGCGCCGACAGGGACCCGACGAATGCGCGTTGACGTTCGCGCACCCTACAAGGTTCGGGTGAGACAGGCCCTCGGGGACGATGGGCTGCGCATCGCCCTCGACCGGGCCACCGAACAGATGAGCGGTCGATGTGCCGAGGCGATGGCCGCCGTCGACGCCCCGCGCCTGCGTGACGAAGCCCGGCGCATCCGCGAGCACGCTATCGAGCACTTGCCCGAGCTGCTCGAGGCTCTGGAGCGTAACCTGACCGCGAACGGCTGCCAGGTTCACTGGGCCCGGGACGCGGAGGAGGCGCGGCAGACGGTCCTGAACATCGCCCGCCAACATCAGGTCCGGCAGGTTGTCAAGTCGAAGTCGATGCTCACAGAGGAGATCCGCCTCAACCAAGCACTCGAGCGGGCCGCGATTAATGTGGTCGAGACTGACCTGGGCGAATACATCATCCAGCTCGCCGGTGAGCCACCGAGTCACATCATCACGCCGATCATCCACAAGCGGATCGAGGACGTAAGCGAGTTGCTCCAGCGCGAACTCGGGGTGCCGCCCACGAATGACCCGGCGGATATCTGTGCCACCGCCCGTCGTGAGTTACGACGCGAGTTTCTGCGCGCCGACATGGGCATCAGCGGTTGCAATTTCGCGATTGCCGAAACCGGCACGATCTGCATCATCACCAATGAGGGCAACGGCCGCATGGTGACCAGTATGCCGCGGCTCTACGTGGCGCTGGCAGGGATCGAGAAGGTCGTACCACGGGTCGAGGACGCCCTGCTGCTGTGGCAGGTGGCATCGCGCAGCGCCACCGGCCAGGACGTGTCCGTCTATTTCACACTGTCCAGCGGGCCGCGGCGGCCCGGGCATCCCGATGGGCCGCGCCGCTGCTCGCCGAGAACGTCGCCGCTGCCAAAGAGCTGCCGTTTGCCAGCTCGCTCTGCGCTGCCTGTCGCGATGCCTGCCCGGTCAAGATCGACCTTCCCCGCCTGCTGCTCGATCTGCGCCACGATGTGGTACAGCGAAAGGCCTCTCCCGTGCTCGAGCGCGTCGCCGTGCGAGCGTACTCGGAGACCGTGGAGCGGCCTGGACGCTACAGGCTCGCAGCACGCCTGGCGCGCTGGGTCACTCGGCTCATCGCCGGAGGAAAGGACCGTGAGATCTCGAGGCTGCCACCGCCGCTGAACGCGTGGACGCGAACTCGTGTGTTCCCGAGCTTCGCCGCCAGAAGCTTTCACGAGCAGTGGCGACGGCGCGAACACCGCGACATGAGGCCACCGACCGAATGAATCGTCCAGCTGCCGACGCCCGCCACGAGATCCTGGAGCGCCTGCGCCGCTCCCTGGGGTCACGTGGATCTGTGTCTGGACGGCAAGGCGATCACGCGGTCGGGCCCGCCGTACCGATGACGGTGACCCACGCCGAGGGTGACCGGCGGACCCTGGCAACGCAATTCGGCACCAAGCTGGAGCAGCTTGCGGGCAGCTACGAGATCGTGGACCGGACGGCGGAAGTGCCCCAGCGGCTTCTGCAGCGCATCGCGGAATGGAACAGCGAGCGCGAGCCTTCAAGCACGGAGACTGCCGACTCGAGCACGCTCGAGGTACTGAGTTGGGCGGCTGACGAGCTTCCCGTACCGGGTCTCGAAGAGCACCTCAGAGGATCAGGCCTCTCCCTCGTCGTGCCCCACGACCTGCACGAAGCGGGTTGCCGTGCTCGCGCCGCCAGCACATCAGTCGGTCTCACTGCGGTGGACGCCGCCCTGGCCAGCACCGGGTCCGTCGTGCTCGCGTCCGGGCCCGGCAGGAGCCGCTCGGCGAGCCTTCTGCCGCCTCGCCATATAATGCTCGTCCCCATGAGCAGGATCTACCCGACCTTCGAAGCCTGGCTCCGATCGCTCCGCGGCCAAGCGCGCTTGGCGTCTTTGCTGCAGCAGAGCGCACAGATCGTGTTCGTGACGGGACCCAGCCGATCGGCGGATATCGAGCTCAGGTTGACGCTCGGTGTGCACGGGCCCGCTGCCGTCCACGCCATCATCTTCGATGACGACCGCTGACGCGGACCCAGCGAGCATGACTTCCGAACGGGGACCCAGCCCATGAGCTTAGGCGTTCAGGCGCTGGTGGCGGTGACTCCCATCCTGCTCGCCGGCGTGCTGCTGGTTGGTTTCCGCGTCGCCGCGAAGTATGCGATGCCGCTGGTCTACGTCGCGGCCGTAGCGCTGGCCTGGGGCATATGGCGGGTCGATTTTCAGCGCATCGCGGCGTCCACGGTCCAGGGTCTGTTCGTGACCTTCGACATCCTGCTGATCATTTTCGGTGCCATCCTCCTGTTGAAAACGCTGGAGCGGTCCGGCGGCGTGGCGGCGATTCGACGCAGCTTCCACGGCATCAGTGACGACCGTCGCGTCCAGGTTGTCATCATCGCATGGCTGTTCGGATCGTTCATCGAGGGCGCCGCCGGGTTCGGCACGCCGGCTGCCGTCGCAGCGCCCCTGATGGTCGCCCTGGGCTTTCCCGCGGCCGCTGCCGTGATGATCGGCATGATGATCCAGAGCACGGCCGTCACGTTCGGCGCGGTCGGGACCCCCATCCTCATCGGTGTCCAGGAAGGTCTGGCGAGCCCCGAGCTGGCCGCTAGACTGAGCGCCGTCGGCCTTTCCTTCGAGGCTTACCGGCAAGTCATCACCGCGTACGCCGCTTGCCTACACGGCATCACCGGGACGCTGATACCTACGTTGATGGTCGTCATGATGACCCGCTTCTTCGGGGTGAACCGATCGTGGACGGAAGGCCTGTCGATCTTACCGTTCGCGATCTTCGGTGGGCTGGCGTTCACGGTCCCGTACACGCTCACCGGTGTGCTACTGGGGCCGGAGTTCCCCTCGCTGTTGGGCGCTGCGGTCGGGCTCAT
>Ga0111181_1226_pt1 | contig 12440 bp, 6 predicted proteins | sample DeeMarSWOR324_28_FD_80236 | JGI IMG/M metagenome (GOLD analysis project Ga0111181, IMG submission 80236) | Gemmatimonas sp. SM23_52
ACAGCTACGATCAGCAGAGCTGCTGCCACGAGACGGAACGGACGATACGCTGGCCGCACGACCTCCGCCGGCTCCCCAGTCGCCGGCACGGTGCGCTTCACCCCCTCGGGCGTGACCTCGAACGCCCAGGCGAGCACGACGGCGATCGGGAAGCCGATGAGCGTGAGGACAACAACTAGCGTAAGGGCCCAGTCCGGAAGGCTGAGCGCCGGGAAGGCAATCTCCGCCGCCTGCCAGATAACGAAGGCGACGGCGGCGTAAACGACCGCCACCCGATAGACCTTGCGGCGTCTCAGCTCATCCAAGAAGTGTCGCAACTGAACAGCCATGACCTGCTCACGAGTTCACGAGGCCGACCCTTTTCAAGATGTCCCGAAATCGGGGATCGTCGTGAAGCGATTCGAGTCCCCTAAACCAGCGAAGTCCCTCAACACCGGCGGACCGGGCATCCAACCCGCGCCTCAGCCAATCAAAGGCACGCTCTTTCTCACCGCAGGCCGCGTAGAGCTCGGCCATCAGTTCCGGCATGATGTAGGTCTTCGCCGCGAATTGTTCCAGCTTCCCAGCGACCTCCAGAGCCTCATCTTTGCGACCCATCCTGGCCAACGTGATGCCTTTGCCGGTGGAGGGTCTGCCCAGAATCCGCTCGGCGGCTTCGAAAGCCTCAATCGCCTCGTCGTATCGCCCTTGCTCACTGAGAGCCCTGCCCACCATCGAGTCGTGATAGACCATTCCTGGGGCAAGCTCCTGCGTGACGTGGTGCTGGCGAATCACAGCATCTAACTGGCCGTCGAATAGGTAGAACCACTCGAGCATATTGCTGTTTATCGCGGAGAGCGGATCGAGCTCGAAGGCCTTTCTCACCGACGAAATTCCCCCCGGCAGGTCATCCGTGGCAACCTTGATATGAGCGAGTAACACGTGTGACTCGGCGAGGTTTGGGCTCAACTCCAGCGCTCTCTCCATCTGCCGCCGACCCTCATCCCAAAGCCACTCATGGATCGCGCGTATGTAGCCCCGAGTCGCGTGGGCCTCGGCAAGGTTCGGATCGAGCTCGATCGCTCGTTCCAGCGCTTCCACCGCCTTCGCTGTCGTTTCGACCGGTGACAGATAAGCGTCGCCGAGCCATAAGTGAGCCGTAGCCATACCCGCGTAGGCCGGCGCGAAACGAGGATCGATCGACAGCACCTCCTGATAGTGGCGGACCGCCCGCTCCAGGCTTTCCCGTGTCAGTCGCTGCGAGCAGAACCGTGCCCTCAGGTAGTGATCGAAGGCCCGCGGGTCGACACGGCGCCCGGTGTGCAGAACATCCTCCCAACCCCGAGTGAGCCCAGCCTCGAGGGTCTCGCCGATCGACTCGGCGATCTCACGCTGCACCATCAGGATATCACCGAGTTCGCGATCGAAGCTCTCCGACCACAGGTGGTAGCCGTCCGCCACATCGATCAGCTGCGCCGTGATCCGCACCCGATCGCCAACCCGGCGAACGCTCCCCTCAACGACGTGGGCGACGTTCAGCGTTCCGCCGATATCACCGATCGACGTGGCCTTTCCCTTGAATGCGAAAGACGACGTCCGGGCCGCCACGCGCAGACCCGGCACACGCGCCAAGGTGTTGAGCAGTTCTTCGCTGATCCCGTCGCTGAAGTACTCGTTCTCGGGATCAGCACTCAGGTTCTCGAACGGCAACACGGCGACCGAGAGCCTCGGGGGAGGAGGCCGCTCGACCGCCACCGCCGTGCCGTCCACCTGCGTGCGCTCGATACCGGCAGGCGTGATGTCGAACGCCCAGGCGAGCACGACGGCGATCGGGAAGCCGAGAACCGTCAGGACGATGACGAGAGTCAGTACCCAGTTGGGAAGGTTGAGGCCCGGCACCGCGATCTCCGCGGCCTGCCAGATGACGAAGGCGACGGCGGCATAGACCACGGCGACGCGGTAGACCTTCCGCCGCCTGAGCTCGGCCAGAAACGCTCGCAGTCCCGTGCCGGCGTCAGCCATGATCAGCACCACTTCTCCAGTCCCATCTTCCGGAGCAGAGCGGTGAACCGGGGGTGCGAGCGCACCTCAGCGAACCGCGGATCACCCGCCACGATGAAGAGCCACCGGTCGTGCTCCTCGTAGGCACGCTCCAGCTGATCCAGCGCTTCATCCGATTCGCCCAGAGCAGCGTGGATCCCGGCACGCCAGGAGGAGATGGGGGCACCTTTCCTTGATCGGTCTTCCAGCTCGGCCAGAATCTCTTTCGCCTTCGATGCGTTTCCCGCCCGGGCGTGAGCGGCACCCAACATACCCAGGTAGAACATCGTCGGGCCGCCCAATTCGACAGCCCTGCTGTACGCGGCGACTGCCTCGTTCGGACGCCCCGTGAATCCAGCGCCTGCTGCAAGTAGCTCTCGTGCTCGCCCTGGGCCCAGAGCACCCACCAGGGGAGCGTCCTCGGCGTCCAGTCGAGCGGATCGAGCTCCGCGGCGCGCTGCACCGTGTCGAGCGCCCGCTCGAACTGCTTCTCGAAGTACAGCAGGTAGATAGCGTACCAGGCGTGCGCGCGGGCCTCGTTCGGATTCACCTGGATGGCTCGCTCGAATCGCTGACGCGCCACCTCAGGGTCCCGGTCTATGGTCATCGCGAGGATGCCCAGAACGGTGTGCGCTTCGGAGAGCGTCGGATCCAAATCGAGCGCTCGCTGAGCTTCCTCTTTCGCCCTGGCGAGCGCCCCTGCCGCTTCCGGGCCGCAGAACTGGTTCAGTTGGTCGTAGGCTGTGGCGAGGCCCGCGTGCGCGGGAGCGTAGGTCGGGTCCAGCTCGATCGCCTGCTCGAGGAACTGGATCGCGCGCCGGGTCCACGACACGGGCGTGAGCTCACGCAGGCAGAGTCGTCCCCGCAGGTAGGCTTCGTAGGCTTCGAGATTCTCGGTGCGCGGCCGCTCCAGTGCAGCGAGCGGTTTCGCCAGCCTGATCTTCAACTCGCGAACGATGCTGGTCGCAATCTCGTCCTGGATCTCGAAGATATCGCTGAGATCGCGGTCGTAACGGTCCGACCACAGGTGGTAGCCGTCGCTCGTATCGACCAGCTGAGCGGTGATACGCAGTCGGTCCCCCGCCTTACGGACGCTCCCTTCCACAACGTGGGTCACGCCCAGGGCTCGACCGACCTCGCGGATGTCGCGGCGCTCCCCCTTGAACTGAAAAGAAGACGTGCGGGCGGTGACGCGCAGACCAGGGACTTTGGTGAGCGCGTCGATCAGCTCTTCCGACATCCCGTCGCTGAAGTACTCCTGGTCGCCCTCGGCACTCATGTCGGCGAAGGGGAGCACCGCGATCGCCTTGCGTGCCTCGGCCTCGCCTTCGCCAGCGACCCGCTCGACGTCTCTCCGGGCGACGGACTCTGCGCTCTCCGCCTCGGTGCGCTTCACGCCTTCCGGCGTGATATCGAAAGCCCACGCAAGCACGACGGCGACCGGGAAGCCGAGGACGGTGAGCAGAATGACCAGCGTGAGGACCCAGTCGGGGAGGTCCAGGCCCGGCACCGCGATCTCCGCGGCCTGCCAGATGACGAACGCGACGGCCGCGTAGACCACGGCGACGCGGTACACGCGGCGACGTTTGAGTTCGGACAAGAACGCGCGCAGGTTCACTCGACAAGCTCCGAAAGCCCGACCGTGCGAAGAAGCTCCTGGTACCGCGGATCCGACCGGATCGAATCGGTCACCGGGTCGACCGGGAAAAAGACAGGCCAGTCGGTCCGCGCCTCGGTGGCTCGATTCAGCCACTCGATCGCCTGGTCGTTCTCGCCGAGACCGATAAGGACGATCGCGATGTAATCCGGGTTCACGAACCGTTCGGCTGAGATCTCCTGGAGCTCCCGCAGGACCCGCTCGGCATCGTTTCTTCTGCCGGCACGCGCGTAGGCAAAGCCCAGGTAGGCCGCAGGGATCAGGTTACGCCCCTCCAGCATCTCGCTGGCCAGCTCGATGTCCGAGATGCCTTCGTCGAACAACCCCTGTTGCACGTAGACCCCGCCGCGCAGAGCGCGTATCACCGCATTCGGGTGAGCCTCCAAAGCGTCGCTGTATGCCTCGATCGCCCGGTTGTATTGCCGCGACACATAAAAGATGTAGCCCACGTTCATTTTGACGTAGGGCGACTGAGGATCCAGTGCGAGAGCGCGGTCGACCGTCTGAATCGCCTCTGCAAAACGAGCCCGAGCCATGAGACACATCGCCATCCAATGGGGCGCCGGCGCGTAGTTCGGATTGAGCTCGATCGCCCGCCTGAGCGCGGCCTCGGCTCCCTCCCAATCCCAGTCGAAGAAGAGTCGAACTTGTCCGAGCGAAGCGTGAGCCTCCGCCAGCGTCGGGTCCAATTCCAGCGCCCGTGTGGCGGCCTCACGCGCCTTCGGGAAGACATCGCGCGGCGCCAGGCGCCAACCCTGCGTTTGAACCATGTAAGTGTCGGCCAGCCCGCTGTACGCCAACGCGAAATCGGGGTCGAGATCCAGTGCCCTTTCGAAGTACTCGATGGCGCGCTCGAGTCCCTCCGTGTCCAGCTGGTTCCAGTAGTAGCGGCCGAGCAGGTAGAGATCGTAGGCCGCGAGGCTCTCGGTCGGGTGCCGCTCGATCCGCTCACGCTCGGAGGCCGTGAGCTCGACCTCCAGGGCGGACGCGACTCTTTCAGCGACTTCACTCTGTATTTCGAACAGGTGCGCGGCTGTCAGGTCCCGGTCGTATTCATCCGCCCAGACGTGCTCGTCGCGTTCAGCATCGATGAGCTGCACCGTAAGCCGCACCCGGTCCTCGGCCTTTCGCGCGCTGCCCTCCAGCACGTAGTTGACGCCCAACTCCGCAGCGATATCACGAACCGGCTTTCGCTCCTCCTGGTACGGCATCACCGAAGTCCGCGAGATCACCCGGATCGCCGATACCTGGGAGAGCTGTGAGGTGATCTGTTCGTGCATCCCGTCGGCGAAATAGGCGTCGCTAGGATCAGGACTGATATTCTCGAAGGGGAGCACCGCGATGGCTGGCTTCGCCTCGCCAACAGGGTACGGAACTTCTTGCTGCGAAGGCTGACCTCTCACGACGAAGATAACGGCGCCCGCAGCCACGGCCACAACCACGCCCGCGCCAAAGGCCGCTATCACACCGCGCCGCCCGGGCCCGGCGCCGCGTTCCGCTACCAGTGGCTCGGTCCGCTGCACGCCCTCCGGTGTGATGTCGAACGCCCAGGCGAGGGCCAGCGCGAACGGGAACCCGGCAAGCGTCAAGACGACTACTAGGGTGGCCGACCAATCCGGGAGCCTCAGCGCCGGGAGCACGAAGTCCGCCGCCTGCCAGATGGCGAAGGCGACGGCGGCATACACCACGGCGACGCGGTAGACGCGGCGGCGTTTCAGCTCGGCCAAGAAGCGGCCCAGACGTGAATCCGTCATCGGCTACTGAACCACCCCCGACAAGCCGACACTGTCGAGCAGCACCAGGTACCGCGGATGCGAGCGCAGCGGATCGACGATCGGCTCAACGGGCATCCACGTCACCCAGCCGTTTTGATCCTCCTGAGCCCGGTACAACCAGTCTACGGCCTCATCTAGCTCGCCCAGCCCGACATGAACGAGCGCGAACTGCTCCGCATCCACGTAGTGGTGCGCCGACAGGTCTCGCAGTTCCGCCAGGACCCGGCGGGCGTCGGCTTCCCTACCGGCTCGACCGTAGGCGTAGCCGAGATAGCCGCGGAACCACGAGCCCGTTGGCGACAGCCGCATGCCTTCCTCGAGCTCGGCGATGCCTTCCGGGAGCCTGCCCTGCTGCGTATACACAGCGCCCAGCAAAGCGCGGAGCTGCGGCGCGTCGGGGAACAGCTCCACCGCACGGCCCAGCTCCTCGGCGGCACGATCGTAGTCGCGTGCCACGTAGAGCAGCCAACCCTTGTCTATTGTCATATAGAGGGACAGCGGCTCCAGGGCGAGCGCCCGCTCGATCGTCTGCCAGGCCTCTCTGTGACGACCCTGCGCCGCCAAAAGCTCCGCAAGCCAGGCATGAGCGATGGCATAGCTGGGGCTCAGTTCGATGGCCCGGCGGAAGGCAGCGTCGGCTCCCTCCCAATCTGCGGTCTGCAGCAGTACGTATCCAAGTGCGGCGTGACCTTCCGCGAGGGTGGAATCGAGTGCCAGAGCCGTTCGCGCCTCGCGTCGCGCCTGCGCATGCCTCTCCCCCACCGCAGATCCCCAGCCATGCAACCATTCGTGCGAATAGGCGACCGCAAGGCCGGCATGTGCTCTGGCCATCGTGGGGTCGAGCTCCGCCGCCCGTTCGAAGCAGTCGACGGCCTTGTCCAGCGTCTCCTCGGTCCACGCGTTGAAGTTGTAAAGGCCGAGCAGGTAGAGGTCGTAGGCCGTGAGGCTCTCGGTGGGATGCCGCTCGATTCGCTCCCGCTCCGACGCCGTCAGCTCGACCTCCAAAGCCGCCGCGACCCGCTCCGCCACGTCGCTCTGGATCTCGAACAGGTGTGCGGCGGTGAGGTCACGATCGTAGTCATCCGCCCAGACGTGCTCGTCTCTGCTCGCATCGATGAGCTGCACCGTCAGACGCACCTGGTCCTCGGCCTTACGGGCGCTACCCTCGAGCAGGAAGCCGACGCCCAGCTCCTCGGCGATCTCCCGCGCCGCCGGTCGTGCCTCGCGGTACTGCATCACCGAGGTCCGCGAGATCACCTTGATCCCCGCGATGCGCGAGAGCTGCCGGATGATCTCCTCGCGCATCCCATCGGCGAAGTAGGCGTCGTCCGGGTTGGGGCTGAAGTTGTCGAAGGGCAGGACCGCGATGGCCGGCTTCGCGCCTTCGACCGCGAGCGCCGGTTCGGAGGTGGTGGTCGCTTCCTCTCTTGGCCTCACGACAGTGAGCAGGATGGCGGCGATCGCCAACAGTGCAGCGATCATCAAGAGCTCCGCTCCGCTCACGCGCTGGCGCCCCTGCTCGCCGTGGTACCAGGCCAATACCAGCGTGACGAAGAAGCCGACGATGAGAAGAAGATGGAGGGTCCTCTGGACTCCGCTGGAGAGGTTCCAGGGATCCGCCACCACCTCGACGCCCTGGAAGACGAGCCACGCCCCCGCGAGATAGGCCACAGCCCACTGGACCAGTCTACGTTCTTTCAGCCGTTGGAGAAGTGACTTATCGGGCATCGTTCAGACGATCTCTCGGTTCCAATCAGTCTTCGAATCCGACCAGCCTGAGGAGACCTCAGGTCCCTGAGTAAAGTCCTCCCATAGACCTTCAGATAGACGACGGTACCCCCACGCTCTTGAACAGCTCTTCTCAGCCACTCAAAGGCTGAGTCTCTATCCCCCAGTCCGGCATAGATGACAGCGACAGCCATCGCCGGAATCGACCCCTGCGCGTGGAGAGCAACTGTTTCATCCAGGATTCTCTCCGCTTCTTCCCGCTCGCCCGCCCGCGCATATTCCTGCCCCACATAGGCGACCAGACCCGGATTGCCCGTAGAGCGGCTGAGCGCCTGCACTGTATCTGCGTGGGCGACGGCCGCCGCATACATGCCCGCCCACACAAAGCCCGGATCCAGCTCCTGTAGCCGCCTGCACTGGTTGATGGATTCGTCCCATCGCTCTCCGTAAAAATAGGCCGCGCCCAGCCAGCCATTCACCAGAGGCGCGAGCGGATCGAGCTCCACTGCTCGAGCCGCCATCGCTATGCTTTCGTCAGTTCTGCCCATCCACATCAGGTACTGAGCATAGAGCTGGTAGACATCGGTACCGCCGGGACTGAGCTCTAGAGCGCGTCGGAAATACGGGTCGGGGCCTAAGGTGTCCCAATCCGCGACGAACTTGATGGACCCAAGCAGGGCGTACGCTTCTCCCAGGTTCTCATCGAGCTCGATCGCCCTGGTCGCCGCCTCAGTCGCCCTCTCGTAGCCTTCACCCGCGGTAGACGAGAACACGCTAGCGAGCTCGCGGTGACTCCAGGCCAAGCCGATATAGGCGTGCGCGAACGTCGAATCGAGAGCGATGGCTCTTTCGAAGGACTCCATAGCTCTTCGCCAGCCCTCCGGGGTGTATTTGTGCGAGAACATGCGTCCCCGCAGATAGTGTTCGTAGGCCTCCAGGTTGTCGGTGGGACGCGCCGCGACCCGCTGCTGCTCCTCCGGCGTGAGCACGGCCTCGAGCTCGGCGGCGATCTGTGTCGCGATTTCAGTCTGAATGTCCAGGAGGTTCTCGATCGAGAGCGGCCGGTCGTACGTCTCCGCCCAGACGTGGTCGTCGGTGTGAGCGTCGATCAGCTGCACGTTGATGCGAACGTTGTCCTGCGCTCTCAAGAGACCGGCTTCCAGTACGTATCGGACATGCAGCGTCTCGCCGATCTCGCCCATGGTCAACGGCGAGTCACGAAACCGCATCACGGACTGGCGCGAGATGACCCGAAGGCCGCTGAGCTTGGAGAGCCGGGTGAGGATCTCGTCGTGGATGCCGTCGGTGAAATACAGATCTTCCTCTCGTCCGCTCCGATTCGCCCAGGGTAGGGCGGCGATGGACGGCCGGTCATCCGCCACACCCAAAGTGGCGGCCTCGTCTTCCGCCGGCGTGATCTCCCGGCCCTCGGGACCCAGCAGCGATACCACCACGGCGCCGACCGCTAATAGGACCGCGATCATCAGCAGCTCCGGCCCACTCACCCGCTGCCGCCCCTGCTCGCCGTGGTACCAGGCGACGACCAGGGCGACGAAGAAGCCGACGCCTAAGACGATCGTGATGCCCTGCTGGAGGGCGAGCGACCACTGGAAGATCTGGCCCAGCACCTCGACCAGCTGCAGGACGAGCCAGGCTCCTGCCAGGTAGGCCAGCGCCCACTGGAACAGCTTGCGTTCCTTCAGGCGCTTCAGCAGCGAGTTCATGTCACCTTCCCGGTCAAGGCCTCAGGCCCATCTCGAGCAACAGTTCCTGGTACCGCGGATCGTCTTCGAGCGTTCGGAAGAACGGGCTGAAGAAGGGCCACAGGAACCCCACTTCCCTGATCTCGTAAGCGGTTCTCAACGCATCGACGGCTTCCCGCTTGCGACCCAGGCGCTCGTAGGCGATGGCCTGGCACCAGTGACAGGGAAGCGATGCCGACACCGAGAGATCGGCGAGCCAGAGGCCTTCCCAGTCCAAGCCCTCCCATCGTCCTTCATAGGCCATCGCCAGCTCTCGACTCGTTCCTGTACGAACCAGCGCCTCGACCAAAGCATCGAGAGCGTCGTCATAGCTGCGGCCCATCTCGTAGTAGATGTGGACTTCGGGGTAGTGGCTTGGCGGTGCCTCGAGCCGGGTCTCTTCATCCGGGATCGTGCCGACGGCGCTTTGCGGCAGGTGCGGCGTGACGGCCTCGGCTTGCGCCGCCGCTTCGCTCAATCTGCCTGCACCCCAGAGGCCCCGGACGAGCTGTGCCCGGTGGACCGCGTCGAGCGGGTCGAGCTCCAGGGCCTTGGACTTTGCCTGGATCGCCTCGTCCCAGCGTCGCCGGAACAGGAGAAGATCACCGTAGAAGTTGTGCGCGGTGACGTAGTTCGGGTTGAGCTCGATGGCGATCAGAAACTCCCTCTCGGCCGCTTCCCAGTCGTGCTCGACGTACGTCAGCACGACGCCCAGCGCCGTATGGGCTTCGGCCGAAGCGCTGTCGAGAGCCACGGCCCTTCGTGCCGCCCAGGCGGCGACCGAGTCCGCCGCCTCGACCTCCGACCGCCTGGCGCTCGGCGAGGCGTCCGGATCATAGCGCCAGTAGAAGCGGCGCGCTGCGCAGAGATCCGCCAGGCCGCTATAGGCCAGGGCGAACCCGCTGTCCGCTGCGATCGCCCGGCGGAAGAACTCGGCGGCCCGCTCGAGCCCATCCCTCCCCGTCGTGCGGCGCGTGTGGAAGTGATAGCGGCCCAGCATGTAGAGCTCGTAGGCCGCCAGGTTGTCGGTGGGCTGTGCTTCGATGCGACGGCTTTCTTCCGGCGAGAGCCGGGCCGCCAGAGAAGCGGCGACACGCCGGGCCACATCATCCTGGATCTCGAACAGGCGCGTGGCGGTGAGGTCGCGATCGTAGTCATCGGCCCAGACGTGCTCGTCTACCCTCGCATCGATGAGCTGCACCGTCAGACGCACCTGGTCTTCGTCCTTGCGGGCGCTACCCTCGAGCAGGAAGCCGACGCCCAGCTCCTCAGCGATCTGCCGCGCCGGCGGCCGTGCCTCGCGGTACTGCATCACCGAGGTCCGCGAGATCACCTTGATCCCCGAGATGCGTGAGACCTGCCGGATGATCTCCTCGTGCATCCCGTCGGCAAAGTAGGCGTCGTCCGGGTTGGGGCTGAAGTTGTCGAAGGGCAGGACCGCGATGGCCGGCTTCTCGCCTTCAACCGGCAACCCGGTATACAGTGTGGCGGGGGCTTCTGCTTCCAGCCTCAGGATGGTGAGCAAGATCGCGGCGATCGCCAACAGCGCCGCGATCATCAAGAGCTCCGGGCCGCTGGCACGCTGCCGCCCCTTCTCGCCGTGGTACCAGGCGACGACGAGAGCGACGAAGAAACCGACGACCAGCAGGATCGTGACGCCGCGCTGCAGCGCCAGCGGCCACCCGAAGGGCTCGGCCGTGACCTCCATGGCCTGCATCACGAGCCAGGCCCCGGCCAGATAGGCGAGCGCCCATTGGAAGAGCTTGCGCTCCTTCAGGCGTTGCAGGAATGAGGACATGCGTGCGCCTCTAGCGTATCATGCGTCGAAGTCTTCCCACTCGCGCTTGGCCCTGGCCGCGATATCCCGGAACCGCGGCTCGCCGCGAATCGACTCTAGCAGCCGGTCGTGCTCGGCGATGAAGGGGTAGTTGATGAAGCCGCGGTCCACGGCGTTCGACAGCCAATCCAGAGCTTCCTCCTTGAGCCCAGCGAGTGCATAGATGTCGGCCACGAAATACGAGTACTGCGGATCGCGCCGCGCCGTTCTTCTGAAGTCTTCGGTCACGATCTCCCGGAATCTCGAGCTGTCGCCGTCCAAAGCGCCCTCGAGAAGAAGGGCCATACGCGTGAAGAGGTCTTCAAGGCCCGCTTGGACGTTTCCGCGGATCAAGTCGCGCGCTTCCTCGTAGCGGGAGCAGAACGCCAAGACCAGAGCGCAGAACATCAAGGCAGCCGGGTTTCGGGGCTCCAGCCGAAACCACTTCGTCACCTCCTCGGAGGGCACATCGAACCGCCCTCCTATCCAGTCAAGGTAGGTGGCGGTCCATATCGACATCGGGTTAAGCGGGTCCACCCGTACCGCTCGCTCCGCCAACGGATACGCCTCACCCACCCTACCCACGAGAGTGTGGCCCACCGCCAGCCAGACAAGCGTGTGTGGATCGTCCGGATTCCTGGCGAGGGCCTGCTTCAGGTGATAGAAGCTCTTCCTCTGGTCCCCTCGAAAAGCCTGGTGGGTGCAGCCGAGGACGAGGTGGGCCTCCGGAGATTCGGGGTCTAGCTCCAACGCTCTCCTCGCGTACTCCTCCGCCTTCTCGATGTACTCCTCATGTTCCAGCCCGACGTTGGCGCACTGCGAGTACACGTACCCCATTCCCGCCAACAAGAGCGCGTTCTCTCCAATGATGTCCAGACCGTTCTGCAGATGCTGCCGGGCACGGTCCAACGCATCTTTCGTGAACAGCCACGTTTCCTGCCTCGCGCGCAGATAGCACTCGTACGCCTGTACGTTGTCGATCGGCCGCTCCGTCAGCCGGCGCTCTTCCTCCGGGCTGAGTTTCAGCATGAGCGCATCGACAATCGAGCAGGAAAGTCGCTCCTGCATCTCGAACACATCATCGAGCGTGCCGCTGTAGCGCTCCGACCAGAGGTGCTCGTCGGTTCTACCATCGATCAGCTGGGCGGTGATGCGGAGATCGTTCCCCGCCTTCCGCACGCTGCCCTCGAGCACGTACTGGACGTCGAGCTCCCGCGCGATGGTGCGCGTGTCCTTCTGCGTGCCCTTCAGCGCCCTGGCCGAGTTGCGCGAGATCACGCGCAGTGGGCCGCAGCACGAGAGGCCGGTGATGATCTCCTCGGTGAGCCCGTCGCTCAGGTACGCATCTGCAGGATCGGGGCTCATGTTGTCGAACGGCAGCACGACGATCGATTTCCGCTCCGCCGCGACGTGTACGGTCGGCACCGCCGGCCGCTCGATCGCCGCGGTCTCTGGCTCCGTGCGCTTCACACCCGCTGGCGTGATGTCGAACGCCCAGGCGAGGCCGACGGCGACGGGGAAGCCGAGCGCGGTGAGCAGGATGACCAGGGTGAGCACCCAGGAGGGGAGGTTCAGGCCGGGGACCGCGATCTCGGCGATCTGCCAGATGACGAAGGCGACGGCGGCGTAGACGATGGCGACGCGGAAGACCTTACGGCGCCTGAGCTCCGCCAGTAAGAGCTGCAGTCTGGAGCCGCCCTCGT
>Ga0111181_1075_pt1 | contig 12073 bp, 8 predicted proteins | sample DeeMarSWOR324_28_FD_80236 | JGI IMG/M metagenome (GOLD analysis project Ga0111181, IMG submission 80236) | Gemmatimonas sp. SM23_52
GCGCCCTCGATCTTCGCAGTTGGCAAGCAGGCCGTCATCGCTGATGTCCGCTCGGTGAGCGGGAACAGGCGGCAGAGGATGGCTGCAGCGGAAGGCGTCGTGGTCGCAGCACCGGCACTGCTGATGGAAGCGATCGCGCAATGCTCGCGCACGCTGGGGCTCAGGCTTTCCTCGGCTGACCTCAGCGCAGGCGGTGTGCGTGTCTTTCTTCGGCGTGGGACTGAACGCGTGGGTCTGTTGCACGAGGCCGGCCTGGAATGGGTGCGCTACGGGCGAGATCGAGCGGTCGAGGCTTCACGCTATTTCCCGTTCGCTGCCATCGGCGGCCCCGGCGCGGGGGCGCCACAGGCGATGGCCGGGCTGCCCGAGGTCGTAGGGGAAGAGATCCGGGCGGCCCGCGCGGTTCTCCTGGGCCCGGAGGAGCTGCTCCGGTCATTGCGCTCGGCCTGTAAAGAGGACGGGTCGGCCCTGCACGGTGCTCAGCTGGCGCGAAGAGGTATATCGGGGCTCGATCAGCTGCAGTTCACGGCTGCGTGTGGCGCTGCCCTCCAGGCGCTGGGCGCGCGCCGCGCGTTCGATCTCAGGCCTGATTGGGCTCGACAGGGAGATGTCCGGGCAAGCCGACGGCGGCGGGGCATCCTCCTCAGTTTGTTCGTGTTCTCGACCGCCCTGTACGGGCTGAGCGCAATCTACACCTTCAGATCGCAGGTAGGTGGGCTTGAGCACGCCGTCGCCACGCTCCGGCCGCAGGCGGAAGAGATCCTAACGCTACGTCAGGCGATGATGAGTGCGATCGAACGGGCAGATCTGCTAGCGCGGCTTGAGCTCACTCAACCGAGATGGACATCGGTGCTCGCAGAATTGGCGGGGGCATTACCGACCGATGCGTACCTTACCATGGTCAGCGCGGATGGTGAGGGGCTCCGGCTCGAGGGCTACGCTTTCGCGACTTCTACGGTGGTAGGCGTACTGGAGCGCTCGGAGGTGTTCGATTCGGTCCGGTTGGCGGGCCCGGTGACGCGGGAGCGAACGCCGCTGGGTGAACGCGAGCGGTTCACGCTTGATCTTCTCATCGCCAGTGGGAGGTACGACTAGTGAGGCTGTCACGACGAGATCGGCGCGCGCTTCTGTCTGGGACGGTCACCGTGGCCGTGGTCGTGACGTACACAGGGGTGATCAAGCCGATCCGCCGCGTTTCCCTGGATCTGGAGCGTCGCCGAGACATCGCCAGCGAGTTCCTGGCGAGGTACCGGGGTCTCATAGCGGCAAGCGAGGCGTACGCGGCAGCCGCCGACACGGCGAACGCTCGATTGTCGCGTCTCTTGCCGGAGACGTTCGTGGGCAGTCCCCAGGGTTCTGTGAACCAACTCCTTGAGATGTTGGATAGAGCTGCAGCGGCCAACGACGTGCGCATCATGCGTGCGAGTCCCGTGCCGGTGGACTCGGTGGGTTCGGGAGTGCTGCGGATCGGTGCGGCACTGGAATGCGAATCCGACCTGTGGGGAGTGCTGGGGTTCCTCCGTTCCCTGGAGACGGCGGGCAAGCTGTTTCACATCGCCGGACTCCGCGTAGCGGCGGCTGGTGGGTCCGTCCGTGGCGACGACATCGAAGCTCTGAGGTTCGGCTTCACAGTGCGAGCCTTTGTCCTAGTCCCGCTAGATGAGGCAGAAGATGCTGAGGCGACTGCTCGATAGGCTCTTGGCTTGGCCCCGCGGCGAGCTGGCGCTGCTGGGTCTGACAGCCGCGCTGTTCGTCGCTGCCGGCGCACGCCTTGTCGCCAGGGGAGACGAACTCCCGGCAACGAACGGTGGCTCGGCTGATGTTCCGATCTGGACGCCAGTTCGTAGTGCGCTACCGCATATCGCGGATGACGCGCTAATGGCGGCAGTCTTCACCGATCCCTTCCGGCCGGGTCGGTCCGCGCCTGACCAGCGGTACCGACTCGCCGAGCTGAACGCGGCAGAGTCAGCGGAGGCGCGGGCGCGCGGTGAGCAAATCGTCCCAGTGTATGGCCTATACGGGACGGCGGTCTGCGGGCAGGTGAGGCTTGCGGTCATCGGCGGTTCACCTGGCCAACGCCCCATGCACGTGTACCAGCTGGGGGACACGATCAATGTCTTTCGCCTGACGACAATCGCTGGCGACAGTGTCGTCTTGACGGGCATCGATACGACGTTCGTCGTCAGGATTCAGAGGCCGTGGATGAAGTAGGTGTGACCCATCAGGTGAGCCGATGAGAAGAGTCGTCCTTATCCGACTAGCCCTGCTCCTATCAGCCTTCCATGCGGAACTGCTCAGGGCGGCTCAAGTTGAATCTGGACAAGCAGTCCAGGAGGTTCGCCTTGATTTCGAGGATGCCGAGTTGCGTGCGGTGGTATCGGCACTCGCCGAGCTCATGGGCGCCAACGTGATCTACGGAGCGCTCCCCAGTCGCACGGTCACTCTCAAGACGAATACCCCGGTTCCGAGGGATAGCCTGCGACCGATCTTCTTGAGCTTGCTCCAAGCCAACGAGCTTGCGGCAGTGGAGGAGGCAGGCGTACTTCGCGTGATCGCGGCACCGGAGGCAATGCGGCGCACCGGTCCGTCCGCACCGCCGGAAGGTGAGCTGCGGCTGTTCGTAATCCGGCTCAAGCATGCGCACGCGTCCGAGGTCGCGTCGCTTCTGAGCGCTCTATTCGGGCGGGCGCTTGCTGAGGTCAGCGCACGCCCAGTCCTCGGTGGGGTTCGCCTGTCCGAGCAACTCCGCGAGACGCTTGTCCAGCCCGGGCTACCTCGGGAGGAGCTGCGCGGTGAGCCCGAAGGAGGTGGAGTCGCTCGGTCCGGTGAGTTTGCGCGCGGCCTGCAGGCGGAGGTTCGCGGCGAGGTGACCATCGTCCCGGACATATCAACGAATTCCCTTCTCATTCGGGCTGTGCCGGCAGACTTCGAGGTCATCCGCGAGGCTGTGGAGCATCTTGATGTGCGACCGCTACAGGTGATGATCGAGGTGCTGATCGCGGAGATGCGCCGCGACGCGCTCACGAAACTTGGGCTAGAGATACTCCTACCGGAGCAAGGACTGGAGGGCGTGCGTGGCCTACGGGTCCAGGGCGAGCTGCACGAGCGGGTTCTGGGCAACCTGGTGATCCAGATCATGCAGCTGGATGGCGCCCGAATCGAGGCCTTGTTCGAGGCTCTGTCAACGAGTTCCGACGTGACGATCCTCTCGCGGCCCGTCATCGTGACCGCCAACAATCAAGAGGCACACATTCTGGTGGGCAGCGAGCGGCCTTTCGTGCAGGTTGCACGGGCTCTCCCCACCGAAGCTCCGGTCCGCGATCAGATCATTCAGTTCCGTGACGTGGGCACCAAGCTCAGCATCGTGCCGACGATCAACTACGACGGATACGTGCGGCTCAGCGTCGTACAGGAGGTCAGCCAGGCCACGGCCGAGACGCAGTTCGGCGCGCCCGTCATCAGCACGCGGGAAGCAGCGACGCAGCTGCTGGTGAAGAGCGGGCAGACCGTTGTCATCGGCGGGCTCGTGGACCAGCAGCGGGAACACGTCCGTTCAGGCATCCCGCTTCTCAAGGACTTGCCCTTCGTCGGGGCACTCTTCGGATCCAGTAGCTGGAGAAAGGTCGAGACGGAGCTGTTCCTCTTCTTGACGCCCCATGTGTTGGAGAGCGACGCAGACGCAGACCGGGTGCGAGAGAGCGTCGAGGAGACGGCTCCACGAATTCGCGAGCGCTTGCCCGAACCCCTCATCCCACGAGACACCACACACGCAGGTACGACAGGTGCCAGCAAGGCGCCGCGACCGCGCAGGGGAACCGATTTGTGAAGTGCTGTCGGGTTGACGCCGCCACGCTGGCAGCTCTGAGCGACCAGGCGCCCGAGACATTGCACGGAATGCTTGGTCGAACGCCCGCCATGCGCTCCGTGTCTTACCGCATCGAGCGGTTTGCACGGCTGCCGATCCCGGTCCTTATTCTGGGAGAAAGTGGCACGGGCAAGGAGCTGGCGGCTCGTGCAATCTCGCGCATCGTAGGGTCGGAGAAGCCGTTTGTGGTGGTGAGCTGTGCGGCGATTCCGCCGACGCTCATCGAGAGCGAGCTCTTCGGCCACGAGCGGGGCGCCTTTACGGGTGCCGTGCGGCGGCACACAGGCCTTCTCGCCCAGGCGGACGGCGGGATCCTCTTCCTCGATGAGGTCGCTGAGCTTCCCCTCCACGCGCAAGCCAAGCTTCTCCGAGCGATCGAGACCCAGGAGTACAGGCTCGTGGGTGGGGAGGTGACCCAGCGTTCGAGGTTTCGGGTGATTGCGGCCACGCACCGCGACATCGACGCTATGGTCCGGAAGGGCGAATTCCGGGACGACCTGGTCCACCGCCTGGGCGCTGCCCGGATCGTCATTCCGCCGTTGCGCGAACGCCTCGATGACCTTCCTCTGCTGGCGGAGCGCTTCCTGTGTTCGTTTCGCGAGGCAAAGGGGGACGAGGGCCCTGTGCGGCTCACACGGCCAGCCCTGGAGTTGCTTCGGCGGGCCGAGTGGCCTGGCAACGTCCGGCAGCTTCGGAACGTGATTGAGGCGGCTGCGGCCATGGCAGCTGGCAATGCCGTCGAGCCGCAGCATCTGGCCGAGTTTCTCGTGAAGAGCGATCGACAGACTCTGCAGGATGGATCTGTCCCGACCCTTGCCGATGCCGTGCGCCGGGCCGAGCACGAGACGATCCGCCGGGCGCTTGAGCGCGCGGAGGGTGACCGCGCACTTGCGGCCCGCTGGCTCGGGATCAGCCTGGCGACGCTTTATCGCAAGGTGGCCCAGCTGGACGGCGCTGTGAGTGAGGCGGTCCACTCGCGTACCTGAGAAACCGGCTCTCAGGTCTGAGAACTGCACCAAGCCCCAGGCTCGCCTCGCTATCTGGGCGCCCGACCCTCTGGAATCGCAGCGAATCCGCGCCGTCTTGGACCCCGCGACAACCAGAGGGGGTTGTGGACTGAACAGGCTTCCGCACTGACCCGCCGCCTTCCGATTCTCATTCCTGAGAGCTTGGGTACCGGGCGTCTGCGAAGCGGATTCTCGTAACCTGCTGCATCACAAGCCGCTAGCTCGCATCGAAGGGTCTGGCGCGGTTCTTCCTTAGGGGTGCGGTCGTCTAATTCACTCACGCCGACGATCGTTCGATGGCCAGACTCGGAGGCTCCAATGTCTACTGGATCACCCGCACGTCGTGTTCCCCTGCTTCTCGCTGTGATTCTGACGGCACGGCTGGTTTTCGTTCCAGCGCTCGGCGCGTCGCTGCGTGGGCGGGAAGACCCCCTGCCTGAAGTCACCCCGGACGGTGCTGACGCAACGGTTTCGCCGTACAGCGAGGGGAATGTGGCAACGTTCAAGGTAAAGAACACGAGACCTGACTTTGGCGAGTGGTACTGGCTCGAGTGTTCGATTGGCATCAAGGTGGTCGCGTGCGAGGTCCCCTACCGCTGGCTCTTCTTGGGGCCAGGTGACTCGGCCTATGTGGACGTGACCTATTCGGCCGGGGAGATGGGAGTGGGATATGTGGCCCTCACCGCGGTCGGGGAAATCGACGGGACAGATGGCTGGTACGCTGTCGCCGTAGGCGACCCGGCCGTCGTCTGGGCGCCGCAGAACCGTTCGACAAACAACGGTTTCAACGTGGATCGTTCCCGCTGCGTTTCGACGCGTGCCGGAGGCCCGACCGCCTTCCAGTGCGGGGACCTTGTGGCAGTGCATGCATTCCCTGGCTATAGATCACTGAACGAGAGCCGTTCGTTCAGTCTGGTCTACAACAGCAGCACGGCTGACCCTCGACCCGTATTTCTGGCTGATCTCCCGCTTCGCGAGGGCGAGTCGGTGCCGGAGCGCATAGTGGTGGAGGTGGATCTGGAGCGTGACGGCGGCATTGACAAAACCGTCTACTTCGACGGCCCAGCATCGGTGACCAAGGTCGAGGCGTTCCGCATCGCTGTGCCCGTGGCTCCGTCACCTGGCGGCACGCGTGTGGTGCCGTACCGTGTCACAACCACTTACGAGTACCCGAAAGATCCTCCAACCGAGTACATCGTTGACGGCATGTTCTTGGAAGTGGACCGGCAGTCGGCTCCTTATGGCGCTGGCTGGGGTGTTCTCGGCGTGCCCCGGCTTTATCCGCAATCCGATGGCTCCGTGTTGCTGGTTGATGGCGACGGTTCTGTTCAGCGATTCACGCCCACGGCCGGAAAATCGTTCGATCCACCTCCGGGTGAGTACTCTGAACTGGAGGAGGACGGCACCTACGTGTGGCGAAGCCAGGGACAGCTTGTTGTTGCCGAGTTTGACGCTTCGGGTCTTCTAAGCGAAGTCTACGATCGTGCGGGAAACACGGCCCGGTATTTCTGGACCATCCGGAATGGTGAACCGGCCCTGGATTCGATTGTTGATGCAGCCGGGAAAGTTGTCCGTCTAGGTTATTCTGGGGACAAGTTGTCGAGCGTCACCGTCCCGGGCTACGCCGCCTTCCAGGTCCGAATTCCAGCAGCCACGTTGGACACCATCAGTGATCCTGACGGGATTAAGACGGTGATGGAATACAGCTCGAACCGTCTTACGTCCTGGCGGGGACGTGCACTCGGAATCTGGCGTTACACGTACGACGAGCTAGGGCGACCAGACTCCGTCTACTGGCCGAACTACGACCCCATCGATCTGCACTCCCATGTATTGGAGGGAGCGCCCTTGGCCGGAACGGGGACTCCCGCGAACCCGGCCGAGCTCGGCTGGCCCGACTCGGCCTACATCGGTTACACGGACGGCAATGGCAACCGGACGCGGTTCTGGGTCGATCGGTTCGGTGCGGTCGTGAGGATTCTTGACGCGAAGGGGCTGGAGACTCTTGTCCAACGCGATACGCTCTCCTTCCCTGAAAAGATCACCTGGCCGAGTGGAAGGGTTGTTAAGGAGGAGTGGAACACAGCAGATGGCACCCTCAGCGAAGTGGTGGAGGTCGGACGCGGCAATGCCACCACAATGTACGAATATCATCCCAGTTTCAAGCTGGTCACGGAGATCATACCGCCGACAGGATGGAGTCGGGCTGTTTCGTTCGGTTACGATCCAACCACTGCGCGCCGGGTCTGGATAGCTAACGCTATGGCGGACACCGTCCGCTTTGACTATAACGCTCGCGGTCTGGTGTCACGGATAAGGGAGCCACTGGACACAGTGTCCGTGGAGTTCCGTTATAATTCCGCCTGGAACCTCTCGCACGTGATCGAACCGCACCCGGGCGGTGGAACGGATACCACGCTGATCTCGTACGACGCGACGGGTACCCGGATCAGTTCCGTCCAGGATCCGCTTGGGAATATCAAGTCTGTATACTGGGATGCGGTGGGCAGAGACACAGCGTTCGTGCAATCCGGCGGTGCTCTCATGGCCCGGACGCGATTCGTGTACAATGACGTCGCCAGAAAGCGCCTGCGTTACGATCCGGAAGGCCGCAGGACATCGTGGGAGTACAACCCAGCGGGCGACCTAGTGAAGCGCTGCGTCGGACCGACAGACGAACTGTGCGCGACTCTGTGGTACGATCCTGCGGGCAACCTTGAGCGCTTCATCAATCGCAATGGTCAGAGCATAGTCTATCAGTACGACGAGCTGAGACGCCTTCGACTCAAGCGAGTACCACAGCAGTGCCCTGATTTCGGCCCGTGTCCCGGTGGGTTCTACGGAGATAGCGTCACTTTTGATTACGATGTAGACGGGAGGCTTCTCAGTGCTCGAAATTACTACGCGGACGTGGAGTATAGGTACAACGAGGATGGCACGCTCAAGCAAGAATGGACGTGCATCCGTAAGTGGAGCTCAGGCGGCTACGGCCAGTGCCGAAACTACTACTATCGATACGACGTTGATGGGCTCCGACGGGCACTGAGCTACTCTATTGCGTTTAGCGACAGCATCTACTGGCAGCGGAACGCCCGGGGAATTAGCGCAATCGGCAACACCTACCACCGGCCGAACGGTGTCAAACTGTTGTTCTCGATCGAACACGACGGCAATGGTCGGCTGACGAGGGTGGACGCCAATGTCCCGTCGTGGTACGACGAGCGATTCTACTACAACGACAGAGATCTACTTGTCCGGCATACTGTTGGCGTGAGAACAGTGGACAGCCTTCTCTACAACGGAGCGGGACAAGTAACCTACGCCCAGTCGTTGGGCGACGGGTTCAATAATTACGAATACGACGGGCTAGGCCGGCTCGATAGCACTTGGTGGGGCTATACGAGGACCGAGGAGTTCACGTATGACCGGTCGGGCAACCGCACGCGCTGGCATCGGGCTGGGGAGATGACGGACCTGATGGGATACGTATACGATGCTTTCGGCCAGCTTGACACGGTTCACGACTCGCTCGATCATTGTGACATCGACTATTACTACGACAACGATGGCCGGAGGACGCGATCGTACAGCTGGTGCGAGAACGACGGTCGACCTGAAGACGTGTACCGGTACACAGCCGAAGGGCGCATGGTGCAGCATAAGATGACTCATGACGCACCGGGTGGTCGTCGATCGGAACGAAGGGTTTATTGGTACGACGCGCTCGGTCGCCGGATCCTTCTCTACTCTCCGGACAGCACGTACACGGGCGCGCCTGTCAATGACAACGGGGTGTGGCGCTTCTACTACTCCGGCAGTGACCTCGTCGCGCGCTCGAAATCTGATGTCCAGTGCCCGGATTACGAGCTCCTGAACCCGTACACGGAAGGAACCTGGTTCACACCGGGCCTCGGGCCCAACGAGATCCTGGCAGCTTGGCATAAGGGTAGCCCGGCGTACACTCACCAGTTCCACATTCGTGATCATCGCACTTCGGTCGTCGAGGTGCGAAACGAGGATGACCAGTACCTTACTGGGGCAGCGTATAGCAGCTTTGGGCTCGTAGCTAACGGTGATCCGCCGCAGGAGGCGGGCTTCGCTGGTGGGATGGCGGCCGGGGGCCTGGTGCAGTTCCACCATCGGTACTATGATGGTGTAGTGGGGCAGTTTACAAGTGAGGATCCAATAGGCTTCGCTGGCGGGTCAAACCTCTACGCCTACGCTGCGAACAATCCAGTAACCTACACGGATCCGTTCGGGCTGTGTCCCGTCTGTCTCCGTGCTTTGGCGCAGGGGTTCGCGCGTTTGACGGGCCCCACATGGGACCCGGATACCAACGAGCGAATTGAAAAATTGCACCCCGATGTACAAGCAGCGGCCCGTCTGTTCATCAACCTGGCTGATCTTGGGGGGGTCAGACTACGCGTGACGGAGGGATACCGAGGGTTGGAGGAGCAGAACGCGGCATATCAGGCAGGGGCATCAAACGCAATGTTTGGCCAAAGCTACCATAACTATGGTTTAGCTATCGATGTGGTTGAGATGGTCAACGGGCTGCCCAATTGGGACGCTGATTGGGATGCCATTGGAGCGCTTGGCAAGGGACTCGGCTTTGAGTGGTCAGGCGAGTGGACGTCATTCGCGGAGGAAGGGCATTTCCAGATGAGGTTCGGTCAGCACTGGTCAGAGCTGTACCCGAAGACTTTCATTTTCCCAATGTTACCAGTGTTTTACGCCAGATGAGGGGTAAAAGCCATGCGTGTGGAGACGAGGCGGTCATCAGTCTTGCTCGTCAGCTTGTTGGCTGTAACGCTGTGTAGTCTTGTTGCGACATCCGGGTTTCCCAACGCACCACAGATCAGGTGCAATCCGAGAGCACTTGGACACGCCATGGTGGTTGACACCGCCAAGCTCGTGAAGGACACCGTATACGAGGGAGCGTCTGACGTGTCGACCGAAGGCATGTCGGTAGAGGCATTCAACGATGAACGTGACACGCTCCGCGTTCTCAAGGTGACGTACTTCGGTGAACGCGGTAAGGGAATGGACATCTACTACCTTCTGTCGCCGGAAGACTATGTGGTTGAACACATCGAACAATACTACAAAGAACCCTATCCCGCCGAAGCAGAAGTCGTGTCGCTGTTCAAGCAGTATTTCTACGTGTGTGGCGGAAAACTCGTAGACTTTCGTTATCAGGAACGGGCAAGTAGGGTGCAGGAGTACCTCAGAGAGTTCTGGACAGGTTACAGGGGACGCTGATAGCAACCCCTGAATCTCGCTAGGGCTTGTCGAGTTGACCTCCCGGAGACGTGATGCGTAGCCTGCACCGAAACACGATTACACTGGTTCGCCTCCTTGAGCTGCAGGGGGTGTACCCCAGTATCCTGCTCCCAGACGCGGGAGCCAATACCGGTGAGAGCGCGGTGACACTAGTGGTGACAGCGCCCACCAGCGCTGGCTGGCGCTGGTCAGCGTTCAAGCCTCGAATACCCGCATAATCTGGCGCTCACTGGCGCTGGCTGGCGCCAGAGTCGGGCCTGATAAGCGTGAGGTCGGTGGTTCGAGTCCACCCAGGCCCATTGCGAAAAACTCAGGGCCCTGTCCTAGCTCACGGCAGGGCCTTTCTGTACTAGCTGGGCTTCGAACGGCAAACATTGTCGGTTGACAGCCATCTGGCTTCCCGACTCTGATGGGCCTCTCATTGACCCTCGCTCACCAGCGCCACACCTTACTGGTGAGCGCGCTCCATAACGCACCAGCGATAGTCCACGAACGCGGTTTGCCGGCTACCCAGCGGTATGTCCTGTCTCAGGCGCCTGATCTTGGAAATCCGTCGCCGGTCACACCTGGCAGTCTCTGCTGATGTACTATGGCGGAGCTTGGGCGTGCCACGACTCCGCAGGCAGGAGGCTCACCGAAGTGAAGGGTGATAGAACTGGCACAGTGCTGATGCTGGCCGCCTTCTTAGTTGCGTGCGGTGGTGGGGAGTCGCGGTGGGCGGGAACCATCACCGATAGCGCCGGCGTGATGATCGTCTCCAATCCTGCTGTCGGCATCTGGACGGATGCCGATCGGTGGACGGTCGAGGAAGAGCTCAGGATTGGGGTCCGCGAAGGAGATCCCGAGTACCAGTTCGGGGAGATAATAGGAATCACGGTCGATTCGCACGGGCGCATATTCGTCCTGGACTGGCAGGCGCAACACATCAAGGTATTCTCGCCGGAGGGGGTGTATGAGCAGACCATTGGGGGGCGGGGAGGCGGACCCGGCGAGCTTCTTGACGCGGTGTTTATTGCGATGGGCATGGCGGACACGCTCCTAGTGGCGGAGGTGCGGGGAAACCGCAGGGTGAACCGTTACGCACCGGACGGCTCCAGCCTAGGAAGTTACCGGATACCGTTCGCCGAACGATTCGCCCTTCTCATCAGGTCCTCACCTTCAGGTGAGGTCGCGGCGTGGGTGCGCCCTTTCGCCATGCCCGGCCAGCCCGAGCCCGAGAAGATCGACAGGATTCTGGTCCTGTCACCTGCTGGAACCGTGACCGACACGCTCCTCACATTCCCGTCCGGAGAGACGTTCAGCCAGGGCGGGCCTTCGTTTTCGGTGATGCTGTTCGCACCGGAGCCGGCCTGGGATATCACCGAGGATTCGAAGCTGCTGTTCGGTGTGAACGATCGGTATCGGATCGGGCTGTATGCCTTCGGCAAGCTCGAACGTGTTATCGAGAAGCCGTTCGAACGGAAGTCCATCCCGGACGGCGATAGGCAATTTCACCTGGGGCGTCTTACCCCGCGCGGCCGGGAACTTACGCGCCTTCTTCCGTTCTACCCCGCATTCAACGACATCATTGCAGGCCCAAACGGGACGATCTGGGTCCAGTATTTTAGGCCCGTATCCGAGCTCAGCGACACGGAGCGGGAGACTCTCGGAATGATGGCTCAAGTAGACAGGATTATCATCACGCAGAGGGATTTCCACGGCGCACCCGATTGGGATGTATTCGACGCTGAGGGAAGATACCTGGGTGTTGTCACGATGCCGCCCCTGGGGCGGTGATTGTTCCGATCCGTGTGTTCGGCAGCCGTCTGGAAACCTCTGTCCCCGTTGTTGTGCACGCCTTGGACTGGGCAAGTCGGAATGGACTCCGACTCGTCAATCTGAGTTTGGGAACCGTTGTCCCAGACGCGCTTGAGGGATT
>Ga0111181_1137_pt1 | contig 12070 bp, 12 predicted proteins | sample DeeMarSWOR324_28_FD_80236 | JGI IMG/M metagenome (GOLD analysis project Ga0111181, IMG submission 80236) | Gemmatimonas sp. SM23_52
TACGGTATCATCGCCATGAACCAGATCGTCTTCAGGGCGCTGGACGGGGAGATCGCGGGCGTGGAGCGTTACCTGACGGTGTACCCGGGCTACCTGGAGAGCGCAGATGATCACCAGCTGGAGGTGGCACTATCGCAGGCGCAAGCGCTAAGTCCGCCCTGGTAATCGTCCTGGCAGCGGCGCTGGCCGCGGCCGGCTGCAGCCGCCGGGGCAGCGCCCCGGCACCGGACCAGGACACAACGAGCGTGACCGGTCGCGTGCGGATTGCCGGCAGCACGCCGCTCGAGCAGGTGCTCATCGAGCCGCAAGACAGCGCTGCGTCTTCCCTGGAGGTGAGCGGCGACTACCGGGTCGAGCTGCGTCGCCTGTCGGGCGCGGTGGTGCGTGCGACCGGCACCCTCGCCGGGCCGGGTCACTTGCGCGTCTCCGAGTACGAGATCCTCGAGATCGCCGGGCACGTGCCCGTGGTCGGTACCCTCGAGCTGGAGGACGGGCGCGTGGCTGTCGTCCCCGCGACGGGCGCGCCAGTCGAGGTGCGGGCTGCGCCTGCAGAGCTGCTCGAGCGGGCCGGCGCGAAGGTTTGGGTCATCCTCGATGCAAACGGCGAAGTGAAGGGATATGGCATCATCCGGGAACGGTGAGCAGGGTGGCGTCGACCCGCAGTTCCAGATGTTCGACGAGTCGCCCAGCGAGCACGAGCTCGGTTGGCTCATTCACGAGGCCGAGCACTGGGTCGTCGTGCTCCAGACCCGCGAGTGCGCCGATCGCCTGTTCCGCGGCCGCTTCGTCTTCCGCTCGCAGGGCCGCGAGCTGCGCACGGCCGACCTGTTCATCGAGGCCACGCAGGAGGACGTGGTCGAGCGGGCCGCGAGCTTCGAGGAGCACCTGCTGCATGACGAGGAGCACCTGCTGCATGACCTCATACGCTCTCTCGCCTAGATCGCATAAGGCTTTTCGTAGCAACAGGATAAGCTCTTTAGTCTCATATGGTGTCTAGAAGACTAGTGGCGTTGCTCGCGGCGCTGCTCCTCTCGCTCGCCTGTAGCCCGCCTTCCCGGGCCGGCCTTCCCGCCTCGGGTGGGGCAGGGCCCGCGCGCGCCGGGCGGGGTGCCGGGGCACTGGCGCGGCTCAGTTCGGGGGGGCCGGATCTGAGGGGGGCGCTGAGTGCGGATCGCAGCGGGCTGCTGGAGGCGCTGCGGGCCTGGGCGAGCGTGTACGCGTTGCGGCAGCTGTTGGCGGAGCTGGAGGACGCAGCGGAGCTGGCGGCTGAGATCGGCCGGCAGTTCGACGTCTACATGAGTCGCGGTAGCGACGGTCGGGGCACGGTGCTGTTCACCGGTTACTACGCGCCCGCGTTCCAGGGATCGACCACGCCGAGCGATGAGTACCGCTACCCGCTCTACCGGCTGCCGGACGACCTGGTCGTGGATGCGGCGAGCGGGGAGACGCGGGGCCGGCGGGTGGGGGAGCGCGTGCTCCCGTATCCGCGACGCGCGCAGATCGAGACGTCGGACCTGCTGGCCGGCCTCGAGCTGGTCTGGCTGCGAGATCGGTTAGAGGCGTACCTGGTCCACGTTCAGGGTTCCGCCGCGATCACGCTCCCTGACGGGTCGCTCATGCACATCGGCTATGCGGGGAACAACGGGCACGAGTACCTGAGCGTCGCGCTCGAGCTGGTCGCGGACGGGCGGCTGCGGCAAGACGAACTGAGCCTGGATCGGGTACGCGCCTACTTCGACGCGCATCCGGACGAGCTCGAGCGCTACCTGCACCGCAACCCGCGGTTCGTCTTCTTCCGGGAGGCGAGCGTCGCCGACTGGCCCGTGGGATCCTTGGGCGTGAAGCTCACACCACTGCGCAGTCTGGCCAGCGACAAGGACGAGTTTCCACCCGGTGGCGTGGTGCTGGTCGCGACGGAGGCCACGGACGCCGCTGGCCGGACTCGGCGCGGTTCGAGCAGCTGATGCTGGACCAGGACAGCGGCGGCGCCATCCGCTCGGCGGGTCGCGCGGACCTGTTCTTCGGGATCGGTCCGGCGGCGGAGGGGCCGGCGGGCCGCCTGTACGCCGAGGGGCGCCTGTACTACCTGTTCTTGAAGCCGGAAAGGGTCGCGCAGTGGCGAGCGCGCGGCGGTCTGGAGCCCTGATCGGCGGTCCCGGGCGCCGCGGACACCTCCGTCCAACCGGTTGTCCCCACGTGAGCTTGGCGCGGCCGCTGCCTGCGCCGCCTCCCGATGCTGGCCCGCGGCCAGAGCCGAGCCGCTACGGGCCCCTGCAGGTCGTTCGGCGACCGTTGCTGGTGTAGACGGCTGTGTATGATGTGATCACCCCATCCGCCCCCCGCTCCACGGTGATTTCCCAGGACCCCTCACACCCCTCAGCGCGACACCCTGTTGTTCTGGAGCCGTCGTACCCGACGAGCAGGAACATAGAACCGCAGCAGCTGCCCCAGAGATCCCGTCCCGCGTTAGAGAGGTGCAGGGTGTCGCATACGCCTTCTGGCTCCGTGCTGTTACCACAGCCCAGAGAGCCTACTGCGATGGCGCCCAAGGCAACAGCCAGGATCACAACAAAGCCGATCATCCTTGCACGCATTGGCACCCCCTTTGGCAGTTGCGCATCCGCACGCTGTGACTCTTACCAGCTCAGCGCCGGCACCAACCCCGAGTCGGATTATGCGGCCCGCGTTCCCGACGGGCAACGAATATCCGTTACCAGTATCTCCTTGTCCGTTGAGGCGACGGGATCAGCCCTGCGGGCGTTCCACGTGGCACGTTGGCCCGGGCTGCCCATCTTGTCTATCGGTCGTAGTGCTGTAGAATACCGCACAGGCTGCAACCTCGTGAGCCGCGGAGCGGGGATCCCCGGGAGCGGGCCGCGAGGTCGGGAGTGAGAGGCGGGTGGCAGACGACGGACGGGGCAGTGGGGGCGGGCGGTCTGGAACGAACGCTCGATCGGGGCGTCCCCCCCCGCGTCCACAACACAGAGGGCTGACATTTGGGCATGAACATCGAAGTCATGGTTTCCCTGCCGTCTCAGATCGACACGCCGCTGCTCGTCCTGCCATGGTGTCAGGGTCGCGAGCGGCAGGCGGAGCGCGCGCCGCGTGAGTTCGACCCGCTGGATGAGGCGTTGGGCCTGACGCTGACACGCGCGGTCGCGGGCGGCGACTTCCGCGGGCAGCGGGGCGAGACGCTGCTGCTGTACCGGCATGGTGAGCGTGGCCCGGACCGCGTGCTGCTGGTCGGTGTGGGCGAGCGGACCGATCTGAGCGCGGAACGTCTGCGAGAGGTTGGTGGCCGGGCGGCGAGCCGGGCGCGGGAGCTTGGAGTGACGGAGCTCTCTCTCTCGCCGGCTCCCGCCTGGCCGGCGGGCCCACTCGAGCTGGAGGCGGCGGTGCGCGCCATGGTGGAAGGTGTGGTGCTGGGCGAATGGCGCTTCGAGGAGCTTCGCAGCGAGGCGGACGAGGATGCCCGGCGGCCACGCTTGGGGTCGTTGGGGGTGCTGGTGCTGGAGGCGGGGCTGCGAGATGAGGCGGCGCGGGGTGTGGAGCTGGGGCGGGTGGTGGCGGCGGCACAGAACTATGCGCGCGAGCTGGCGATCCGCCCCGGCAACATCGTGAACCCGCGCTACCTGGCGGGCGAGGCCCGGCGCCTGGGCGATGAGCTGGGGTTCAAGGTGACGGTGCTGGATCGCGCCAAGCTGGAGAAAGACGGTTTGGTGGCGCTGCTCGCCGTGGCGGCGGGCAGTGATGAGGAGCCACGCTTCATCGCCATGGAGTATCGCGGGGCCGAGGGTAAGCAGCGGCTGGTGCTGGTGGGCAAGGGGGTGACCTTCGACGCGGGCGGTCTGTCGCTGAAGACCCCGGAGAACATGGAGAAGATGAAGTACGACATGTCGGGTGCGGCGGCGGTACTGGGCGCGATGCGGGCGATCGCCGAGCTGGGGCTGGCCGTGAACGTGGTCGGTCTCGTCCCGGCGGTCGAGAACCTGCCTTCCGGCCATGCGATGCGCCCCGGCGACGTGATCGGCTCGCATTCGCGGAAGACGATCGAGGTGGTGAACACGGATGCTGAGGGTCGACTGATTCTTGCCGACGCGCTGAACTACGCGGCGCGCTACGAGCCGGCGGCGCTGGTGGACATCGCCACGCTGACGGGGGCTTGCGTCGTGGCTTTGGGCCATCAGGCGATCGGGCTGATGGGTAACGATCAGGATCTCATCGACGAGATCCGGGGCGCCGGCGATCGCGCGGGCGAGCGCGCCTGGCCGCTGCCGTTGTGGGAGGAGTACCGGGAGCAGATCAAGTCAGAGGTCGCCGACATCAAGAACTCGGGTGGCCGCCCCGCCGGAACGATCACGGCCGCCATGTTCCTGCGCGAGTTCGTGGGCTCGATGGCCTGGGCGCACCTGGATATCGCCGGTACGGCGTGGGCCGAGAAGGCGGGCCCCTATCAGCCCGTGGGACCGACGGGCGTAGGCGTCCGTCTGCTGTGCGAGTGGGTGCGGGGGCGGGCTGGCTGACGCGCGCCCGCAGCGTGGGAGTCGCCGTCGCCCTGGTGCTCGAGGCGACGGCGTGGTCTGCAGCTGTGCTGGCGGCTCAGGAGCCTGACACGACTGCGGTCGAGCGGCCGGGTGCCGAGGCTCAGGTCCCGGACACGGCCGCGGCCCCGGACACGCTGGTCGTGCCCGTCTTCCCGGAGTTCCCTCGAATGGCGACGCGGGACCCGTGGCTGGCCGCAGGCTGGGAGCTGCGCGACATCCTGGCCACGGGCGCGCTGACGCTCGCCGACCTGCTCGAGCACACCTCGCCGCTCGATCCCATCCGGCTCGGCTTCCTGGAGGGGCCGCAGCTGGCGCTGTTCGCGGGCGCTGGCGCCGGTGGCCTGCGCTACGACGTGGACGGCTTCGAGATCGCGCCGCTCGCCGGCGGCCCGCTCGATCTGCATCTGCTCTCGCTGGTGGAGCAGCAGCGGCTCACCCTGGTGCGCGAGCCGGGCGGTTACCAGCTGTCCTCGCAGGCCTACCGTAATCAGCGCCGGGAACCCTATTCGCGCGTTGAAGCCGGGACGGGCTACCGCAATGCGAACGTGCTCAGGGGGCTCTTCTCGTCCGGGCTGGCGGGCGGCGTGATGGGGTTCGGCCTCGACCGTATCGACACCGACGGGGTGCCGGAGCTGGGCTCGTCGCAGCGGACCGTGTTGTGGGCGAACTACGCGCGCGAGCTACCCTGGGGTATCTGGGGCCAGGTCGAGTACAGGGGTACATCCTCCGAGCGGGACTCGTTCCCGGAGCCGAAGCGTAGCGACTGGATCGTGCGGCTGCGCCGGCCGCTGGGTGACGGCTGGCACGCGGACCTGGTGGCGGGATCCTCCACGCTGGAGCAACCGCCCGCTTTGCCGATTCCCGATGTTCCGGTCGACAGCGCGCAGAAATTCACGGCGCGCCAGCTGGCACTGCGGGGGGCCCGAACCGCGGAGCACTGGCGGGCACAACTGACGCTGCGCGCCTGGGACGGTGACGGCGTGCCGAAATATCAGCCAGAGGCGGCGCTCGAGTTGCGCGCCGGCCCGGCGTCCGTCTATGCGAGCGCGCGCTACTCGCACTGGGGCGATTACGGCGGCGCGGCGGGGTACGGGGCAGTGAATCTGGATCTGCCGCTCGGCCTGCGGTGGTTCGCCGAGGTCGAGGACGGCGAGCGCGACCTGTTCGGCGGCGTACCGGTGGCGCGCCAGTTCTTCACGCGCTGGACGGCAGGCGCGGAGGCCAAGCTGTGGAAGTGGCGGGTCGGGGCGCGAGGCGGCCGCTGGCGTGTGGACCCATCGCCGGCCCTGGGGCTGCCGGCGGACTCGGCCGAGTCGCTGCGCGGCGGTACGGTCAGCGTGGTGGACGCCTGGGCGGGCGGCCAGATCCTGGAGATCTTCGGCGGTCAGCTGGAGGCCGGCGGGCGGGTTTTCTTCCGCGAAAGGGGCCCCTTCCTGTACTGGCCGTTGCAATCGTGGCAAGCCGAAGGCCGTTGGTACTTGCAGGGCAAGGGCGGTCAGCTGGAGATCTGGCTGACCGGTATGGGCGGTGTGCGGGGTCCCTTGCTGGTACCCGACGAGAGCCTGGGGCCGGGCGCGGCCGTGCCGACCGGCGATCTCTACTGGTTCCGGGCCGAGGCCGCGGTGCGGGTGCTGGACGTGCACATCTACTACAACTACGAGATCTTCAATGCCACCGAGGTCCGTGGCGACCTGCCTGGCTTCCCGCTGCCACTGGTCCGCGACCACTTCGGGGTGAAATGGGAGTTCTGGAACTGACGATTTGACACCCGCCGCGGCGGCTCCGATAGTAAGCGGCGCCGGGTGCGGTCCGGTCGTACCGGTGGTCAGGGAGGGGTCAGCATGATCCGCAGTATGACGGGTTTTGGCGAGCTGCAGCGGGAGACCGCGGTCGGGCTGCTGACCGTGCAGGTGCGGACCGTGAACCACCGTCACTTCCACACGCATTTCCGGCTGCCCGTGGGCGCCGAGCGCTGGGAGGCGGAGATCACCGGGATCCTGCGCGAGCGCATCTCGCGAGGCCACGTGCACTACCGGATGAGCCTGCAGCCGGGTCCGGGGCTGGCGCATCCCGTGCAGGTGGACCACGCGCGGCTGAACGCCTACCTGGCGGCTCTGCAGGAGATCAAGGACAGGTACGCACTGGTCGGCGAGCTCGACATCGACCTCGTCGCCCGTTTCGCTGACGTTTTCCAGGCGCCGCCGGATGCTCTGGAGTCGCTGGCTTTCGACGAGGTGGCGGAAGCGACGCGTGCGGCTCTGGCCATGCTGGTCGAGGCGCGCGAGCGTGAGGGCGATGCCCTGGCCGCCGACCTGCGCGAATCGCTGGGGCAGATGGACGCGGCGCTGGACGCGGTCGAGCTGAGGGCGCCGCAGCGACTGCTGGAGGAGCGTGATCGGCTGCGGGCCGCGGTGGCCGAGCTGAGTGGCGACGCGCAGCTGGACGAGGACCGTCTGGCCCGGGAGGTGGCCTATCTGGCGGAGCGCTGGGACATCAACGAGGAGGTGGTGCGGCTGCGGTCGCACATCGAGCAGGTGCGGCAGCTGGTCGAGGCGGACGGGTCGGAGCCGGTAGGGAAGCGGCTGGGTTTCTGGGTACAGGAGATGCATCGGGAGGCGAATACGATAGCCTCGAAGGCGAATGATGCGGAGGTCGCCCGGCTGGCGGTGGAGCTGAAGACGGCCGTCGAGAGGCTGCGCGAGCAGGTGGAGAACGTGGAATGAAGAGCTTCGCGGTGGCGATCTGCGCGCCTTCGGGCACCGGCAAGACCACGGTGGCCCGGGCCCTGGTGCGGGGTGGCGCGGATCTGCTCTTCTCGGTCTCTGCCACGACACGGCCGGCGCGTGTGGGCGAGCAGGCCGGTGTCGACTACCACTTCGTGGGCCGAGACGAGTTCGAGGCGATGATCGCGGGCGGCGAGCTGCTGGAGTGGGCCGAGGTGCACGGCGAGCTGTACGGTACGCCGCGCGCCAACCTGGAGCGAGCGGAGCGCGACGGTAAGCTGCTGATCCTCGACATCGACGTGCAGGGCGCTCAGCAGGTAGTGACGGCTCGCCCCGACACCGTGACGATCTTCCTGTTGCCGCCGTCTCTCGGGGCACTGCTCGAGCGATTGCGGAACCGGGAGAGCGAGGACGAGGTGCGGCTGCGGCAGCGGCTGGAGACGGCGCAGCGCGAGCTGGAGCGGCTGGACGCCTTCGAGTACGTGGTGGTGAACGATCGCCTGGAGGAGACGGTCGCTCGCGTCGGCTCGATCATCGCGGCCGAGCGTCAGCGGCGTGACCGTCAGGCCGAGCAGCTGGCGGCGCTCGGGCGACGGCTGCGGGAGGACCTGGAACGCGAGCGTCGCTGATCTGCCCCCTTCCGAAGGGCGCCGGGTCGGGATAATATTGGGCGTTCCGATCGGCTAACCTATCAGAGTAGGACGCATGAAGGTCTTCACTCCCTTGCAAGTCGCTGATACGGCAGGTGGCAACAAGTATCTGGCCGTGCTCGTGGCGGCGCGCTATGCCCGCGAAGTCAACGCCCTACCGCTCGGCACATCGCCCTACGGGCCGAGGAAGCTCACGACTCAGGCCCTGGAAGAGCTGACCTCCGGCCAGATCGAGTTCCGCCTCGTGAAGCGGCGCCGCCAGGCGCCGTAGGCCGGGACCGATGCGCCCGTTCGACGGCAGGCGGGTGCTGATCGGCGTCTCCGGAGGGATCGCCGCCTACAAGACAGCAGAGCTGGTGCGCCGGCTGGTGCAGGCCGGCGCCGAGGTTCAGGTCGTCCTGACGAGCAATGCGGCGCGGTTCGTCGGGCCGGCGACCTTCGAGGGTCTGACCGGGCGGCGCGTGCACGAATCGCTCTGGGAGGAGGCGCTCGGGCATCTCGAGCTGGGTCGCTGGGCGGATGCGATCGTCGTGGCTCCGGCGACGGCCAATCTGCTGGCCAAGATGGCGGCCGGCATCGCCGACGACCTGCTGAGTACCATCCTGTTGGCGGCGCCCTGCCGGGCGCTGCTGGCGCCCGCCATGAACGTTCGCATGTACGAGCACGCGGCCACGCAGCGTAACCTGGAGACGCTACGCGAGTGCGGGCACACGGTCGTGGGGCCGGCGTACGGCGAGCTGGCGGAGCGAGAGGAGGGCTGGGGCCGCATGGTGGAGGCGGATGTCATCTTCGCGCACGTGGGCCGGCTGCTGGAGCCGGCGAGCCGCTGGCGCGGCCAGCGCGTGGTGGTGACCTCGGGCCCCACCTGGGAGCCGGTGGACGCCGTGCGCTTTCTGGGCAACCGCTCGTCGGGGCGCATGGGCCACGCGATCGCCGCGGCCGCCTGGCGGCGCGGTGCCGACGTCGTGCTGATCACGGGGCCGGCCCACATCGCGACGCCGCCGGAGATCAGCGAGGTTCACATGGTGGAGACGGCGGAGTCATGGTGGCGGCCGTGGCCGACTTCCGCCCCAGTCACCCGCGCAGCGACAAGATTCGCCGGGCCGCGGGGATGACGTCGATCGCCGTCGAGTCGGCGCCCGATCTGTTGGCGACCGTCAGCGAGAAAGCGCCGGAAGGCTGCGTGAAGGTGGCGTTCGCGGTCGAGTTCGGTGAAGATGCGGAGGAGTCGGCCAAGCGGAAACTGCAGGAGAAGGGCGCGGACCTCGTCGTGCTGAACGACCCCAGCCAGCCGGGCGCCGGGTTCGGCGTGGACACGAACCGCGTCACGATCATCGATGGTTCGGGCGCGGCCGAGAGGCTGCCCCTGTCGCCGAAGACGGAAGTAGCGGACGAGATCCTCGATCGAGCCGAGCGTCTCCTACCAGGTGAGTGAAGCGGCAACCCCGCGCGACCTCCTGATCCGCTATCTCAGACAGCGAGCGGAGCTGGGGGAGCGGGAGGTGTTTCTGGAGCGGCGGAGCGCCGCCCAGCTGCTCGAGTGGCTGCAGGTCGGCGGCGCGGCGGGCCCCGGCCGGCCGGCGACGGCCGCCGCGGCGAACGCGTTCGCGGCGCTGCGGGCGGAGGTGCTCGGCTGTAGGCGCTGCCGCCTGGCGGAAGGCCGAACGACGGCAGTCTTCGGCGAGGGGGACGCCGGGGCTGACCTGCTGGTCGTGGGCGAAGCGCCGGGCTCTGAAGAGGACCGCTCGGGGCGACCGTTCGTGGGCCCGGCGGGCCAGCTGCTGGACAAGATGCTGGCGGCGATCGGGTTCCGGCGCGACGAGGTCTTCATCTGCAACGTCCTGAAATGCCGGCCGCCCGGGAACCGTGATCCCGTGGCAGATGAAGTTGCGAGCTGTCGGCCTTATCTTCGTAGGCAGGTGGAACTCATCCAGCCGAAGGTCATCTGTGCCTTCGGCCGCTTCGCCGCTCAGACGCTGCTGGACTCGGAGCTGTCGCTGAATCGCCTGCGCGGCGTCACACATGAGTTCATGGGGGTACCCGTCGTCGTGAGTTACCATCCTGCGGCCCTGCTGAGGAACACGAGTTGGAAGCGCCCTGCCTGGGAGGACCTGCAGGCGCTTCGCCGCGTGTACGACGAGGCGGGCGGCAGAGAGCCAGGAGGCGAGCGTGGCTGACGCGCCAGTGATACCGGCCAGCGAGCGGGCATCGGGGCCCGGGTTGCGGGGCTGGGACGCGTTCGCGGAGCGCCAGGTCCCGTGGTCGCCGGAGGCCGAGATCTCGGTGTTGGGGGGCATGCTGATCGACGCCGACGCTGTGGCGAAGGCGGTCGAGCTGGTGGAGGACGGCATGTTCTACCGGGAGGGCAACCGGCGGCTGTACCGGGCGATGCGGCGCCTGTTCGAGCGGGGCGAGGCGATCGATCCGGTGACGCTGAGCGAGGAATTGCGGGCGAAGGGCGAGCTGGATGCGGTCGGCGGCCCGGCCTACCTGGCCGAGCTGATGGAAGCGGTGCCCACGGCGGCGAACATCGAGTATCACGCGAAGATCCTCAGGGACAAGGCGATCTTGCGGCGGCTGATCGAGGCCTCGACGGAGACGGTGCGCGACGCCTTCGAGGGTGGCGGGGATACGGTCGAGGACACGCTGGATCGGGCCGAGCAGCGCATCTTCGAGATCTCGCAGGCCGGCCGGCGCAAGGGCTTCGTCTGGATCAAGGAGGTCCTCTGGCCGGCCTTCGAGCACATCGAGCGGCTGCAGCAGGCGAAGGGTGCGGCTACGGGAGTGCCGAGCGGGTTTCCCGATCTCGACAACCTGACCGCCGGTTTCCAGCGCTCGGACCTGATCGTGGTGGCGGGCCGCCCCTCGATGGGGAAGACGTCGCTGGTGCTGAACATCGTGCAGCACGTCGCCATCGACCAGAGCATTCCGGTCGCCTTGTTCTCGCTGGAGATGTCGAAGGAAGCGATCGTGCAGCGGCTGCTGTGTGCGGAGGGGCAGGTCAACTCGTCGAACCTGCGACGTGGCCGGCTGACGGAGCAGGAATACATGCAGCTGGCGACGGCGGCGGGGCATTTGAACACGGCACCGATCTGGATTGACGACACACCGGCGATCACGGCGCTCGAGTTGCGAGCGAAGGCGCGGCGGCTGCGGGCCGAAGTTGATCTCGGGTTGATCGTCGTCGACTACCTTCAGCTGATGCGCGGGCCGCGGGCGGAGAATCGGGTGCAGGAGATCAGCGCGATCTCCGGCGCGCTGAAGGCGGTGGCCAAGGAGCTGGAGGTGCCGCTGATCGCGCTCTCCCAATTGTCCCGCGCGCCGGAGCAGCGGGGCGAGCATCGGCCACAGCTCTCGGACCTGCGCGAGTCCGGGGCGATCGAGCAGGATGCCGACGTGGTCCTCTTCCTCTACCGGCCGGAGGTGTACCAGCGCGAGGTGATGGATCCGACCGGCGAGTCTCTGGAGGGCAAAGCGGAGCTGCACGTCGGCAAGCAGCGCAACGGGCCCACCGGAACGATCAACCTGTTCTTCCGCAAGGAGTACACCCGCTTCGAGTCGGTCTCACAGCGCGCACGCGAGGGCGTCTAGTGCCCAAAGCCCGCACCGTCTTTCTCTGTAGCGAGTGCGGCGGCGAAACCTACCGGTGGCAGGGTCAGTGCCCGCACTGCGGGGCCTGGAAGGCGACGCCGGCCGCCGAGCGCCTGGACCGCGGCGCGGCAGGCGATGTGCGCGCGGTCGCGCTGTACGAGGTCGAGGGCGTCGAGCGGCCGCGCTGGCGTATCGGGCTCGCCGAGTTGGACTTCGTGCTTGGCGGTGGTGTCGTCCCGGGCTCGCTGGTGTTGCTGGGCGGTGAGCCGGGGATCGGCAAGTCGACCCTGCTCCTGCAGGTCTCGGCGCACCTCGCGGCAGCCGGCCACAAGGTGCTCTACGTGTCGGGCGAGGAGTCCGCCTACCAGGTGAAGTTGCGCGCGCAGCGCATACGCGAGCCGACCGACGATGTCCTGATGCTGCCCGAGACCTCGGCAGAGGCGATTCTCGATCGGCTCGACGAGCTGGAGCCGGACGTACTGGTGATCGACTCGATCCAAACGCTCTACACCGACAGGCTGGATGGTGCACCGGGCAGCGTCGCCCAGGTGCGTGAGGTGGC
>Ga0111181_1112_pt1 | contig 11906 bp, 8 predicted proteins | sample DeeMarSWOR324_28_FD_80236 | JGI IMG/M metagenome (GOLD analysis project Ga0111181, IMG submission 80236) | Gemmatimonas sp. SM23_52
GCCCGAGCGGGCGCCGTGTGAGCGGGCCAGCCTTGACTCGGACTGGGGGCAGCGTAGCTACTCAGCGGTACCTACTGCCCCAGCAGAAGCGCGAGCGACACGTTCCACAGCGTTCGGTGCCCGCGGGGGGCGAACGACTCCGTGGACTCGCCCCGGGGCGCGGCCGTCTCCCAGCGCGCGCGCAACAACAGCCGCGTCCCCTCCCCCAGGCGCTGGCGCAGACCGAAGCTGGCGACCGCCGGTCTCGACTGCGTCGCGTAGAGCGACAGCTCGGGCGCGATGAGCAGCCGGTAGACGGGCCCCATTGACTCCGGGTTCGGAATAAGCGCCGTCGCTGAGTAGGACGCGAACGCGAAGCCGAAGGACACGGCTGTCGAGTTCCCGTACGAGCGGGCGACCTCGAGGCCGCCACCCGGTGTCCAGCTCTCGATCATGCTGCGGACGCGGACCAGGTAGTCGCGCCGCCAGCGCGAATCGCGCTGCAGAGTGAAGACTGCAGCCACGCTCCAGGGCGTACCCGGCACGGTGTAGCGCAGATCGGCCGTGCCCCAGAACAGGCTCTCCGCGCCGCGGAAGATCGCGCCCTCCAGGTCGGAGCGGAACGCGTCACCCTCGAGGTGCGAGTAACGCGCCTGCCCGGTGAGCAGCAGGTGCCCGGCGGAGAACGAGCGCTGCAGCGCGCCGCCCACGGCCCAGCCGCTGGCGCTCCAGCGATCCGGGGGCTGTTCGCCGAACCGGCCGGTGAAGTGCTCGTCATCCCGGTTCACGTGCTCCCAGACAACCGACCAGTCCGCGCCGAGCAGCGTTCCCTCAGCGGACAGCCCCCACAGCCAGGCACCTCGCTCCGCACGGCGCATGTAGCTCCACGGAAGCTCCACCCGGCGGCGCGCCGGCTCGCCGTAGCCCTCCAGTTGATAGATGAGGCCACTCTCCGGCCAGGGAACCACATTCATGGTCTCGTCCCCGCCGCTCAAGCGGGCGTGAGCCGCGAGACGGAGGCCGGCGAAGGGGAGCTCACGCAGCAGGCCCACCGCAACACCGTGTGTGGACATGCGGCCGTCCCGCTGAAAGCGCGCCTCCTGGGTTTCGTGATCGCGCACCTCGACCCCGGCGGCGAGCCCGACGCCCCAGCCAGCGAAGCGCCAGCCGAAGGCGCCTTCCAATCTGGCGCGCAGTCGTCGCATACGGACGACCGACGAATCGGCAAAAACCAGCGGGCTGGTCGCATGCGGCTCAATCGCGCCAGCAAACGGCAGCCGGCCCAGCGTCTCCTGGTCCACCAGCAGGCGGCCCACCGCCGCGCCGCGCCCCAGCGGCTTCCAGCCGAGGCCGGCAAACTGGAGCGCGTCCACATCTCCGCCGTCCATCGGGCGCCCGTAGCCCCCGTCATCCCAGGCCAGGCCGGTCTGGAGCTCGCTCCAGCTGCGTGTGACCTGGAAGGGCAGCGCCGCTGGGTTCCCGACGGTCCAGAAGGTCCCGATCCGCGGGCCCGGGGCCACCAGGAGGTCGGGCAGCGCAGGCGCACGCGGCAGCTGTCGCGGGTGATCGGCAATCGGCTGCAGCGGGCTCCAGGCCGTCATCCAGGCCGGCGTTCCGCTGTCGGTGGCGCGCTCCGCGCTCGGCAACTGCGCACCCAGGCTCGGCGCCGAGATCAGCAGCGCTGCCAGGGCCAGGGAAAGAACTCGCACGTGGCTCACCGGCGCTAGAACAGGCCGCCCAGCGGCAGCATCGCCTCGACGCCGAACTCCAGCTCCGGGAAGACCCGGATGCCGACTCCCGGCTCGCGGCGGCCCCGGCGGTCCAGCACGTTGAAGGCGAAGAAAGAGAGCCGACCGCCGCGCGGCAGCGTCTTGCTGACCTGCAGACTCATCAGCCAGTCGGGCGGTGTCTCGTTGAGGTCGACGAACGTGCCCGTACGCGGGACCCGCAGGTCGGAATACTCGGGACTAGCGCGCTCCTCCACCGGAACGTAGACCAGGCGGCCGCTGCGCGTGATGTAGCCGGCGAACGCCAGTGAGTCGGTGCCCGCGACGTTCTGCTCGATCTCCTTGGCGATGTGCTCGATCGTCGCCGTCACCACGAGACCCAGCGCCGGGTTGTGGTGGATCAGCCGGTACGTGATGATCGCCCGCTCGCCGGTGCGCAGCGGGTCCTCCCAGAACGGCGCCCGCGAGATGTTCTCGTTGAGCTGGAACTCGGAGGTGAACAGGGGCCCGAAATCGAGGCCCTCCTTGAAGAACTTCGTGCGCATCCACGCCGCCTGCACGTGGAGCCGCGTGCGGATCGGCCGCAGCTCCGGCAACGCGGCGGTCAGCTCGATCCCCTCGCTCTCCAGCGTCAGGTTGTTCTCGGGCCAGTCGATCAGGATCGGAATCGTATCGACGGCGAAGGCGGGCTCGATGATCTGCGGCGGCTGACCCGTGCCTGGGGTAGAATCAGAGAGCTGAAAGCGCTCGCGGAGCAGGAAGTCCGGCCGCGCGCCGATGCCCACACCCCCGGTCGTGCGATCGCTGAACGCGACCAGGCTGACCGACGTTGCGCCGCGGCGGGGCGCGAATTCCAGCCCTAGCTCCGCCTTGCGGCCGGTCGCAAAGCCGAGGTCCGGGTTCGTGGGGTCGCGAATGAACGTGGTGAGCACGGCCAGCCGCTCCGCCGGATCGGTCGCGTACCAGTTCACGTTCACGACGTCGAAGTACTGCGGCGGAGGATACAGGTATGCGACGGGCGGCTGCTTCGCCACCCGCCCCCAGGCCCCGCGCAGGCGCAGCCACGGCCACGGGGCGAGCTGCGCGTTCAGCCGCGGCTGCAGCACGGCGTCCCGGATTCCGGAGAACCAGTGGGTCCCCTCATGCAACAGATCGAGACGCAGCCCCGCCTGAAGCTCCAGCCCTGCACCGCCCAGGACAGTCCGGATCAGGCGGTCGTCGAAGTACACTGCGCTCGCCGCCACCGGCGCGATCGCGTCGAAGCGACGCGGCCGGTCGAACCCCCGCACGCCGTTGAAGGTCACCTGCGGCGGAGACTCCATATCGAATCCGTAGCCGGGCCCGGCGTTCCACTCGCGCCTGAGCTCCGCGCCCACCCGCAACCGATGGTCGAAACCCAGGAAACGCTGCGGCTTTTGGCCTTCCAGACGGCTGTAGATCAGCCACTCGTCCCCTTCGAGCGTCAGCGCTGAAAGGTACTGGCCCCCAATGAAGCGCCCCGTGCCGCGCCCCTCGCTGAGCCGGTCGGTGAACGGGAGCGCCGGGGCGACGAGCGGCGACTGGACGAACGAACGCCGGCGTGTGTAGCCGAGGGCCGCTGTCAGATCGACGACCGCCTCGCCCGCCAGCGCCAGCCGGGCACGCTCCGACAGGCGTAACCCGCTCTCCCGGTTCCAGTACGCGGAACCGGGCAGCACCTCCGGGTTCTCCGGGCTGTCGGCGTTCACCTTGAAGAAGTGGAGCCGGGTGTCCAGCACCAGCCGGCCGTCCCCGGCGCGGCCCGCCGGAATGCGGCCGATCAGCGCGCGGTGCGCGAGCTGTGCCGCGAGCCGGTACGAGTCGGCGAGCCCGTAGCTCCGGGCCAGCTCGTTCCGGGTAAGGTCAAAGCTCGCGCTCGCCAACTGCGGGGAGCCCAGCGCTCGCCCGGCCACCAGGCTGCCCTCCAGAAGCTGCGCGTCCCAGCGGACGCTGGCCGTCGGCTCCACGACGCCGGCCCGTGTGTCCACGACGATGGCGCCCTGCGTCAGGTCGCCGTAGCGCGCCGACGGAACCCCGCGGATCACCTCCACCCGCTCCAGGGTCGAGGCCGGTATCTGCCGCAAATCGATTCCGCCCCCCGCGCTCGAGGCCACGCGCAGCACGCCGCGCGAGCCCGTGGTCTGCAGGTTCGCGTTGTTGGAGACGGGCACCCCGTCCAAAATGATGAGCGTGCCGAACGAGGCCAGGTCTTGCGCCGACGGCCCACCCAGAGTGAGCGCAGCCGACGTACTCGTCGGAACGCTGCGCAGCGCGATCTGCTGCACGTCGTCCAGGTTCGGCGGCTTGAGCGGCTCGCCCGGGATGAGCTCCAGCACACCGGCCAGGCTGGCCGCCGTCTGGTTGGCGACCGCAGCCTGATCAACAACACTGGCCGTGCCCAGCTCGCCGCGCGCGCGACCCGATGGGTCGGCGGTCACGATCAGCCCCTCCAGCTCGAGCGCGCTCACCGCCATCTCGATGTCCTGAATGACAGTCCCGAGCGGCGGCACGGTGATCGGGACCCGCGAGTCGGCGTACCCCAGTCGCTGCACGAGCAACACCTGCGGCCCCGGCGGCACGCCCACCAGCCGGTAGCGGCCCGTGCTGTCCGCCAGGGCGAAGATGCGCGTGCCCTCCACCGTCACCTGGGCCAGGTCGATCGGAACCGCTGTCTTCGCTTCCACGACCCGGCCGCTGACCACTGCCCCACGCTGCTGAGCGCTCGCCGGCGTCGCACACGCAACGAGTGCCAGCGCGCCGATTGCCAAGGTCATCCGGCACGCCGTCCGCTGCACCATCACTCTTGCCTCAATCCCAGACGAACCCAGGCGAGGGTGCGCCGGCAAGGAAATCGCGGGCGCTGGTCTTGGTGCGCAGCAGGATCTTCCGCCCGTCGGGCAGCGTCGTGAACACGCGGCGCTGGATCCCGGTTAGTGCCCTCAGATCGAGAAGGGGGGCCGGCTGACGGTCGAACCGCTCGTGGATGAGGCGCGGGCATTGCTTCCAGTTTGCCGTGGCCTCGTCCTCCGGCGTTCGCGCAGCGACCAGGACGTCGAGCACCTCTTCCGCTGGGATCCGCCAGAACCGCGGTGTCTCAACCGGGAGGTAATCGACGGGTAAGGAGTCCAGATCCACAGGATCGGCCACGGCGACAATCAAGGGCGGCCAACTGAAGTACAAGCCGTGACCGTGAATGGTAGTATCCCAGTGGTCCCCCTGCGTGATCATGTTCACCACCCGGGGGTTGTCCACATCGTTGGGCCCCATGAACTCGAAGTCCGCATCAGACAGGTCCAGAAGCTGAGGGTACAAGGCCTGGTGATCGATCGCGTCCGTGGCGACGACGACGGCCTCGCCTGGATCGAGGTACACGTTCCCGCTGCTCGGGAAGGCGTAGACCCAGCGCGTCCAGATGCCGTCTGGATCCTCGCGCCACTTCTCCATCTCCGCGCAGCCACGCTCGTTCTGGAAGTCGCACAGCCACACGATCCCCAGGATGATGACCTTCCCCGCCAAGTAGATCGTCGTATCGGAGTTGTTGTAGAGCTCGATGAAATCGCCAGTGACATAGCTCCCACCGGAAGTACCCTGCACGTACGATCCATACAGCTCGCTGATCACCAGCGAGCCGCGCCGGCCCGCCACCGCCTCCAACGTGACTTCCGTGCTCGGTGCCGAGACGTCCGCCCTCCGTCCTCCTCCGAACGCGTTCACGTCGGCTGCTTCAGCGGGCAACTGCGCCACCTCCTCTGGCGTGAGCACCCGGATTACTGAGATCGAGTAATCGCCTGCCAACAGCTCCTCGAACTCCACCCTGCCCGCCCCGTCCGTGGTGGCGGTGTGCGGGCCCTCGGTCGAGGCCACGCGCTCGACCACAACCTCGGCGTCCCGGAGCACACCGCCCGTCGAACCGATCAGCTCCGCCAGCACCTGGTCCTCGCCGCGCACGGTGACCGTAACCGTCAGCGTCGCCCGCTGGACGACACCATCATCACCCACATCAGTGCTGTCCGCCGCACTCGGTTCGACCAGGCCGATCCAGTGCTCGCAGGCAGTGCAGAGGAAGAGCAGAGAGCAGAAGAGATAACGGATCCCTAAGCGTGCCAACGACAAAGAACCCAGCTCACGATCCGGGCCGGCATCAACAGCCGAGTACAACTGAACTCCCCGTTAGAACAACCACAGCGGGCGTCGCTTTCTTATCCTATTCGACACCACTCCTTTCCTATTCGACACCACTCCTTGCGGCAAGCTTCTGCTCACCCGTGCAGAGTAATCGTGAACCCTCCGTCGCAGCACGGTATCGACCGGAATGGACGGTCAACAACGTACCAGCGTGTAGCCGGTCTGGTGCATCTTGACGAGCCGAGGTCTCTCCAACCCCCGCGACACTGTCAACCTATGCATATGCACGTTGGGAACGTAGGTGGGCCCCAATATTCGCCGCCGGTCCCACCGGCTCGGACACAGCAGGCTGCGCACTCCTCTTCATCGTCCGGACAGTACTGATTACAGTCTTCAAACGCGGCCCTCCCGGAAGCTGCGGCTTGCTGGACACCGAAGCCGAGGGCGACAACTACCCCCAACACGAACACGACGCGCCCTAGCAATGCAATCAGCCTCGACATAAGACCTCCTCGCTGGAGTTGTATGATCAGTCCCCTCTCCGCACCTGGCCACTCAGCCAGTCGTCACACTGTCACACGGCGCTGGCGCCCCGGCCGCCGCGATGATCGAGTCGACCACGCTCTGGCTCCCGAACGAGCCGGCCCGCGCGTACAGCACTTCCCCTTGGTGATCAAGCACGAGCGTCCTCGGCACGCCCTCCGCACGATACAGGCGCACCAGCCTCGCCTCCGGAAAGCGGACCACCGGAAACGAGAGACCCTCTTCCACAACGTAGCGCCGCGTCTCCACTTCAGAATCGACCGAGATGCCGTAGACCTCCACCTCGCGACGCTCTTCTGTCCCCAGCTCATTTGCGATCTTGCTCCAGTAGGGGAGCGTCTCACGGCAGAAGCCACACGTCGTGTTGAAGATGAAGAGCACCTGCCGAACGCCCGGCACGCCCTCGCCAATCATCACCGAATCCCCAGCGATAGTGATGGCACGGAAGCTCGGCACCACCAGGCCGGGGTACGGCCGTTCGGACCGCCGGCGTAACGTCTGGACTTCTTCACGCAGCGTGCGGTTCTGGAAGGCGAGGACGACCACAAGAAGCGCTGCAACAGCGAGCGCAACGGGAGACGCGAGACGGATACTGCGCGGAACCACCTGCCTACTACCAAAACCCTACTGCAACAGCTCTACTGTCATGGAACAACCTGCTTCATTGTGGGGCTCTCCCCCCCCTTCTTGTCAAGAGGCGGCACGCTCAGGGAATGTCATCTCTGCTCGGAACCAGATGCAGCGAACGCTACTAGCGATGCGGTCAGCGCCACGCCTCAGGCGTCACCGCACCCTCAATCACAGACCGACCCAGGCGACGACGCTCCAGGGCGCAAATCGCGGGCGCGGGTCCTAGTGGCCAGCAGGATCTTCCGCCCGTCCGACCTCGCCGAGGCACCAGACGGGTCGCTCTACGTCTCCGATGATCGCAGCGGCAGGATCTGGCGGATCCTCTACGTCGGCAAGTAGAAGAACCCGGAAGGTTGTGTAGGGCCGACCCAGTTCGCGCTCGGGCCGGCCCTTCTCGCGTCAGCGCTCGGGATTGATCTCGTAGCGGTAGGTGACCTCCGCCTTGCCCCTCAGGGTACCGGTGACCGTGCAGTACTTGTCCGAGGAGAGCTCGATCGACCGCTGCAAGGCCGCCTCCGACACGTTCGCGCCCCAGATCCGGAAGACCAGCTCGATACGGGTGAAGTAGTTCGGGGGCTGGGGCGACTTCTCCGCTTCCACCGCGACCTCGAAGTCGTCGAACTCGACGCGCTTCTTCTTGAGAATCGAGACGACGTCCATCCCGGTGCAGCCGCAAAGACCGAGCAGCGTCGTCTCTACCGGAGTCGCTGCCGACTCGAACCCCCCCAGTTCCGACTTCGTATCCATCACGATCGCGTGGCCGCTCTCCGACATCCCTACGAACTGCAGTCCGCGATTCCACACGGCTTTCACACGGTACATCGATACACTCTCCTTGGCCTCCAGGACGCCTGGCACTGCCCGCGCAGTCGGCCCGCAAATCAAATGCAATCCTCTCGTCCTGGCAACTGCTCAGCGCAGCCCGGCCGAGCCAACGGCGAGCGACCACGTCCCAGGAGCGGCCATAGGCGGTCACACAGCGCATGACGTTGCGCCGCTGCGAGCGACTCGCTATGCTCGTTCTTGCCGCAACAGAAGCTCGCAGAGTCGCGGAGCGGCCCCGACCTTCAAGCTAAGGATCCTCAGGATCGCTCGTACCCTGAAGCGGCGGCCGCACGGCAGCGAACCCCATTGCCACTAGGCGGCCACAACGGACAAGGAGGTGGGGACATGGAGTTCCAGTCGGATGCGCAGAAGCAATGCTACGAGAAGATCCTTCCCTGGATGAAGGAGCTGTTCGGCCAGTTTGCGCAGCCCCACTCCGAGAAGCCCCTCATCGCCGTGCTGCTGGGCTCGACCATGGCGCAGGTGGCCGTCTATCCGTGGGGTAGCGACGACACCAGCATCACGACGCGGGCCTGGGTGGTGTGAAGTCGATGTGGTTCCCGAGCTGATGGAGTTCCTGCTGCACGAGAACGACCGCATGCGTTTCGGCGCGTTCGGGCTCGACAGCGACAACGACGTCTTCTTCGAGCACACCATCGTCGGCGGCACCCTGGACAAGGAAGAGCTGAGGGCCTCGGTGACCGCGGTGGCGACGACGGCTGACCGCTACGACGACCAGCTGGTCGCCCGCTTCGGCGGCAAACGCGGGCTCGACATTCCCGGGATCACGATGCCCTAATCAGCCACGGTCGAGCTTCAGTAGCTAATTGACAGCAGGCGTCGGGGCTTCGGCCCTCGACGCCTGCCATACGATGGGCGCGCCGCCCCAGGTCTTGCGCGCGAGCTGCGGACCGGGGCCTGGCGCTGAATCCTCTGAGCGAGTCCCTGCCCTTCCCCGCCTACTGGGGCTCGACGTGCAGTTTACCTTTCTTGACGGATACCTGCACTCGCACCTCGCCGGCACCGGCCCCGGGCAGATGCGGGATCAGCGCCTCGCCGAGCCGCTCTTCGACGAACCGTGTCAGATCACCTCGCGTGGGGTGCGACTCCTGCTGATTCAGGATCCAGCTGATCAGACTGTCGTCCCACTCAAGCTGCAAACCATGACTGCGATAGCCTCGGGAGATACGCTCGAGCAGATTCCGGTCGACCCACTTACGCTGGCCTTCCTGGGTGGTGGGAACCTGGGCGAAGATCAGGTCGATCCACTCGACGAAGCCCGCTCCGAGCTGACCCGCCACGGCGCGACCCAGCTCGGTCACCTGCTTGTCCTCCGCTCGCTCGCGCCCGAATCCGGCGATCGTGCGATGGACCGCGCCGCCAGCGGCGGCCGTCATCAGCACCACGGCGTCGCTCAGGTAGATCCGGCCACCGCCGCGCTCGGCCACCACGCCATCGGATAGAGCCTGGCCGAACGCCTCACGCACCTCCGGGTGGCAACCGTGCACGTTCTTCACCAGGAGCACGGAGCGCGGCATCTGCATGAGGGCGTGCAACGGGCGGCGGCCTTCGAAGCCGATGTAGCCGGGCGGCGGCCCCACCAACGTGTTCACATCCTCGGCGCCGTCGTACTGGCTGAAGTCGAGATCGACGATCCGATCGTCCCCCCCATACAGGGTCTCGGCCATCGCCTCGGCCAGGGCGTTGCCGCTTGTTACCGCATCACCGGTGAGCAGCACCACCGCCGCCGGGCGAAGCGGCTGCAGATCCAGGCCCCTGAGCGTCACGTTCAGGCGGTCCAGCAGCGCCGCGGTATCGTCCGGGGTCAGCAGTCCCGACTCCTGGATGGCCTGCTCCAGCGCATCGAGTCGCATGTTCAGGTCGATGGGCATGCCGACCATCTCCTGGGCGACGGCCTGTGCGCGAGCCAGCGTGACCTCGGATTCCCCCTTCACGACGGCACTGGCGACGCACTGCTCGAGCAAGTCCACCGCCTTGTCCGGGAACGTCCGGGTGCGCAGGTACTCGCCAGCGAAGCTCACCAGCCACGGCAACACCTCGTCGTGGACCTGCACGTTGCGTAGCGCCAACAGCTTCTCGCGGTGCGCGCCCATGATCATCAGCGTCACCTCACGCGACGTCTCGTGCACCGCGATCGGATTGAAGCGCCGCTCAAGCGCGCGGTCCGGCTCGATGTAGCGGCGGTACTCGTCGTCGGTAGTGGCGCCGATGCAGGCGATGTCACCGCGGGCCAGCGCCGGCTTGAGCAGCGAGCCGATGTCCTCGGTCCCGCGGACACCGCCGGCACCGACGATCGAGTGCAGCTCGTCGATGAACAGAATGATGCCCGGCTGACTCGCCTCCTGAAGGATCGCCTTCATGCGTTTCTGCAGTTCGCCGACCACGCCGGCGCCCGCGGTGAGGATCGAGGGCTGTAGCTCCAGCAGCCGCACGCCCTTGAGCACCTCGGGCACGTCGTCCGCGACGATCCGCTGGGCGAGGCCCTCGACGATCGCCGTCTTGCCCACACCTGCGGGGCCAACCAGGGCCGGGTTGCGCTTGGTCCGCCGGCAGAGGGCCCGCAGGATCCCCTCGATCTCCTGCTCGCGCCCCACGATGCGGTGCAGCTTCCCTTGCGCGGCGAGCGCCGTCAGATCGCGCCCGTATTTCTCGATGGTCGGCGTCGGCCGACGCGCCTTGCCGCCGAAGGCGACGGCCTCGGCCCCTGCCCCACCGGATTCCGACGCGGGCCCCGTCGGCACGTAGCTGGTCTCCGCCACCTCGTAGCCGGCGGCCTGGAGGATGACCGCTGCCAGGTCGCGCTCCGACGCCCGCTCCTTGCCCTGCTTAGCCGCCCGCTCCAAGGCCTGCGCAACCAGCTTGTCGGCGTCGAGCGGTTCCCCGACGTCGGCCTTGCCGACCTCTTTGCGCAGCAGCTTGGCCAGCTCCTTGGCGTCGAGGCCGTCCACCAGCGACTCCGCCATGGGGCCGTGCCGCTTAAGCAGGACGAGCAACCAGTGCTTCCACCCCAGGGTCTCGTGCTTGTGCTTCGCCTGCGTCTGCAGAGCCTCTTCGACCAGGGAATTCGCACCGGGACTGAGATCATCGCGAGGAGTGAAATCGACCATCAATACCTCCCAGAGGCTATGTACGCCGTCGGGTGCCGCTCAGGCCACGCGGCCTACGAGAAACCGAGTCAATACGAAACAAAGTTGCGGCATCGAGGTGCTCGGGCCCAGTGTCCTCGACGGACTGACGTGCGAGCGGTTCACGTTTCAGTCAGACTACAACGGATCCCTAGGTGGTGTCCAGCACGCGAGTCCATGAGTCCCTTGCGCTCCGAGACCGCAAGCGCGGGCGCTGCCGCACTACGGTCCCTCGTACTCTCTCACCCGCGCCAGCAATCGGTGGAGTCTCCCGGCGTCGATCTCGCTGAAGCTCCGGCTGATCCCCGTGGCCACAAGGAAGCAGTCGGCGACTTCTAGATAGTCGCCTACGTTGTCCGGTGTGATGCCGCTGGCGATGGCCAGGGGGAAATCGCCTGTGGCCTCTCTCATGGCCACGATCTTCTCACGCTCCGCCGCGATTCCGGTGCCTGGACCGCTGGTCGTGACCACGTCCATGTATCGCATCGCGATCCGGGCCGCGCTCGCCAGGTCCTCGACCGGCCGCTGGTACTTGAACGCCACGCCGCCGAAGTAGAGGCCAGCCCAACCGCTGCACTCCCGAGCCGCGGCGATCTCGGCCGCAATGGGTTGCTCCGAGCTGCGCTCGTCGATCGCCGCGTCGTCCGCCCAGACACCCACCACCTCATCCGAGACCAGCCGGAAGACCTCCTCGGGATCCAGATCCAGACAGTTGACCCCGATCCACCAGTCGGGAAAATGCTGAAAGACCCGGTGATGAATGGCCAGCAGACGCTGGTGGTCCATGCTATGATTGATGAGGAAGGCACCGTCGGCTTCAGCCGCGCGGGCGATGCGGGCGTTGCGCAGTGCCTGCTCCTCGCTCTCGACATGGATCACGGGAAGCACGACGTGCCTGTGAGCGAAGATCTGT
>Ga0111181_1206_pt1 | contig 11877 bp, 14 predicted proteins | sample DeeMarSWOR324_28_FD_80236 | JGI IMG/M metagenome (GOLD analysis project Ga0111181, IMG submission 80236) | Gemmatimonas sp. SM23_52
CTTCCTCACAGCCCGAAAAATCTGCGGAATTCACCCTGCAGGCAAAAAGTTCGCAGAACCACGGCCGTTGGCAATGCCGGGCCGGGGCGTGCGGCGGGAGGCCGTGTTTATTCGTAGGCTGGCTTACCCTGGGAAGACCGAGGCGCGGACGTAGCGCGGGCCGGGCAGCTTCTGGACCAGGCCGGCAAGCTCCAGCTCCAGCAGCGCTGAGGCCAGCGGCCCGGGCGCCGCACCCACGGCGCCGGCGAGATCCTCGACGTCCGTGGCTCCCGCCTCCAGGGCCGTCCAGACGCGGCGAGCGAGCGCGGAGGCACTCGAGTGCAGTCGGCTCTGTGGCCGGCCGCCTGCACCTGCTTCTGCGAACTCCGCCTGCGGCAGAGGCACGGGCTCCCCGGCCCGCGAACCGAGGACATCGAGGATATCGGCCGCTAAGGCGACGAGAAAGGCGCCGTCCTGGATCAAGCGGTGGGTGCCGCGACTGCTCTCGCTGTGAATGGGGCCCGGTACGGCGAAGACCTCCTTCCCTTCCTCGAGGGCGTAGTGCGCGGTGATCAGGGCACCGCTCTTCTCCGGCGCCTCGACCACGAGCACGGCCCGCGCCAGCCCGGCGATCAGACGGTTGCGTTGCGGGAAATGGTACTTGAGCGGCGGGGTGCCCGGCGGGAACTCGCTGACGAGGCAGCCGCGTTCGGCCATCAGCTCGGCGAGATCTTCATGCTCCGGCGGATAGCGGACATCGAGCCCCGTACCGAGGACAGCGACGGTGTCGCCGCCGACATCGAGGGCCGTGCGGTGAACGGTGGCATCGCGCCCGTAGGTGGTGTGGCGGCGCGTGCCCACCACCGCGATGCCGGGTCGCTCGAGCAGCTCCAGGCGTCCCTGCACGTACAGCGTAGGTGGCGGCTGCGCCAGGTTACGGAGCGCCGTCGGGTACTGCGGATCCTCGAACTCAAGGACACGCGGTGCCGTCATGGCTGATAACCTGGGCATGAGCTATCAACACAACGTCACCGCCGTTGTGCTGCGCCAGATAGGCGACCGGCCCCTCCCGGTGGAGCGGAAAGGACCTTAGGTGTGTTGCAATCCTGTAGCCATCTCAGTTGAGAATCACTGCCATGAGCCCCGTGAGGGCGCCGATGGGCGAGGTCATGCTACGGAGCCTGCGGGCCCCGGATCAGGCGGGTTTTGCGGGGCTGGTGGCGGTGATCGCCACCTCGGCTGGCGAAGAGGGCTCGTTGCGAGTCCGCGCTGGCGACGAGGTAAGCGCGGAGTACCGCCAGCCGGACGGTTCGGTGCTGCGGGCTGCCGTGTCAATCCGCGGTTAGGCCGAAAGTCCGCAGCTTTTGCATTACTCGTGTCGTCAGAGTAGTGGCAACCGCCGGGAAGTACGACGGCCCCTTCCGATCGCACCGAAAGGGGCCGCTCGCTCTTACAGGCGCGACGGCCGCTCCAGCGGGACCTTCCGGGTTCGCAGCTTCACCTCCACCCCTACGACAGAGGGATCCAGTCGCAGTCGTCTGTGTCAATCCGGAACATCCGAATCCACGTCTGAAGCCGCTCGCCAACGATGCGGCGGTCGAGCTGGAAGAGCGTGTCTCCCCGAAAGGTCTCCATCGAGCGGGCGTCCAGCGATACGGGGAGCTTCGCATCCACGCACGCGCTTTTCAGGTCTGCCGACAGGACTCCGACCCATACGGTGGCCGAGAGCACCGGCATGGGCCGCAGCTTCAGCACATGCTGGTCGTGATGCGTGAACGCCACCCGCCCATCGGGCAGGGTGTGCAGTTGCCACAGGCGCGAGAACCGCTCGAATATTTCCTTCAGGCCGATCCGCTTCACGTCGAGGAGCTCGCGCACGTTCTTCGGCACCCCGAGCCGCCGGACCGCGGGGATGTCCAGTGTGTCAAGCACCTCGCCACCAGGGGAGAGCACAAACAGCTCGTTCTTCAGCACCCAGCCGCGCAGGATGGCGCCGTCGTGGAACGCCAGCACGCCTCTCAAGTTGAAGTTCGCGTACTGCCAGTAGCCGCCCGCGATGGACTCGGAGAACTCGGCAGGCATGGGACCCAGGTACAGGACCGTGTCGCTTGCCGGCAGCCAGTGGGCAACGCTGCGGGCAACGGCGAAACGCGGGTGCTGATAGTTCTGGTCCACCAGCGCGAACCACACGCCGTCGTCCCGGACCACCGGCGGGGCATCGCAGACCGCCAGGGTGGAGTCATCGAGCACGAACGCGGGGCCTGCACTCCGGAACTCTCCCGGGCCTTCGCCCGGGCGCCCGTACGTCCGAATCAGCGATCCGTCACGCGCGAAGCGGTGCACCCGCCGCGAGAAGACGTCCGGGACGTAGATCGTCCCGTCGTAGGGGTCGATGACCGGCGTGTACGGGTTGCCGACGTAAAGCGTGTCCGCCTCGGCCAGGCGAATGCTGTCCAACGGCACGAGCGCTGGTCCCGGCCGCTCCCCCCGAGCCTCGCCTCCATCTCGCGCGCAGGCGGCGAGCGCGAGAAGGAGAACCGAGCAAAGCCAGAAGGGAGCGGCCGTGCGGCTCCGGTTCACCCTTCCGGTAACTCGGGTGGACAGTAGGGTTCGGGCACGCAGATCGGCGGCGCATACGCGCAGCAAACATCCGCTCCTATGGGGCAGTCCCCGGGACACACGAAGTTGTTGAACTCCAGCAGGCCACTACCTTGTGCGCTGGTCCGGGAGGGAGCACCCGCCAACGCTAACGCTGCCGCCGCCGTCAGGGACAGGGCAAGAAACAACTTTCTCATAAGGACCTCCTCGTGGTAGTGTGGTTCTACGGCTCCGGAGGCGTTTGCGTCTTCGTCTGGACCGAAGCCGCAAACTCCCGAAGTGACATCGTCCTGAGCTTGTCGAGCAGCACACTGCTGGGACCGCGCAGCCCCGCGTTAGCGTACAGGACCCGGCCGCCGCAGAAGACGAGCTCCATCGGCGTACTGTCGGGCAGAGGGTCCTGGGCGATGGTCCCATCAAACGGAATTCCGGCCGCGATCAGGATTCGGCGCTCCGTAGCGTCCGGTGGCCGCGAGAGAAGCAGCAGAAAATGGCCCGCGCCGCTACGCCTCCATTCGAGCCACGGGGCAACAATCCCGAGGCATCGAGAGTATTCACCAGGGTCGATGACGAGCACGGCCGTCGGCGCGCTATCCGTCACCAGCTCGCCCAGAGGCCGGCCGTCCGCCAGCTGCCAGCGTTCCGGCGGAATAGTCGGCCCGGAACAGCCCAGCAGAAGCACACCCATCAGCACCCGCAAGCGAACAGCAGCGGACGCCACTTCCACCTCAGGCCCGGTAAACGGGAAACCGCTCTGCCACAGCAGCGAGCCTGATTCTTCTAATATCCTCACAGACACCTGCCAAGGGACACAAATTCTTGCGACCTTCGGCGGGACAAGAAGTTGGCACGACGCCGGGGGAGCGACTGTAGCTGGAGATTACAGGTTTCAGGCAGATCCCGGTCGCTGCGGGTGAAGACCGCGAGAGGAAAAGCAACAGCAGACTACCACTACACATCGGACTGCTTCTGGGCGCTCCATGCGGAATCCAATTTCAGCATACGGGCGGAACCCACCCTCGTCAATCCTCAGAAACTCGCCAACCGTCACTTCGCTATCACCTCAGTATCATGCGCGATCACCTCGCCGTCACCTCCGCTAGCGATTCTCTCTTCTCTTCACAAGCCACGACCGACAGGCCCGTCAGCTCATCATTCCGGGGAGGGTGTTCTGCCTATACCCTACGCCGCCAGCCGCAAGATCCCGCTAAGCGGCAGGCTTTCAATGTGCCCCCTTGCAACTGCTCTCGTTGTGGATCGGTCCCGGTACGGCGAAGATCTCTTTGCCCTCGTCGAGCGCATAGTGGGCGGTGATCAGGGCACCGCTGCGCTCCGGGGCCTCCACCACGAGGACGGCCCGCGCCAGCCCGGCGATCAGACGATTGCGTTGCGGGAAATGGTACTTGAGCGGCGGGGTGCCCGGCGGGAACTCGCTGACGAGGCAGCCGCGTTCGGCGATCCGCTCGGCCAGCTCCTCGTGCTCCGGCGGATAGCGGACGTCGAGCCCCGTGCCGAGGACAGCGACGGTGTCGCCGCCGACATCGAGGGCGGTGCGGTGGGCGATGCTGTCGATCCCGCGGGCGAGCCCGCTCAGGATCACGTAGCCTGCGCGCACCAGCCCCAGGACGAGTGCCACGGTAGCATCGCGCCCGTAGGTGGTGTGGGAGCGTGTGCCCACCACGGCAATGCCGGGCCGGTCGAGCAGCTCGAGGCGTCCCTGCACGTACAGCGTAGGTGGCGGCTGCGGGAGGTTACGAAGTGCCCTCGGGTACTGCGCATCTGCGAGCTCGAGGACGCGCGGTATGGTCATGAGCGGCAACGTGGGCCGCGTCTATCAACACAATGTCACCGCCAACACAATGTCACCGCCCTGGCCCTAGCAGACGCGCCAGCCTTCGGGAACTGAGACCCCAGTGATTTCTGCCGGATCAAGGCACCACGTCCTCACCCTGCGCCACTGAGGTCGTCGAGCTCGCCGGCCTCCGCTTCCGCTTCGATCGCGCGCCGGACCGCAGCCCAGAGGCCCTCCACAAGCTCTTGCAGGCCCGTGCGGGCGACGCCGGAGACGAGGTAGCGGGCGAAGGCGTCCGGCGCCGCGAGAGCGGGTGGTTCCACGCCGGCCGGTAGCAGGTCGGCTTTGGACAGGACGATGCAGTGTGGCTTGCCTACCAGCTCGTCGCTGTACTCCGCCAGTTCGCGCCGCAGCAGCTCGTACTCGGCCTGCTGATCCTCGACATCCACGGGTATCAGGTAGGCCAGAGTGCGAGTGCGCTCGATGTGGCGGAGGAAGCGAAGCCCCAGGCCTTTCCCCTCGTGCGCTCCCTCGATGATCCCGGGGATGTCGGCCAGCACCATGCTCCGGCCCTCCGACAGCCCGACGACGCCGAGATGCGGCTCCAGGGTGGTGAACGGGTAATCGGCGATCTTGGGCCGCGCGGCCGAGACGGAGGCCAGCAGCGTGCTCTTCCCCGCATTCGGCTGGCCCACCAGCCCCACGTCGGCGATCAGCTTGAGCTCGAGCTCGATCCGCCGCTCCACACCGGGCTCGCCGGGCTCGTGCTCGCGCGGCGTTCGGTGCGTCGGAGTCGCGAAGGCGGCGTTGCCCCGGCCGCCACGGCCACCGCGCGCTACGACGCAGCGATCCGCCGCCTTCAGCAGCTCGCCCAGGAACTGGCCGGTGTCGGCGTCCCTAACCACGGTACCGGGCGGGACCCGCAGGACGAGGTCCGCGCCCGACTCACCGGTTCTCTTCTTGCCCTGCCCGTGCCGGCCTCGCTCGGCCCGGTACTGGTGCTGGTAGTGGTAGTCCAGCAGGGTGGAAAGTTGGGGGTCCGCGATCAACACGACGTCTCCGCCATGGCCGCCGTCACCGCCGTCGGGTCCGCCGCGGGGCACGTACTTCTCACGACGGAACGACACACAGCCCGATCCGCCGTCGCCGGCGCGCACCTGGATGACCGCGTGGTCGATGAGCATGGCTACTGGCTGTCGAGCACCGCTGACCAGAGCGTCTCGGCTAGCTCCAGGTTCTCGGCGGGCGCGAACGCCGCGGCGCGCCGAATCGTCTGCTCGACATCCGCCGGTGCGACCCCGGCGTTCAACGCGCCCTTGAGATGCGAACGGAGCTGCCGGCGCCCGCTCTCTCCCTGAACGACGAGCATGGCGATGATGCACATCTCACGCACGGCCAGGTCGAGCCCAGGCCGTCCGAGCACCTTACCATACCCCTCGACCAGCATCCAGCGGTCGAGGTCCGGATGAAAGCGCGCCATGTTCTGACGCAGCCGCTCGTAGTGCGCGGCGTATACGGTGGCGCAGACTTGCTCACCGCGCTGCGCCCAGAAATCCCAGCCCTCATCGGTCGCCGCCGGTGGTTCTGCGCCGTGAGCTCGCCAGCGCCGGAACGCCTCAATCGCCGCAGGATAACCGAGGAAGAGATACGACTGGAGCAAGGACTCCTCGACCTCGACGGTGCGGCCCGCCGCTCGCAGGCGCGCGAACACCGCATCACAGGCCGCGCCATCGCGCGCCGCGAGCGCCGCCGCAAGCTCCACGAGGTCGAACGCCCAGCCGGGAGCGGCCATTTTCACTCGACCTTCTCTATGCGAAAGTCGGGTCGCACCTCGCCGACGATCTCGCCGACCGTGTTCGTGACAGCGCCGATATGGTGCTCGTCCAACGCCAGCACCTCGTCCGCCTCCAGCAGATCGACCTGGGCGAGGAACTCCACGACCGCTGGCCCGACGGCACGGTCGCAGCCGTCCTCGACCTTGAGTGTTAGGCCCCAGCCCCGCTCGCGATCGCCAACCGCGAAGACACCATCGGCGCCATTCTTCGCCAGGAGCCGTCCGTTCGTAACCTCCATCAACCGCGTCGACAGCCGGCCCGTGCCGCCGACGAAATACGGCTCGCGCGTCATCGCCGCCGTCACCACGCCCGCCGGGCCGTCAGGGTCACGCCGGGCGGCAGCCACGAGTTGGGCATACGCCCCGGCGATGACGTTGAGCGGGCCGGCGAACGAGACGACACCGCAGCCGTCGGTGCCGCGCGGCAGCGCCTCGCAGGTCGAGTTCGTCCAGGTGCCAAGCTCACAGCAGACGCGTGCCTGCACCGGATGATCCGCACGGCGATAGCCCTTCGTCTCCACGCCCCGATGCCGTGCCCAGGCGAGCATGCCCGCATGCTTGCCCGAGCAGTTGTTGTGGATCGGTGACGGCGCCCCACACTCACGGATGAGCGCCTCAGCAGAGGGCCTGTGCAGCGGCCAGTGCGCCCCGCACTCCAGGTCGTCCTCCGAGCAACCGATCTTGTTGAGCAGCGCCCGCACCGTCTCCACGTGGGCAGGTTCACCCGAGTGCGAGGCACAACACAATGCCAGCTCGCGGTCCGTAAGCTCGAAGGCCTCTGTTACGCCGTCGGCCACCAGGGGCAGCGCTTGGAACGGCTTGGCCGTGGACCGGAAGAACGTGAAGAACTCGGGATCGCCCAACCAGGCGAGCAGCTGCTCTTGCGCGTCCAGCAGCGCCGCCGAGATGCGGTGCCGAGACTCGACCCGGCCGCCGCGTCTGACCTCAATCACGCAACACCTCGTTCGCCGCACCGGCTCGCGTCAACTACTGACTCCCTGCCGAGAGTAGATGGAGATCGCCACACCCAGCAGAATCAGAACGCCCCCCACCACGGTGGCCGGTCCCAGCACCTCACGACCGCCCAGCAGCCACCAGGCCAGGAGGCTCGCGCCAATCGGCTCACCCAGAACCGCGAGGTTCACAATATAGGCGCGCACGTGGCGCAGCGCCCAATTGAACCCCGTATGGCGCGCCGGGTAGCCGAGGAAGGGCTCGTTGCGTGCGGCGATGAAGGGCACGAGGATCAGCGCGGCGATCGCATAGACCCAGGCGACGTACGGCCAGATCCCCAGCGTGCGACGCTGGCGCCGGCCGATCACGAAGTAGCCCGCCATCAGCACACCGCCGAGGAGCGCGAGGCCGTTCCCCTTCTGCGCCTCGAGGCCGAGGGCAAGGCTCGCGCCGGCGACCACGACCGCGCCCAGCGTGGCGATGACGATCCCGGCCCACTCGCCGCCGGATGGCCGCTCGTGCAGCCAGAGCGCAGAGAGCCCAGCGGCGAACAGTGGATGCAGGTTCACCAACAGCGTCGAGCTGGCCACCGTCGTGTACTCGAGAGAGATGAACCAGGTGACGAAGTGGAAGGCGAGCAGCGCGCCGGCCAGCCCGAGCAGGTACAGGTCACCGCGCTTGACCCGTGTCAGCCGTGACCACTCGCGGCCCGCGGTGAGTGCGGTAGCGATGACGAGCAGCGACAGGCTGAGTCGCCAGAAGGCGAGCACATACGCCGAGACGTGCGACCAGCGCACGAGGATCGCCGCCCACGACACGCCGACGATGGCGAGTGCGATGATGAACGCCGGCGGCACAGTGGGCTGTGACGGGACGGATGGTCCTGGTGCAGCGGGGCTGGCCATCAGCGGCCCAAGAGGCCCAACAGATTACCGGCAGCGATCCGGAGACCGAGAAGCAGAAAGACGGCGGCGAAGAGCCAACGCAGTGCGTGAGTCGGCATCCGCTGCTGAATGAAGGGGCCCACGGGTACAGCGACCAGAGCTCCAACAGCGAGGCCTAGACAGGCCGGCAGATGGAAGTACGTGAGCGCCGTGCCACTCGCGTGGTCAGCCCACCCGCTGATGCCGTACGCGATGACGCCAGTCAGAGCCGTGAAGGTGATGACGGCAAGTGAGGTCGCGGAGACCTTTCGCAACGAGATGTGGAGCCCGTAGATCAGCACCGGGATGGCAACCAGGCCGCCGCCCACACCCAGCAGCGCTGAGAAGAAGCCGACGGCCGCGCCCCCGGCGAGGGCTCGGCCCATGGGTAACGGGGCACGCTCCTCTGCGGAGTGCAGTTCGGCCCGGCGCCCGCCAACCAGCAGTCGTGCGGACACCACCAGCAGGAAGATCCCGAAGACGACCTTGAGCAGCTCGCCCGGCACGACGACAGCGACACGTGCACCCAGCACCGCCGTGATCACGCTGGCCAGGCCCATCCGCCAGACCGCTGGCCACTCGACGAGCCTGGCACGGTTGTACAGCCAGGCGCCGCGTAGGCTGATGGGTACGATGACCAGCAGGCTGGTCGCGTGCGCGACGACCGCCTGGTCCGCGGGCGACAGCTGAGCGCCAGACAGTTCGGGGTGGGCGAGAAAGAAATAGAGGAAGGGAACCATGATGGCCCCTCCCCCTATGCCAACGAGTCCAGACACAGCGCCAGCCAGCAGCCCGACTGCCCCGGTGGCCAGCCAGCCAGCGACCGTCATGTGCGCTCCCTATTCCTCCCGGGCCGCCGCCCTCAGCTCGGCCTGCCGGGTCTCGGCCAGTGAGAACAGCTGCTCCTGCGTGCGGCCTTCCCTGAGCAGCTCGGCCGCCGTCTCGAGCTGACGATCCAGCACCAGCCGCCGGCGCAGCGAGGTCACTTCATCGAATGCCACGGTCGCCAGGTTGATGCCCAGCTCGCGCGCGATCACGCGGCGCGTGCCATCGAACAGCTCGCGATCGGTCTCGATGTCGTTTGCGTTCAGCCACGCATAGAGCTGGTCGAGCATGGCGCCTGTCACCTCGAAATCAGGTCTCAGCTCCGGGTGGTCGTCAACATACTCCACAGCAAAGCCGAAGACCGCGTCACTGTACGCTGCCAGCTGCTCGCCCAGACTGTTCCGGAAGTCCCGTTCCACCCTCGTCAGCGTGTCCGAGCTGACGTTGAGGTCGGGTGTGATGCCGCCACCGCCGAACACCCTGCGCCCCGAGTCCGTATAGTACACCTGAGCGCCGGCCGAATCCGGCACCTGAGTGAGTTCGACTGGGGCAATCCCGCGCATGGCCAGGATGTGAAGATCCGTCGCCTCGCGGTGGATGGACCGACCGCTCGGTGTGTACCACCTGGCCGTCGTGAGCTTCAGGTAGTTGCCCCCGGGCAACGGGTACAGCGTCTGTACCGAGCCTTTGCCGAACGTCGGCTCCCCAACCACGAGCGCTCGGTCGTGATCCTGCAGCGCGCCCGCCACGATCTCTGAGGCGCTGGCCGAGTATCGGTTCACCAGCACGACGACCGGCAGGCCCGGATCGATCGGCCGCTGCTCCGCGTAGTAGCGCTCGTTCTGGTCGGCAATGCGAGAACGCGTCTCGACGACCTCGCTGCCGCTCTTCAGGAAGAGGTCAGAGACGGCGACGCCCTCGTCCAGCAAGCCGCCGGGATTGTCCCGCAGGTCGAGGATCAGCGCCCTCATCCCCTCGTGCGACAGCGAGTCCACCAACCTGAGGATTTCGTCCGCCGACTTCGCACTGAACTGCGATTGCAGGATGTAGCCGATGCCGGGCTCGTACATGAAGCCGATCACGTACTGTACGTGGATATCATCTCTGACAATTCGAACCGGGATCGGCTTGTCCACGCCGACGCGCGCGATCTTGAGATCAACGGCCGAGCCTTTGGGGCCACGCAATACCGTCGCCGCGTGGTCGGACGTCCACCCGCGCATCGACTCGCCGTCCACCTCGACCAGCCGGTCACCGGGGCGCAGGCCCGCGCGATCGGCCGGAGTACTGGGCAGGGTCTGCACGACGGTGACCCAGCCGTCCTTCTCATCGATGCGGATCCCCAGGCCGCCGTAATCGCCCGTCGTCTGCAACCGCAGATCCGAGTAGTCCTCTGGCCTCAAGAGAGTCGAATGGGGGTCGCCCAGCCGCTCGAGCATACCCTCCACGGCCAGGTCATAGAGATTGGCAGGGTCAATCTGGTCAACGTAGCGATCGGATACCGTCCGGATCACATCCTGGAGTATCCGCTGCTTCAGATAGACGTTGCCCTGCGTCCCTTGCTGCAGCAACCAACCCCCGGTCACCATCGCCAGCAGCCCCACGGCGGCCGGCACCCACACGGATCTCTTCAACTGCATGGCTCCTCCGATTCTAGCTGCACGGGGCTGACTTTCGTGTGCTACTCTACTAACCCTGTCGCGGCGATAAAGTTTCCGGGAAGCGGGCGCAGAGGGCCTCCCACACCGCGGCAAAAACCTGTTCAATTTCTCCCCGGCCGTCGATCAATGCAACGTTGGGCTCCTCGCGAGCCAATTCGCGATATGCCCGCGCTACCCGTCGATGGAAGTCGAGATCCTCACCTTCGATCCGGTCCCTCGCGCCTCCGGCCCGGCGAGCCAAGCCGCGATCCACGTCCACGTCGAGGAGTACACAGAGGTCGGGGCGCAAGCCGCCGGTGGCCAGCTGGTTGAGCTGCTTGACCATGGCCAGCGGCAGCTGGCGCCCGCCACCCTGGTAGGCGAAGGTGGAGAGCTCATAGCGGTCGGTCAGCACGATGCGGCCGGCTTCGAGCGCCGGGCGGAGGACCTCGCGCACGAAGACCGAGCGTGCGGCCAACATGAGCAACAGCTCGGTCGCGGGTTCCAGGTGCAGGTCCCGGTCCAGTGCCACCGCGCGAATCGCCTCACCTGCCCGCGTGCCGCCCGGCTCGCGTGTCACGACGGGCTCGATGTCGCGCTCCCTGAGCGCAGCGGCGACTCGCCGGATCTGGGTGCTCTTCCCGGCACCCTCTACGCCCTCGAAGGCGATGAAGAGGGGACCGATCGGCTTCGCTCGCGAGCGCCTAGGCTTCGCGGAGGTACTCGTCGTAGTACTCAACGCCTAGATGCGTGATCGGCACCTCACCCATCAGCCACCTGAGCGTGTTCTTCAACTTCGTCAGCTGGATGAAGAGATCGTGCTCAGGGTAGAGACCCGGCGCAGTCATCGGGCTCTTGAAGTAGAAGGATAGCCACTCCTGAATGCCGCTCATGTTCGCCCGCTGCGCCAGGTCGAGGAACAGCGCCAGGTCCAAGACGATGGGTGCGGCAAGGATGGAGTCCCGGCAGAGGAAGTCGATCTTGATCTGCATCGGGTAGCCGAGCCACCCGACGATGTCGATGTTGTCCCAACCTGAAGCTCTCGGGATCGTCCAAGACCTCACCGTCCCGGTTACCCAGTATGTTGGTAGAGAACCACCCCTGCAGACCCAGCATGCGCGCCTTGAGGCCGGGGGCCAGAATCGTCTTCATCAGGGTCTGGCCCGTCTTGAAGTCCTTGCCGGCGATCGGCACGCGCCTGGCGATCGCCAACTCGCGGAGTGCTGGGATATCCACCGTCAGGTTCGGCGCTCCGTTCGCGAAGGGCACGCGCTCCTGGATCGCTGCATAGGCGTAGATCATCGAGGGGCTGATCCCGGGATCGCTCTTCTC
>Ga0111181_1092_pt1 | contig 11434 bp, 11 predicted proteins | sample DeeMarSWOR324_28_FD_80236 | JGI IMG/M metagenome (GOLD analysis project Ga0111181, IMG submission 80236) | Gemmatimonas sp. SM23_52
GTGTCCAGCCACATCCCGATGCCGTTCACCTTCGAGTGGGTCGATGAGCCGTACCACGCGGCCCGCGACCGCGTGACCGCCGAGTTCGAGCGACGTTACCTGTCCTCCATCGTGGCGCAGGCAGGCGGCAACATGTCGAAGGCCGCGCGCATAGCCGGCATCGACCGAACCACGATCTACCGGCTGATGGAGAAGCACGGGCTGTATCGCGATGCCCTGATCTCGCAAGGCGGCCTCGGGACCTGATGATGACGCCCGGCGCTCCCGGCGGTCCGAGCGAGCCTGTGGCCAGCGGCAGGAGGCGTCCGGGCACTACGGGCGCCGCGGACTCGCTTTCGTCCATACCGTACCCCGTCGTGCTCGAGGCGGCCGAGCGGGTCCTGGCGGCCTGGCGAGCGCGGACGACCGAGCGGCACGGCGACGGCGAGGCCACGGGCGACCTGGTCGCGATCGCGCGAGCGGTCTGCCAGGCCCGGAGCGGCGAGGCCCCGAAACTCGACCCAGAGACGGGCTCTCTGCTGCGGAAGCGGCTCTTCCTGGCGCGGCTGCGGGACGAGGTCCTCGAGCCGCCGGAAGGCGCTGTCCGACTTGAAGCGGAAGAAACGGACGCTTACCGAAACGCCTTCGAGCGGCTTCGTGAGGGGCTGGAACCGGCGCGAGACTCGAGCCTCGAGGCGCAGCTGTCAGGCCCGGATGGGCTGGAGCTCATCGCCGAGATCGCGCATGACCTCCGCTCGCCGCTCACCTCGATCCTCACACTGGCGGAGACGCTACGCCGCGGCGCGAGCGGCGAGGTGAACGAGCTCCAGCGTCGGCAGCTGGGGCTCATCTACAGCGCCGCGCTGGCGCTCAGCAGTACGGCGAGCGACGTGCTCGACCTGGCCCATAGCGACGATCGGCTCGGCCAGAGCCAGCCGACCGCCTTCTCGATCGGCGAGATGCTGGCCTCGGTCCGCGACATCGTCTACCCGATGGCCGAGGAGAAAGGCGTGAGCCTGCGCCTGGTCCCAAACCCCACTGACCGCCGCCTCGGCTACCCGGTGGCGCTCAGCCGTGTGCTGCTCAACCTGACGACGAACGCGCTCAAGTTCACCGACGAGGGGTTCGTCGAGCTCGCGGCGCGCTCCAGCGGCGCGACACAGGTGGAGTTCTCGGTGCGAGACACGGGCAGGGGGATCAATCCCGCGGCGCTGGCGACCCTCTACCAGCCGTTCCGCCGTGCGCCTCTGCCGCAGGCTGGTGGCGGCGATGGGGTCGGAGCTCCGCTTCGACACCGGAGCCGGCCTGGGAACCCGCTTCTACTTCCAAGTCGAGCTGCCTCCCGCCCCGCAGCTCGCCTGATCGGCGGCGGGCTCGCGCCGGGGCCGCGATCTCTGGCCCACGATCTGCATCTTCGTCGCACCCTCCCCACAACAGCCGAGACGCCGCCACGTGGCGTGCGGTCGACAGCGGCAGCCCTCCCGGCTAACCCATTAATCGGTCGATAGTTAGGGCTTCAGGCCCGCACCAGCTGGATCGCACGCCCCTTGCAATCCTGCCGGAGCGATCCGAACACGTACTGCCCCGGGCTCGCTGCCGACCCGCCGCTTCAGCGATCCGCCGGACAGGCTGGAAACGGAAGGAGATGGAAGTCTCAAGCGTCCCTGGCCGCCACAGCAGCGCCCTCAAGCTGCTGGAGACGCCGGGCCCCCCAGAGCTGAGCCGCACGGCGACGACGCAGGACGTCTCCGCCGAGGTCCGGTCGGAGCGGGCCCAACGCGTCCTGAACGTCTGGGCAGCGGCGTTCTTGCTCGCGCTCAGCGCCCCACTCATGCTGGTCATAGCGGCCCTGATCAAGCTGACCTCGCCGGGGCCGGTGCTGTACGTGCAGCCGCGTGTCGGGCTCAACCGCCGAAACGGCGGCCGCCCGGTCGGCAACTGCCGGCGGCGCCTAGACGCTGGCGGCAAGCTGTTCCGGATGTACAAGTTCCGGACGATGCGCGCGGATGCAGGCAGCGGCGCGCAGGTCTGGGCAGCGCCGGATGACCCCCGGGTGACCGCCGTGGGTGGAGTGCTGCGCCGGTACCGGCTCGACGAGCTCCCGCAGTTAGTCAACGTGCTGCGCGGCGACATGAACCTGGTCGGCCCGCGGCCCGAGCAGCCGGAAATCTTTGCGCGGCTGCGGCAGGATATCGATCACTACGCGGAGCGGCAGCGGGTCCGCCCAGGGATCACGGGCTGGGCCCAGGTCAATCACTCGTATGATCGCTCGACTGACGACGTGAGACGCAAGCTGGAGCTCGACCTGGAGTATCTGCATCGCCAGTCGGTCCAGGAAGATCTGAAGATCATGCTGCGCACGGTCCCGGTCGTCGTCTTCAAGCAGGGGGCATGGTAGGCTAAGGCAAAGCACGCTAGCGTCTCCAACGGCAGCGATCCAGTGGAAACCGCTGGCCCCGATCTTCTGCCCGGGGCTGGCGTTTCTCGTTCTGTTCTGGCTGCCCCTCACGACGCTGCTCAGGGATTGGTGGAGGGACCCCGACGCCGCGCATGGGCTCCTCCTCAGACCTCCAGCGATCCTTCTTGCCTGGCGCCGCGGTATCCCGCCCGACCCCAGCCGGCCCTCGACCTCCTCATCCTCGCCAGCGCCGTACTGCTGCGCTACCTGTTCGGCCTGGCCGTAGAGCTCTTCACGTTGCGCACCTCGATGCTCGCGGCGGCTGCAGGGGTCGTGGTCTTCTTTCTGGGACTCCGCCAGCTGCTCCACCGGTGGCTACCGGTGCTGCTAGTGGCTCTCTCGATACCACTTCCGGCCATCGTGCTGAACTTGCTCGCTCTGCCACTACAGCAGAAGGCCGCGCAGCTGGGATCGGCGCGTGTACGAGGCCCCGGCTGCTGGGATCGCCGAGATCCCCTGGTTCTCGGTCTATGTAGGCAACTACGCCCAGCAGAGCCAAGGCAAGACGATCCATTCGCCGAAGAACTGTCCCGTTTCCTGAGGCCGGGCCTGCCTGAATAGTTGTCCCACCACTTCAAGCGCAGGCTGTTGCGTGGTTGCAACCCTCCCGCCGGCCCCCGAGTCACGAGTCTGTGGCGTCCGCCGACAGACACCATGGTGCAACTCTTGCTCCCTCGTTGGCCAGGCTGAGAAGTACCCAAGACACGCGCGAGTACGGGATTCCTGGCCCGACAATGAAGACGCTTTTGGTTTGTCACGAAAATGCTGACTTAACGCGAATCGGCCCGGCGCGTTGGCTGGCGTCGTTTTCCCAGCTCAAGGGAATGATAGTCCTCCGGGGGTCCAAGAAGCGGACCTGGCGGCGGATTCGCCGTGAGATCAAGCGCGTCGGCATTCCGCGCTTCGTGGACGTTCTGGCAATCCGCGTGTACTACAAGCTATTCCTCGCACGGAGAGATCGAGCCTGGGAGCGTGAGGCCGTTGACCAGCTATGCAGACCATACCCGCCAGTTCGCGATGGCCTCCCGATCCTCGTAATGAACAGTCCCAACAACGTTGAGGCAGAGCAATTCATACGATGGGCCGCCCTGACATCGTGATCGCACGGTGTAAGACCTTGTTGAGGAAAGACATGTTCTCGACCCCTTCTCGAGGGACGATTGTCTTCCACCCGGGGATTTGCCCGGAACACCGAAACGCGCACGGCTGTTTCTGGGCCCTAGCCAACAATGACGTCAAGAAGGTCGGATTGACGCTCCTGCGCATAGACGAAGGTGTTGATACGGGCCGGGTATACGCCTACTGCAGCTGTGATTTCGACGAGGTCGCGGAGAGCCACATCCTGATACAACACAGAGTCCTGCTGGACAACCTCGATGGGGTCCAGGAAAAACTCCAAGATATTGCTGGTGGTGCGGCCGTCCCGCTCGATACCTCCGGCCGCTCCTCTGGTAGCTGGGGATTTCATTGGTTCGATGGGATTCCTAGGCGGCCATGAGATTAGGGAACCCAGACAGCGTCGGCACGTCATCGGTAGCCATTCCTGTTCTCACCCGAGAGAATGGACCTATACACTTGGGATCAACTGCTTGATGGGGGCAACAGCGCCAAGATCCTAGCCGAGATCATAGGGGAACCCATCACCACCGCCTCGGTTCCAAGCGGCTGGTATTCGCCGAAGATTGCCGAGGCCGCTGCCGCTGCCGGGATAAAGGTCTCGTTCACGTCGGAACCGAGAATCAAAGTGAGCTAGTCAGTGGCTGGCCAGTGCTCGGGCGCTACTCGGTACGTAGGGATACTAAAGTTGAGCTGGCCGCGGCAATCGCTGCGGCCCGGCTTGGGCCGCGCATAAGACAGCTGGGAGAGTGGAATGCCACGCAGCCTGCCAAGCGTGCCGGAGGGGGCCTTTATCTACGCCTGCGAAAACGTATGCTGGGGGGCAAAGAGCGGGGATAACAGGACATAACCAATGACTCGATCCGGAGCTACCCGCCATCGATGTGCGGTCTAGCTGGAATCATCGCCACCGCCGGGACCTTCACAGCCGAGGACCTCGAAGAGGCATCGGAGCGGATGATCACATCTCTCCGTCACCGGGGCCCGGACGACAGTGGCATCTGGGTTGATGCCTCCGCCGGCATCGCCCTCGGGTTTCGCCGGCTTGCAATCATCGACCTTTCCGAGCACGGCCATCAGCCGATGCACTCCCCAACAGGGAGATTCACCGTTGTTTTCAACGGAGAAGTGTACAATTACCGAGAACTACGTCAGCAGCTCCAAGGGTTCGGATGGCGGTTCCGTGGCCACTCCGACACGGAAGTGATACTTGCAGCGTTTGATCAGTGGGGCGTAGAACAGGCGACACGCCGCCTAATTGGAATGTTCGCTATGGGAGTTTGGGATGCGCAGCACCGGACCCTGTCCCTGATCAGAGATCGGCTTGGCATCAAGCCACTATTCGTGTACAGCCGTCCCGGAGTCGTTGCTTTCGCTTCTGAACTGAAAGCGCTGCGCTTTGCGCCGTTGTTTGACAGCGCCCTGGACATGGACGGCCTGGCTGGTTACCTGCGCTACCTGTACGTACCTGCACCTCATACTATTTTCAGTCACGTCAAGAAACTGCTTCCCGGCCACATTCTTACTGTAGCTGATCCGGCCCAGGAAATCCCTGCCCCCCAGCAGTACTGGTCGGCGGTGGAGGTTGCTCGCAATGGCGTGTGCGCCCTTTGGGAGGGGTCCGAAGAAGAGGCTGCTATCCGAGAACTTGAAGCTGTTCTCTCGAACGCCGTAGCTATCAGGATGCATGCGGACGTGCCGCTCGGAGCACTACTCTCCGGCGGAATCGACTCCTCTACCGTCGTATCGATAATGCAGGAGCATGCTGAGCGACCGGTTAAGACCTACTCGATTGGTTTTGAGGGCAAGGACTACAACGAGGCACCATTCGCGGCCCGGGTCGCGGCGCACCTCGGCACCGACCACACTGAATTGATGCTGACGGGGGCTGACGCGTTGGAATTGGTGCCTCGCCTTCCGGACATCTTCGACGAACCGTTCGCCGACCCTTCGCAAATCCCTACATACCTCGTCTGCGCATTGGCTCGGAGAGAGGTGACGGTTGCCCTGTCGGGAGATGGTGGTGATGAGGTTTTCGGCGGCTACAACCGCTATTGGTGGGGTCAGCGCGTCATCAAGCGAATGCCAAGTATTCCGAGGGCGCTGCGATGTGCAGCGTCCAGCTCGATCGGGGTGATCCCTCAGGTGCGGTGGGATAGGTACGTCCGTCGCCTCGCGCCTATCCTGCCCGAGGCGCTTCACCACCGGCTGCCCGGGGAGAAGCTGCACAAAGTTGCTGCGATGATGCGTTGCGACTCTCCCGCGCACATGTATCGATCACTTCTCTCAGCGTGGCAGCAACCGGATCAGCTGGTATTAGACAGGGTGGAGCAGGAAGGAATTGTCGACCACTTCATGGGTTTGACCGAACCTGAAGAGCTGTTGGACCGCATGATGCTCACGGACCAGGTCACGTATCTACCGGACGACCTGCTCGCGAAGGTTGACCGGGCGAGTATGGCTGTGAGCCTGGAGGTTCGTGTGCCCGTGATTGACCACCGGGTTCTCGAATTGGCCTGGCGGCTCCCAATGTCGCTCAAGTTTCGAAACGGCCAGGGAAAGTGGGTGCTTCGACAGATACTGTACCGCCGACTGCCACGACAGATTGTCGATAGGCCGAAGATGGGTTTCTCGGCTCCCATCGATAGCTGGCTTCGCGGTCCCCTAAGCGAATGGGCCGAAGATCTCCTAAGTAGCGAGTGTTTCCGGCTACACGGAGCCCTGCGGGCGGATCCGATTCGCCAGGCCTGGAACCGCTTTCAAGCCGGGCGGGGCGGAGAGGCCGGGGGACTGTGGGGAGTTCTCATGTTCCAGGCCTGGAGCCAACGTTGGCTGAGCTAGGAGGTCTTGGTGTGACGTACCGACCGAAGCTGCTTTTCATCTGTCACATTCTACCGTATCCACCAGATGAGGGTGCAAAGATCCGGTCCTACAACATATTGCGCCAACTGGCTCGTGCTTTCGATATCACAGCACTTTGCTTCTACAGGATCAAGTCTGGAGTGACGGTCGCGCAGGTGCCCGAGCGTGTGGCGTTGTTACGGGAATTTGCTGACCTTACAGCGTTTCCGATCCCGCAGGAACACAATCGTCCCCGCTTCGTCTGGGATCATCTGCGGAGCTCCACATCGCATCGCGTCTACACCGACTACGTGTTTGCATCGCGGCAATTCAGGAGCCACCTGACGGAGGTGCTTCGTTCGGAATCGTTTGACCTTGCCCATGTTACGAACGTTCTCTCAAGTTATCTGCCGCTGCTGCGACGGATTCCGGTCGCCCTTTCCCACGACAACTTTGAGCCAGGCCTCTTATGCCGACGGGCCGAGGCTGAGCGGGCTCCTTACCGGCGTGCCTATGTTGCTTACCAGGCAAGGCTCACAGAGAACATGCTTCGCCACTGGTGCGATGAAGTTGCCGTCAACGTCGTGGTATCGGAGAAAGACCGAGCAGATCTGCAGCGCTTGGCACCACGAGCGCGATTCGCAATCGCCCCAAACGGCGTGGACATTGAAAGATTTAGCCCCTTGCCAAGTGCCAACAGGGGAATCGTGTTCGTGGGTGGTACCAATTGGTCCCCAAACTACGAGGCACTCACACACTTCTGCGAGAATATTCTCCCGCTCATCCAGAGAAGTGGAACTCCCGTGCCCGTTCGCTGGGTCGGTCACGCCTCTGTAAAGTTGCAGCGTGCGTGCCGGCAACGTTACGGCGTCGACCTGACTGGATACGTGGACGATATCCGTCCATACGTCCGTGACGCTGCTTGCTATGTAGTACCGCTGCGCGTGGGGGGTGGATCACGGCTCAAGATCCTCGATGCCTGGGCCATGGGGAAAGCGGTGGTGAGCACCTCGATTGGCTGTGAAGGTCTCTCAGCCGTGGACGGCGAGAACATACTGATCCGCGACACACCAGAGGAATTTGCGGCTGCCGTGCGCTCCGTGCTGCGCGATGAAGATCTGCGATGTAGACTCGGTGAGCACGGTCGCGAAACAGTCGTACAATACTATTCCTGGGACATCGTCGGCTCAAAGCTCGTCAATGAGTATCTAGAGTTGATCGACCGGAGCAGGAAGCACGCAGAGCTCAGCGCCGCGCGCCACGCTCAACGAGGAGGGGACTCGTGAGCCGGGCTCTGGCCGTGCATGACCTCGATCTTCCGCCGTGTCGGCTCCCAAATGCCCTTGGTGTTGCCGCGCAACACATTCAGCCAGGCGTGCAGTACTGCGACGTTGGTGGCAGCCAGGTAGGCCATGACTGACAACGGCTTGGACGGCGCTCGGCGGTTGTCGGGCCAGAGCCACCCTGCAAGCGCTAACACGGAAAGCAGGCTGGCCACACCGATCGTCCAGCGAGCCCAAGCTTCGGTCGCACTCAGGCCGGCGATCGCTAGCAGTCCCGCTATCATACCCCAAGGAACGAGCCAGCGGCATAGCTTGTGACTGAAAACCATCCAGGCAAACAGACCATGTCGGAACGGATTGAGGATGTGGCGCTTGTAGAACAGCGTTCCCAAACCACGAGTAAAGGTGCGCGCCTTCCGGCGATACTCTTGTCGGAGGGACCGCGCACGAGGAACGTGGCAGACTGCGTCTTCTACAGAAACCGTGCGGTAACCTTGTTCCCAGGCGGTCACTAGTGACGCAGTGTCCCGGGTCAGCTCCGCCGGGCACGGCGTGCGGTGAATACCCAAACGTATCGCATACAGCGCCCCTGAAGCTTGCACAACACTGCAGACGCGCGACTCGAGACCCCGTACCCACATCTCGTACCCGTAGTACCCCTTGTCCCCAGCGTTGCTACCGACTGCGGCTCCATCGATGCTCACAAGGTGGCCGGAGGCGAGCCCCACACTAGGGTCCTCGAACCGGGCGACCAACGACTTGATCGCCTGAGTATCGATCCGCACGGAGGCGTCGGTATTGACAACGATGTCGCCAACTAGGTGGCCTGCTGCGGCGTTCTCCGCCCCAGTCTTGCCTACACGCTTGGGCATGCGAAGAAGCTCTACACCACGGTCCACGTACCGGGCCACGACCTCATCCGTGCGATCCGTCGAGGCGTCTGACACGACCAGGATCTGACGCCTGTCGGCGGGATAGTCGAGCGCCAAGAGTCTCTCCAACGCCTCACCGATCGTTCCCTCCTCGTTATAAGCGGGAAGGCTGATGCTGACGAAAGGCCACTTCGACGGTGGACCAGCCGAATCCTGTCGCGGCCTCAGGGTCGCGATCGTGGCGAGAACGAGCGGGTACCCGACGTAGGTGTACAGCACCAGACCAACGGACAGCAGAAACAGGGCAAACAAGAAGGAGCTCATTGCAAGGCTATCTGCCGCTCAAACGCCGATAGATCCTCTCGTGCGCCGCCAACCACGGCTCGAGACGGAAGTGCGTCAACAGACGGTTCCGTGCCGCAACTGCGCGGGCCGCCGCCTGCTCGACACCGCCATGCACGGACCTGATGGCATCGGCAAGCGCGTGCGGTTGTTCAGCAGGGACGAGCAGCGCCTCGGTTGGTGTGAGGATATCCGGCACCCCACCCACCTCAGTCGCCACAACAGGCACACCGGCAGCCATCGCTTCGAACAGAGCAATCGGAGTCCCCTCCGTCCGCGAACTCAGCACAAAGACGTCGAAGGCAGCAAAGAGGCGATCTGCTCGGGGAACAGCTCCATGCCACACAACGCGGTCGGAGACGCCAAGCGCTGCTGCCCTCCTCTCCAGTGTCGCCCGTTCCCGTCCGTCGCCGAGAACGGAGACAGTCAACGGGAGGTCCTGCAGATGGGCTAGAGCATCCAACAGAGTGTCTAGACCTTTCTCGCGGCTGATGCGCCCGACCCAGCCCACGTGGAAGCCAGAATTCACGGATAGCCGCTGGCGAGCCGTCTCACGGTCCAGTGCACCGTGCGTTGGCATCCACGCGTTGCGCAGCACATGGACCCGCTCTCGAGAAATGCCGCATCGAAGCAGGTGCTCAGCCAGGGGCCACGACACGGCGACCACGGCATCGAAACGCCTGAAAGCGCGACGCTGCAACCACTCGTAGACGTGGTTGCGCCCGCCGCCCGTGAAGCCGTGAACCGTTGTCACCGCCGGAATTCCGAGTCGCCGCGCCACGCCCGCATCTACGACATCGGGGCGGTATCCATGCGTGTGCAAGACATCGGGACGCAACAGGCGGCAGAGGTTCCTGACCGCAGTGCGCTCACGGAGGTAGCCCCTGGTCGGAAGCTCGAGAACTTCCACGCCGACGCCCGCCTCCCGCAATGGCCTCACAAAGTCGGGCGTCGGCCCATTCTTTCGCATGACTAGCACAACGAAGATCCCGTGCCCCAGGCGATGGTGCCCGACAGCCAGCGCCTCAACCACACGCTGCTTCCCGCCCACCTGACTAGCATCTACCACGTGGAGGATCACCATATGCAGTCGCTCGCCGACCGAATACCACGGGCAATCGTCACTGTTCGGGGCGCCTTCCGTCGCATCTCCGCAACATCTCCCGAGCCTTCGTGTCGTACCCCCACGCGTCCGCCCGTGCGACGCTCACGTTGTTCGAGTGCGCCGCATCGCGACATCCACGTGGCTGTTTGCAAGAGAAATGCCGTCCCCAGTGGAACGTTCCTTGCCATTGCAAAGTGGCGGTTCGCGGTGGAGTGTCGAGGCGTTCCCCTAGGGCGAAGATGATGGTTCGGCGATGAGAATCATGGTCACCGGCGCCGCCGGCTACGTTGGCTCCTTGCTGGTCGAGCGGCTCGTGGGCAGCTCCGATGTCAGCAAGGTGGTGGCAACGGACCTGAGACCGCGCTCAGATACTGACGGCAGTCCTGCGCAGAGAAGGGACGGGAAGCTGGTCGAGAAGCTAGGCCGGCTCGATAACAGGGACTTCGTTAAGGGCCTCGAGAGCTATCTGCCCCTGGATGCCGTTGTTCACTCTGCTTTCGTCATCCGGAAAGGATACGGCAGGACCGCGTCCACCGCGATCGAGCGCGCCAACCTAGAGAGCTGCAGAAACGTCTTCGAGTTCTGCTTCCGCAACAATGTGGCGCGACTCATCTACTTCAGCTCGGCTGCCGCTTACGGCGCCCGATCGGAGAACAGGATCAATCACCTGTTCAAGGAGGAAGAACCCCTCAGGGAGGAGGTCTACGCCTACGGCGTCCAGAAGCGGATGTCGGAGTGTCTGCTGAGGGATCTTTACGAGGAATGGAAGCCCCAGACGCGGGTAGTCGTCGTTCGCCCGTGTGGGATCACGGGCCCGCGCTTTCAGGGTGAGCCTACGAAGAAGATCAGCCTGATCTCCTTGTTGAAGAAGCTGCTACCCGTTATCCCGGAGGTCTCGAGGGAGTGGGCGCGACAGTTCGTTCACGAGGAAGACCTGGCGGATGCCGTCGGGCTCTTATTGCAGGCAGAGATTCCCAGGGGCTATGAAGTGTATAACCTGGCGCCCAACGACTACTTGACGGCTTCCGACATCGCCGAAGCGCTCGGAAAGCGCACGCTTCGGATCCCGCCGTGGACCGCGAATCTGGCTTTCCACCTCTTGTGGCACCTTACCCGCGGCACCGTGCCAACACCGAAAGGCTCGATCAACTTCTACCGGCACCCCGTGAACCTGGACGGCGCCAAGATCCAGGAACTCGGCTTCACATACCGCTACGGATCAAAGCAGAGCCTGCTGGCTGTACGGGCCGACCCAGGCAGCCCGCGGGTCTCTGCTTAGCGCTCTGAAGCCTGAGCAGCTGCGACCCAAACTTGCCTGACAAGCTCAGCGATCGAGGCCGGCGGGGCGGCTGGTCTGGATCGTGACGTTGTCGACCCAGACGTACTGGTCACCCAGGCTTGCCGGCTGGCCCCCCATGTAGGCCCAGAACATGAACCG
>Ga0111181_1123_pt1 | contig 11382 bp, 6 predicted proteins | sample DeeMarSWOR324_28_FD_80236 | JGI IMG/M metagenome (GOLD analysis project Ga0111181, IMG submission 80236) | Gemmatimonas sp. SM23_52
GGCCATCGACGACACGTACGAGAAGGCCGAGGTCAACCTCGTGCGGGTCGAGGGGCTGGAAGAGGATCCGGATCTGCTCCCGGTAGACCTCGCGGAGCTCGCGCAGCGCTTCGCGGATGAGGTGGAAGGATGGCGTGAGGCGGTGGCCTGGCGGGACTGGCAGTGACGGCGGACAGGCCTGCATACCCGGGCGCCAGCATCTGAGTCGAACTGGCGCCCGGGTAGCGCGGCCCGCAAGAGGTGGCTCTGCTCGGAGGCTAGGGCAAGAGCGCTACATCATTCTCTCCTCGGCGTCCTTCCGAACCAGTGCGTAGCCGACACTGTTGAAGTTGTTCTCGAATACGTACCTGAAAATCTCCCGTGCTTCGGTGAGGTTACCGGCCCCCTCATGCGCCAGGCCGAGGTGGTACCTCGTGTAGATGTTGTTCGGGTTTGCCTGGTTGTAATGATCGATCGCCCCCTGGTAGTCGCCCTGCAGTAGCGCGACCAGGCCGAGCACGTCGTGATAGGGCTCCAACTTGCGCGGGTTGGCATCGGGCTCGAGCAGGCGAGCGTACTCTTCGGCCTTCAGTGTGGCGGTGCCGAAGTCGCCTCTGCGCGCCGCCGCCATCCCTTCCCAGTAGGCGTTTCCAGCCTGTTGCGCCCTGACGAAATCCTCGTCACCCGTCTTCTGCGCCTCCGCCAGCGCCAGCTCGTTGCGCTGCTGAACGGCGTGCTCGGCGATGTCGTTCATGCCGTGATGCATGGCGATCTGAGCGATGTTGGTGAGTGCGAAGATCTTGACGCCGTTCACCTGGTCGGCGGGCGTGACATCAGCAGCGGTCTCTACGATCCTTTCCAGCTCGTCCACGGCGGCCTGCGGTTCCCCCGCGTGCACCCAGGTGAATGCTCTATAGTTGGCGTAGTTGCTCTTCTGCCGCGGTTTCGCGACGTCCAGTGCCCGGTCGTAGTCGCCCCGCGCCTCATCGTAGCGGCCGAGGAACGAGTTCACGTGGCCTCTCTTCAGAAGTGCGATGGAGAAGACCGCCATCTCGTTGTTCGGATCGAGCTCCGCAGCACGCCCGTAGGCCTGCCGCGCGGCCTCCAGATCCTGGCCGCCCCTGTAAGCGTCTCCGAGGTTCACATACGCCTGTGGCTCCCTGGGCCGCAGATCAACGACGCGCTGCAAGTGGCTGACCGCCGCGTCGAAGTCCTTGGGCTCGTTGAACAGATAGGAGAACCCGAGGGTCGTGTGCGCGATCGTGAGCTCCGGGTCCAGCTCGAGGGCCTTGTTCATCTGCTCGCGGGCTTCCGCGATGCGGTCAAGTCCCGTGTAGACTCCAGCCAAGCTCAGCCAGGCCCGTGGTGCTGACGGATACTGACCTACCAGTTCTTCGGCTAAGGCGAGGGCGCTGTCCACGTTGTTCTCGAAGAAGGCCATGTTGATCTCAATCAAGATCCGTTCACCCTCGCTTGCGTTCGCCGAATGGGCCCGGGCCAGGTCCATGTACTCCTTGAATTCGGCTGCGGAGTTCGCGTTGTTGGCGACCTCCAGGTAGCCGCGTGCGAAGTCCGGGTCCACCTCCACGGCCCTGAGGAACGCCTCTTTCGCGTCCAGGCCTCGACCGTTGTCGGCCAGTTGCTGGCCTTCCCTGAAGTGAGCCAGCGCCGCTTCCAGGGAAGTCGTGACGGGGATCTCCGACACCGCGGCGGCTGCGATCGTCTCAGCCTGTTCCTCCTGGCGCTCCTGCGGAGCACAGGCTGTCAGGCCGAGCACCATCAGCAGGCCAGTGGTTCCAAAAGCTCGCATGCTCATGCTCTCACCACCTTGTTGGAGAAGTGGGCGATTGCGGCAGATGCTGCCGCTTCGAGCTGTAGATAGATATGGCTGACTCTATATATGTATAGACTGCCGAAGCTCGCGAATGGTTTCACTCGCAGGTTGCATCCCGAACCCCTGACGCGGGAAGATCTGCTCTCGCTCGGCGACAACGGGATGTCTATTCCGATCTCAGGGCACTGACCGAGTCAACTCGGCTCGCCCGGCGAGCTGGGATGTATGCGGCGAGCAAGGCGACGCTGCCGAGCAGTGCGGGGACCGCCGCGAAGGTTACGGGATCGAGTGTGCCGACATCGAAGAGTAGGCGGTGGAGCGTTCTCGTCACGAGAAACGCCAATGCCAGGCCGACCGCGCCGCCGAATGCCACCAGCTTCATCGCGGAGCCCATGAGCAGGCGAACCACCTGGCCACTGTTCGCGCCGAGCGACATTCGGATCCCCATCTCGCGGCTGCGCTGCGACACGGAGTAGCTCACAATGCCGTACAGCCCGACGCTGGCCAGCGTGAGAGCGAGCGCGGCAAAGACCGAGAGCAGGGTGGCCGACAGGCGAGCAGGAAACAGCACTATCCCCAGGTGTCGCTCCATCGTCTTCACCTCCCACACCCAGATGTCGGGATCGATCGCGCGCGCCGCCCGGAGCAGCTCGAGCCCTGTCGATTCAGGATCCAGTGATGTCCTGGCGATCAGCGTGACCCAAGAGGCATAGGCCTGGCTGTACGGCAGGTAGACGAACGGTCTGGGAGCTTCGCCCAGCGACCGTACCTTCGCATTGCTCGCTACACCGACCACGAGCAGGTCCTGACCTTCGGGGCGCCGCAGCATTCGGCCGACCGCGTCTTCACCCGGCCAGAACCTGCGTGCCAGCACATCGTTGACGATCGCGACGCGGGGCGCGTCCTCGTGGTCGGCGTCGTTGAAGGTCCGCCCACGGAGGATTCGGATGCCAACCGCATCGAAGAAGCCGGCATTTACCGTGGCGCGATCTATGTCATACGCGTCCCGACCGGCAGGCGGCTCGACACCGTCGACGTTCACGCTGATCCACTGCCTGGTGACCGTGTTGAGGTGGAGGTTGGAGGTCAAACCGACAGCGGCGACGCCGGGGCTACGGCGGAAGCGCTCCAGTAGGGCTCGGGTGAACAGTCGGCCCTCCTCATCGGAGTAACGGTTCGTCGGCACGGCCAGGCTGAGAAGTGCCGCCGGGTCCCGTCCGAAACCCGGGTCCACGGCCTGAGCCGCTCGGAAGCTGCGCAGGAACAAACCCGCTCCGATCAAGAGGACCAGAGACGCGGCCAACTGAGCAGTCACCAGGGCGTTCCGGAGTCTGGCTCTGCCGGGCCGCCCGCCGCCGGCAGTCTCATCCTTCAGCGTTGACGCGATGTCCGGGTTCGTCGACTGCAGGGCGGGGGCCAGGCCGAGTAGCGCGCCTGCGACCAGCGAGATGACGAGGCTGAAGCCGAGCACTCTTCCGTCGAGGCCCACGTCGAGGCTGATGGGGACCGGGAGAGGCAGGTCGGCGGCGAGCAGCAGTTTCAGCAGCCATACGCCGAGTGGCACGCCGGCCACGCCGGCTAGGAGGCCGAGCAGGACGGTCTCGGTCAGCAGCTGGCCCACAAGCGTTCGGCGCGTCGCGCCGAGCGCCAGCCGCACGGCGATCTCCTTCCTCCGATCCATGGCACGCGCCAGCAGGAAGCTCGCCAGGTTCGCACAGGCCATGAGCAGTATGAGTCCGACAACCACGATGAGCAGCCAGGCGCTGGCGTGTACGAACCGGTCTACCGGAGGATAGATGACCACCTCTTCCGTAGGGACGAGGACGATCTTGTCATCGGCACCCCAGTCGGACGGGAACTGCTGCTGGAGGCGCGAAGCCACCGCTGCTGCTGAGATCCTGGCCCCCTCGATCGTCGCTCCGGGCCTGAGGCGACCCTTGATGAAGAGGGACTGGTCCCCGCGCTCGCGCAGCAGGTCTTCGCCGGACGGCTGCATCTGGTTGAGCATCGTGATGGGGATGAAGAAGGCTGGGGCCAGGCCGCGGAGAGTCCCCGCGTAGTCCTCCGGGGCCACGCCAACGATGGTGTAGGGATGGCCGTTCAACCGGACCTGCTTTCCCAGTACATCTCTGTCGGCTCCGAAGACGCGCTGCCAGTAGCCGTGTCCGAGAACGGCCACGGGATGGGCTCCCGGGGCCACGTCGTCTTCCGGGGTGATCGTGCGGCCCAGCTGCGCTCGCACGCCGAGGGTAGAGAAGTAGGTGCCGCTGACGAGCTCCGCGAACAGCGTCTCGATCACGTCTTCACGGTCGGCGTGAACCGGTGCGAGCCGGATCGCGGCCAGCTCCGCGAACACCTCTCGCGTGCCTTCGCGGATCGCCTCGAAATCGGGATAGCAGAACGCGCCGTACGCGAAGTCGGGCCGGGAGCTGTAGATGTCGACCAGCTCACCCGGACGCTCGAGCGGCGGCTTGCGGATGAGCACCGCGTTGACGACGCTGAAGATCGCTGTGTTCGCCCCGATTCCGAGCGCGAGCGATAGAATCGCCGTCAACGTGAAGCCGGGACTCTGCGCGAGACGGCGGACGGCGTAGCGCGCGTCGCACCAGAATCTGACGACAAACGGGTCACCGCTTGACCGTAGGATGCTCGTTTGATCTTGGTGGCTCATCGTCAGTTCGCTGGCTCTCTCAATCGACAGGGTCGGCTGAGAGGTGCTGGGCTCTTGGCCCGTGACCTTCGGCCATCCCTACGAACGGGGCTCGGGTACGGTGTCGGCTCTATCATCCTCGCCGCGTCGTGCTGTCCGATTCGGGAAGCGGCAGGCTAGTCTTGTCCGAAAGACCCGGTGTCGAGGCCAAGCTTGCGCGCACGCGACCCCAGAGCGGCCGCAATGACCAGGAGAATCCCGCTGCTAAGGAACGTACCGCCGACAGCGCCCGCGATGAGCGCCGTGATTAGCCCCTCTCCCAGGGTGCCGAACGCCCCGAGCGCCCAGTAGACTGCCAGGGCTACGCCGAGGCACGCGGCCGGGATAAGTCTCCACGCTGGGACCGGGCGCTTTCTGTATTGGGCAAGCCAGGCCAAAGCCATCGCGAGGATCGCAGCAGCCAACGAGAGAAAGCCGAGCCCGACCTTGGACAGCAGGCCAACCACCACAAGGATGATGAAGAGACCGAGCAACGCAGCAACGAGCCGTTTCACGTATGACAAGGTGACCTCCAGGTCAGTGGCACGGGTAACACCGAGTCTGGCGATCGGGATCCCGTCCCTGCAAGAGGCGCAGAGGTAAGCTTCGCGAGCACAGGACTGTCCAAGTGGTCGGCGCTGGGACATGGCTGTCCCGGATCCGAACAGATCACGCGGTCGGCCCGGGTTTGCTGGTCGCCTAATTCATTTCTATGCAAAGACTTAGTCGTGCTGAGGAGGTTGGCCTCGTTCTTGACATCCCTCCAAGGGGGCAGTCCACCATCCAAAACCGCAGGCTGAGGTAAGACATGTCACTCACCGATATCCAATACGCGGGACGCCGCCTGTGGAGGAACCTCGGATTCACCGCCATCGTCGTCGTTACGCTCGGACTCGGCGTGGGTGCCAACACGGCGATCTTCAGCGTCGTAAGCGGAGTGTTGTTGGAGCCGCTTCCATATGAGGATCCCGACGAACTGGTCACGGTCTGGGAGCACAACCGGCAGTATGGGAACGCCATGGGCCAGGTCTCGCCGCCGAACTTCGCGGACTGGCGCGATCAGAGCAGCGCGTTCGCCGCGCTGGGGGCGGCCCACTGGTGGAGTGCAGCGGTGGCCGGAGACCAAGGCGCCACGCGGGTCGTTGGCGCGGTCGTCACGCAGGAGATGTTCTCGGCGGTGCTGCGCGCACGAGCGGTGGCAGGTCGCGTGTTCACAGAGGAGGATGTCGACCCCGGTGCTGAACCGGTTGTCATCGTGAGTCACTCGCTGTGGATGCGGGAGTTCGGAGGTGATGCGGACTTCGTAGGAAGTACCGTCATACTGAATGGGCGTAACTACACGGTCGTGGGCATCATGCGCGCGGGGTTCCATGTGCCCGTGTACCCGGATGCAGAGCTGTGGGCGCTCCTGCGTTGGGATCTCCGTACAGAAGACAGAAGCTCGCACTTCCTGCGCGTCGTCGCTCGGTTGAAGCCCACGGTGACAGTGGAACAGGCGCGCGCCGAGATGGGAACGATCATGGCCCGTCTGGAGCGCGAGTACCCGGAACACAACGCCGACACGGGCGTGAATGTCGTTCCGCTGAAGCGCTATGTGGTCGGCGACGTGCAGCGCGCGCTCTACGTCTTACTCGGGGCCGTCGGGTTCGTGCTACTCATCGCCTGCGCCAACGTGGCCGGCCTGCTGCTCGCCCGGGCATCGGTGAGTGAACGAGAGCTCGGCGTGCGGGCCGCGCTGGGCGCCGGTCGTATGCAGCTGCTGCAGCAAGTGGTCACGGAGGGGATGTTGCTGGCCGTGCTGGGTGGCGGTGCGGGCCTGCTGCTGGCTTTCTGGGGCGTCGAGCTACTGCTGGCCCTGGGTCCAGGAGAGATACCGCGGCTGGGCGCGATCGGCATCGACGGGCGGGTACTCGGGTTCACCCTCGCGGTCACAGTCCTGACGGGGCTGCTCGTCGGGGTGATTCCGGCGATTCGGAGTTCCCGTCCCCGAGTACTCGAAGCTTTGAAGACAGGTGGGGTGGGCCGGGGCTCAGATCGGGAGGGCCTCAGCGCCCGCCGGGCGCTGGTGATGGCGCAGGTGGCGATAGCGCTGGTGCTGGTCGGCGGAGCGGTGCTGCTGATGCGCAGCTTCGCGGCACTGGTTGCTGAAGATGTCGGGTTCGAGTCGGCAGATCTCGTCACAGCGCGGATCAGCTTGGCCGGTCGTTATCCCGATGCCGCCGGGCGTGCGGTCTTTGTTGGTAGACTGCTCGAGCGCTTGAACCAGCACGCTGAGGCCCAGTCGGTCGCCGCCAGCACCAGCGTTCCGTTCGGGGGCTGGGAGGTCAATCAGAGCTTCGAGATCCTGGGGCGGCCCGCACCGCTGCCCAATCAGGAACCCGACGCTCGAATCATCAGCGCGACGCCCTCGTATTTCCGAGCGATGGGCATCCCGGTCGTCCGGGGCCGCGACTTCAGCGAGCGTGACGGTTCGGGTGCGCCGCGGGTCGCCATCATCAACGAAGCGGCCGCGCGGCAGTACTGGCCGGGCGAAGACCCGATCGGCCAGCGCCTTCGTGTGCCGCCGGATGACCCCGAAGCCGGGCTCGAGATCGTCGGTGTCGTGGGCGACGTGCGTTTCTATGCTCTCGACCGCGAACCCACAGCCGAGATTTACTACCCCTACCGCCAGGTGCCGGGGTACGCCGTCAACATCGTTACCAGGGTCCCAGAAGATCCCACGAGGTTCATCCGGGTCATCCGCGACATCGTTCGGGAGCTGGATCCCAGCATCCCGGTCTATTCGGCTGCCAGGTTCGGGCAGCTGATCGGCCGAACGGCGGCCTCTGAGCGGTTCTACATGATCGTGCTGGCGATCTTCGCGGCAGTCGCTGCCACGCTGGCCGCGGTCGGCATCTACGGCGTCCTGTCATACAGCGTCGCGCGACGATCGAACGAGATCGGAGTGCGCGTGGCCCTGGGGGCGAGCCCTGGCGATGTGCTGGCCACTGTGATTGCGGACGGATGCCGGCTGGCAGCCTTCGGGCTCTTGCTGGGACTGGTTGGCTGGCTGGCGGTGAGCCGGGCTCTGACCCCGCTTTTGCATGGTATTGGCGCGACCGATCCGCTCACCCTGTTGACCACGGCGCTGGTGATCGCCGCCATCGCTTTTCTGGCCAGCTACCTGCCGGCCCGCCGGGCGACGCGAGTGGATCCGATGGTGGCGCTGCGGGTCGAATGACCGCGACGCGAGCGTCGCGGTCGCGATCTCTCGGCGCTGTCCAGCCGGCTAGGCGACTGAGATAATCCGCTCGACGGACTCGCGTAGCGCGGCTTCCGTCTTGGCAGTCTCTGTAGCGTCGGCCCTCGTCTTGTGCGCGCAGAGCTGTCGTACGAGCCCGATGAACTGGTGGATCTCGGTGCGAAGAGGTCTGTTCCTCCGCTTGTACAGCAGATGCCCGGTCAGCCGCCAGGTCCCTATGTAGATCATCAGGGTGCCGAGCGCGATAACGGGAATATGAAAAGGGGAAACGGGAATATGAAAAGGGGAGGCGTCGAGAATCCAGAACTCCGCGATAACGATCACGGCACCGCCCAGGGCCAGGAGCCTGTCGAGCGTAGCGCGCCAAGGCAGAAGCCACATCATCATCTCTTCCCCCATCTTACTGTCTGTGATTAACGCTGAATAAGGGCTTCGCTCTGGTCGGGGTGATTCTGCCGTGGGGTCCGCAGGTCACACCGCGAGACGACGCAGGTATCCTATAAGTTATGCCCGCTCTGCGTGCCCCGACAGTCGCGCTCCGTCAGCTGGCTGTTCTTCCTAGAGTTCCCCGTCGATGATCGCCGCGAGCTCGTCGGCCTGGCGCCAGGCCGTCTCGATTTGCGCGCCTTCACGGGCGAGCTGGCGGCGCTCGGCGTTTTCGTTGACGGAGATCTCGAGCGCCAGTGAACGAGCGCCTCGTAGACCAGAGAGCGAGCGCCGTTCGGCAGCGAGCTGTTGGATCAGCTGCTGCGCTGAGCCTGCCGCCTCGATCGTGCGAACGGCTGCGTGGATCTCAGCCCAGGACGCGCCCTCGACGTTCTGATAGGCCAGGGCACGCCGAAGCACACGCTCTGCCACAGGCCCGTCCAAGCGATGAACTTTGTCAAAGTCCCACGGGTCACAGCGTGCGCATGGTATCCCGATCGCCAGCTGGCCGCCCTCAGCGGAGAGCAGGATCAGGAACTTCGACTTGTAGAAGAACAGCTTGATGAGCACGCTGCCGCACGCGGGACAGGGGGCTCGGCCGCGCCAGGCGGTGTTGCCGAACCTGCGCCAGCGGGTGACGTTCGCGTACAGGTCGTCGTCGAGATGGAAGTCGCCGGTGATACCGGCGAGACCCACGTTGGAGCCGATGCAGGAGAGGGCGGCATAGGTCGCCACCCCCACCTTCGAGACACGGCTCTGGTAGCGGATGCGACGGGACCGCAGCTCGCGGCCGTACCGCCACCAGGCTTCCTCTGGCAGCTCCGTCTTGCCTACCCGGACGAGCTCGAGTCCTTCGGCGTCGAGCAACGCGACGTTTTCCGTCTGGTAGAGGAGGCGGGCGCGTGAGGCGCCGCGCTCGAGCATGGGTAGCGCCCACTGTCGATCCTCCAGCGACCACAGGTTCCAGCCGTGACAGCGCCCACAGATCGTCCAGGCGCGACCCCGCTCCAGGTCGAAGGCGACGCGTCCGGGCGCCCGCTGTCGCTCGAACTCGCCCTGCTGCGCGAGGGACTGGCCGCAAAAGTAGCAATGTCGGAGCATGGCAAGCTCAAGATCGGCGGTTGGTTCGTGCACCTCGATATCCTTGCGGTGGCAAGCTCCGTACCAGATACAGGTGTCGGTTGGCTCGATGCATCGACACTTCAGCGTGCGTGGCGGCGGCACAGGTGTCCGGTGTCGGGACGGCCGTGTCCCGGAACCGAACGCCTCGATCAGCTCTTCCGTCTCAAAACCGATCCCCCTTGCGCCACGTAAGCTCCCAGGACACATCCTACCTCGTCACTGGCCCGTCTCACGCAGCTTCGCTGGGCGTCAAGTATAGCCACACGAACGAATTTGCCTATGAACAGCACAGGCGACAAGCTGAGCCAAGAGCAGACCACAGATCAGGTGAAGTCCGGGCGAGCAGGGGACTGGCTGACACGCACGGGGCCGGCACTCGTCCTCCTCGTGCTGGTCTCGCTCGCCTACAACTGGTACTACCTGCGTGGGGGCTTCCAGGCGGACGACCTCGTCTTTCTGGGTCTGATGAAGCAGGACCCGCTGCAGTACTCGCGCTGGCTCGGCATGTGGGCGGCCGATCACATACCCGCGTTGATGAACCTCTGGTGGTTCGAGGGGGAAGGGATAAGCGCGTTCTTTCGGCCGCTGCCGAGCCTGATCTTCGAGGGATCGGTTCGCGTGCTCGGCGAGCGGGCTTTTCCGCTGCATCTGCTGTCCATCCTCGTGCACGGCCTGGTGGCCGGCACCCTGTTCCTGCTGGTGCGCAGGCTCACGGGCAGGCCGTGGCTCGCGTTACTTGCCGGCATCTTCTTTCTCTCCTGCGAGGACCACTCCACGGGCGTCGGCTTCATCTCGATGGTGACCGACTTGCTGTGCGTGCTGTTTATCAACCTCGCCCTGCTGGCGCACGCCGCATGGCTGGAGAAGCGAAGAGCATGGCTGCTCGCGGCCTCACTGGTGGCACTGGTGCCCGCCTTGCTTTCCAAGGAGAGCGCTGTTGTCGCCCCACTGGGCATCGCGCTCATGACTCTGCTGCTTCCTGCCGGGCGCGAGGCGGAGCTTGATTGGGGCAGGGCCGCGCTTCGGAACCGCGTGAGATCGTTTTTGAAGGACTGGCCCTCCTGGGTGCCGGCTCTGCTCATGATCGTCGGATACCTGGCGCTCTACAGGGGTCTGGGCTTCGGCGGCCTGAGCAGCGGCATGTACGTCGATCCGTTCGCTAATCCTGTGCGCTACCTGGGCCACCTGGTGATTCACCTGCCCACCATGTGGCTCGCGACGCTCACGCCGGTACCGCCGAGCTTGCCGTGGTTCATGTCGGGGCTCAGTGTGCCATTCGCCGTGGCCGGGTTCGTCCTGTTCATCGTCTGGGCTGTCGCGCTCTGGCCACTGCGAAGGAGCGGGCTGGTACTGTGGGCGATGGCGCTCTACATCCTGGCCCTGCTGCCACAGATGGCCACGGACGCCAGTGAGCGTGCTCTGTATTTCCCGGCTGTCGCCGCCAGCATCGTTCTGGCGATCCTGCTCGTACAGATCGGCTTCGTCGCACGGCGTCTGGCGCCGGACCGCCCGCTCGCGCCGCGCTTCACCCGTGCCGCTGGCTGGTGGGCCCTGGTGTGCGTGCTGGTCCCAGGCGCTCTGCTGTCGGCGGGGTATCCCTTCGTCTACTTGAAGAGCCTGAACAGGCCGAATGCGGATGCGCTCGCCGCGCTGCCGTACATCGAGGAACGCGATCCTGCCCACGTGCTCATCCTCAATACACCTGGTTGCTTCCACACCTTCTATCTGCAACCCGCGATCGAGTACGGGTTGGGTTATCCGATGGATGTACACGTCCTTTCCTCCATGAACGGTGTGCTGAGCGTTGAACGGCTGGACGAGAGGGACTTCGTGCTTCACGCCGACCGACCCGGCTGGCTGACCAATCCTTTTGCCGCCGTGCTGCGCTCACCAGGCCCACCCAGACAGGGCAAGGTGTACGAGGAAGACCTCTTCACGGCGACGCTGCTGACGATGACCAGGGACCGGCGCGACGTGAGTGCCGTGCGCTTCCACGTGCGCATGCCTCTGTCCGACCCATCGCTGCTGGTTCTGATGTGGGACGGCGAGGCTTTTCGGCCGCTCGACCTGACTTCTATACCTGCGGGAGAG